>Ga0187777_10000780_pt1 | contig 20962 bp, 15 predicted proteins | sample 1015_Q2_SP5_10_M_FD_132416 | JGI IMG/M metagenome (GOLD analysis project Ga0187777, IMG submission 132416) | Tropical peat soil microbial communities from peatlands in Department of Meta, Colombia - 1015_Q2_SP5_10_MG | ecosystem: Environmental > Terrestrial > Soil > Wetlands > Peat | place... | reverse complement strand
TGCGGACGAACACGATGCGCAGGCGCCCGAGCCGCTGCCGCACCGACTCGTGGTCCTTGGTCGGCGGCTGGCGGTCCACGCCGAGGAAGTACTGCTCGAAGTGCGCCTTCAGCTCGGCGATGGCGACATCGAGCGAATCGAGCTCCCGGGTCATGCCCTCCGCGTCGGAGAGCCGCTCTTCCACGGAGGGACGCTGCGCGGCCATCGTCCCGGCAAGGATCCCAGCAAGCCCACGGCGGGCGCAAGCCGGAGCGCGTCCGGGCTCGAGCCGGCCCCGGCGGGCTCAGGGCTGGGTGACGAGGGGGTTGGCGCGGACCACCGCCGCCTGCTCCGGGGAGAACCTTCCCACCGAGCCGTTGTCCAGGATCCAGAACATGAGCAGGTCCGAGCCGCCGCATTCCTGGGTCTGCTGGCCGCACTGCGCGGGAAGCACCAGGGTAGGCGCCGCCCCGTTGGCTCCGCTGCACGCGGCCCGCGCGGTGCTGTTGAGCTCGCAGAGCGCGCAGACGCAGGCCGGAGTGTCGACCAGCGGGTCGAAGAAATCCCCGGTCAGCTCGGTGGGGTGGTACAGGCCGAGGTAGTGCCCCGTCTCGTGGGCGGCGACGTAGGCGACCACGTCCGGGCCGCAGGACGGATTGAAGCTCACTCCGCAGCCGGTGTCGGAGAGCAGGTCGGCCAGGGAGGCCACCGCGCCGCCGGCGATGGTGCCGTTGAAGGTGGCCGGGCCGGGAATGGCTCCATCGAGCCCGACGATCGTCCCGGCATCCGGCGAAACCGTCGCCGTCAGCTCGTCCACCAGGAACAGCGCCATGGTCGTGCCCGGCTCGGCCAGGGTCATCATCTGGCGGAAGTCGCTGCAGGGAAGCTCCGCGTCGTCGACGGCGAGCGACGCGTACTTGGCCCTGGCCCAGGCGGGAATGTCATGGAGGGTGACGCTGGAGATGCACACGCCGGCCTGGGCGTAGAACTCGGCGTAGCGCGCGGCGAACTGCTGCACCTGGGCGGTGCCCAGGGCCGCGCCCGCGTCCAGGGTGTCGGAGACGATGTAGATGTCGGCCGCCAGGTGACCGGTGGCCGGGAACGGACCCGGCCGGACGAGGACCGACACGTCGTAGGTGTTGGACGCCGACCCGCCGTCGGTGCACCCGATGGTCAGGCACTCGTGGGCGTAGTCGCTGACCACCAGGGTCCAGCTGCCTCCGGGCAGGCCGCCGTCCTCGGCGATGGCCAGGGCCGGGGTGGTGTTGGGGAAGGTGAGGACGCCGACGTAGGCGTTGGGACTGGCGTTGGTGAGGTTGGCGGTGGTCTGGTCGACGGGGGGACTGATGTCGTCGAAGAACGTCGCGCCCTGGGGGGTGAGCAGCGGCGTGGGGATGGGTAGGTTGGGGAGGGTGAATCCCTGGTAGACGATGAAGGCCCCGGCATCCACCGCCTGGGAGACGATGGAGAAGCCGATCGCGCCCTGGGGAACGGTGAACAGCAGCGGCGTCCCGGTCTGGTGGACGCCCAGCGACTGGACGTCGCCCGCCGGCAGTGCGCTCGTCACGCGCGGGTTGACACAGACGCCCGGGTCGGAAGCCGGCCCGGCGGGGGGGCCGACGAACAGCGTCGGCGGCGCGCAGTTGATCCCGGAGCTGATCGACTCCCGGGGCGAGACACAGACCGAGCCGAGCCCGGTGGTGCTGCAGGTCAGGCCATCGGGACAGGCCGGCGCCGTGGGGCCGGTGGTGCACGTGTGGACGCAGAACGCCCCGGTCGACTGGGGCGCGCAGACCATCCCGGTGGGGCACCCCGTGCCGGCATCGACGTTACAGGGCGCGGTGCAGGCCGCCCCGGGGAAGTCCGCGTTCTGGGTGCAGGACAGCCCGGTGGCGCAGGCGGCGGCGCACAGGCTGGTGTTCCCGGCGTCGGACGTGCTCCCGTTGTTCGTGCAGGCCACGGCGGCGAGCACCGGGGCGAGGCAAAGGGTCCGCACCGCTTGGGCGATTCGCATCGTCGATGCTCCTCTCCACTCCCCTAGGGCAACCCGGCTCCGACGCTAGCACCTTGCCCCGGATTCACGCCTCAGGCGCTGGCCGGGACAGCCTCGCCCGACACCTGGGGCAGCGGACGGACCGATCGCAATCCGCGGACCATGAGAGTGGCGCCCACGGCGAACATCACCAGCGAGATGAACTGGCTGGTGGAGATGTTGTACCAGGCGTCGGGCGCCACCCGCGCCGCCCAGGCATGGGCGTCGAGGGACTCGAGCAGCCCGTGCAGCGTCCCGCGCTCCAGGTCTCCGCGGAACAGCTCCACCGTGGTGCGCAGCACCGCATACAACATCAGATAAAGGGCCAGGATCTCGCCATGGAAGCGGCGGTACCGGCGCATGACGATGAGGAAGAAGAAGAGGAACAGCTGCCCGATGGACTCGTAGAGCTGGGTGGGATGGAGCGGCAGGGTGTGGCCGTGCTCCGCCACCCACTGGCTGAGCCGGACCGCCCCGGGGACCTGGTTCTGGAAGATCTGACCGGTGGCCTCGACCACCCAGCGCGGATCGTTGGACTCGGACTGGTAGGCCAGGCTGGCGGTGTGGCTGAAGCGGCCGAACAGGTCCCGGGCCACGGACGCGCCGGGGAAATTCACCGCCCAGGGCACCTGGGATGCCGGACGACCCCAGCAGCACCCGGCGCTGAAGCACCCCAGGCGGCCGATGCACTGGCCGAGCGAGACGGTGGGGATGGCCAGGTCGGCGAGGCGGAGGAAGGGAATGCCGTGCTGGCGGGCGAACCACCAGGAGGTGCCCATCGCGCCGAGCAGCCCCCCGTAGAAGACCAGGCCACCGCCGAGCATCCCGAGCATCTTCCAGGGGTCGGTGAACAGCTCACCCCACCGTCCAGCGAAGTCCTGCCAGGTCACGATGAGGTAGAGGATCTTGCTCCCGCCGATACCGCCGACGAGCACCCACAGAGCGAGGTCGTGCATTTCCTCGCGCTTCTTCTTCCCCTCGTCGCCGGGCCACTCCCGCTCCGCGAGGCGGGCCGAGACGGCGACCGCGCAGAGGAAGCCGGTCATGAGCAGGAGGCCGTAGGTGTGGAGCGGGAACCCTTCCCCGCGACGCCCGAGGAAGGCGCTGGCCGGGAGCGCATAGTGGAAGCCGACGCGGACCACCGCGGCGCCGATGACGGCGTAGATCAGCGCCCGCGTCGCCCGCTCACGGCGGGAGGGCTCGCCGGGAGCGCCCGTCCCGGCATCGAGCGGCCCCGGTGCATTCCTCCAGCCGGCCCAGGCGAGGTAGGCGATGACCAGCACCCCGAGCCCATAGAGCACGGCCCGGGCCAGCGGCGTATCGAATCGGAACTCGTAGAGAACCGGGAGCATGCGGCGCCCAGGGTTCCTAGCACACGGGCGGCGGTCCGCCCTGCCCTGCCTGCTCGCCCGCCGGGGTGACCGCCCCCTTGGGCTCCCGCCGCACCAGCCCGTCGAGCAGGAGGAGGGCCACGCCCACCACGATGCAGCTGTCGGCGACGTTGAACGACGGCCAGGCCACCCGGTCGTGCCAGTGGGCCTCGACGAAGTCGATGACGAATCCGCGCGCCAGCCGGTCGACGTAGTTGCCCAGGGCGCCGCCGAGGACGAGCGGGAGCCCGGCCCGGGCAAACCGCTCGGCCTGCGACCCCGCCGGAAGCCGCAGGTAGTAGAAGGTGATGAGGATCACCGCGCCGATGGAGACGAGGTGGAAGAGCGGCCCGCGCACCGGTGGCGGCAGGTTCCGGAAGAGGCCGAAGGCGGCGCCGGTGTTCTCCGCGTACCGGATGCGGAGGTAGTCCGGGCTGACGGTGAACGAGCGCTTGGGACGGAAGTGGAGCCCGTCGAACCCCTCGGGGGGCGGCGTCCCGTAGAGGGCGGCGACGCGCGCCCCCACCGTCCGGAGGCCGTCGAAGCGGGTGGTGAGCTCGTCCACCATCCAGTACTTGACCGCCTGGTCGACCACGACCACGGCCAGGGCGATGCCGAAGAGGGTGAGGGCCTTCCGTCGCACGGGGGAAGGGCCCATACCATGCCCCGGGGCAATCTCCATCAGAGCGCTCGCCGGCACTTGTCGCACACCGGCTCGCCCCGGGCGACCTCCGGGGCGTAGGTCCAGCAGCGGGGGCACTTCGCGCCGTCGGCGGCGCGGACCTCCACGGCCAGCGTCTCCAGCCCGGCCATCCCGGTGGTGGGCTGCATCCGCTCGGTCGGCGCATCGGCCAGCTCCACCTGGCTGACGATGAACAGACCGGGAAGCTCGTCCCGGTGACGGGCGATCAGGTCGCGGAGGCCGCCCTCGGCGTGGAGAACCACCTTCGCCTCCAGCGAGGCCCCGATGAGCTTGTCGCGCCGGGCCGCCTCGAGCTGCTTCTGCACGGCGGAACGCACGGCGAAGAGCCGCTCGAACCGCTCGGCCAGCCCGGCGGGCATCGCTGCCGGGGCCTCCCCGGGAAGCCCGGCGAGGAAGACGCTCGGCGTGGACGCCCCGGGCAGATGGGCCCACGCCTCCTCGGCGGTGAAGGACATCACCGGCGCCAGCAGCCGCAGAAGGTCCCGGGCGATGCGGTGGAGCACCGTCTGCGCGCTCCGGCGCGGACGGCCGTCCGGCTTCCAGGTGTAGAGCCGGTCCTTGGAGATGTCGAAGTAGAGGGCGCTCAGGTCGTTCCCGCAGAAGTCGACCACGGCGTGGAAGACGAGGTGGAACTCGTAGCTCTCGTACGCACGCCGGACGCGGGCCGACAGCTCGTCGAGCCGCCCGCGCGCCCAGGCGTCGAGGGGAAGGAGCTCGGCGTCCAGCACCGCGTCCCGTTCCGGGTCGAAGTCGAAGAGGTTGCTCAGCGCATAGCGGATGGTGTTGCGGATCCTCCGGTACCCCTCGGCCAGGCTCCTGAGGATGGAATCGCTCAGCCGGACGTCGTCCCGGTAGTCGCTCGAGGCCACCCAGAGCCGGACCACCTCCGCCCCGTACTGGGCGATCATCTTGTCCGGGGCGACGACGTTGCCCACGCTCTTGGACATCTTGCGGCCCTCGCCGTCGACCACGAAGCCGTGGGTGAGGACCCGCCGGTAGGGAGCCCGGTCACGGGTGGCCACCGACACGAGCAGCGAGCTGTGGAACCAGCCGCGGTGCTGATCCGAGCCCTCCAGGTAGAGGTCCACCGGCGAGGCTCCGTTCCGCGGCTCCATCACCGCGGCGAAGGAGCAGGCGGAGTCGAACCAGACGTCGAGGATGTCGGTGCCCTTGACCCAGGAGGTGCGGCCGCAGGAGGGGCAGCTCTGCGGGGCGGGCAGGAACTGCTCGAGGGGAAGCCGGTGCCACGCCCCGGCCCCTTCCCGGGCGACGGCGTCGGCCACCCGGTCCATCAGCTCCGGGCTGACCAGGCCCTCGTCGCATCCCGAGCAGACCGCCACCGGGAGCGGGACTCCCCAGCTTCGTTGCCGGCTCAGAGTCCAGTCCGGGCGCTCCTCGAGCATTCCGCGGATGCGCTGCTTGCTCCACTCCGGGATCCACTGGACCGCCTCGTCGATCTGCTCCAAAGCGGCACCGCGGAGCGTGGCGCCGCCCTCCCGCATCGGGCGGTCCAGGGCCATGAACCACTGCGGCGTGGCCCGGAAGATGACCGGGTTCTTGCACCGGTCGCAGTGGGGATAGCTGTGGGTGACCGTCTCTCCCGGACGGTTGAGCAGGGCCCCCGTCTCCACCAGGAGCTGGACGATGCGCGCGTTGGCCTCGAAGACGCGGTGACCCCGCAGCTCGGCCGGCTCCACCGTGTCGTCGAAGCGCCCGTCGGCCAGCACCGGGCTGTAGGGCTCGAGGCCGTAGGCCTGGCCGATGGCGTAGTCCTCGGCGCCATGCCCCGGCGCGGTGTGGACCAGCCCGGTGCCCTGCTCCAGCGTCACGTGCTCGCCGAGAACGACCTTGCCCTGCCGCCGCACGAAGGGGTGACGGTAGGCGAGCCCCTCCAGCTCGCGCCCCGAGGCGAACCCGAGGATGCGCTGCGGATCGACGAGCGCGGCGACGCCCACCTCGGAGCCGGCGCCCTTCAGCGTCCGCACCTCCATCTGCTCCGGAGCGATCTCGCCCAGGACCCGCCCGAGCAGGTCCTTGGCGACGACGATGACCCGCGGGCCGAGGTCGTAGAAGGCGTACTCGAGCTCCGGGTGGACGGCGATGGCCAGGTTGGCGGGAAGCGTCCAGGGCGTCGTCGTCCAGATGAGCAGGTCCACCGGCCGGCCGCGGACGAAGGGAAACCGCCCGGCCAGCTCCTCGCCCGGGGGCGACTCGGCGCGGAAGGCGACGTACACCGAGGGGCTCTGGTGGTTCTCGTACTCGATGTTCGCCTCGGCCAGCGCCGTCTGGTCGGTGATGCACCAGTAGACCGCCTTCCTCTTCCGGTAGAGCAGGCCGCGGCGAGCCACCCGGGCCAGCTCGCGGAGCTCCTGCGCTTCGTAGGCGAAGGCCAGCGTTGTGTAGGGAGCGTCCCAGTCCGCGAAGAGGCCGAGCCGCTTGAACTCCTGGCGCTGGATGTCGATGAACTCCTGCGCGTAAGCCCGGCACCGGGAGAGGAACTCCTCGCCGGAGAGCGTTCGCCGGTCGACCTTCTCGTCCCGCAGCCGCTTCTCGACGGCGCGCTCGATGGGGAGCCCGTGACAGTCCCAGCCGGGCACGAAGTCGCACCGGCGGCCGGCCATGTTCTGGAACTTGACCACGATGTCCTTGAGGATCTTGTTCAGCGCGGTGCCGGCGTGGAGGTGCCCGTTGGCGTAGGGCGGGCCGTCATGGAAGAAGAACTCCGGCCGGCCGGCGCTGGCCGCCAGGAGCGCCGCCCAGGTTCCCTCCTCCTGCCAGCGCGCGAGCATGCGCGGCTCGAGGGCGAGGAGGTTCCCCTTCATCGGGAATTCCGTCCGCGGAAGGTTGAGGGTGTCCTTCCAGTCCCGCGGGACGTGCTCTCGGTCGCCCATGGCGTGAGCCCGAGCGGCTAGCACGCCCCGGCCGGCCCGGGCAATCCGGGACATCGCCGTGGTACCGTCGCCGGCCCTCCGCGGGTCCCGGGAGGAGCTCCAGCGTCCCATGTCCCGTCCGAAGCGAGCGAGGAAGGCGGCCGCCGCGCCGCCGGAGAAGCTGCGCCAGGGCGCCGCTTCCCGGCACACCGGGAAGGTGGTGGCCATCCTGAGCCGGAAGCGCTCGCTCTACTCCACCCGCCGCCTGGTGGAGGCGGTCAAGGTCCGCGGCCACCGGGCGCTGGTGCTGGACACGCTGCGCTGCAATCTCATCCTCGCCCGCGGGAATCCGAGGATGACCTTCCGCGGGGTCGCCCTGCGAGGCGTGGACGTGGTCATCCCGCGCATCGGCGCGTCGATCACCGGCTACGGCCTGGCGGTGGTGAACCAGTTCGACATGATGGGCGTCACCGTCCTGAACAACTCCGTCTCCATCGCCCGGAGCCGCGACAAGCTCCGCTGCCTGCAGCTGGTGGCCCGGGCCGGCCTGGACATCCCCCGGACGGTGATGGCCCGGGACCGGACCAACATCCCCCGCCTCCTCGAGGACGTGGGCGGGCTTCCGGCCATCGTCAAGCTCATCCGCGGGACGCAGGGCGTGGGGGTGATGCTGGCCTCGACGCTGGAAGAGCTGGAGGGCATCCTGGCCACCTTCTCCGACCTGGGCGAGGAGATCGTCCTCCAGGAGTTCGTCGCCGAGTCGCGGGGCCGCGACATCCGGGCGCTGGTGGTGGGCGAGCGGGTGGTGGCGGCGATGCGGCGCCGGGCTCGGCGGGGCGAGTTCCGGAGCAACCTCCACCGCGGGGGGCGGGGCAAGGCGATGACGCTCCCGCCGGCCTACGCCGAGGCGGCGGTGAAGGCGGCCCGGGTGGTGGGCCTGGAGATGGCCGGGGTGGACATGCTCGAGACCCGGCGCGGGCCGAAGGTGATGGAGGTCAATTCCTCGCCCGGCTTCGAGGGCCTCGAGGAGGCCACCGGCGTGGACATCGCCGGGGCCATCGTCGAGCACGCCCTGGCGCTGGCGCAGGCGGCGCCCGTCGGAGCGCGCCGGCGGCGTGTCATCTAGACGCCGGTCCCGACGACGTGGAGCGCGGCGCCTGGTTCTTGGCCTTCTTCGCCGGTGGCGTACCAGAGCACGAGACCGCGGTCGGCCTCCGGGAGAGCCAGGTACTGGCTGCAGCTCAGATGCCCGATGTCACCACCCGGGCCGGTGAGGCGACGGGGGTGTCTCCGGCTTGGTGGCCTGGGCAGCGGCAGCCGTGGCAAGGGCCGTGGCGACGAGCAGCGCAAGACGCACGGGAAGCTCCGTCGGAAGGGGGGGCGGCGCGCGCAGCATCGCTGGTCCGGTCGGCCGAGCGGCTACAGTGGCCGCGCGATGCGCCTCTTCGCCCTCGGCGACCTGCACCTTCCATCGGCGCGCAACAGGGACATGGACCGCTTCGGCTGGGTCGGGCATCCGGCGCCGCTGGCCGCCGCCTGGGACGCCTCGGTGGCACCCGAGGACCTGGTCCTGCTCGTCGGCGACCTCTCCTGGGCGACCAAGCCGCACGAGGCCACCGAGGATCTGCGCTGGATCGACGCGCGCCCCGGCAAGAAGGTCCTCCTCAAGGGCAACCACGACTACTGGTGGGGCGACTCGGCGACCAAGCTCCGCCAGCTCCTCTCGCCCACCCCGAGCATCGTCGGCTTTCTCCACAACGGATCCGCGCTGGCCGTCGGGCCGTACCTGGTCGCCGGCTCCCGGCTGTGGACCACGCCCGAGGCGCCTCCCCTTCCCGGAGGGGAGATGGGCGACGAGCCGCCTTCCACCGATTACGTCCTGCGCGAAGTGGTCCGGCTCGAGCGCTCGCTCGGCGAGGCCCGCTCCCTCTTGCGGCGCAGCCCGGGGCTGACCCCGGTGGTGGCCACCCACTTCCCGCCGCTCTACGCTGGAGCGCAGCCCACCGCCTTCTCGCCGCTCATCGAGGCATTTCGACCGGCAGTGTGCGTCTACGGCCACCTGCACGGACCGGGAATCCCGGCTGGCTTCGTCGGCGAGCACGGCGGCGTGCGCTACGTCCTCGCCTCCTGCGACGCCGCCCGCTTCCGGCCGGTGCAACTGCTTCCCGAGCCCGCGCCGCCGCTCTAACCTCGCCCGCCGCCCATGAACCCCGGAGTCGCCACCCTCCTCGTCTTCTGCGGCCTGGCCGCCTTCGTGCACACCGTCTACGGGCGCACGGCGGTCCTGCTCGCCATGCGCCCCGCCTCGCGGCTCGACCACCCCCGGGCCCGCCTGGCGGCGCTCCTCCGGTTCGGCTTCGGGCAGCGCCGGATGGTCGACGAGGAGGAGCGCGGCCCGGGGGTGATGCACGTCTTCATCTTTGCCGCCTTCGTCGTCCTGGCGCTCCGGACGCTGATGCTCTTCGCCATGGGCTTCTCCGAGACGGCGCTGGAGGTCCTCACCCGGCCGGGCGAGCCATTCTGGGTCGACCACCGTGCGCTGGCCGGCGTCTACGACGCGTATCTGCTGGTCAAGGACCTGGTGGCGCTGCTGGCGCTGGTCGGGGTCGCCTACTTCACCTGGTTCCGGCTGGTGGTGAAGCCGGATCGCCTCACCCGCTCCTGGGAAGCCTTCCTCATCCTCGGCTTCATCGCCGGGCTGATGGTGAGCGAGTACGTCTTCGCCGCCTCACGGCTGGTCGCCGCCGGCGAGGGGTTCCGCGTCGAGGAGCCGGTGACCTCCCTGGTGGCCGCGGCGCTCGCGCCCCTTCCGCCCACCGCCACCTGGCTCCTGGGCGGCGCCATGTTCTGGACGCACCTCACCATCATCCTCGCCTTCCTGAACTTCCTCCCCCTGGGCAAGCACTTCCACGTCATCACCGCCCTGCCCAACGTCTACCTCCAGCGGCTCACCCCGAGCGGCAAGCTCCCCACCCCCAACCTCGAGGCGGAGGAGTTCGGGGCCAAGACCCTGCGCGACCTCTCCTGGAAGCAGGGGCTGGATGTCTACTCCTGCACCGAGTGCGGACGCTGCCAGACCCACTGCCCGACCTACCTCACCGGCAAGCCGCTCACCCACAAGGCCGTCAACCAGAGCCTCAAGCACTGGGCCTGGGACCACCAGGACCAGGTGGCGAACGGACGCTCCGCCGGGGGGGAGGCCGAGCTGCCCCCGCTGGTGGGCGGCATCCTGCAGCCGGAGACGGTCTGGGCCTGCACCTCGTGTGGCTGGTGCGAGACCGCCTGCCCGGTGTTCATCGAGAACGTGCCGCGGCTGATCGACATGCGGCGGTTCAAGGTCCAGGTGGAGGCAGACTTCCCGCCCGAGATCCAGCGCGTCTTCGAGGGCATGGAGCGCCAGGGTAACCCCTGGGGCGTCGCCCAGGAGAGCCGCGACGCCTGGGCCGAGGACCTTCACCTCCCGACCTGGGGTGACGGCGGCTCCTACGAGTACCTGTTCTTCGTCGGCTGCGCGGGAAGCTACGACGACCGGCAGAAGAAGGTTTCGCGGGCGATGGTGAAGATCCTCCGCGAGGCTGGCGTCTCCTTCGCCACGCTGGGCAAGGCGGAGATGTGCAACGGCGACAGCGCGCGCCGGCTGGGAAACGAGTACCTCTTCCAGACACTGGCCAGGGGAAACGTCGAGGCCTGGAACGCCGCCGGGGTGAAGGCGGTCATCACCCAGTGCCCTCACTGCTTCAACACGCTGAAGAACGAGTATCCCGACCTCGGCGGGCACTACCGGGTCATCAACCACACCCAGCTCATCAGCGAGCTCCTGCGCGAGAAGCGCATCAAGCTCTCCCGGGTGATGGACGAGACGCTCACCTACCACGACCCCTGCTACCTCGGCCGCCACAACGGGGTGTACCAGGCGCCCCGCCAGGCGCTGGCGGCCATCCCCGGGCTCCGGGTCGTCGAGATGCAGCGGAGCCGCCGCCAGTCCTTCTGCTGCGGGGCCGGCGGGGGCCGGATGTGGATGGAGGAGAAGCTCGGGACGCGCATCAACCACAACCGGCTGAACGAGGCGGCGCTGACCCTGGCGCACGCCTCCAATCCCTCGCTCCCCTTCCCCTCCGCCACCGACTGGCACCGGCCCGGACAGGTGGGTTCCTACCAGGGCCCGGCGAAGGGCACCCTGGCCGTGGCCTGTCCCTTCTGCGCCACCATGCTCCGCGACGCGGCCAATGACACCGCCCGCGAGGAGATCAAGGTGCGCGACGTGGCCGAGCTGGTGGCCGAGGCGATGGACGCCGGCGCCCCGGCGGCCTGAGCCTCACGTTCCTTCGTACTTGAAGGAGACCTTGAGCTTCGCCCGGTAGGCGGTCACCTTCCCCTTCTCCACCACCAGGTCGAGCTCCTTGACCTCCGCCACCCGCAGCTCGCGCAGGCTCTTCGCTGCGCGGGTGACCGCGGCATTGGCCGCCTTCTCCCAGGACTCGGTGCTGGTACCGATCAGCTCGATGACCTTGTACACGTTCTCCGGCATGGGCCTTCCCCTCCTTCCCGGCGGCCACCCTAGCAGCGTCAGGGCCGGGGAAGCGCGGACCGCTCCAGCGCGGAGAGCTTGCCCATCGCCTGCTCGTAGAGACGGTCGAGCTTGGTGTGCAGCTGGGTCACCTCCAGACCGGCCTTGATGTTGGCCGCGAACTCGACCTCGCTGCGAATGCGGTCCTTGGCCGCCTGGCGCTCCTGGCTGATGAGGACGAAGCAGCTCAGGAAGATGGCCTCCAGCGACGTCACCAGCGTGAGCAGCCCGAAGGGGAAGGGGTCGAACGGCCGAAGCAAGGGAATCGAGCCCAGGTTCCAGAGGACCCAGACGGCGAAGATGATGGCGTGCACGACGAGGAAGGAGATGGAGCCGCTGAACTCCGCCAGGGCATCGGCGGCGCGCTGCACGCGGGTGGTGCGCTCGTCGACCTCCTGGTTGGGGCTGGTCCCGGCGCTGGAGAGAAGGGCGCGGTTGGTTTCGCGCAGCCGCTTGCCGGTCACGGTGAGGACGTCGAGCGCTGCATCGGGATGGAGCCGGAAGAGCTCCGTCAGGTCCGCCCGGTCGATCTCCACCGCCCGGGTATCCTCGGCGGCGTGGGCATCGGCGCTGCGCGGCCCGCCGTCGAGAAGGCTCAGCTCACCGAAGAACTCGCCGGGACCGGCGATCCCGAGCAGCCGTCGCTCGCCGGTGGTGCTGTCCACGGACAGTTCCACCTTGCCCTGGCTCACCACGTAGAACGAGTCGCCGGGATCGCCCCGGTTGAAGATGCGGGTGCCGCCCGGCCAGGTGCGTTCGGTGGCCTGGGCGGCGAGCACGGCACGCTCGTCGGCGTCGAGCGTGCGCAGGAGTGGAACGTCGGTGAGCAGGTCGGGAGTGGCGGGCATCGGGCGGCGGCCTCCGGGGTCAACCCGAGAATCGACCAGCCACGGGGGCGGCGTCGAGATTCTCGCGAGGCCGGGAACCCGGGCTCAGGCGCGGCGCCGAGCTCGGAGGAGAGCGACCAGCCCGAGGAGACCGAGCAGCGCCGGGCCGCCCGCCGCCGAGGAGCAGGACCCGCTCACCCCTCCCGCCGATCCGGTCGAGCCGCCGCCGCCTCCGCCGTCGGGAGCACCGCCGCCTCCGGCATCCGGACCACCGCCGGCGTCCGGAGCTCCGCCGTCCGGTGGGCCGCTGCCACCGGCACCGGCGATGACCCAGAGAGTGATGGAGCTCGCCGGATAGGTGGCCGGAAGAGAGCCGGCCGAGACCGGAACGTCCACGAGCGCCTCGATCCCCAGGAGGTTCGCTCCGCTGTACTGGTAGCGTCGGGCCGCCGACGAAGGCGTGAAGTTGGCCACCGAGAGGGGCGTGGTCAGCGCCCCGGTGGTCTTGTTGATGACCACGATGGTCAGCGCCCCGTCGGACGCGCGCAGCGCGGCGTAGACGGCGAGCTGGCTCTGGTCGCTGCTCGTGGCGCTGACCGAGGTGTCCCCGTATCTCCCGCCGGCGCCGTCGTAGTTGCGGTAGATCCGGAAGGCGTACGCACCGGGTTGCGCGCTCGACGGCGGGCCCCACAGGGTGGCCAGGTCCAGCTGCTCGCGGCCGAAGACTCCCAGGATGTCCGCCTGGGCGAGCGCGCCGTTGATCGAGTCCAGAGCGCCGAAGTTGTACTCGGAGATGGAGACCTTCGTGCCCGGATAGTCGGCGGCCACCCACTGGCGGAAGCGGGGGATGAGCTCGACCTGGGCCGGATAGGGCGGGCCCACGCTGGGGATCCAGCTCTCGTCGGTGTAGGTCGGGTCCCAGAGGGAGCGCACGGACCGCAGGCGGAGCGCCTGGGTGGCCGGGTCCCCGTCATCGTCGTGCAGCGCGATCTGCGCGCCGTTGGCCCCGGTGGCCTGCGGGTAGTAGTGCTCGTCGAAGTAGTCGAGGATGCGCACGCCGTTGGCCTGCTCGTAAGCGCGCATCTGCTGGAGGTACCACTCGCCGAAGAAGACGTTGCCGTTGGCCTGGTACCCGCCCCCGTCGCCGTCCAGCGCCGAGGGTGAGTCGAAGTAGGCCATGTATCCCCAGTCCGAGGGCCCGAGCACCTGGGCGGTGGCATCGGCGTCCTTGACCGCGCGCGCGTACTGGTAGGTCAGGTCCCGGAGCGCGGCGTAGGTCAGCGCCCCGCGCGGGTAGACGTCCTGGTGCGTGCTCTCCCAGAGGCTCGGCTCGTTGTCCATCATGTAGAACCGGACCCCGCCGGCGGCGGACGAGCCGTACTTCGCGACCAGGTGGGCGATCCAGCCTGCCGCGTTGGCGGTGGTGTTGGCCACGTTGACCGCGTTCAGCTGCGCGTCCGGCACGGCGACCCAGGCGCTGCCGCTCCATCCGTTGCCGCAGGTGCTCCCGCCGTAGGAGATGGTCGGGGCGACCCCGTTGTGGTCGGCGAACTGTCCGGCGGTGAAGGGCGGGACGGAGTAGGTGCAGACGGGAGAGCGCCCCCTGGCGATCCAGGGAATGAGCGGAATGGTGAGCAGGCTCCTCGTCCCGGTCCGCCGGTCCTGGTCGACGAAGCCGTCGGCATCGGCCCCGGGCGTGGTCGAGCTGCTCAGATTCTGGACGATGAAGTAGTAGTCGCTTCCCGCGTTCCCGACGTTGACCTGCCAGTTGTAGCGGCTGGTGGCGTTGCCTCCCCACCGGTCGACGCTCAGGTGGAGCTCCTGGGCCAGCGCCTCGTCGGAGAAGTTCATTCCGTAGATGTCGTCGCTGATCGGATGACGATCCGCGGCGGCGTCCACGGCCAGGGTCGGCGCAGCGTGTGCCAGCGTCGGGACGAGTGCGAGGAGGACGAGCGACGACCGCATCACCACGCGGGACTAGAGCAGCGGGCGCCGGCGACCAGAAGGTGGGACCGGCGCACACCTTGTGGCGGGAGTTTAGGTGCCGCGCAAGGTTGCAGCCGGCAAAGCCTCCACAACGGACTGTCAGGGCGCCCGGCGCCTCAGCGCCCGAGCTTCATCAGCTCGTTGCGGCAGATGTGACAGAGCGAGGTCTGCTTGCGATCGACGTCGGGCAGCGTGGTGGCCAGGAACATCGCGCAGCGCGCATCCTCGCAGTAAGAGAGCCCGACCAGGTGGCCGGCCTGGTGGACGCCCTCCACCTGGACGCGACGGCGGAGCAGCGCCTCGTCGGCGCCCTGCCGTAGGCGGGCGGTGGAGAGGACGGCCGCCCGGGATTCCCGGTCCGCCTCGCCGAACACGAAGCCACTGTCCGGAACGAAGAGGTCGACGTCCACCAGCCCGAGGACCATCTGCCCCGGCTCGAGCAGCGGCACCAGCCGCCGCATGATGGCGTTGGAGTGATACTGGTTCCGGTCCTTGTTGAAGGCGTAGGTCGGCGCGGTGAGGGACGTCCGCGCGTAGAACGGCGTCACCCCCAGCTGCGTGGTGAGCGGGCCCTCGAGGTCACGGAGCAGCGACGGCGGCGCCGAACCGATGGCGACCAGCTGGAGAATGCGGGGGGACATCCCTCAGGGCGCGTCCTTCCGGGAGCGGACTGGCTGGGGCGCAAGGATTCGAACCTTGATGATCAGATCCAAAGTCTGACGTCCTGCCGTTAGACGACGCCCCAGGACAGTGACGGTCCCGCTCCTCCGTCACCGAACGGCAAGCATAGGCCGTCGGGGGGGAGGGCGAAACGACGGAGTGGCGGCGGCCCGGTCCTGACCCGCCGGGGCGGTCAGATGTCCAGGTTCTGGACGTCCAGGGCGTTCTTCTCGATGAACTCCCGCCGCGGCTCCACCGCCTCGCCCATGAGCAGGGCGAAGATCTCGTCGGATTCGACCTTGTCCTCGACCCTGACCTGAAGCAGCGTCCGGGTGTCGGGGTTCATCGTCGTCTCCCAGAGCTGTTCGGGATTCATCTCCCCCAGGCCCTTGAAACGCTGGATGGACAGGCCGCGCGAGGCATCCGCCCGGACCGCGGCCAGGACCTCCTGCACGCTCTTGACCAGGGTCTCGCTCTCCTCGAAGCGCACCCGGTAGGGAGGCGGCCCGGCCTGGGCGAAGGCCTCGCGGAGCGAGACCAGCTCCGCGTACTCCGGGCTGGAGAGGAAGGCGTGGTCGACCACCGTCTCCCGGGGGCTCCCGTTCATCTCCGTCCGGAAGACCAGCTTCTTCGCCTGGTGCTCGGGGTCGTCCTTGCGGAAGGTCTTGAGGTGGGCAAGCACGTCCGGCGTTCGCTCGCGCATCCAGGCGTGCATGGCTTCCACCTGGTGCGCCAGCAGGTCCATGTCCAGGAGCGTCGAGCTGTCCACGCGAGCCGCCTGGACCAAGGCATCGAGCACGCGCGGGTCCCGCCGGCGGCTGAGCTTGGCCAGCCGCTCCTGGTACTGGGCCACCCGGTCGAGGAGCGCCCGCAGCGCCGGGCCCTTCAGCTCGCCGGCCGGCGTCTCCACGACGGTGTGCTCCATGGCGAGGCGCAGGAGGTACTCGTCCAGCGCGCGCTCGTCCTTGAGGAACAGCTCCTTCTTGCCGCGCGTCACCTTGTAGAGCGGCGGCTGGGCCACGTAGAGATAGCCGTTCTCGATGAGCTTCGGCATCTGGCGGTAGAAGAACGTCAGGAGCAGGGTCCGGATGTGGCTACCGTCCACGTCCGCGTCGGTCATGAGGATGATGCGGTGGTAGCGGGCCTTGGACGCATCGAACTCCTCGTCCTCGCCCTCGCGCCCGATTCCGGTCCCGAGCGCGGTGATCAGGGCGACGATCTCCCCGCTGCTGAGCATCTTCTCGAAGCGCGCCTTCTCCACGTTGAGGATCTTCCCCTTCAACGGGAGGATGGCCTGGTTGCGACGGTCCCGGCCCTGCTTGGCCGACCCGCCGGCGGAATCCCCCTCGACGATGTAGAGCTCCGATTCGGCCGGGTCGCGGCTCTGGCAATCGGCGAGCTTGCCGGGCAGCGAGAGCCCGTCCAGGGCGCCCTTGCGCCGCACCGTCTCCCGGGCCTTGCGGGCGGCGATGCGGGCCCGCATCGCATCGCCGATCTTGGCCATGATCTTCTTCGCCGCCCCGGGATTCTCCACCAGGAAGTTGCCCAGGCTCTCGTTGACCATCTGCTCGACCAGGCCCTTGAGCTCGGAATTGCCGAGCTTGGTCTTGGTCTGACCCTCGAACTGGGGGTTGGGCAGCTTGACGCTGATCACCGCCGCCAGGCCCTCGCGGGCGTCCTCACCGGTGGGCGCCTCCTTGAGGTCCTTCCACACCTCGAACCGTTCCGCGTAGCCGTTGATGGAACGGGTGAGCGCGCTCTTGAAGCCCACCAGGTGGCTCCCGCCCTCCTGGGTGTTGATGTTGTTGGCGAAGGTGTAGATGCGCTCGTCGTAGCCGTCGTTCCACTGCATGGCGATCTCGAGCGCCACGCCGTCTCGCTCCGCCTTGAAGAAGATGGGCGGATGGAGGATCTCCTTCGACTTGTTCAGGTACTCGACGAAGGAGACGATCCCGCCGTCGAACTGGAAGGTGTGGCTCTTGCTCGTCCGCTCGTCGGTGATGGAGATGGACAGGCCGGCGTTGAGGAAGGCCAGCTCCCGGAGCCGCTGGCTCAAGGTGTCGAAGTTGATGTCGGTCGTCTCGAAGACGGTCGGGTCGGGCTTGAACCACACCGTCGTCCCGCGCCCGTCGGTGACGCCGACCTCGGAGACCTGCCCCTGCGGGATGCCGCGCGCGTAGCGCTGCTCGTAGACCTTGCCGTTCCGCTGGATCTCCAGCCGGAGCCACTCGGAGAGCGCATTGACGCAGGAGACCCCCACACCGTGCAGTCCGCCCGAGACCTTGTAGGCGGTGTTCTCGAACTTGCCGCCGGCATGCAGCTTGGTCATCACCACGTCGACGGTGTCCATCCCCCGGACGGTGGGATGCGGGCCCACCGGGATTCCACGGCCGTTGTCCTTGACGCTCACGCTGCCGTCGACGTGGATGGTCACCGCCAGCGTGGTGCAGAAGCCGGCCAGCGCCTCATCCACCGAGTTGTCCACGACCTCGTAGACCAGGTGGTGGAGCCCGTAGACGTTGGTGTCACCGATGTACATGCCCGGGCGCTTGCGGACCGCCTCCAGGCCCTCCAACACGGTGATGGACGCCGCGCTGTACTCCGCCTGACCGGGGGGCGTCGGGGCCCCGACGGCGGGTTTCGAGATGCCGTTCAAGGAACTCTTTTCCTAACACGGGGCAGGGGGGGTCACAAGCTCACGGGCAGGCAGTAAGCGTTGGTATTTGCTGAGGAATTCGCCCTCGGAACGGCGCGGATTTACGCGTCTCCGGGAGCGGCCGAGCTGCGTTCCCGGAGCGCCTGGACGAGGTCCTCGAAGGCGGCCCGGGAGCCCAGCAAGGGCTCGGCGATGAACAGTTGCCCCTCGGGCCGCAGGTCGATGACCAGGCGCATCCAGGGCCGGCGGTCCGTCCGGGCGCCGGCCACCCGTGTCCACGGGACGTGCAGGCTACGCGAGCTCCAGACGCGCGAGACGACGATGCCGGCCACGTCGAGGCGGACACCGAAGTCCGGCCGCGGCCGGAGCCGCACCCAGCCCACGCCGAAGCCCACCGCCAGGAGCCCGAGCATCAGGGCCCGCGACCGGCCGAAGCGCTCCTCGCCCCGCTGACCGGCGGAGAACGCCCAGGCGGCGAGCACCACCGCCACCACCGCAGCGCCGACCAGAGCTCGCCGCAGGCCACGAGGTCGGAAGGCGAAGAAGCGGACGCTCAAGAGGCCGCTGACTCTACCCGCTCGAGGCCGCGGCCGGGGTGACCAGGCCATCCTCCACGTCGAGCCAGAGCGTGTCCGGTCCGCTCGCCGCCCGTACCAGCGAGGGCTCGGTGGTGGTGAGCAGGACCTGCGCGCCCGAGCCGCCAAGGTAGCGCATGAGGAACGCGTTTCGTTCCGGGTCGAGCTCGCTGGAGACGTCGTCGAGCAGCAGCAGCGGGAAGCGACCGAGGACGTCGCGCAGGTTCTCGATCTCGGCGATCTTCCAGGCGAGCACCAGCGCCCGGGCCTGCCCCTGCGAGGCGAAGGCGCGGGCTGGCCGGCCATCGATGGTGATCTCGAGGTCGTCGGCATGGGGGCCGACGGAGGTGAATCCCCGCTCCTGGTCTCGCGGGAGACGGTGGCGTAGCGCCTCGAGGAGCGCCCGCGACAGCGAGCTCTCGTCCGCCCCGGCGAGCGGGAGCTCGAGGTGGGCCGGGGCGTAGCGGTAGGCGACCCCGGGAAGCCGGGCGATGGAGGCCACCACGGCCACGGCCCGCGGGGCGAGCTCCTCGAGCAGGTCGCGCCGGAGGACGAGGATGCGGCCCCCGGCGGTGGCCAGCGCGTCCTCGTAGGCCCGGAGGTACTCCAGCGGTGCACCCTCGCGGAGCAGGCGATTCCTGCTCCGCAGGGCCCGCAGGTAGGTGCGTGAGGCGGCGAGAAAGCCTGGCAACCGGTTGAAGACGGCGCGATCGAGGAAGCTCCGACGCTCCTCCGGAGCTCCCTTGACGACGGCCAGGTCGTCGGGCGTGAAAGCCACCACCGAGACTCCGCCGAAGTACTCCTCCAGCGATGCCGCTCGCTTGCCGTCGACCGACGCCTGCCGGCTGCCGGCGCGGATCTCCACCGCGATGTCGCGGGCCGCTCCGCCGAGGGTGAAGCGGCCGCCGAGGAGCGCGACGTCGCACTCGAAGCGAACCAGCTCCGCCAGGCGGGCGCCCCGGAGGGGCCGCAGGGTGCAGAGGAAGTAGATCGCCTCGAGGAGGTTGGTCTTCCCCTGCCCGTTCCGGCCGACGACCACCGTCGCCCGGGGCGAGGGCGCCAGGTCGACGGCGCGGAGGTTGCGGAAGTCCCGGGCTCTGAAGCGCTGGAGGAGCATCCGGCCCTTCGCGGGTCAGACGCGCATCGGCATGACCACTGCGGTGTAGGTGCGGTCGTCCGGGCCGTGGAGGACACCGGGGCTGTGCTCGTCGCCAAGCTCGAAGACCACCTCGGTCTCCTCGAGGACCGCGAGCACGTCGGACAGGTACCGGGCGTTGAAGCCGATGGTGATGTCCGTCCCGGTGAAGGCGACCTCCAGGTCGTCCTTGGCTTCTCCCAGGTCCGGATTCTGCGAGGTGAGCCGGAGCTGGTTCTCGGACAGAGCGAGCTTCACGGCGTTGGACTTGTCCACGGAGAGGAGTGCGGTGCGCCGCAATGCCTCGAGGAACCGCACCCGATTGAGCCGGACCTTGTGATCTCCCTCCTTGGGGATGACGCGCTGGTACTCCGGGAACTGGCCGTCGATGAGGCGCATGACCATGGTCAGGCCGGTCTTCCGGAAGAGGGCCGAGTTGAGCGCGAACCCGAGGTGCATCTCTGCCTCGGGAGCCTCCTCGAGGAGCCGCTTCAGCTCGAGCAGGCCCTTGCGGGGGACGATCACTCCGCCCTTGAGCTTGAAATCGCCGGGCATCTCGCGCTCGATCATCGCCAGCCGGTGTCCGTCGGTGGCCACCATCCGGACCCGGGAGTCGGGCCGCGGCTCGAAGTAGACGCCATTGAGGATGTACCGCGTCTCGTCACTGGAGATGGCGAAGGCGGTCTTGCGGATCATCTCGAGGAGTACCGTGCCGGGAACGGTGACCTGTGGAGCGTCATCCTCCTTGGGAAGCTTCGGGTACTCCTCGGGCGACATGCCGACGATCTTGAACTGCGAGGAACCGCTGACGATCTCGGCGTGGTGGTTGGGGAGCTTGCGAACGGTGAGATGCGCCTCGGGAAGGTTCTGGACGATGTCGAAGAGCGTCCGCGCGGACACGGCGATCGACCCCTGCTTGGTGACCTCGGCCGGGTGCTCGCTCACCAGGCCGACGTCGAGATCGAAAGCAGTCACCTGGACTCCGGTCTTCACCGCAGTGACGAGCACGTTGGAGAGGATGGGCATGGTCGTCTTGCGCTCGACGATGCCCTGCGCCCGGTAGAGCGCCCGCTTGAGCTCGTCCGCTGCGATGCGGAATTCCATGGACGTCCTCGTTCCTCGCCGGGCCGTCGTCTAGCCCTGGCCTCGGCGCACCGTCAATCAAGCACGGAATCTCGAAGCCGAGATCCCTCGACCATGCCGTGTGTCTCCGACAGTCCGCCCCGCCTCGTCCGGAGGCGGCGGAGGGAACGAGGCGGATCCCGATGCGCCGTCACCACCCGGATGTCGAGGAGCTTGACAGCCCGCTCAGATAATAACGATAATCAGTCTCAATATCGGAGGAGCTACCATGCTCCTGGTTCGGAAGCGGATGGCTGTGTCGGTCATCACCGCCTCGATGGCGGCCTGCTCGTCCCTTCCCCAGCCGACCCCAGCCGACGTCACCCGGGCGCAGGTGAGGTATCCGCAGGTCACGCTCGAGAAGCTCACCCAGGGCCGGAAGACGTACGTCGGAACCTGCAGCGGGTGCCATGCGCTCCACCTGCCCACCGAGTTCCCCGCCCAGAAGTGGCCCTCGCTCCTGGACGAGATGCAGACCAC
>Ga0187777_10000779_pt1 | contig 20974 bp, 15 predicted proteins | sample 1015_Q2_SP5_10_M_FD_132416 | JGI IMG/M metagenome (GOLD analysis project Ga0187777, IMG submission 132416) | Tropical peat soil microbial communities from peatlands in Department of Meta, Colombia - 1015_Q2_SP5_10_MG | ecosystem: Environmental > Terrestrial > Soil > Wetlands > Peat | place... | reverse complement strand
ACCGAACCTGCCGCACAGGTCGCTTGATGCAATAGTGGCAAGTCCCATTCTGCTCACCGGCGCGGAGGGCAGCGCCGGTGCTGCAGGAAACACGCTCGCCGAGCCGCGGTCGAAGCGAGGGCTTGGGAGAATCTGCGGGCCAGGAATCGGGCCCGCAGTAGTCACGCAGTGACCATTTTCGCCGACCAGGACTTTACGAAATCTGCGAAGCGTTCGAGGGCACGGGGGAAGTCGTCGCCGGCGGCGGCAAAGCCCAGACGGAAATGCGAGGGCGTATCGAAGCAGTCGCCGGGCGCCAGCAGGATGCCATGTGCGGTGGCGGCCTGGCAGAACCGGCGCGCATCCTCGCCACCCACCAGCCAGGGGAAAGCGGTCATGCCGCCTTGCGGCGGAATCCAGCCGAGCACGTCGCCATGTTCGGCCATGAAGCGCTCGAATTGTTTGAGATTGCGGGTGGCAGCTTCCTGCGCCTTGCCCAGCACCGCGTCACGTTTGCGGATAGCGATCTCTGAGAGAATCTCTCCGGTCGTAGTGTTGCTGATCGAGAAGTACGCGCGGGCATTCCAGTACTGCTGGCGGCGCGGCGCATCGTGCTCGATTATCCATCCCGTGCGCACGCCGGCGATGGAAAATGCCTTCGACAGGTCGGAGATGACGGTGGCATGCGACAGGCGCGCCGCTGATCGCGTTTGCCTTCGGTGGTAGATGGGATGGTAGACCTCGTCGCTTACCAGCTGGATGCCGCGCTCAGCGGTGAAGGCGTGCAGGGCTTCCATGTCGCCGTCGGCGATAGTCGCGCCGGTGGGGTTGTGCGGGCTGTTGACCAAAATGAGCCGAGTCCTGGAGTCGGCGAGTCGCTTGATCTCATCGGGATCGATGCAGAAGCCGTTCTCGCGGCGCAGGCGATAGAAGCGGGTCTCCAAGCCAAGAGATTCGGGGAGCGCGGAGAATGTAGCGAAGCCAGGGAACGGGAGGATCACGTTGGCACCCGGCTCAGCAGCCAGCCACATCAAGGCCACAAGCGCTTCGGAGGCGCCGGTCACGACCTGGACGGCCTCGACCGGGACATGCTGCATTTCAGCGATGGCCTCCCGCAGACTGTCGGCGCCGGCGGGGCGGCTGTAGACGAGTTTGTGGTGCAGGAAGCGGTGGCGGGTCTCGTCGTCGGCGAGCGAGAGGATGTCGTTTACCGTCCACGCCGGACCGGTGCTGGCAGCCAGGTTGAATTCTATGTCGTGTTCGTACTGGTCGAGCCAGGCATCGAGCAGGAAGGGCTTGAGCTGCATGCGGGCACCTCGAAGAAATCGGTCCCTGCTATTGATTCCGCAAAGGGGCACAGGGATGGATTATTAATCAACGAAATGACGGCTGACATTCCCGCTGAGGCCGGGGTTGAAGACTCAAGGGTACCGCAAAGAGCGTGTGGTCCGGTCGTTACACTGGCAGGCTCATACGGCGCAGCAGCTCCTGGAACCGCGGATCGGAGCGCAGCGGATCGAAGGTGGGACCGGCGAGATCCATCGGCAGCCAGGGATCGCGCTCCTGGTAGGCCTTTTCCAGCCAGGTCAGGGCCCGCTCTTTCTCATTCAGTTCCGCGTAGCCGCGCGCGACCTCGGCGCTGCGAGAATAGAAGTCACCCTTGGCGTTGTGCTGTTCTGCATCCTCCACTAACCACCGCAGCATCGCCTTCTGCCCCGCCCGCTGGTATATCTCTTTGGCGCGCCGGGTCCTCTCGGGCTCGTACTGAGACGGCCATAATGCCAGAGATTCCTGGAAGCGGCCCTGGTCCCAGTACACGGAGGCGAGCATATTGCGCGCATACGGAAAGTCGGGCTCCATCTGGAGGGCCTTCTGCCCCTGCTCGATGGCGGCAGGAAATTGGTGGTCGTAGTAGTAGGTGAAGCCAAGGTCTACGGTCAGCAGGGAGGAGAGAGGATCGAGCGCCAAGGCCTGTTGTATCTCATGGCGCGCATCGGTCGGGCGACGCATGGAGAGGAGATAGTGGGCGTAGTGCTGGCGCACCTGCACGTCTCCCGGATCCAGCTGAAGGGCCCGCTGAAACTCCTTTTCAGCGCCTGGGAAGTCCCACTCGTGCCACTTCACGATGGCGATCGCGTAGTGGGCTGCGGCCGTGGAGTCATCGAGCTGGACAACCTTGCGGGCGGCCTCCTTCATCTTGGCATCGGCCTCCCTGATGCTGACTTCCATTTGTCTTCCGCCTCCGATGGAATAGCAATCGATGATGCCGACGTAGGCAGGTGCATAACCCGCATCGATCTCCAAGGCATGCTGAAAATAGACCAGCGCCTTGCGCATGTCATCGGGAGTCCTCCTTGCCTGCAGGTAACGCCCCTTCAGAAATGACTCGTAGGCGCGCGGATCAACCGGGCGGGCCTGGGCCAGCCGGGCCTGCTCCTGGTTGCGCACCTTGATCCTTATCTCGCCGGCAACGACGAGGGCGATCTCACCCTGCAGCGCCGAGATGTCACGCAGATCGCGCTCATAGCTCTGCGCCCATAAGGTACGTTCCTGCGATAGATGCACCAGTCTGGTAGTGATGCGCACGCGATCGCGGTCTCTGGCTACCGCTCCTTCCAACACCGCATCCACGCCCAGTTGCCGGGCGATCTCCGGCAGGGGTTTCTTCGAGCCTTTAAAGGCCATGGCAGAGGTGCGGGAAATGACTCTAAGTGCGCTGATCTTCCCCAGCTCTGTGATCAGTGCCTCGGTCATGCCATCCACGAAGTATTCCTGTTCCGCATTACCGGTGAGGTTTTCCAGTGGTAATACGGCGATAGACGTGATCTCGCCCTCCATAGGCCGGCCAAGCAACCGATCGCGCCAGCCAGCCAGATCTGACCGAAAGACCAGGAGAACGACCACGATGGCTGCAGCGAGTGCGATGAGCATCGTCCGCCGGCGCGAAGGGAATCTGCGCTTGAGCGTTGGTTGCGCCGTGGGAGTGTCTTCGGGGAATGGTAGCCCGGCAGCTGCGGCCCGCGCAATCTGGGCGGCGGGCGGCGGTTGCGCGCCATTCTCGACTGGCGCGATGAAGCGGTAGCCGCGGCGCGGCAAGGTTTCAATAAAACGTGGTTTGTCGGCGGAATCTTGCAGCGCCAAGCGGAGGCGCTTTACGGCCGCATTGATGCCCTGCTCGAAGTCAACGAAGGTCTCGTCAGGCCATAGCTGCTTCTGCAATTCCTCGCGGGTGACCAATTCGCCCGGCTGCTCCAGGAGCGCGGCCAGGACCTGAAAGGGCTGGCCCTCAAGCTTGACCTTGACGCCGCCTTTGCGCAACTCGCCGGAGCGCAGGTCGGCTTCAAAGGTACCGAAGCGGACGATTCCCGACTTTGCGATAGGCACAGACATCCCGCCCCCTGCGGAAGAAGAGTCTAGGTCAAATCTTATTGCATTCCAACGGGCTTAGCGACTTGCGTAGGTCAACGGTTCATCCAGCAGGATTGCTTCTTCATCCCCAAAGCACCTACAAAGCACCTCCGCGCCATCGACACAAGACCGCAGCAACGCCATCCTGCCAGTTCGAGAGGGGGATCCCCTCTCAGATTGGGGACGCAAATGCCAATTCTCAGGGCGCTACTCTCGGTTTCAGTTCTCGTGGCCGTAGGTATGCTGTCCGCCTGCGGTGGCGGGTCCACGAGCACCACAGAAGACTCCATTCCACCAGCTCCCTCAGCGGTCATCATCTCGCCCCCGTCTGCTTTGCTGGATCAAGGCGCTACCATCCACTTCTTCGCCAGCGTGCCCGGAAGCAGCAATCAAGCTGTGGCCTGGAGCATTCAGGAAGGCACAGGCGGAGGATCCATCAGCCAGGCTGGCCTGTACACCTCGCCGGCAGCCGCAATGGAGGTGCACGTAATCGCCACCAGCGTGGCAGACCCGAGCAAGTTCTCCAGCGCGCTGGTGACTGTAAACCCGGTCAGCGTTTCCATACCTTCGACGGCCGGGGTGCCGCGCGGACGGCCGCGCCGGTTCACTGCGGTGGTGACGGGGACGGTGGTGAAGGATGTGACCTGGACGGTTGAGGAAGGAGCCAGTGGCGGCACCATCACGGGCGACGGGCTGTACACCGCGCCGATGAGCGGCGGCCCTTTCCACGTGACGGCCCGTTCGGTGGCTGATCCCTCCCAATCGGCGACGGCGGCGGTCGTGCTTACCGACGGCGGATTCAGGATGTTGAACACATCTACGCTGGTGCCGCGCATCGCCCACACCGCCACCCTGTTGTCGAACGGCAAGGTGCTGATCGCGGGAGGTAGTGAGTGCGATGCCAACGAGTGTTCGACCGATTTCGAGGGGTTGACACGCGGACTATCGAGCGCGGAACTATTCGATCCAGCCACGGAGATCTTTTCCGTCACCGGCCCAATGTCCATCGCTCGCGCGGGCCACACCGCCACTTTGCTGAATGACGGGACCGTGCTGGTCACAGGCGGCATGAATCCGGGCGGTGGGAGTGACCGCACGGCGGAGATCTACGATCCGGCTACCGGCAGCTTCACTCGCATTGGGGACATGGCAGAGGGACGTGTCCAGCACACGGCTTCGCTGCTGGGGGACGGGCGCGTGCTTATTGCTGGCGGCTTTGAGGGAAGCTTGTACGACTTTGGACTCTATTCTGTGCAGACCGCAGAACTTTACGACCCGGCCACACAAACCTTCAACCCGGCGGGAGACATGCCGAAGGCAGCAGGATCGCATACGGCAAGTGTGCTGCTTGATGGCACCGTCTTGGCCGCTGGCGGCGAGGGTAATAGTTGTCCCGACGGTACGCTCGGGCTCGCCATCTTCGACCTGGCCAGCAAGAGTTTCAGCGCCGGTATGAGTCTGCCAAAGCGTCGAGCGGGGCACAGCGCCACTACCGTGAATGGCGGGCGGGTGTTGTTCACCGGGGGCGAAGATCCTTGCGACCGAAAGACCCTTTACGACACGGCAGTAGTGTTCGACCCAGCCACCTCGAGCTTTTCCCCGGAAAACGTGATGCGCGAGCCGCGGGTGAGGCATTCAGCAACCCTGCTTCTGGATGGCAAGGTGCTGGTCGTCGGCTCAACAGCGGAGCTCTTCGACTCAGCTACTTCCAGCTTCGCGCTCACCGGTGATCCAAATGTGCGCCGCGCTGACAGACGAGCCACCCGGCTGGCCGATGGGCGGGTATTGTTCACCGGTTCCACCGCCGTGGCGGAAATCTACGAGTAGCGCGGACGCGTCGCGGCTGTTGATGGGGCCTCCTCGGGTACTCATGGTCCATTGCGGACAGCCGCCGCACAAGCTCAGACCCTTAGCCAGCCGCGGAATCCCCTGGCAGCATAGTAGGATTCCGCGCCGTTGTGATACACGAAAACCGTGTCGTAGCGGCGGTCACAAAAGAGCGCACCGCCGAGTCTTCTGATGGCAGACGGCGTTTTCACCCAGCTGGACGTTCTGGTGTCGAAATCTCCAAGCTTCTGCAACTCTCGATATTGTTCTTCCCCTAGCAGTTCGATGCCCATGGCGGCTGCCATATCCATAGCGCTATTCTTTGGTTTATGTTCTTTCCTTGGCTCCAGCGCTTCGCGGTCGTAGCAGACACTTCTGCGGCCTTTAGGACTTTCGGCTGAACAATCGTAAAGAATGTATTCGCCCGTCTTCTTGTCATGACCAACAACATCCGGCTCACCGCCAGTCTTTTCCATTTCGTTGAGTGACCACAGTTTTTCAGCGTTAGCTTCCAGCTTCGCCAGTACCGGAGGCCATGCAAGACCTGCGTGGCGGCTCATATTCATCTCGAAACGGGCCTGCAATGCTCTAAGCAGTTCTTCACGTTGTTTCGGAGACAGCGCCTGCCGCGTGCGTTCGTCGGTATCTTTCATGATGGTTTCCTTGATCCCCTGGCCGGTAGGTGCGGAAGCAGATCCAGTCTGGCAGTCTTACGGTTGGGCTGGCTGCCGCAGTTGTTCAGAGAGGCTTATCAGATTTTGAGGCAGCACACGAATGAGGCCATGGCGCGGGCTGTTGATGTCAGCGAGGAGAAAAAACGACATTGAGATGACCAGGGGCAAGGTCAGCAACAGCAATCTGCTCCCCCGGCGCGAGTCATAGCCGCTTAACCAGCAAGAACCAATAGCGATGACGATCAAAAGACCCCATGATCCGTTTGGCACCCGGTTCGACCAGGCGGCTTGTGTGTATCCCTGCGAATTCAATACGTCGTTCATCCCCGAGACCGCCAGGGCGAGGGTCGGTGTGGGCTGCTGGGCAGCAGCAAGTTGCACGACCGACCAGAGCTCAGTCTGAAGCTGTGCGGTCTGCGCGTTGATGGAACGAAGCTGTGCCTCATCGGCCTCCTCATAGAAGCGAATGCGCTGCTCCAGATAGCTCCTCAGCAATGCGTGCACCTTAGATGCATCAGTGGCCGGGAGCAGATCAGCGCGGACATACTCCGTACCGATCGCATTGGCCTCTTCTTCTTCGTAGTTCTTCCTTTGGTCGTAGCGGTTGAGGACCATGGAAAAACTGAAAGCAATGATGAGTCCCAAGAGCGTCAGGGTAGCGGTCAGGATCAAGTCAAAATCGGGCCGTTCTGCCTCATCGATAGGCCGTACCTTCTTGTGAAAGAAGCTGCCGAGCTGTGCTGATGACCACAGAACGACAAAGGACAAGCCGAACACCATGACCGGCGAGTCCATCACATATCGCATGCGCTATACCCGCCTTCTTCGCTGCTCGGTGTAGCGATTGAGAGCATCGAGGATCACCGGATAGGCCTCTGCTGCCGGACGGATCTCATCTACTTCGACGATCTTTCCTTCCAGTTGCTTATAGTCCTGGAAAAAGCGGCGCAGCATCAGCAAGCGGTGCGGAGGTATCTCGCCGGCTTCGTGATAGGTGTCGAACTCCGGGTCTTTCGTGGCCACCGCGATGATCTTGTGGTCCTTCTTGCCCGAGTCGATCATGGTCATGAGTCCGATAGTGCGGGCGTGCATCATGGTGAGCGGAACCACAGTCTCCTGGCAGAGCACAAGCGCGTCGAGCGGGTCATCGTCTTCCGCCAGAGTCTGTGGAATGAAGCCGTAGTTCGCCGGGTAGTAGACGGCTGAATACAGGACGCGGTCGAGCTTGATCAGCCCGCTGGCCTTATCCAGCTCATACTTCACGCTGGAACCAGACGGAATCTCGATAATGGCGGTAAACTCTCCCGGCAACTTCTCGCCGGCTGCTATGTCGTGCCAGGGATGGAACATTGCCACGGAATTCTACACCGGGAAAACTCGCCGTTGCTCCTAGCCCTTGGCCCGGAGGTTTGCGAAATAGTGGTTGCGCGGGGCGGGCTTAGGTCCGATTTTGGCTGATTGATCGGTCTTGCCAGACGACCTCCGGACTTTGCCTTTCGAGCGGACTCGCTTATGCGTGCGCTATGCTTGCACTCTCACCGTATTTCACTTTTGGCTGAAAGAACATAATACCCCGGCAGGAATGAACGGTCGCGGAGGGTACCATGGGAAAGATAAACTGGGGACGAGTCGTTCTGTGCGGGCTTGTGACAGGCGGGCTCGTCATGGCTATTACGACGCCTGTTTTTTACCTAGCTTTCGACGAGAGTGAGTACATGCGAGCCATGCGTACAGCTCGAGTGGCAGCTCATCCACACTTTGAGCCGATATTAGTGGCGGCTCCCATGAACTTTTTGGCCGGAATCTGGGTGCTGTGGATTTATGCTGCCATCCGTCCTCGCTACGGCCCCGGACCGAGGACCGCGATGGTGGCAGGCCTGGCTGGGTGGTTCGCCGTTGCAATCCTTGAGGTTGAATTAGCGTCGCTACTTCTGCTTCCCATCTCATTCTCCGGACTCGCCGTGCCCCTGGGCGTAGCCCTGCCAGCCATGGTCGTGGCGGCGATGGTGGGCGCTTGGCAGTATAAAGAGTGAGCAGAGTCATTAACGAGCCGGTTGCGGCTCAAATGCGGCACAACGCAGTGATTCGAAGAGCCAGACGGAGAAATCAATGCTTCATAGCAAGCAGGTCCCCATCGCGGAATCCGCGCTCCTGGTCATCGACGCGCAGGACTCCTTCAAGCTGGGAGAGCGCTGGGCGCGACGCAACAATAAAGACTTCGAGAAGAATGTTGGCCGGCTGGTGGCCCTCTATCGTCAGCATGGCCTGCCGGTGATCTATTTCCTGCATAGTGACGAGGATCCCGGTTTCGAGCGCAGCAGCCCCCATTGCAAGCTGATGGACTTTCTTTCGCCGCTGAGCTCCGAGCCCGTGCTGCACAAAGAAACCCGTAACGTCTTCACCAGCACCGGCCTGCCGGCCCTGCTGATGGAAAAAGGCGTTCGCCGGGTGGTGATCACCGGCATCCAGATGGAGCAGTGCTGCGAGACTTCTGCCCGGGTGGCTGCAGACCTGGGCTACGCAGTGGACTTTGTCAGCGAAGCGACGATGACTTTCCCCATCCCCAACCATGACAAGCCGGGAGAAGAGCTGGGAGTGGATGCCATCCATGAACGCACCGAGTACGCGCTACGAAGACGGTTTGCAGCCATCGCTAGCGTCGCTTCCATCGCCGAGGAGCTGGAAGAACGGAACGGTCTCGCGTAACGCGTAGGATTTGAGGCCGCCGAGCCGCGCCCTAAAAGTCCTCCAAAACCCACAGGTTCGCATTTTTAGCGCTCCCATCGATGGCCAGATGATTGCCGTCCGGCGACGGCAGAGCGCGCAGATAGGTTCTGAATCCGTCGAGTTGCCAGAGCTTGCGGGCCTTCCCGCTCCGCTCGACAAAAAGCAGTTCCGCCCCCTGCCGGATCGCGCTGCATGCAAAGAAGCCGTCACCCGTCGTGGACCAGGTCAGCGTTCTGAGGTGCGCACTCGGCGAAATCGAAACACGTTGCACGCTGGCATCGCTCAACGAGACCAGGTCGAATTGTCCGCTGTAGGGCTCATAAACGGCCGCGTGCATTCCATCCGGAGAAAGAGACCAGCGGAACTCGTTCGCGTCTGGCTCCTTTACCTCTGCCAGCCGTTCGCTTCTTCCGCGAAGCGCATCGAGCCTGTAGAAAACGATCTTGTTATCAACCGATGGAACCTGCGCGAGCACGCAAACGCCTCGCGCTGAAGCGCCGCAGGCAATCGAAAGATTCTTGTCGAGCAGCAGCTCCTGCTCGGCGCCTCCGGCCGCCGCTACACGTTCCAGTCGGTCCGTCTCCTGCGCGCCGGTGGAATCATGCCGCAGGTAGAGCACCCATTTCTGGTCGGGAGTGAGGGACAGGTCTGTGACCTGATTGCCGACGGTAACAAGTGGAGCGGCCTGGCTGCTGTCGAGCGGCTGTTTGAATACGCCCCACTTGCCCAGGCGATTCGAGCGGAAGTAGAGCGCGCTCGCGTCTTCGCTCCAACTCATACTCGATGAAAGGTCTTCGCTGAGCGTCAGCCGTCGCGGCGTTGCAACGCGTCGACCTTGCTGGTCGTAGTCAGCCACGAACACGTTCATCAAGTCCGAGGAGCGGGTAAATGCAAGTTTTTTCCCGTCAGCGGTCTTGGAAAGGTTGGTAACGCAGTATCCGGCCCAGTCGGTGATTTGCTCGGGCGGAGACACGGCCGTGGCGGATTGCGGGTCGAGCTTGATCTGCCACAGATTGCAGCTGAGCCCATGCAGATCGGGCGTTCCCCCGACAAAGATCAGGCGATCGGCTGAGAGCCAGATCAGGTCCTGATAGTCCTCTTCCAATTCGCTGACCGCTGCAAGAGCAGGTCCGCTCGCCAATTCCCACGACCTCCCTGTCTTGCGATCCAGAATCTCGATGTGCGATTCGTTGTGTGCATTAACCGATACATTGCGAATATAGCTGAGGCGGCTGCCATCCGGAGACCAGTGGATTGCGCGGAACCGGCTGGTATTCCCGCCTTGCACGAGCAGTGTCGGCGTTCCGCCCCTCAGGTCGACGGCCCGGATTTCGTGCCCGTCATTCTCGGCAAGCGCGACCATGCCCTCCGGGCTCACGCCCCAGGGGTCGGCGCCCTCTGCCAGCTTGCGCGAAGGCTCTCCAGCAATTGATAGGACCCAAAGCGCCGTTGGTTGCAGCGGAAACTCCGCGATGGCGAAGAAGTGCTGGGAGTCAGGCAGCCAGTAGCCGATTTCCCAGTTGGGTCGGCTCCGCTGGTAAACGTCGGGGTCCGCGAGGTTGACGACGGTGCCGCCGTCCATGCCCCGGATGTGCATGCCATTGAAGTCGGTAAAGGCGAAGTACTTGCCGTCCGGCGAAATCGCGCCGCCCGTAACCGGGTTCTCGGCGGAATTCACGGTGAGCTGCCGCTGCCGCCAGTCGCCCAGAATGCGCTCTCTAGGGGCAGCTTTCCGCGGCGAAGAATAGAACACTGCGCATGCCCCAAGCAGAAGAACCGCGCTCACCAACAAAATCCGAAGTGGAGACCCTTGCATCCTCTCCGCTTGGGAAGGGATTGTGGCGGCGCGATCCGGCCGGTTGCGCCACTCCACCGAGCCCTTCCAGCGGTAGCCTTTGCGGGTCAGCGTTTCGATGAATTGCGGCTCCTTCGCCGAGTCGCCCAGCGCCGCACGCAGGCGGTTCATGGCTGCGTTGATGCTGTGTCCGAACTCCACGATGGTGTCGTTCGGCCACAGCTGCTTTTGCAGTTCTTCCCGGGAAACCAACTCGCCCGGAGAGCTCAGGAGCAGAATCAGGATTTGCAGCGGCTGTTCGGAAAGGCGTGCGGTCATCTGTCCTTCGTGCCGCAGTTCACCTGTGCGAACATCAAGCTCGAAGCCGGAAAAGTAGGCCCGCCCTCCATGGTGTGGCTGACTAGGCACTGCGTCCCCCAACGACAATCGACCGTGATTCTAGCACCATTGTTTGCACAAATTTCTTCGAGCGCCGCGACCTAGGCCCAATGATTGCAAGCAGATAGCAGCGGTGACAGAAATATGAGAATTCCGTGATGTGCCTTGCATTGCATGTTCCACAGCTCTACCAGAGACTGACCGGCGTTCGGCCGAACCCTTTGGCTCTTTGGAGGACGTAGTGAACCCAGTCACCAGGTCGACTCTTGCCGCCGCGCTCGCCGCGCTCCTAGCTCTTGGCTTCGCAAGTACCGAGGCAAAGGCACAGCAGAATCCGGCGGCCGTGCCCATGCACACACACTACCGCGTCGTATTCATCGGCTCACTCGCCGGCCCGAGTAATCACTTCCCGATCTATGGGGCACACATTTTGAACAACGATGGGTCATTCGTCGGCTGGGCCGACGTCGGGCTGCCTGATCCCTACCCCGACAATTGTTGGGATAGCGACGAGTGCATCGTCGCTCATGCCTTCTTCTGGAAAAACGGCCGGATCTTCGATCTCGGTTCGCTCGCCGACGGTTACAGCAGTGATGTCAACTGGATGAGCCCCGGGGGCCTCATCTCCGGAGAATCGCAAACCGGACAAATCGACCCGGACATCGGCTGGACCATGCACGGCACTCTATGGGTTCATGGTCACCTCATCGACCTCGGCACGCTGGAAGGCGGGCCGACCAGCCTCACCACGTCGGTGAACGATTTCGGAGAAGTTTCCGGCTTCGCGCTGAACACCATCCCCGACCCCTACTCGATGTTCGGCGGCAACCAGACCCGCGCGTATCGGTGGAAAAACGGAACCATGATGGACTTGGGCACTCTGGGCGGGCCGGATGCGATGGCCATGCGCATCAATCAGCGCGGCCAGATCGCTGGAAACTCTTACATCAATTATGACCCCAGCGATGCCTGCGTCTTGAGAACCGGCGGTTTCTTCTGGGAGAACGGCGTCATGACCGACGTGGGAGGCTTCGGCGGAACATGCACAACGGTGGGTGACATGAACGAGCGCGGGCAGATCGTCGGCGGCTCATTTCTGGCGGGCGACCAGGCGCAACATGCGTTTCTTTGGCAGCGGGGGAAGCTAACGGACCTTGGAACTTTGGGTGGCAATTTCGCTTCTGCGCTGCGGGTGAACGATGTGGGTGACGTGGTGGGATTCCAGTCGCTTCGCACGGATGATGCTGTGGTCCACGCAACCCTGTGGACCAGAGGCCGCATTCTTGACCTCGGCGCGCTGGCCCCGGGCGGATGCAGCTATGCCTCCAGTGTGAACTCGCGCTTGCAGGTGGTCGGAATCAACTCCAGCGACTGTGGTTTCGGCGACGATTCCAATCGCGCTGTGATCTCGGAAGGCGCCGGGCAAATCGTGGACTTGAATTCGCTGATTCCGCCAAACTCCGGGGTGCAGCTCTTGAACGCTTCGGTCATCAACGAGCTGGGAGAGATTGTCGCGGTGGGACGCTTTGCCGATGGCAGGCACTCGCCGGTACTGCTGGTTCCTTGCGACAGCGGCCCGCAAACTCCGGTTGCATCCTGCAGCAATATTGGCGCGCCTCCCTCGGCCAGGCTCATGGCGCCGCTACAAACGCGCCCTGCAGCATCGCCGAAGATGTACAACATCTCGCCCTGGCTGGATGGCAAGATCCTTTTTGGTCCAATGGGGCGGCTGCCCCGGAAACGGTGAGCGAAAGTCAGGAGTCTCTGGAAACGGCGCTGGATGACTATCGAATTACGGTTTGCAGCCATCGCTAGCGTCGCTTCCATCGCCGAGGAGCTGGAAGAAGCGAGGGTGCCGCGGAACTCGCGCGCGCAGGATTCTTGAAATCAGTTCCGGAATCCCGGAAAACCCCCGTCTTAACGTAGCTAGGGACGGGGCACCCTCAGCCTTTCAGCGGGCCAGGATTCGCTGCCTCAGCCTGCGGCGGGCTTGATGATGAGGTCCTGGAATTCGGGATCGTCGTGGAGGCAAACAAGGTCGGGGTCGCGGGAGGCCCAATTGAAGTTGCTGTAGCCGGCCTCGCGAGCGCGGCGGAGAAAGGCCAGGGCCTCTGGCTTCTTCTGCAGAATACCGTAGGCGCAGGCAGCATTGTAGAGAGTATTGGAGTCTTTGGGGCGCAAGGTCACGGCCATCTCGGCCTCGCGCATGGCGCCCTCGACGTTCTTGCGGCTCGCGTAGAGGACGGCGAGGAAGCTGCGGGCGCGCACGTCATCGGGGACGAGTTCGAGCTGGCGCTGCAGAGACTGGATCCAGAGGCCTTCGAATATGGCGGCCTCGGAGGTGTGGCCGAGCTCGCGCAACGCATTCAGGTAGGGTGGGTAGATGTTGTAATCGTCGCCGTTGGCGGCGATGGCACGTTCGACCAATGCGGCGGCCTTGGCAGCCTGGCCGGAGGTGAATAGTGCGCGGCCGAGTACGTCGTAGGCGCCCTCGCAGTCGGCCTTGAGCGCGATAGCTTCTTCCGCGTAGCGGCAGGCGTCCTCATACTTCTTTTCAGCTACCGCCAGGCGGGCGCGGGCCACGAGCAGCTCGGGCAGCTTGGGCTGCAGGGCCATGCCGCGCTCGCAGGCTGCGAGCCCCTTCTCGATCCAGCGCTGGTTCTGCTCGCGCAACAGGTGGAACCAGCCGCAGGAGCTGGCCAGACCGGCGTAGGCAAGGGCGAAGTTGGGATCGAGATTGATGGCCTGTTCGAACATCTGCATAGCGAACTCGAGGTTGAGCTGGCGGGCGTAGCTGCGGGCACGCAGATACACGTCGTAGGCTTTCAGATTCTGCGTGGGCTTGGCAGCTATGGTCTTCTCTTCCTGGCGGGAGAGGGTGATCTGCATGGCCTGGGCTATGCTGCGGGCGATCTCGTCCTGCACTTCGAAGACGTCCTTGAGCTCTCGGTCATAGCGCTCTGCCCACAGCGACTGGCGGGTGGCAGTTTCGACCAATTGGGCGGTGACGCGCAGGCGCTCGCCGGAGCGGCGAATGCTGCCGCTGAGCACGTGGGCGGAATTAAGCTCCTGGCCGACCTGGGGAGCGGTGACGGGTTTGTCGCGGTAGGGCAGCATCTCGGCGCGGGGGAACACGCGCAGGCTGGAGATCTTGGAGAGCTCGGTGATGATGTCTTCAGTCATGCCGTCGCGGAAGTATTCATCTTCTTTAGAGCCGCTCAAGTTCTCGAAGTAGAGCACGGCGATGGAGCGCTCCGACGCCTGGACTGGCGCGGACTTGCTGGCCTTGGCAGCGGCGGGGCGGCGGCCGGAGTCGAGGTCGCGCTTGAGGCGCATGAGGTCGGTCTTCAGCTCAGAAGCGCTCTGCGAGCGCAGGGCCCGGTTCTTCTCCAGGGTCTTGTTGATGATGCGCTGCAGGTCGGGGGGAAGGTTGGCATCGAGCTCGAGCACAGGCGTGGGCTCGCGGTTGAGGATGGCCTCGAAGATGATGGGCGCGGTCTCTCCCTTGAAGGGCAGCGCACCGGTGGCCATCTGGTAGAGGACGGCACCGAAAGAGAAGAGATCGGTTCGTGCGTCGAGCTCTTCGCCGCGGGCCTGCTCGGGCGACATATAGGCGACCGTGCCCACAGTGCTGCCCGGATGGGTGAGGTGCTGGCCGGGTACGCCGCCGGTGGCGGTAGCCGTATCGGCGCTGGCGGCGGCGACCTTGGCAAGGCCGAAATCGAGGATCTTGGCCATGCCGCGGTTTGTGATAAAGAGGTTCGACGGCTTCAGGTCGCGATGGATGACGCCCTTGCTGTGAGCGGCATCGAGCGCATCGGCGATCTGGATGGACCACTCAAGCAGGTCGGTGAGAGGGATCGGCTTTTTGGTGAGGCGATGGTCGAGCGTCTGGCCCTCGAGCAGCTCCATGACGATGAAGGGCTGGCCCTTGTCTTCGCCGATCTCGTGCACGGTGCAGATGCTGGGATGGTTGAGGGCGGAGGCAGACTGGGCCTCGCGGCGGAACCGCTCGAGCGCCTGCGTGTCGCGGGCCATCTCTTCGGGTAGGAACTTGAGCGCGACGTGGCGGTGGAGGCTGAGATCTTCAGCTTCATAAACCACCCCCATACCGCCACGGCCCAGCTTGTTCAGGACGCGGTAGTGGGAGATGGTCTGGCCGATCATGAAGAAGTAGGAAGAGCAGGCACATACTAAGCGCGCGCGAAGAGCAAGTCAACGCGGCGACGCTCGAGGCTGAAGTCCCGAGCTAATTGTGGTGCTTTGTGCGGACCGAAGCCGCCCCCTAAGAGAAGGGGGTTCGCAGGGGAATATTTTCTCAACCCGGTGTCCGCTTCGATATGGGAACAGCGACCCGTCTTAATGGTCGGGGAGAGAGGATTCGAACCTCCGACCCCCTGGTCCCGAACCAGGTGCTCTACCAGGCTGAGCCACTCCCCGACTGTGGGTTGGAAAATCCTGCGCGGCCGCGGAGCGCGCGCTGCGGGCCAGTCACGATTATAGCAGCGGATCCAGGTGCATAAGAGGTGGTCAGCGAACCATGAGCAGCGAGCAATGAACGGAACTCAGGAGGGGTGTGAGACCGGGAAACCTGCAGGTAGCCGCACCTGCCGGCTCCCCGATCTCACTCTGGCGGGGAGAAACAACATGAAGCCTTCCGCCTCCGGCCCTGAGGTATGAATGCGAGTATGAAAGCAGGGCCGGAGCGGAACTATGAAACCTTACTTCTCGTTCGGCGATGCGCCGGGGGTTGCCGGAGCATTGCCATTCTCCATCTGGTGGTGCTGCATCCAGTCGTGCATGCGCATGCCACGGCGCGAGCGCAGCTCTTTGAACTTAGTCTGCTGTTCGGGAGTGAGCATGCCCATGATCTGCGACTGCACCCGGGCGTGCTCCACCAGCAGCTGGGCCAGCGCGTCTTTGTTGGCGTCTATGATGGCCAGCGCTTTGGCCTGGTCGAGCTGGTTGGCCTCGCCCGCGGCTTCCAGCTGCTGATGCGCGCTCTTAAGCTGCTGCAGCAGCGGCTGCATCTTGGGCCGCTCGCTCTGCATCAGCTGCTGGATGGATTGCTGCTGGGCATCGGTGAGGCTGAGATAGCGCGCCAGGTAGCGGGTCGCGTGCGGGCCACCAAAGGGCGCCATGCTGATGGCATTCTCGGCCGCCATGACGCCGGCGATGCGCACGCCGGCCGCCAGCACCACGAATCCTGCGATGGCCAGCGCGGCGATCAGCGCGATGCGTTTCCTGCTCATACTCGATTCTCCTGCTTCTGCTGAAGCTCAACTTGCTTATCTGATTAGAAGCGCGTTACGGCGTTTAGGCAGTAAAGAGTCTTGTATCCCCAGTAAAGGTTTGTAAATCGCGGCCGGAAGCCTTTACGCGTTCAGGGCGGGGCGCTAATGTAAATGCAGGCAGATATATGGAACGCGTGCTGATGATCGATGACGACCGCGAGCTATGCGAGATGGTGAGCGAGTATCTGGCGCCGGAGGGATTCAAGGTGGAGACGGTCCACCATGGCGCGCGCGGCCTGGAGCGGGCCCTGGCAGGCGAGCACGAATTGATCCTGCTGGATGTGATGCTGCCCGGGTTGGGCGGTTTCGACCTGCTGCGCAAGCTGCGGGCCACGTCGAACGCGCGGGTGCTGCTGCTGACGGCGCGCGGAGACGAGGTGGACCGGATCGTCGGCCTGGAGATCGGGGCGGATGATTACCTGCCCAAGCCGTTCAATCCGCGGGAGCTGCTGGCGCGGATACGGGCCATCTTGCGGCGCCCCGCCGGCGACGGGCAGGCGGCCGCTCCGGGAAAAGAGATCGCGGTGGGCGATCTTACGCTGAATCCGGCGGCGCGCAGCGTGCTGCGCGCGGGCGCGGCGGTGGAGCTGACGGCGGTGGAGTTCGACCTGCTGCATGTACTGCTGCGCTCGGCGGGCAACATCGTGAGCCGCGAGCAGCTGGCCAAGACGGCGCTGGGGCGCGAGCTGAACGCCTTTGACCGCAGCGTAGATATGCACATCAGCAAATTGCGCCGCAAGCTGGGTGAAGAGCGCATCAAGACGGTGCGCAGCGCCGGCTACCTCTACGCGCTGGCGGCCAGGAAGCCAGAGAAGAAGTAACCGTGCGCACGCTCTTCTTTCAGATCTTCTTTTTCTTCTGGCTGGCGACGGCGCTGGTGCTGGGCCTGTTCGAGCTGACTTCGGAACGTCCGCGGGCGGCGCAGGTGCGCACGGCCTGGCACTCCATGGTGAGCCACGCACTGGCAGACAACGCCTTCGGCGTCACTCATGCTTACACAGAGCGGGGCTGTGAGGGCCTGCGCACGTATGCTGCGGATTTCCAGCCCGGTCCGCGGGTGCATCATTTTCTCTTCGACGAGCAGGGCAAAGAGGTCTGCAATCAGGCGGTGCCGGCCAACGCGCAGGCGCTGGCGGTTGCGGCGCGCCATACCGGCAAACTGGAGTTCGCCTCCACCGGCGATGAACGTTTCGCGGCGCTGCTGCAGAGCACGCCCGGGGGCGCGTCGTACGTGTATGTCGCCGAGCTGCCGCGCATGCCGCCTCCGCCGCTGTGGGAGATCGCGGAGCGTCTGGCGCTGGCCATCCTGGCCTCAGGGCTGGTTTCGCTGCTGCTGGCGTACTATCTGGCGGCGCCCATCCGGCGGTTGCGAACCGCGGCGCAGCGCATCGAAGAGGGCGACCTCACGGCGCGCGCCGGAGGCAGGCCGCGGCGGGATGAGGTTGGCGAGCTGGTGCGCGATTTCGACCGCATGGCGGCACAATTGGAATCGCTCATCGAGGCGCAGGGCAGGTTGGTCCGCGATGTTTCGCACGAGCTGCGCTCGCCGCTGGCGCGCCTGAGCGTAGCGCTGGGGCTGGCGCGGCAGCAAAGCAGCCCGGCCGCGGCAGCATCGCTCGACCGCATCGAGCGCGAGACCGAGCGGCTGAATCAGCTGATCCAGCGTCTGCTCACCCTCTCGCGGCTCGAAGCAGGCGATGAACTGCACCAGCCTGAGGAGTTTCGATTTGATGAGCTGGTGAAAGAAGCTGCCGCCGATGCCGATTTTGAGGCCCGCAGCCGCGGCGGCCGCGTGGAATGCAAGCAGCTGGAGCCGTGCAGGGTGACGGGCAATCCGGAGCTGTTGCGCAGCGCAGTAGAAAACATACTGCGCAACGCGATCCATTACACGGACCCGGGGACGCCGGTCGAGGTGCAGCTTGATGGTGTGCGTGCTTCCAATATGAGTTGCATACTCAAGGTGCGGGACCACGGGCCAGGCGTACCGGAAGCTGAATTGGCCAATCTTTTCCGGCCGTTCTACCGGCTCGATCAGGCTCGAGAGCGCCACACTGGCGGTGTGGGACTGGGCCTGGCCATCAGCGAGCGCGCTTTCAAGCTGCACGGCGGGAGTATCTCTGCCAGCAACGCCGCCGGCGGCGGATTGGAGATCAGAATCTCGCTGCCCGCCCTCGCCTGAGTGCAGGGTGGCAATTGTTTGCAGCCAAAGGACAGGCACTCACCCACCGCTGTTACCTAAGTCACTGTAAATCCGAGGGAGAGGAAGTGGCAGTGCGAGTGCACTAGAGAGAGGAAACGCATTGTTGGCTTTCTCGTCCTCTCCGCCAACAGCACAACCGGGCCCCGGTAACCGCCGGGGCCTGAATTCTCTGGGGGCGTTCTTCGCAACTGCTCCGCACACCGAAGAAGAGGACTTGCGAAGACGCCTCCGCCAGATCTGCGGCGCCTCCCAAAATCTTCTTGTGAATTAGCGGACGCAATCTCTCGCTGGCGTCATCTGCACAAATGAAAAGGCCGCCTGGCAAAGGCGGCCTGTTTCTTTCAAGGGAGAATAGTTCCAACGGAAGCGAAACCGTCAAAACTTTTCTGCAAAAATCTTATGAGCGATTGATGAGGGGTGTCAAGGAAAATTCTAAAAGATAAACCCATTTATTATCAATAACTTACAAAGCTGACAAAGCCTGAGGAAAACTGACAGAAAATGCCAGTCAATGCGTCGGAATAGGACTAAGTCAAGGCCCATCAAGCACTTGCAAGGGGGCTAAGGGGAGTCTTTCAGGTTGAGCTTGATGACTTCGTCCCCAGGGGTGGGCAACTGCATGCCGGGGAAAAGGCGCTTCAGCAGAACGATGGAGCCTCCGAAAAAGAATATGAGGATTAGGAAGGCGCTGATGAGAATCCCGATGAGCACAAAGATTCCAGCGATGAGCCGGAAGAGAGCGCGCGTGGTGACCGGCGGCCGTTCCGTCCAAGTGACATCGGCTGCATAGTTCACGGATTCTGCCAGCAGCCGCGCGTTGCTGGCTGAGATGGCGCCGCTCACGTGGATGAGCAGCGGTCCGCTGCGGCGAAAGGTGACCTCGCCGCCGGGAGTTGCGACCGTGACGGCTCCGCGAACACCGGGAGTCTGCGGCGCGTTGCTGCCACCCAGCAGAGCCGAAAGCGCGCGCAAGCGATCGAGCGCGATCTGCGGCGTAGGATAACTCACTACCACCAGCGTGGCAGCACCGTTCGCGGTGCGATACTGCGCTGTGACCACTTCGGCGCTGCGGTCAAAATCCACGATGGGCGGTTGCAGAGGCGCTCCGATAGCTGAGAGACCCAGAGGGCCAACCACGTAACGCACGGAGCCCTCGATGAGTGACGCCTGCGGAAGATAGGAGAGCAGAGTGGGCAGCGTGGCCGCGCCCCCGCCCACCACCGGCAGACCTCCTGCCAGCTCTCGCAGCTCGGCAGCAGACATGACGTTGGGATGCTCGAATTGCGCATCCACGAGGATGTTGGCGCGCAGGAAGAGAACGTGATCGCCGTTTTCCGCGGTGCGGTCGCCGATGGCTTCGCCCTTCATCTCCGGCCTGCCATAGATGCTGTACATGCCGAAAGCCCCGGTGGCATCGTTGAAGCGCGCAGCGCGCACCTCCAGCTTGCGCCCATCGCGCTGATAGGTGGCCCGCTCGGAGTCAGTGAAGCCGAATTCTTTGAGCAGCGCTGCGTTGGCGGCATCGGCGGCGGCCGCATCTTTGCCGGCGTAGCTGGTGCTCTTCTGCCATCCAGCGAAGGTTGGCGGCAGCAAGGACTGCGAGGGCGCAGCCGCAGCCAGGCAAGTGCCCGCAAACAGAACGAAGGCAGAGCGCAATCGCATCCGAAACAACATCATTTCTATATTAGATGACGATGAGCGCCGCCAGTGGCGGTCACTGGCCGGCGGCGGTGGAAGCAGAGGCTACTTTGACTCCGCTCAGGCCGCGGATGTACTCGGAAATGCCGCGATACAGCGACTCGGCGATCTTCTGGCGGTAGTCAGGAGCCTGCAGTTTCTTCTCGTCTTTGGGATTACTCACAAAACTGATCTCGGCGAGTACCGAGGGCATATTTGCGCCGATGAGCACGATGAACGGCGCCTTCTTCACCCCCCGGTCGCGCATGCTGTTTCCGCGCGTGGAGAGCCCGGTGTGCAGGGCCTTCTGCACATCGCCGGCAAACTCGCGCGATTCCTCGATTTTTTCCTTCAGCGCGATCTTTTTCACCAGGTCCTGCAGCTCGTGGATGGAGGCCTCAGAGACGGCGTTCTCGCGGGCGGCGACCTCGAGCGCATCCTGCGAGGAGGTGAAGTTCAGGTAATAGGTCTCAACCCCACGGGCAGAGGGATCGCGGCTGGAGTTGGCATGCACGGAGATGAATAGGTCCGCCTCTTCTTTGTTGGCGATGGCGGTGCGCGTCTCCAGCGGCACGAAGGTATCGTCGTTGCGTGTAAATACAACATCGGCCCCCAGTTTGTTCTGCAGCAGTTTGCCCAGCCGGAGCGAGACATCGAGCACCAGGTCTTTTTCCATAAGGCCCCGCGGGCCGATGGTGCCGGTGTCGTGGCCTCCGTGGCCGGCATCCACCACGATCTTCCCGATCTTCAGCCCGAGTGTGCGAATGAGCGAGCGCTGGCCGTCGGAGCTGGGCTGGGCCTCGCGCGTCATGCGTGCCAATTCAGCATCCTTCTCTTTGCTCGATTTTGGCTGCTCGCGAGGCGTTACTGCCTGGAAGGTGGGAGCAGTCGTGGGCTTGGTTGTGGCCTTGACTTCTTCCTGCGCAGTATCGGGCTCCTTCGCGTTCCTGGTTGGTACCGACGGCTCGGGTTTGACCGCGTCAGTGGCGAGTTTCTTGTTTTGCGCGCTTTCTGT
>Ga0187777_10000778_pt1 | contig 20989 bp, 21 predicted proteins | sample 1015_Q2_SP5_10_M_FD_132416 | JGI IMG/M metagenome (GOLD analysis project Ga0187777, IMG submission 132416) | Tropical peat soil microbial communities from peatlands in Department of Meta, Colombia - 1015_Q2_SP5_10_MG | ecosystem: Environmental > Terrestrial > Soil > Wetlands > Peat | place... | reverse complement strand
GGCGAACGACGTGCGCACCGAGGTGGCGTGGCTGCGCGGCCGGCCGGACGTCGATGGCCGCCGCATCCTCCTGGTCGGCTACAGCGAAGGAGGGCTGATCGCGCCAATGGTGGCATCCGCCGATCCGGACATCGCCGGCATCGTCACCCTGGCCGGGCCGGGTGTGTCCGGGCCGGAGCTCGCCCGCTACCAGATCGAAGCTGCGGTCCGCGGAGATCCCTCGGTCCCCGAGGAGCGACGCGCCGCGGAGGTGGAGAAGCAGCTCGGCGAGCCGCTCACGCCGCGCGAGCGCTCCTTCCTGAGCATCGATCCGCTCCGCTACGCGGCCCAGGTCCACTGTCCGGCGCTCATCCTCCAGGGCGGCGCGGACCTCACCGTGCCCCCCCGTTCGGCCCAGCGGCTGGCGGCGGCCATGCGGGACGGCGGCAATCCGGACGTGACGGTGCGGCTCTTCCCGGGCATCAGCCATTCACTGCTTCCCGACCCTCAGGGGCTGAGCAGCGGGTGGCCCTTCCTCCCGGCCTTCCTCACCGCGCCGGAGGTCCTCGCCACCCTGTCCCGGTGGGCGGCGGAGCATCTGCACCCGTGAGCCGGCGGGGCGAGGAGAGGGTCGCGACCGAGGAGCTCCCCGCCGCCCAGCCGATCACCACCCTGGCGGAGCTGCGCGCGGCGAGCGACGACCAGCGGCACCGGATGCTCACCCTGCTCATCGTCAAGCCCCTCACCGCTCGAGCCCTCGCCTCTCAGCTCCGGATGCCGAGGACCAAGGTCTACTACCACCTCGGCCTTCTCGAGCGGCACGGGTTGATCCGGGTCGCCGGTCAGCGGGTGAGCGGCCGCCAGCTGGAACGCATCTACCGGGCCGTCGCCCGGAGCTTCCGCGTGGACACCGCGCTCCTCGGAGGAAAGACCAGGCGTGGAGCCGCCTCGGCGCGGGTGCAGATCCTGCGCAACGCGCTCCGCGATTTCGAGGAGACCTCCGGCCGGCGCTCCTCACGCCCCGAACAGATGGTGGTCTCCCGGGCGATGCTCCGGCTGAAGCCTGCTCAGCTGGCGAACCTGCGCCAGCGCATCCACCGCCTGGTGGCCAGCCTCGAGACGACGCAGGCCGAGGGGGAGCCCACCGAGCTGCTCATCGCCCTGTTTCCGACCGAGCTGTGAGGCACTGACCCGAGCGTCACTGCAGCTTCTTCTGCAGATTCACCTTCTGGGCGTAGGCCGGGGAGGTGGCGGCGAGCTTCCCCCAGAGCGCCCGAGCCTCCTGGGTGTTGCCCTTCTTGGCCAGCAGGTCCCCGAGCTGCTCCACCGCGGCGGGGTCGGACTGCACGGCGACGCTCCACACCCGGTCCGCCATCGGCTGGCGGTTGAGGCCGACGAGCGCCCAGGCCATCCCGGCCTTGGCCCGGCCGCTGTCGGGCATGAGCGGCATCACGCGCCGGTAGGCGTCGAGAGCCGCCTGGTACTGGCCCTGGACCAGCGCGGCCTCGCCCTGGTCCATCAGGTCGCCCAGGTCCTTGGCCAGCTCCGGCGTGCGCTCCACGCTCTGGAGGCCGGCCACCGTCTCCGGGCTGAGCGCGGGCACCTCGGCCGGCGCCGGGTGGGGGACGGGCGCGGATGCCGCCGCCGCGGGCGCCTTCGGCCTCGAGGCGGCGAACTTCGTCGCCCCGCCGGCCTTGAGAAGCTCCTCGGTCCGCGCCAGGAGCTCGCGCGCCTGGGGGGCCTGGGGAATCTGGGGCCACCGCGCGAGGAGCTCGGTGAGATCCTTCTTCACCGCCCGGAGCGCGGCCAGGTCGTCGGGGCGGGTGTCGAACTGGACGCCGGCGCGCCCGTAGAGGGCGAGCGGGTCGGCGGGGTCCACCTCCAGCACCCAGACGTAGGCGGCCAGCGCGCCGGCGGAATCGCCGGCCAGGAAGAGCGCATTGCCGAGCAACCCCACGGCCTCGAGGGCGGGGCCGAGCGCCTCGCGGGCACAGGCCGTCGCCGCGGCGGCGTCCCCGGCCGTCGCCTTCTCCTGCGCCCGGGCGGCCACCGCCGAGGGCGGAAGCTCGGGGCTCGCCTGGCACCCGGCGGCTGCGGCATCGCCAGGCGGGCCGCGGACCCGGCGGCGCTCCTTGAGGTAGAGGGCGCGAACCCCGGCGGCTCCTTCCTGTGCCTGGCGCAGGTAGACCACGGCGTCGGGGTACCGCCCGTGGGTGAAGTACAGCTTTCCCAGCGCCGCCGACACTTCGAAGGGCTTGGCCCGGGTGCGCAGGTCGGGCGTGGCGTCGAGCTGGCGGAGGAGGTCGTCCGCCGTGGGCGGCATCGTTCCCGGCTTCACCGCCGGGTGCCCCGGGGGGAGAGCCCCGCTGGCCGGCGGGCCCCCGGCCGCCGCCGGCGGCTGACCCCCGGGGAAGCTCGGCCCGCCGAGGCCCGCCGGGCCGCCGTCGCTGCGAGCGATGGGGGGATGCCCGGGCGGCAGCTGCGGATCGGCACCGACGACGAGCAGGAGCGCGAGCGCAGGGATCACGGGTGCTTCCTCTCCGGGGGGGAGCGCCAGACGCTGGAGCCCCTCACCGGGGCCACGTCGGCCGGCGGAAGGGACTCGAGCAGCTGGCGGATGGTCAGACCGAGCACCGGGTGCCGGGCGGTCGGGGCGAGCTCGGCCAGCGGCTCGAGCACGAAGCGCCGGGCGTGGAGCTCGGCGTGGGGAATCTGGAAGTCCGGCTCGACCAGGATGCGCTCTCCCCAGAGCAGCACGTCGAGATCGATGGTCCGCGGACGCATGAGGCCCTTCGCCGTCCTCCCCAGCTCCTGCTCGATGCGCTGGAGGATGGAGAGGAGACGCCGCGGAGACAGCTCGCACTCCAGCTCGACGACGGCGTTGAGATACCGGGGCTGAGGCGGCCCGACCGCCTCGGTGTCGTAGAGGCGGGACCAGCGGCGCACCGACACGGCGTCGATGCGGCCCAGCGCCTCCGCCGCGGCGGCGAGGTGCGCCTCCCGGTCACCGAGGTTCGAGCCGAGCCCGATGTACACCGGGTCCACTGGACGGTGGCGGGTCACAGGCCGAGCACGTCCTGCATGGTGTAGAGGCCGGGCTCCTGGGCGCAGGCCCAGGCCGCCGCCCGGACCGCGCCGCGGGCAAATTGGTCCCGGCTGGTGGCGCGATGGGTGACCTCGATGCGCTCCCCGTCGGAGAGAAAATAGACGGTGTGCTCGCCCACCACGTCGCCGCCGCGGAGCGTCTGCACGCCGATCTCCCCCGGGGGCCGGGGGCCGACCTCCCCGGCACGGGCGAGGCGGAAGGCGGAGGCATCGCGGCCGGCGGCGCGGGCCAGCACCTCCGCCAGCCGCAGCGCGGTGCCGCTCGGGGCATCCCGCTTCTGGCGGTGGTGGAGGTCGAGCACCTCGACGTCCCAGGCCTCTCCGAGGAGCCGCGCCAGGTGAACGGCCACGTCGAGGAGAACGTTGATGCCCACCGACATGTTGGGTGAGAGGACCACCGCCGCCGAGCGGGCGGCGCGGTCGATCTGCTCCCGGACCACTCCGGACAGACCGGTGGTGCCCACCACCAGCGCCGTCCCGTTCCGCCCGCACACCTCGGCCCACTCCCCGGTGCCCTCGGGATGGGAGAAGTCGATGACCACCTCGGGGCGCACCTCGGCGGCGGCCTTGCCCGGATCCTCGAAGGTGGGAGCCCCGAGCGGTCCGAGCCCGGCCAGGGTCCCGGCGTCCTGCCCGGCCAGGCCGCTCCCCGGGCGCACCGCTCCCCCGGCGAGCTGGAAGCGAACGTCGCCGCGGAGGGCGCGGACCACCGCCGCTCCCATCCGTCCGGTGACGCCCGTGACCAGGACGCGCCGGGGCATGGGTCAGGCCCGCAGGAGACCCAGCCGCCGGAGCTCCGCGGCCAGGGCGGTGGCGTGCGGCTCGCCCAGGGGGACCAGGGGAAGGCGGATCTCGGGGCCGAACCTGCCCAGGAGGTACAGCGCCCACTTGACCGGGATGGGATTGGGCTCGACGAAGAGCAGCCGGTGAAGCGGGTTGAGCTTCGTCTGGAGCTCGGCGGCGCGGGTGCGATCCCCGGCGCGGGCGGCGGAGACGAGATCCGCCATCAGGCGCGGGGCGACGTTGGAGGACACGGAGATGACGCCCTCTCCCCCCAGGGAGATGAACGGGGCGACGGTGAAGTCGTCCCCGGAGAGGAGGGCGAGCCGGTCCCCGCACCGCTCGACCAGGTCCACCGTCCGGGCCATGTTGCCGGTGGCCTCCTTGAGCGCCACCACCTCGGGAAGATCGAGCAGGCGCAGGACCGTGTCCGGGAGGAGGTCGCACCCGGTTCGGCCGGGAACGTTGTAGGGCACCAGGGGGAAGCCCGGGTGGGCACGGGCGCAGGCCCGGTAGTGCTCGAGCAGCCCGGCCTGGTTGGGCTTGTTGTAGTAGGGGGTCACCACCAGCGCGGCGTCGGCGCCGACCTCGCGGACCTGGCCGATGGCCTCCACCGTGGCCTGGGTGGAGTTGCTCCCCGCCCCGGCCACCACCGGAACGCGTCCGGCGGAGCCCTCGACGGCCAGGCGCACGGCGCGGGAGCGCTCGGCGGGGCTCATCGTCACCGCCTCGCCGGTGGTGCCCACCGGGACCAGGCCGGACGTTCCCTGCTCGAGCTGGTCGCGGATCAGCCCCCGGTAGGCCTCCTCGTCGAGCCGTCCGTCCCGGAAGGGAGTGGCCAGTGCCGTGAGCGAGCCGGAGAGTCTGAGCATGTCGTCCCTGGGGAGGGGACCCTAGCGTCCCGTCGACTCGCCGCGCCAGAGGTCCCGGACGGCGTCCCGCGCGCGTACCACCTGGAAGCGGCGCCCGTGCACCAGCACCTCGGCCGGGCGGGGGCGCCCGTTGTAGTTGCTGGCCATGCTCATCCCGTAGGCGCCCGCGGTGCGCACGCAGAAGAGGTCCCCCTGCTCGGGGAGGACCAGGCGCCGGGCGGAGGCCAGGGTGTCCGTCGACTCGCATACCGGCCCGACCACCTCCGCCCGCACCGTCGGTCCGCGCCGCCGGCGCACCGGGACCACCTCGTGCTCGGCTCCGTAGAGCGCCGGGCGGAGCAGGTCGTTCATCCCGGCGTCGACGATGACGAACTGCCGCCGCGGAGAGCGCTTCCGGAAGAGCACCCGGGTGACCAGCACGCCGGCGTTGCCCACCAGGAGCCGCCCCGGCTCCACCAGGAGCGTGGCCGGCAGCCCGCGGACGGCCCGGAGGAGCACGCCGGCCCAGGCCTGGGGGTGCGGCGGACGCTCGTCCCGGTAGGGGATGCCCAGCCCGCCGCCGACATCGAGAAGGGAGAGCGGGTACCCCTGGCCGACGAGCTCCTGGTAGAGCCGGGCCACCTGGGCCACCGCCCGCCCGAGCGGGCGCGTGTCGGTGAGCTGGCTTCCGATGTGGCAGTCCACGCCCCGGGCCACCAGGCCCCGCATCCGGCGGCTGCGCCGGTAGAGGGCGTACGCCTCGCGCAGGGGCACGCCGAACTTCGAGGTCTCCATCCCGGTGGAGATGGCGCGGTGGGTGCGCGGGTCCACCGCCGGGTTGACCCGGACGGCGAAGGGCGCCCGGACACCGAGCTCGCGCGCCACCTGGTCGAGGAGCTCCAGCTCCTCGGCGCTCTCCACGTTGATGAGGAGCACCCGGGCGCGCAGGGCCTGCACCAGCTCCTCGCGCCTCTTCCCCACGCCGGCGAACACGGCCCGCCGCGGGTCGCCGCCGGCCCGCCGCACCCGGGCCAGCTCCCCGCCGGAGACGACGTCGAAGCCCGAGCCCCAGGCGGCGAAGCGCGCCAGGAGGGCGAGGTTGGAGCTCGCCTTCACCGAGTAGCAGACCAGGGTGGGGTGCCCGGCGAAGGCCCGGGTGACGACCTCCCAGTGCCGGCGCAGCGTGGCCTCGGAATAGACGTAGGTCGGCGTGCCCACCCGGGCGGCGATGCGCTCCAGGGGAACCTCCTCGGCGTGGAGGATGCCTCGCCGGTACCGGAAGTGGTCCATCGCGCCCGAGGACCTCAGCGCCCGGCGTCGGGCAGGGCCGCCGGCGCCGGTGGAGCGGTCTCGGGCAGGGGCGGGCGCGGATTTCCGCGCACCCCGCATGCCGCCAGCGCAAAGGCCAGCGCCAGCCCCAGCGCCGCTCGCCCGCCCATGCTCAGAAGCGGATCCCGATCATCCCCCGGATGCTCTGGGCGACGTGCAGGCTCTGGGTCAGGACCACGTCGGTGTTCTGGAGCCCGTCGAAGGGGAAGAGGATGCCGTAGTAGAGCCAGGCGAAGAGGCCGTCCTCGGTCTGGTAGCGGACGCCGAGGTCGATCTCCAGCCCGAGCGCGTTGGAGCCCGCTCCCGGCCGCGACGCCGACGGCGTGGAGGAGAGGTAGATGGACTGCGAGTAGACCATGTTGCCGCTGACCTGCAGCCCGTCGGAGATGTTCCAGTAGGCGGACGGGCGGATGTACCAGGCGTCGGTGATGGTGCCGATGATGTAGCGGAAGAGAATCTGGTCGATGTGGTAGTTGGGGTTGAAGCGGTAGTTGCGGATGTCGGCGTCGGTGCAGGTCAGGGCGGGATTGGTGGGGCACGTGTACTGGCGGCCGAACTGCGCGCCGTCGATGTCGCCCGGCTGAGCGGCGGGGGTGGTCGCCCCCGGCTTGAGCGAAGCCCGGGTGACGCGCACCCCGAAGCCGGGCGCGGAATCGCCGCTGGCGAATCCTCCCTTGAAGCCCAGCCCCACCGCGCCGTGGAGGATCTTGTACTCCGCCTCGCCGGCCACTCCGAACTGGACGACGGTGACGTTGGCCGCCACGCCGCCGGGCAGGATGGGGGCGCTGAACGACCCGAGGTACGAGACCGCCTCCAGCTCCACCCGGAAGGTCCGGTTCTCCACCTTGAGCCAGATGTCCGGGATGGAGAGATTGCCGAAGCGCGCGGTCCGGTTTCCGAGCGTGGCCCCGGGCTGGTAGGCGTCCGGGGGATTGTAGGTGGCGTTGATCGAGTTGTACTGGTACTTCTGGTAGCGGTAGGAGAAGTCGAGGCCGTAGTTGATCACCGTTCCGCCGGACTCGATCTTCGCCTTCGCCTGCTGCTCGGTGTCGAGCCGGGCGATCTGGATCCGGTAGGCGGTGGAGTTGTCCGCCTGGGTGATGTCCAGCTGCTCGGCGTAGTCGAGCGTGCGCGCGTTGACCAGCCCGGTCACGTCGTACTCGAGCATGGGGATGACGTAGAACCCGGGAAGCGGCTCGGCGACGAACTGGAAGGCGTCCATGACCGACTCGAAGTCGCAGTCCAGGCAGCTGCCGTCGTTGTAGTTGATGCCCATCCCGAAGTTGGTGGACATCCGTCCGAACTTGAGCAGCCCGACCGGCGTGGAGACCTCGCCCCAGACCTGCTTCACGGCGATGCTGTCCAGGGCGGCGTTGAGGCCGGCGCTGGGCGGCACCTGGTTGGCCACCGAGAGGAGCGCCACGTCGGTGCCCTGGTAGCGGGTGTAGGCGTAGGCCGGGGTGCTTCCCCAGACCAGGTTGTCGAGCATGTCGATCTGCGCCTTGATGCGGAGCTCCTCCGAGACGTTCACCGTCGGCTCGAGCCGGAAGCGCATGTTGACGCCGGTGATGGTGTGGCCGCCGGGGTTGATGATCGGGTTCCCGCCGTCGGGCACGGGGAAGAGCCAGTAGCCGTTGAAGGGCAGCTGGGCCATGTCGAAGTAATTGAAGAGCTCGGGGCGGACGCGGAAGTAGCCGTGCGCGACGAAGAGCTGGAGCTTGGTCCGGCTGGTGACGGTGGCGTCCTCCCAGCCGGGCTGCGTCGCCGCCTGGGTGGCGGCCTGGGCGCGCATCTCTTCCTGGAGCTCCTTCTTCGCCTGCGCCACCTTGGCGTCGATCTCGCGCTGGATGGCCTCGTCGAGCTGCGGGCTGGGCGTGACGCCGGCCGGCACGGCCGGTGCGACCACGCTGCCGCTGGCCGGGAGTGTGCCCGGAGACGACGTGGGCGGCGTGGTGGGTGCCTGTGCGAGGGCGGTGCCCGACAGCACCGACACGGCCAGGAAGAAAGCCTTCACGTGCAATTCTCCAGACGGAGGCACAAAGGGCGCGCGAGTAAAGCCACCGCCCTCCGGAGTGTCAACGACCGTGACCTCACGGAGCGATTCATTCCGAGGTAGCCTTCTGCTCATGAACGGCACCTTCAGAACGCTGGCGATGGCGGCGGCCAGCGTGGGCGCGCTGGCGATGGCGGCGGCCTGCAGCAGCCCGACCGGCTCGTACGGCGATGCCTGCACCGTCTACGCCGTCGAGGCGCCGTGCGACACCGGCCTGGAATGCCGCTGCCGGGACAACGGCTGCTTCTGCGCCAAGCCCTGCACCGACAACAGCGATTGCCCGGGGAAGTACGACCAGTGCGTCGACGGTTCCAACCCGGCGACCAACGCCGTCGGCTCCTTCTGCTTCCGCTTCCTGGCGGATGGCGGTCCCCTTCCCTAGCCCTTCGGACCCTCGCGCAACTCGGTGAGCACCCCACGCATTCCCCGGGGGTGCACGAAGGCCACCCGCGCGCCTCCCGCCCCCGGCCTCGGAGCGGCGTCGACCAGGGGGGCTCCCGCGCGGCGCAGGGCCTCCAGCGCCGATTCCAGGTCTTCCACCTCGATGCAGATGTGATGCAGGCCCTCGCCTCGCTTCTCGAGGAACCGGGCCACCCCGGAGTCGGGCGTGGTCGGACAGATGAGCTCCACCCGGCCCATCCCCTCGCCGAAGATGGCCGTCCGCACCGCCTGCTCGGGGACCTCCTCGACGTGGGTCAGCTCCAGGCCGAGGGTGTCCCGGTAGAGGTGGATGGCCGATTCGAGATCGCGCACCACGATGGCCACGTGGTCCAACCCCTTCGCCTTGACCGTCATCGCTTTCTCCTTGCCGGCTGGCACCGCGGACAGAAGTACGTCGAACGCCCGGCTTGGCGCACGCTGCGCACGACCGTCCGGCAGCGCGGGCAGGGCTTGCCCGCCCGCCCGTACACCCGGAATGGGTTCGGCGTCCCCGGCTCCTCGACGTAGGGGACCTCCTCGGAGTCCTCCCGACCGAGGGCAAAGCGGATGCCGGCGGAGATCGCTCGGGCGAGGCGCCGCCACTCCTCCGGGCGGAGGCTGCGCGCCGGACGGAGCGGCGAGACCTTGGCCCGCCAGAGCGCCTCGGCGGCGTGGATGTTGCCGAGACCGGCCAGCCGCCGCTGATCGAGCAGGGCGACCTTGACCGGCACCCGCGACGTGCCGAGCGCCGCCTCCAGCGTCGGGCCGTCGACCGCGTCGAGGAGCGGGTCGGGCCCGAGCGCCCGCACGGCGGGCAGCCGCTCCAGGGCACCGGCTGGGGCCGGCTCGATGCGCCCGAAGAGCCGCGGGTCGCGGTAGTGGAGGACCGACCCGTCGTCGAGGACGAGGCGCGCGCGGCTGTAGGGCTCGGGCTGCCCGGAGCAGCGCCGCACCCACTTGCCGGTCATCCCCAGGTGGGAGAGGAAGCCGCGGTTGCCCTCGAAGCCGAGGAGGAGCACCTTGCCCCGCCGCCGGGCGAAGGTCAGACGTCCGCGGAGCCGGGTGAAGGCCGAGCGGTCCGCGCCCCGGAAGATGCGCGTCCGGTCTGCCTCGGCCCGTGCCACCGCCGCGCGGCCGAGCCAGCGAGCCAGGTTTCGTCGGGCGATCTCCACCTCGGGAAGCTCGGGCATGGGGGTCGCCAACGCGCGGCGGAGGGATTAAGCCTTGCCCACCTTCCGGGAGGCAACCATGGCAGACGAACCGAAGAAGTACGCGCCGAAGAGCTTCGCCCACCTCAAGGGCCTGAAGGGCATCAGCGACGGCCTGCTCGAGAGCCACTTCAAGCTCTACGAGGGATATGTCAACCGCACCAACAAGCTCACCGAGACGCTCTACGGCATGGCCAAGGAGGGGCAGGCGGCGGGCTCGAACCCGGCCTACGCGGAGATGACCCGCCGGATGGGCTGGGAATACAACGGGATGGTCCTCCACGAGTACTACTTCGGCAACCTCAAGCCGGGGGGCTCGGGCGGGGCGGCGAGCGGGAAGCTCAAGGCGGCCATCGAATCCCGGTTCGGAAGCTACGACATCTGGCTGGCCGATTTCCGGGCCATCGCCACCATGCCCGGCGTGGGCTGGGCCATCGCCTACCAGAACCCGGACAATGGCTGGCTCTCCAACCACTGGGTGAGCTCGCACGAGGAGGGGAACCCGGCCGGCTTCCGGCCGATCCTGGTCATGGATGCCTGGGAGCACGCCTTCGTGCCCGACTACAAGCCCACCGAGCGCGCCAAGTACGTGGACGCCTACTTCGCCAACATCGACTGGGGGGCGGCGGAGAGCCGGCTCAGGTAGGACCCGCGGCTGGGGGCGGTCAGCCGCGCTCGAGCCTCGCCCGCATGCGGGCGCGGACGGCCGGCCACTCGGAGGCGAGCAGCGAGTAGAGCGCCGTGTCGCGGACGGCGCCGTCCGCGGCCGGCGATGCCGCCCGAAGCAGGCCGTCCAGGCTCGCCCCGAGGCGCTCGATGGCGGCGCGGGAGCGGGCGTTGCGCACGTCCGTCTTGAGCGTCACCCGGTGCACCTCCCAGACCTCGAAGGCGTGGGCGAGCATGAGGAGCTTGGCCTCGGTGTTCACCCCGGTTCGCTGGGCCTCGGGGGCCAGCCAGCTGAAGCCGATCTCCACCGCATCCGGGACGCCGGCCGGGCGCTGCAGCCGGTGCCCCTCGGGCCAGGTCCAGAACTCGAGGTTCCAGAACCGGGTGGACCCGACCACTGCCTCCCGGGCACGGTCCACGGTGGCGAAGGGGAGCGCCGCGCCGGAGCGCGCCTGCTCGAGCGCCTGGTCGAGGTAGCGAGGCATGCCCTGCGGCTCGGCCGGGACGGCGGTGAGCCGGTAGGTCTCGCGGTGCCGGGCGACGATGGCCTGCAGGGGCCCGAGGTGGTGCGGCGCGAGGGGCTCGAGCCGGACGTGGCGTCCCTCGAGCACCACCGGTCGGATGGGTTCCATGGCCTTGGCGAGCCTAGCCAGAGGGAGCCGCGGGCGGGGTCGGTCCCCCCGCGGTCGGCGGGAACTGTTACGGTCCGGGGCTCGGGATGGCCTCCCACCCGCGCACCTCCGGCACCGGCCCGGCGAAGCCGGCACCCCGGGCGGTGAGCGCCCCGAGCGTCCCGGCCGAGCGCCTGGTCCGGACATGCCTCAACTGCGGTGCGGAGCTCGAGGAGCGCAAATGCAAGCTCGCCTGCCGCTGCGGGTACTACGCCTCCTGCTCCGATTTCCTCTGAGGTCCGGAGGCGGGGCTCACCTCGGCGCGCGCTCCTCCGCCTCCGGGGAGAGCACGGCGTTGACCAGGCCGCCGAGGAGGAAGGCGAACGCCGAGAGGTAGAACCAGGTGAGGAGGACCATCACCGCGGCGATCGACCCGTAGGCCAGGTCCACACGGGCCACGTTGGCCGTCCACAGGCCGAAGCCCCAGGTGGCGAGGAGCCAGACGAGCGCCCCCACCAGCGAGCCCGGCGTGACGAGGTGGAAGGGCGCGTCGATGTCCGGCAGCACGTAGTAGGCCAGCGCCATGGCCGCGGTCACCATCACCGCGGTGATCGGCCAGCGCAGCCACCCCCAGAGGAGCAGAAACTCGGTGCGCATCCCGAACCAGGAGAAGAGCCACACCCCGAAGCGCCCGCCGATGACCACCGCGCTCAGGCCGACGACGATGAGCGCCGTTCCAGCCACGGTCACCGCCAGGCTGACGAGCTGCGCCCTCCACCACGCTCGCCGCTCGGTCACGTGGTAGGCGCGGTTGAGCGTGACCCTCATGGCATCGACCCCGCGGGAGGCGCTCCACACCGCCGCCAGGAGCCCCAGGCCGAGCAGGTGGGGCCGCGGCTGGCGGACGAGCTGGTGGAGGTGACCGGCGAGCACGTCGGCCACCTCGCTGGGGAGCATGGTGTCCATGGCACGCATCAGGGCGTCCACCGCCGGCTGGACCGGGAGGTAGGCGGCCAGGGTGACCAGGAAGAAGAGGAAGGCGAAGACGGCGAAGAGCAGCGCGAAGGCGAGCTGGGCGGCGTGGTCGGCGAGCGAGACCTCGAGGGTCCGGTCCCAGAGCCGGCGCAGGAGCGCACCGGGGGAAGCTCGCGCGCGGCGGACGGGGCCCACGGAGGGCATGCTACGGGCGGCCGTCGGGCGCGGGGAGAGGTTTTCGCCCCACGCCCTGGGTGAGCCGGACGCCGAGCAGCACCAGCGCTCCCCCCACCACCACCTCCCACCCGATGGGCTCGCCGAGCACCACCCGGGCCGCCACCGCGGTGGCCACCGGCTGGAGATTGCTGAACACCGCCACCTTCGAGGCGTCGGTGCGACCGAGCGCGGCGAACCAGATGAGGTAGGAGAGCACCGAGCTGCCCAGCCCGAGATAGACGACGCTCGCCTTGGCCAGGGTGGAGCTGGCCAGCAATGCCTCCGGCTGGAGGGCCCAGGGCGCGAGCGGAAGGAGCAGCAGCGCGGAGGCGATGTTGGACCAGGCGCTGGTGCGGAAGGGTCCCTGGGCCGCGACCAGGGCGCGACCCTCGGTGGTGTAGAAGACCCAGGCCAGGAGCGAGCCGACGAGGAGGAGATCGCCGAGGAACAGGCCGGAGAGCGCCCCCGCCCCGCGGGCGAGGAGCAGCACCAGCACACCGGCCAGCGCCAGGGCGATGCCCGCGCTGGCAGTCCACCGCGGCTGCTCCCGCCCGCGCGCGAGCTCCACCAGGTACACGCCCAGGGGGGTGAGCGAGAAGATGAGGGCGCCGTGGGCGGCGGTGGTGTGCTGCATGGCCTCGAGGAAGAGCGCCTGGTTGAGCGGGCCGGAGAGGAGCCCGAGCCAGAGGACGCGGCCCAGCGCCGACCGCGGGGGGAGGCGGGGCCGGGGAAGGGTGGCCAGGAGCACGGTGAAGGTGCCGGCGCTCACCACCAGTCGCCAGAGCAGCAGGGTCAGCGGGCGGAGCTCGGCGACGCCTCGCTTCGCCGCCAGGTAGGTGAGCGCGCTGAGGAGGACGTGGAGGCACATGAGCGCCACCACGCCCCGCTCGAGGTGGCGGGCCCTCCCCGCTCGGTCGGTCATGGCCCGAGGCAGGCCAGGGCCCAGCGGGCCGCCTCGCTCACCACGGGGCTCGGGTCTCCCGCGAGGTTCTCGAGGAGCCGCCGCGCTCCTCGGTCGCGGGCCGCTCCGAGCGCGTAGGCGGCGTTCCGCCGCAGGCCGTCGTACCCGGCGCGGGCCAGAGCGGTCCCCGGGACGAGCGCCCGGTAGGAGTCGGGCGACAGGCCGGCCAGGGCGCGGACATCGAGCGCGGCCACCGGCCGTGGACGGAAGCGCATGTCCAGCGTGGCGACCGGGGTGGCGTTGAGCGGGCACACGGTCTGGCAGACGTCGCAGCCGAAGACCGTTCCCTCGAAGGCGGTTCGCAGCGGCTCCGGCGCCGGGCCCACGTTCTCGATGGTCTGGTAGGACAGGCAGCGGCGGGCGTCCACGCGCCGCTGGCCGTCGAGCGCGGCGGTGGGACAGGCGTCGACGCAGAGCCGGCAGCGAGCGCAGAGGTCCTCGGTGGGCCCGGGGCCGTACCGGTCGACCGGGTGGTCGAGGAGCAGGACCGCCAGCACCACCCAGGAGCCGAAGCGAGGCGTCACCAGACAGCCGTTGCGCGCCACGTAGCCCAGGCCGGCACGCGCCGCCCAGACCTTCTCCATCACCGGGGCATGGTCGACCGACCCGTAGTCGGCGACGCCGGGGAACTCGGCTCGGAGCGCCCGCCGGAGAGCGCGGAGGCGGTCGCGGAGGGTGGCGTGGTAGTCGCGGCCGCGCGCATAGGACGCCACCGGCGAGCCTTCGGCCTCCGAGTCATCCACGCGGTAGTTGCAAGCCAGGGCCACCACCGTCCGGGCGCCCGGGAGGAGCAGGCGCGGGTCGAGCCTCTCCGCGGCCCTCTCCCCCATCCAGTCCATGTCCGCCGCCATCCCGGCCGCGAGCCAGCCTCCCAGGGCGTCGGGCGGGAGCGGCTCGGCGCGCGCGAAGCCCACCAGGTCGAACCCGGCGCCGCGCGCCAGCTCCTCGAGGCGCGATGCGGGGAGAGGCTCCGGCGCCGTGCGCTCTAGGGCGCCGGGATCCACTTCACGTCCTCCACCCCCGCGCTCCGGTTGACCGCCCGGGCCATGACGAAGAGCAGGTCCGAGAGCCGGTTGAGGAAGACGAGCACCTCGGCGTCGACGGTCCCTTCGCGGACCAGGGGCACCACCCGGCGCTCGGCCCGGCGGCAGACCGTGCGCGCCTGGTGGAGCGAGGCGGCCCCCGGCGTCCCGCCAGGCAGGATGAAGTGGGTCATCGCCGGAAGCTCCACCTCGAGCCGGTCCACGGTGGCCTCCATCTCGGAGATCCACTCCGGCCGGAGATGCGGGATGTGGGCGTCGGCCCGGGAGCCCCGGGGCGTGGCCAGCACCGCCCCCACGGTGAAGAGCCGTTCTTGAAGCACCTGGATGAGTCCATCCAGGGCGCCGACCCCGCCGGCGCGGGCCACGCCCAGCGTCGCGTTCAGCTCGTCCACCTCGCCGTAGGCCTCGACGCGCGGGCTGTCCTTGGGCACCCGGCCCCCGCCGAAGAGACCGGTCTCACCGGCGTCTCCGGTCTTCGTGTAGATCTTCACGCCCCATCCCTCTAGCAGGCTGGACGGATGGCCTCCAGACCGTGCCCTCCCCTCCCGATGCCGGGCGTGTCTCCGGCCCCTGGCTGATCCTCGCCGCCGCCGCGCTCTGGTCCACCGCCGGGGCGGCGATCAAGCTCTGCTCGCTCAGCGCCTGGCAGATCTCGCTCGGGCGGTCGCTGGTCGCCGCCGTGGTTCTGTTCGCCCTGCTCCCCGGGGCGCGCGCCCGGCCGTCTCCGCGGAGCTGGGCGGTGGCCGCGGCCTACGCGGTGACGGTGGTGCTCTTCACCCTGGCCACCAAGCTGACCACCGCCGCCAACGCCATCTTCCTGCAGGACACGGCGCCGCTCTACGTCCTGCTCCTCAGCCCGATCCTGCTCTCCGAACGCCCCTCGCGCGGCGAGCTGCTCTCGGTGCCGCTCTTCGCCGTCGGCCTGCTGCTCTTCTTCCGGGACCGGCTCACCCCGGGGCAGCTCTCGGGAAATCTGCTCGCCCTGGCCAGCGGGGTGGCCTTTGCCCTGTGCATCCTCGGCCTGCGGCGGCTGGGGGGGTCCAACGCGCCGCCGCTCCTCCTCGGGAACCTGCTCGCCGCAGCGGCCTCGATGCCGGGCTCCCTGGGAGGGCCGCCGGTGACGCCGCGCGACCTGGGCATCGTGCTCTTCCTGGGAATCTTCCAGCTCGGCCTCTCCTACGCCCTGTTCGCGCGCGGAGTGCGCCACACTCCCGCGGTGGAGGCCTCGCTCCTCGCCCTGCTCGAGCCGGTCCTCAACCCGGTCTGGACCTTCCTCCTGACCGGCGAGCGCCCGGGGCCGTGGGCGGTGGCCGGGGGCGGGCTCGTCCTGCTCGGCACCATCTGGCGAACGCTCGCTCCGTGGGTGGAGGCCAGGTCCCGGACCGGAGGGGGCACGCGGGCTCAGAACCCGTGACGGACGCCGAAGCGGAAGACGATGTCCACCGCCGGGCCGGCCGCGACCGGGTCCTCGGTCATCCCGGCGGAGAACTCCCAGTTGGAGTCGGTCCGGAACATCCATCCGAAGTCGAGCGACCCGTCGACGTAGTCGAGGGGCGGGTCGCCGGTGTTGGCATAGAGCGGCGTCTGGAAGAAGAAGTTCAGGTAGAGGTAGTTGTGCTCGGAGACCCGGGCCCGCCCCCCCACCGAGGCTGAGCCGAAGACCACGTTCTGGTACTGGCCGAGCAGCCCGCCGGTGCGCGGGGTGGCCCCCACCCCGACCGTCCCCTGGAAGTCGAACCAGGACCAGAGCGGGGTCTGCCAGGTGAGCAGCGCGCCGAACTGGACGGTGTGCGCCGCGTAACCGTCGAACCAGGCGGTGGGGACGACCACCGTGCCCAGGAGCTGGAGGTTCTTGGCGATCATCCACCCCACCCCGAGCCGGGTGTCGAGCAGGGTCAAGGCGACCGGATCCCAGGCCTCCACCAGCTGCCCGCTGGTGAACCGGTAGCCGAAGACGTTCTTCGGCCGCAGGTTGCGCGCCTCGTAGCTGATCCCGAGCAGGGAGTGGTACCAGTTGAGCACCCCGTCGAGCACCCCGTTGTAGACGCCCTGGAATCCGCCCGCGGCGAGGAGAAACACCTCCTCCGAGACACGGAAGGTGGCGGTGAAGGTCAGGCGGTAGAGCTCGGCGTCGAGCAGGAAGGAATTGGGCGTGTTCCCGTAGAGCTCGATGGCGCTGGCGTAGTCGAGCTGGAGGGAGAAGGCCCAGCCCTGGGTCGGCCGGAGGATGGGCGGCGAGAAGAGCGCGCTCCGGGTGTACTCGACCGGGTTCATCGGAACGTAGATGGGCAGCCCGGGGAAGTCGGACCAGGCCGGCGCGGCAGCCGGCGCGGCGGTGGATGGATCGGGCGCAGCGGCGCCGAGCGCAAGGACCAGGAGGAGCGGGGAGGGCATGCGCCGGCGACGACGACGCAGTCTAGAGGAGGCGCTCGAACTCCCGAAGCTCCATCTTCCACACCGGCAGGCCGCAGAAGCGCGGACCCTCGGGGCAGAAGGGAGTCACGGCTGCCTCCCGGCGGAGCGTGCAGGGCGGCGCCAGGTGACGGGCGACGAGCGGATGGACGCCGCGCACCTGCTCCACCTCCTCGAGCGAGGCGCGCCAGATCTCCTCCTGGGCGGTGTAGCAGAGCCGGTGGACCCACTTGTGGTGGAAGTGGAGCAGCTCGCCCGATTCGAGGAAGCGGATGGGGAAGGCGTTGGGAAGCAGGTAGAGCGCCCCCTCGGCGGCGACGCCGGCGTCGAGGAGCTGCTCGATGGCCCGCCAGGCCGTGCGGCAGGTGGCCTGGAAGAGGTCCAGCGCCTCGGGAACCTCGGCGAGCAGGACGGGGACGATGACGTCCGGCTCCCCGGCCAGGAACTGGGCGGAGAGCACCGGCCGGCTCCCCGGCGTCATCCGGTGCCGCTGGTCCTGGCTGTCGGCGGTGTGGCTCAGCTTCTTCTGGAAGGTGTAGCTGGCATGCACCAGCGCGCGGGTGAGCTTTCCGTGGGTGGTGAGGACCAGCGCCTCGGAGAGGTAGGGGTTGAGCTTCGGGGAAAGCACGCGCTCGAGCGCCTCGGCGTCTGAGAGCGCGCCCTTGGGAAGCCCGAGCACGCTGCGAACGCCGTGGGCCACCGCCTCCTCGCCCCGGGCGCTCCAGTCGAGGAGCAGGCTGATCCTCGGGCCGAGGTCGCGGTCGAACTCGCTCCGGTGGCTTCGGGAGGCCGCCCCGCCCACGCCCAGGCTCCGGGCTCCCAGCGTCCGCGCCTCGTGCGTCTCCTCGAGCGGAATGGGGTCCTCGATGTCGCGGAAGAAGAGCGGATCCAGGCGCTCCACCTCGGCCACCATCGCCTCCACCAGCGCCCGCGACTCGGAGGGGACGTCCGAGGCGTTCACCAGCCGGTGGTAGCGGTGCAGCGTCAGGCCGGAGACGGTGTGGTAGAGGTGGGCGAACGTTCCCACCGGGAGCACGTAGCGCGCCACCTCCTGAGCACGCTTGGCCAGGGTGGAGGCCCACCGCTCCGGCGTGCGCCGGCGGCCGGGAAAGATGCGGAAGAACTCCCGCTCCGCCCGCGGAAGGACGAGCTCGGAGAGCCGCGCGTAGGCCTCCATCTGGGCGCGCACGGTGCCGCGGTAGAGGGCTTCCAGCGGCTCGGCCAGCGCCGGCACCACCACCCGGTCTGGCTTCACCGCCACGTAGCGCTGGCTGACCTGCTCGGAATTGTAGAACGGATGGCTGTGAAGGAAGCTCCACAGGCACTGGCGGGTCACGTTCTCGATGGCGAACTGGAAGGTGGCGTGCTGGAGCGTGGTGTGGTGCCCCGCCTGGTAGGTCTCCCGGGCGATGCGGTCCCGGAGCGCGCGCGCCTTCTCGTCCCGGCGCACGTCCTCGGGGGTGATGACCCGGGGCGCGTAGCAGGTCCGCGCGGTGGCCACCGCGTTGTCGAACGCCTCGACGAAGCCGTTGGTGAGCCTCACCGAGGGAGGCGGGGAGCGAAAGGCCAGCGCAGGCATGTGACTCGTCGGGGGGGTACCTCTACACCGGCCCGGCCACCCCTGCCGGGGTCGATGGTTCCCGGGAAGCGGGGCATGATACTGCTTCTCATTCTCTGCTCGGGCCGATTCCGGCCTGATTCCGCGGTCTTCTCGATGACAGGTGTCCTGCTCGCGCTTTCCATCGTGCTCGGCGCGCCCGGCGCGAGCGCCGCCCCTGCGCCCGACGCCCTGGCCTGGCAGCGCGCGGTGGGGCTTCTTCAATACCTGTCCTCGGACTACCCCGCCGCGGTGAGGACGGCCGATGCCGGCGAGCTCGCCGAGCAGCGCGGCCTGGCGGTGGAGGCCGCCCGGGCGGTGGACGAGCTGGGGCCGGCCGGGCTGCCCTTTCGCTCGCGCGTCGCCGACGTGGCCTCCCGCATCGGGCGGGGCGTGGACCCGGAGGGCGTCGCCCGCGACTGCCTGGCCCTGGTCGACGAGCTCTCCCGCGCCGGCGGCCTCCCGCGGAGCCCTCGCCTCCCTCCGGACCTGGCCCTCGGAGCGCTTCTCTTCCGGGAGGGGTGCGCGGTCTGCCACGGGCCGGAGGGGAACGGCGCGGCGGCGGTGGCGGCCTGGCTCCACCCTCCACCGGCGGACCTTCGCTCGGACCGGATGGACCCCTACTCGCCGTTCCGCGCCTACAACCTGCTCGCCCTCGGCGTCGAGGGGACGGCCATGCCCTCCTTCCCCACGCTGACCGAGGGGGAGCGGTGGGCCCTGGCCTTCCACCTCCTCACCCTCCGGCAGCCGCCCTGCGACCACGCGCCGCCGCGTGCCGACCTCGAGCTCCTGGCCAGCTCCACCGATGCCGAGCTCGCCCGGCGCTTCGGCGCGGCCGAGGTGGCCTGCCTGCGCCGGGTGATGCCTCGGACGGACGCTGACCAGGCCCTGAGCGCCACCCGCTCCGGGCTGGACGACGCCCTCCGCCTGGCCGAGGCCGGCAACCTGGCCACCGCTCGCCAGGTGCTCATCGACACCTACCTGCGCGCCTTCGAGCCGCTGGAGCCGATGCTCCGGGCGCGACACCCGGCGCTGGTCCAGAGCTTCGAGGCGGGGATGGTGCGGGCCCGGCTCGCCGCCGAGCGAGGGAATGGGCGCTTCGTCGAGGAGACGCGCGCCCTGCGCACCCTGCTCGAGGATGCCGCTCCGTCTCGATCCGGGCAGGGCGACGCCGCCACCGTGTTCTGGCTCGCGCTCCTGGTGGTCGTCCGCGAGGGCTTCGAGGTGGTCATCGTCATCGCCGCGCTCCTGGCGGTGCTCCGGAAAATGGAGCGGAGCGACCAGGCGCGGGTGGTCCATGCCGGCTGGGTGACGGCCCTGGTGGCCGGGGCCCTGTGCTTTGCCTTCGGCCGGCGGCTGCTCGCCGGCGGAAACCGCGAGCTGATGGAGGGCATCGGCGGTCTCCTGGCCAGCGGGATGCTCGTCTACGCGGCGGTGTGGCTCAACGCCAAGGCGCACATCCGCCGCTACATGGGCGAGCTGCGCGAGCGGATGGAGGCCGCGCTCGGGCGAGGAAGCTCGGTGGGGCTCTTCGCCATCTCCTTCACCGCCCTCTTCCGCGAGAGCTTCGAGACGGCCATCTTCCTCCAGGGCCTGTCCATCGATTCGCCGGGCGGGGCCCTGGCCGGCGCCGCGGCCGGGGCGGCGGCGATGCTCGCCCTGGTCCTGGTCATCCGGCGCGTCGGCTTCGTGCTCCCGATGAAGCCGCTCTTCACCGTCTCCACCTGGCTCCTCTACGGGACGGCGGTGGTGCTGCTCGGGCAGGGGCTGCATGCCTTCCAGGAGCTCGGCCTCCTCCCCCTCCTGCCGGTCCGCGGTCCCCGCGTCGATGCGCTCGGGCTCTTCCCCGACCTGCTCACCCTGCTGCCGCAGCTGGCGATGGCGCTCGCCCCGCTGGTCATCGCGCTGTGGCGCCGCCGCACCCGAGTGGGGCAGGCTCCGCTCGATGCCAGCCGGCCCGGGCGCGCCTGACGGGCGCCCGCGCCCCTCGACCCCCGACGGAAGATGAGCGACCACCGGACCGGAGGCTTCGACCTGCTCGCCCACGCCCGCGCGGCGATGCGGGAGCGTGGCTTCGTCCCCGATTTCGAGGCGGCGGTCCGGGCCGAGGTGGCCGGCCTGCCTCCTCTGCCCGGCGATGGGGTCGAGGACCTGCGCGGGCTGCTCTGGTCCTCCATCGACAACGACGACTCGCAGGATCTGGACCAGATCGAGGTGGCCGAGCCCCTGCCCGGCGAGGCGATCCGCATCCGGGTGGGCATCGCCGACGTCGACGGGTCGGTGCGGGCCGGCGGGGCGACCGACTCCCACGCCCGGAACAACACCACCTCCGTCTACACCGGGGTCACCGTCTTCACCATGCTCCCCGAGACCCTGAGCTACGACCGGACCTCGCTCCGCCAGGAGGAGGACCGGCCGGCGGTGGTGGTGTCCTTCCGCGTCCACCCCGATGGGACGGTCGACGAGGAGCACATCGCCCGGGCGCTGGTCAGAAATCGCGCCCGGCTGGCCTACCCCGGCCTGGCCGGCTGGCTGGCTGGGAAGGACCCGGTCCCGGAGCGGGTGCTCCGGGTGCCCGGGCTCCGGGAGCAGCTCGAGCTCCAGGCGAGGGCGACCGAGGCGCTTCGCCAGCGGCGGGTCGAGCAGGGAGCGCTGGATCTGGAAACCATCGAGGCGCGCCCGGTGATGGAGGGCGGGAGCATCGTCGACCTGCGGGTGACGGAGAAGAGCCGCTCCCGGGAGATCATCGAGGACCTCATGATCGCCGCCAACGGGGTCATGGC
>Ga0187777_10000777_pt1 | contig 20999 bp, 20 predicted proteins | sample 1015_Q2_SP5_10_M_FD_132416 | JGI IMG/M metagenome (GOLD analysis project Ga0187777, IMG submission 132416) | Tropical peat soil microbial communities from peatlands in Department of Meta, Colombia - 1015_Q2_SP5_10_MG | ecosystem: Environmental > Terrestrial > Soil > Wetlands > Peat | place... | reverse complement strand
GGCGCATCAAGGAGGCGGACCGGCTGGTCGAGGAGCTGCGCGAGACGCGGGCCCGGGCCGCGGGGCCGGCGGCCGACATCGAGTTCAGCGCGTCGGGCCGGCGCACCCGTCGGCTGCTGGCGGCGCGCGGGCTGTCGAAGGCGCTCGGTGGCCGCCCGCTCATCCGGGACCTGGACCTGACCATCGCGCCGGGCGATCGCGTCGGGGTCATCGGGCCGAACGGCAGCGGCAAGACCACCCTGCTCGATCTGCTGGCGGGCGCGCTCCCGCCCGACGCCGGGCAGATCGAGCGAGCCGAGGGGCTGCGCGTCGTGCGCTTCGAGCAGCGGCGGCCCGGGCTCGACCACGCCCTGCCGCTCCGGCAGGCGCTGGCGCCCGAGGGCGACGGCGTGATCTTCCAGGGTCGCAGCCTCCACGTGGCCGCCTGGGCCAAGCGCTTCCTCTTCACGCCGGAGCAGCTCGAGCTGCCGGTCGGCCGGCTGTCGGGCGGCGAGCAGGCCCGCGTCCACATCGCGCGCCTGATGCGCGAGCCCGCGGACCTGCTCGTCCTCGACGAGCCGACCAACGATCTGGACATCACCACGCTCGACGTGCTCGAGGAGAGCCTCGGCTCGTTCGAGGGAGGCCTCGTGCTGGTGACGCACGACCGCTTCATGCTGGACCGCGTCGCCACCGTGGTCGTGGCGCTCGACGGCCGGGGCGGAGCGGAGACGTTCGCGGACTACGCGCAGTGGGAGCGGGCGTGGGAAGCGAGGCCACGAGACACTTTCGCGGATCTCGCGCCGGCCGACCGGCCCGACCGGTCGGCTGCTCCGCGGCGGACCGCGCGGGGGAAGAAGCTCGGTTACCTGGAGCAGCGCGAGTGGGACGGGATGGAGGCGGCCATCCTGGAGGCGGAGCACGCGGTCGAGGCGTGCCGGCGTGCGGCCGAGGACCCGGCCATCGCCTCCGACGGGAAGGCCTTGCAGGAGCGCTACGTGGCCCTCGACGCCGCCCGCGCGCACGTGGATCGACTCTACGCGCGCTGGGCCGAGCTCGAGGCCAGAGGAGAGACGCGATGACCGACCGGCAGGCGGTTCCCACCGTGAAGATCGACAACGCGCACGTCCGGGTGACCGAGTGGCGGTTCGCGCCCGGCGCGCGGACCGGCCATCACCGGCACGAGTATGCCTACGTGGTGGTGCCGCTCGTGACTGGATCGCTGGCCGCGACCACCGCGGCCGGGGAGACCACCAGCGCGCTCCGCGTCGGCGAGCCCTACTACCGCGACGCCGGCGTGGAGCACGATGTCCGGAACGCCAACACCTTCGAGTTCGCGTTCATCGAGATCGAGCTGAAGGCCGTCTGAGCCCGCGAATGGTGCTGGCCCTGGGGTCCGGCGAGGTATAGGCTAGTGCTCCGGGGTGGGGATGTGGGGCCCACCTGCAAGGAGACCAAGCGATGAAGAAGCTACTGGCCATGCTGCTGGCGGTGATGCTCTGCGTGTTGGTCCTACCGATCGGCGCCTATGCCGGGGGCTGGCACGGTGGCTGGCACGGCGGGTGGGGCTGGCGCGGGGGCTGCTGCTGGGGAGGCTGGTGGTGGCCAGGCGCCTTCGTGGGCGGCGTCGCCCTCGGAGCGGCGGTAGCGGCGACCTATCCCCCCTATCCCTACTACGCGGCGCCGCCCGTGGTCTACGACTCATCCCCGGTCTACGCGACCCCTCAGGCGGCCGCACCCGCTCCCCCGGCGGTTCAGCGCGAGGTCGTCTATCCGAACGGGAAGTACGTGCTCTACGGCGACGGCATGAGCCAGGCCTGGCAGTGGGTCTGGATCCCGGCCCCGGCTGCGCCGGCACCGCCGCCCCCGCCCGCGCGCTAGCTCGCGACGGCTCGGCCACGGTGGCGCGGAGGCAGCCGAGGTCGCGATGAACGACATCGCGCACCGGATCCTCGACACCAACGGCATCCGGATGCACGTCGCCGAGCAGGGCGAGGGCCCGCTCGTGGTGCTCTGCCACGGGTTCCCCGAGTCCTGGTACTCGTGGCGTCACCAGCTTCCGGCCCTGGCCGCGGCAGGGTTCCACGCCGTCGCGCCCGACATGCGCGGCTACGGTCGGACGGACGCGCCCGAGGAGATCGAGCGCTACTCGATGCTCCACCTGGTCGGCGACATCGTGGGCGTGCTCGACGCCCTGGGATCCGAGACCGCGGTGATCGTGGGTCACGACTGGGGGGCGCCGGTGGCGTGGCACGCCGCGCTCCTCCGGCCCGACCGGTTCCGCGGCGTGATCGCGCTGAGCGTGCCCTACCGGCCGCGTGGCTCGGTCCGGCCCACCACCGCGATGCCGCGCACCGACTCCGCCGTCTTCTACCAGCTCTACTTCCAGGAGCCGGGCGTGGCGGAAGCCGAGCTCGGGCGCGCTCCGCGAGTCACGCTCCGCCGGCTGCTGTACTCGAGCTCGGGCGACGCTCCCGGGCGAGGCGCGCCCGGTGCGGCCGACGTCGGGATGGTGCCGCGGACCGGCGGATTCCTCGACCACGCCGCCGATCCCGCCGTGCTGCCCGGGTGGCTCACCGAGGCGGACCTGGACGTCTTCTCCGAGGAGTTCTCCCGCACCGGCTTCCGGGGCGGGCTCAACTGGTACCGCAACATCGACCGCAACTGGGAGCTGCTCGCCCCGTACGCGGGGGCGTCCGTCACCGTCCCGGCGCTCTACATGGCGGGCGACCGCGACCTGGTGGTGAAGTTCCGCGGGGTGGATCAGGTCATCGCCAACCTCTCGCGGTTCGTGCCGCAGCTCCGGAAGACGATCATGCTGCCCGGCTGCGGTCACTGGACGCAGCAGGAGCGGCCGCAGGAGGTCAACGCGGCGATGATCGAGTTCCTCCAGGGGCTCTGACGGAACGGAGGCGGCCATGGCGAGACCGCGCATCGCGCTGCGGAAGCCGGAGCGGTTCAAGGACCCCGCGAGCCTGACCTGGGAGCGCTACGTCGCGCTGCAGGCCCGCGAGCGCGAGCGTTACCTGGCCGAGCGTGCGGCGATTCCCGCCGACGCGCTCGCCTACCGGACCGTGGAGCCGCGCTATCTCGAGCGAGCGATCGAGCAGTTCGCCAACAACTACTTCCCCGAGCTGGCCGCCACCCACTACGTCGCGACCGCCGCGGCGCACGCGCCGTTCGAGGAGCTGAAGAAGTGCTGCCTCTTCCAGCTCGCGGACGAGCAGCGCCACCTCGAGATGGACCGCGAGGTCTTCGAGCGGGCCGGCATCCCGGAGCGGGACTGGCTGCCGGCGTGGGAGCAGCCGGGCACCACGTGCCGGTTCTTCCGCCACGTGCTCGAGCTGGAGGACTCCATCGAGATCCTCGTCAAGGCCAACTTCGTGGCCGAGGGCGCGGCCGGGCCGGGCACGTTCACGGTCCTGGCCGACGGCGCCGAGGCCCGCGGCGACGTGCTGTCCGCGGTGAACCACCGGGCGCGCATCCGGGACGAGACGCGTCACATCAGCTACGCCCGCGCCCTGGTCAAGGCGCTGATCGAGGACGATCCCGGCAACCTCCCGGTGATCCAGCGGTGGCAGGACGAGAGCCTGCACCTCTTCGCCGAGGTCGCGAAGGGCGGCGCGCGCCGGGAGTGGTGGCAAGGGTTCCTCGACTCCTACTACAAGATCTCGCTGCCGCTCGGCCTCCGGCCGACGACCTTCTGAGGAGACGCCCATGGGATACACGCTCGAGACGTTTGCCGCCGCCGCCCACGACATCCTGATCGCGCATCCGGGGCCGGCGGGTCGCCAGAAGCTCTGCGCCCTCGTGCAGGACGTGCTCAAGGACGATGCCTTCGTCGACACGCACCTGGGTGACGACGTGCCGGAGCGCAAGATCCTCTACCAGGATCCGCAGCTCGGCTTCTGCATCCTCGCCCACGTGTACCGGGGCGCTCGGGAGAGCAACCCGCACGACCACGGACCGTCGTGGGCCATCTACGGCCAGGCGCGCGGGGAGACGCTGATGAACGACTGGGCCCTGGTGGAGCCGGCCAGCGAGACCCGGCCCGGGAAGGTACGCCACGTGCGCAGCTACAGCCTGAAGCCCGGCATGGCTCACGTGTACAACGAGGGCGATCTCCACTCGCCCCGGCGCGACGGACCCACGCGCCTCATCCGCATCGAGGGCACCAACATGGACAGGGTCAAGCGCCTGGCGTACGAGAAAGCCTGACCGGGTGCGGATGCAGAAGCCGGCCGCGACGGCTACGTCCTGCGGCTGACCTCCCTCAGCGCGGGGGCCACGTCCTCCGCGAACATCCGCATGGAGCGCAGCGCCAGGCGCGTGTCCAGCCCGGGCAGGGCCATCAGCAAGAGCACGCGCCGGTAGCCGGTCGCGTCCAGGTACTTCCGGAACCCGTCGCGCACCTCGGCTGGCGTGCCGATCAGGGCCCAGCCGTCGTCGAGGTAGTCGTGAAAGGCGCGCAGCCGTAGCAGCGAGCGGTCGAAGGAGTCCGGCACGTTGCCGCCGGTGGCGTCCGAGCGTAGCCGGGACATCTTGTGCTGGTAGCCCATGAACGGCGCCTCGATGGCCCGCAGCGCCTCGTCGCGCGAGGGCGCGACGTGCACGACCCGCATGCCCCACGCCCGGTCCTCCAGCGCGTCGATCTCGGCGGCGGACCGGCCGGCGGCCAGCGCGGTCTCGCGATAGAGCCCGTGGCGGCGCTCCAGCTCGGTGAGCGGCACGAAGAACGACGACAGCGTGGGCAGGCCGAGGCGCGCCGCGGAGAGCACGCTGTCCTCGCTGTTGGCTGCGATGTACAGCGGCGGGTGCGGGCGCTGGACCGGGCGCGGGCGCACGTGCAGACGCTCCGCCGAGTGGAAGCGGCCCGCGAAGTCGAAAGGCTCGCCGCTCCACGACCGGCGGATGATCTCGATGCCCTCCTCGACGCGCGCCCGGCTCTCGTCGCGGTCGGAGCGGAAGGTCTGGTAGTCCTGGAGCGTGCCGCCGCGGCCGATGCCGACGTCGAGCCGCCCGCCGCTCACCACGTCGAGCACCGCGAGCTGCTCGGCCAGGTCCACCGGGTGGTGCAGGGGGAGCAGGCTCACCCCCATGCCGAAGCGCAGCGTCCTCGTGCGCGCGGCGAGGTACGCGGCGAGCACCGGCGGGACCGGGCAGAGGCCGTAGTCGTTGAAGTGGTGCTCGGCGATCCAGACCGAGCGGTAGCCGAGCGGCTCGGCGGCGAGCATCTGCTCCATGTCGGAGTCGTAGACCGCCTGCTCGCTCCACTGCTCGTCTCGCTGCATCAGGTAGAACAGCCCGAATTCCATTCCGCCCTCCGTCCCTGACCCTGCTCTGGATGCGCTGCCGCGCCTAGCATAGGCCATCCGGCTTGACTTTGTCGTCGGGGCTGCGGCATAGTCCCGGCACTCGGGCCAGCGCTCCACGCCTGCGCCGGAGTTTGCCAGGGGTCCTTCCTCCACGACGACGTGAGAAGGAGAGCTGCGATGCTCGACGACCGCCTCGGCCCGCTCGCTTTCCCCCTCGACCGACGCCAGTTCCTCGCGCGCGCCGGACGCACCGGCCTCGCCGCCGCGGCCCTCGTCGCCGCCCGGCGGGGACGGGCATCCGCCGAGTCCGGCGCTCCGTATCCCGAGTGGATTCCCGCGAGCCCCAAGCCTCCCAAGCGCGGCGGCGTGCTCACCCGCGCCTCCGCGTGGGATCCGCCGGTGATCGATCCGCGCCTGACCCAGTCCGTCGGCCTCCACCAGTTCGCCGCCCTCGTCGGCAGCCGCCTCGTCCGCTACGCGTTCCCCGACGAGACGAGCAGCCCGACCGATCTGGGGCTCAAGGGCGATCTCGCCGAGTCGTGGCAGTCGACGCCCGACGCCCGCGTCTGGACCTTCAAGCTGAGGCAAGGGGTGAAGTGGCAGAACGTCCCGCCGCTCAACGGCCGCGAGTTCGTGGCCGCCGACGTCAAGTACTGCTTCGAGGCCTACGCGAAGGAGGGGGCGCAGTCCTTCACGTTCCAGGAGATCGAGGGCTTCGAGACCCCCGACAAGTACACGGTCCGCATCCACCTCAAGACGCCGAACGTGCTGTTCCCGCAGAACGTGGCCGAGCCGATCGCCGTGCTCTTCTCGCGAGAAGTCCTCGAGGAGGACGGCGACCTCAAGAAGCGGATGATCGGAACCGGCCCGTACCTGCTCAAGGAGCACACGCGGAAGGTCCGGGTGGTGCTCGCCCGCAACCCCGACTACTGGGACAAGGGGCGGCCCTACGTCGACCAGTACGTCATCCTCTCGACGCCGGACGCGGCCACGCGCATGGCCGCGTTCCGCACCGGGCAGAGCGACTTCATCTGGCTCGCGAGCCCGTCCGAGGTGGAGACGGTCCGCCGAACGAACGGTGACGCGGTCGTGCAGTCCTATCACAACAGCCTGACTCCGTTCGGGGTGGCGGTGGCACAGGACCGCCCGCCCTTCAACGACGTCCGGGTGCGTCGCGCCGTCTCGATGGCGATCGACCGGCAGAAGCAGCACGACACCGTGTTCGAGGGCCACGGCATCATCGGCTGGGGCGTGCCGTTCATGTACTACACCGACAAGCAGCCCACGCTCGCGCAGCTGGGCCCCTGGTGGCAGTACCGTCCCGCGGAGGCGAAGAAGCTCCTCGCCGAGGCCGGCCACCCGAACGGGTTCGAGACCACGCTGTTCTACTACGAGTACTTCCCGCAGATGAGCTCGCAGGTGCAGCTCGTGCAGCAGGATCTCAAGCGCAACCTCAACATCGACGTCAAGATCACCAAGCTCGACTACACGACGTACTACGGCCGCTACGCGGAGAGCAAGTGGGACGGCATGGCGTGGGGCTTCCAGTCGGGCCACGCGGTCGGGCTCGACGAGCGCACCTACCAGTACATGCACTCGAAGTCGACCAAGAACTTCTTCCGGGTGAACGATCCGGTGATCGACGAGCTGACCTCGAAGCTGCGGCAGACGCCGGACCGCGCCGAGCAGCGCGCGCTCACGAAGAAGATCGTGGACCGCGAGTTCGACCAGGTCCTGCGCATGTGGATGCCGTACGACAACGGGTTCCTGGTCTTCCAGCCGCACGTCCGCAACGGCGCCGCCGGCGCCCTCCGCCGCACCGACGGTTACGGCGCTTCCGCGATCGCGCGGATGTGGCTGGACAAGTAGGGGAGCGAGCGGCGCGGCGCGCCGGCCATGTACAAGTACGCGGCCCGCCGGCTCCTCCTCGCGATCCCGGTCCTGCTGCTGTCGTCGCTGATCGTGTTCGGCCTCATGCGTGTCATGCCGGGTGACGCGCTGACCGCCCTGATGGGCGAGTCCGGCAACATCGGCGAGCGCGAGCTGCAGAAGATCCGCCACGACCTGCGCCTCGACCTGCCCTACTACCAGCAGTACGGGCTCTGGCTCTGGCAGCTCGTGAGCCTGCACCCCGGCGAGTCCATCTTCACCGGCGAACCGATCACGACGAGCCTGGGCAAGGCGATCCCGGTCACGCTGGAGCTGACCGCGCTCGCCATGGCGCTGGGCCTCGTCATCGCGGTGCCGATCGGCGTGCTCTCCGCCACGCGCCAGGACACCGCCTCGGACTACGTGGGCCGCGTGGTCGCGGTCTCCGGCCTCTCCCTGCCCGACTTCTGGCTGGGGACGCTGGTCATCACCTTCGCGGCGATCTGGTTCCACTGGATCCCGGCCATCGGCTACGTGAGCTTCTGGGAGTCGCCGCTGCGCAACCTGCAGCAGTTCCTGCTGCCCGCGGCGGTACTCGGCTTCCGCCTCTCCGCGGCGACGATGAGGATGACCCGCTCGACCGTGCTCGAAGTGCTGCGCGAGGACTACGTGCGGACCGCCTGGGCCAAGGGGCTCGAGGGCCGCATCGTGGTGTACAAGCACGCGCTGAAGAACGCGCTGATCCCGGTCGTGACGATCGTGGGCGGCCAGCTCGGAGTGCTACTCGCCGGGACCGTGGTCGTGGAGACGATCTTCGCGCTGCCCGGCATGGGCCGGCTCACCGTGGAGGCGATCCTCTTCCGCGACTACCCGGTGGTGCAGACCAACGTGATGCTGGTCGCGGCCACCCTGGTCACCCTGAACCTGCTGGTCGACCTCACCTACGCCTGGCTCGATCCGCGCATCCGCTATCAATGAGGACGCGCCGATGGCCCTGGTGAACACCCGTCCGGCCGTGCTCGAGGCGGACGCCGCCGTCGAGCTGGGGCGGCTGCGCGCGCTGTGGACCACGATCCGCCGCAAGCCGCTCGGGGCGGTCTCGGCCGCGCTCATCGCGGCGCTCGTGCTCACCGCGATCCTCGCCGACCAGCTGGCCCCCTACGATCCGCTCGCGGCCCGGCCCGAGATCCGGCTCGCCGCGCCCAGCTGGGAGCATCCGTTCGGCACCGACGACATCGGGCGCGACGTACTGAGCCGCGTCGTCCACGGCAGCCGCATCTCGCTCTGGGTCGGCCTGCTCGCCGTCGGCATCGGCACCGTCGCGGGCATGCTGATCGGGCTGCTCTGCGGCTACTGCGAAGGGCGCACCGATCTGGTGGTGCAGCGGCTGATGGACGGCATCCAGGCGATCCCGGGACTGGTCCTGGCCCTGGCGGTGGTGTCGGTGCTGCGGCCGAGCACGACCAACGCGATGCTCGCGATCGCGCTCGTCATCATCCCCGGCAACTCGCGTATCGTCCGCGGCGCGGTGCTCTCGGCCAAGCAGAACCGCTACGTGGAGGCCGCGCAGGCCATCGGCTGCCGTCACCCGCGCATCATCCTACGCCACATTCTGCCCAACGTGACCGCGCCGATCCTGGTCATCGCGTCGATCTGGCTCGGCAACGCGATCCTGATCGAGGCCACGCTGTCGTTCCTGGGCGTGGGCACCCAGCCGCCGACGCCCTCCTGGGGCCTCATGCTCAGCAGCACGGGACGCGCATTCATGGAGCAGGCGCCGTGGCTGGCCCTCTTCCCGGGCCTGGCGATCAGCCTGGCCGTGCTCGGCTTCAACCTCTTCGGCGACACGCTCCGCGACGCGTGGGACCCGAAGCTCCGCCGGAACTAGGCGCGGAGCCCGCCGCGCGGCAGGGCCGGGAGGCGCGATCCCTGCCCAGGTCCGTCCCTCTGGAAGAGGTGCGCTTGAAGAAGTAAGCTGTCCGGGGCACAAGGAGGACTGCCATGTACCGACTGCTCGCTGCGCTGGTGATCGCTCTCGCGCTGGTCAATCCCGCGGCCGCCCTGGAGGTCGGGCAGAAGGCCCCCGACTTCTCACTGGCCGGTCCCGACGGCAAGCCGGTGAAGCTCTCCGATCTCACCGCGAAGGGCCCGGTGGTGCTGTACACCTTCATCGCCGCCTTCACCCCCACCTGAACCAAGGAACTGCTCGGCTTCGAGGCGGCCTTGCCGCAGTTCGAAGCCGCGGGCGCCCAGGTCGTGGGCGTCAGCACTGATCATTTCCTGGCTCTCGCCGCGTGGAAGGACAAGATGTCGAGCAAGCAGCTGCTCCTCTCCGATTTCCGTCGCCAGATGCTCCCCACGTACGCGGCGATGGAGACGAACGAGGCGAGCCCCATCTACCGCTACGCGAAGCGGGCGTTCTTCATCATCGACAAGACCGGGACGGTCCGCTTCGCCAAGGTCATGGACAATCCGCTCGACCTGCTGAGCGCCGACGAGATCTTGCAGACGCTCAAGACCTCCGGCACCTGATCGGATCCGGAGCCTCGTGATGCCGACGCGCGAGTGGCCAGGTGAGACCCTGACCCGCGTGCCCTACTGGGTCTACCAGGACGAGCGCAACTACCAGGACGAGCTTCGCCGCATCTTCGAGGGGCCGACGTGGAGCTACGTCTGCCTCGAGTCGGACGTGAGCCGACCCGGCGACTATCGCACCACGTTCGTGGGCGAGATGCCGATCGTCGTCGTCCGCGGGGAGGACGGGGCGATCCACGCGTTCGAGAACCGGTGCGCCCATCGCGGAGCCCTCATTGCGCTCGACGACTGCGGCTCGACCGGCCGCCACTTCCAGTGCATCTACCACGCGTGGACCTACGACCTGCGCGGCGACCTCGTCGGCATCGCGTTCGAGAAGGGCTCACACGGCCGGGGTGGCATGCCCGCGTCGTTCTGCAAGGCCGAGCACGCGCCGCGGAAGCTTCGCACCACGACGCTCTGCGGCTTGGTCTGGGCGAGCCTCTCGCCGGACGCACCGCCGATCGAGCGCTACCTCGGTGAGGAGATCCTCGGGAGGCTGCGCCGGGTGCTCGACCGGCCGGTCCAGGTGCTGGGCCGGTTCGTCCAGGCGCTGCCGAACAACTGGAAGCTCTACGTGGAGAACGTGAAGGACACCTACCACGCGAGCCTGCTCCACGCCTTCTTCGGCACGTTCCGCATCACGCGGCTCACCCAGTCCGGCGGCATCGTGGTCAGCCCCGACGGCGGCCACCACGCCAGCTTCACGATCGACCGGGCCGACGACGCGGTCAGCACGGCCTACCGTGACCAGGGCATCCGCTCGGAGAAGGACGGCTACCGCCTGGCCGACCCGAGCCTGCTAGAGGCGGTCGACGAGTTCGGGGACGGCGTGAAGCTGCAGATCCTCACCGTGTTCCCGAACCTGGTCGTGCAGCAGATCTACAACTCGATCGCGGTCCGGCAGGTGCTGCCGAAGGGAACGGATGGCATGGAGCTGCACTGGACGTACCTGGGCTTCGCGGACGACACCCCCGACCTGCGCCGGCTCCGGCTCAAGCAGGCGAACCTGGTCGGCCCGGCCGGCTACGTCTCCATGGAGGACGGGTGCGTGGGCGGCTTCGTCCAACGGGGTGCGGCGGCGGCGCCCGACGCGGTGTCGGTGGTCAACATGGGCGGCGAGGGAACCGAGTCGCAGGACACGCGCGCCACCGAGGCCTCGGTGCGCGGCTTCTGGAAGGCCTACCGCCGCTACATGGGTCACTGAGGCGGACGCCCGACGTGGCGCTGATGGACTCGGCCTCGAGCCTGCTCGCGCAGCTCACCCAGCTGAACGCCGAGTACGCGCGCGCCATCGACGACGACCGGCTCGAGGAGTGGCCGGCCTTCTTCACGGAGCGCTGCGTCTACAAGATCACCTCGGCGGACAACCACCGGCGCGGGCTCGAGGCCGGCATCGTCTACGCCGATTCGATCGGGATGCTGCGCGACCGGGTCTCGGCGTTGCGCGAGGCCAACGTCTACGAGCGGCACACCTACCGCCATCTGCTCGGGCTGCCCGCGATTCTCTCGGAGCGCGACGGGATCGTGCGGGCGGAGACCCCGTTCCTGGTGGCGCGGATCATGCGCAACGGTGACACCGCGATCTTCGCGACCGGCCGCTACCTCGACGCGCTGGTCGAGGACGACGGCGCGCTCCGCTTCCGGGAGCGCGTGGTCGTCTGCGACAGCAGCCGCACCGACACCCTGCTCGCGATCCCCCTCTGATCGGCGGGACGGCCCGCCCCGTCGGGGCCTAGCTCGGGGGCGCCTCCGCGAAGCATCCGAAGAGGCGGTCCCAGAAGTGGTCTCCCACCCCGAAGTTCACGTCGCGATCGTGGTGCACTGCGTGCCGGGCGCGAGCGGTCTCGAACCACCGCCATCGATCCACCGGGGAGTGGGTCAGGTGGAACTGGATGTGGAGCCACGCCACCACCCCGGTGGCCACCGCCAGCTCGAGGCAGCTCACCACCCCGAGGGCGGTGGGAAGCGCGAGCAGATAGACGATCGCGGGTGGCAGCAGCCAGGGGAGCAGCGCCCTGTTGCTGTCGTAGGCTCCGCTCGCGAACCGGAAAGCCGACGTCCGGCATCGGCTCGAGTCCGGATACAGCCGATGATGACTGAGCACGTGATGCTTCCTGAGCGGGCTCCCGGGGAGATGGGAGAACCAGTGTCCCAGCCAGAGGCAGAAGGTGGCGACGTAGTAGTTCACTGGCACCAGGAGCACCCCGAGCCAGACGGTCCCGAGCCGCGTCACGGCGCCTGGTAGGTCCCGAAGAGGCGGTCCCACAGCGGCTCGATCACCGCGAAGTTCCGGTCCGGGGCGAGGTGATGGATGTCGTGCATCCGGCGCCGCCGGCGGAACAGCGCGAAGCGGTCGAGCCAGGGCTTCTCCAGGTGGAACTGCACGTGGACGTACACGTGCACGGCGAACACGACGACCATCGTCACCGCGTGCAGCCAGAAGAGCGGCGGCGGGAGAAGGCGGTAGGCCGCCCATCCGGCCAGCGCGCTCGGCAGCACGTAGTAGACGGTGAGGCTGGTCTCCTCGTCCTCGTAGCGCTCCGAGGCGAGGTGAGTCCCCGAGTAGACCGTGTGGTGGCAGCCGACGTGACTCCGGAAGAACCATCCGCCACGCGGATGGTGACCCACGCTCAGATGGAGGAAGGCCTGGAGGAACGTGCCCAGCAGGTAGGTCGCAAGGATCGTGATCCCGCCAATCGTGAGGTCGTTGATTTTCATGCCCTCGCGATTCAGCACGGGCCATACCAGTCGGACAGCGAAGCGAAAACAAGGGCTTGCGCTCAATCGCCCGCTGCTCCCGCCGGCGGTGGTGGTGGTGACCGGCTCGCGCACGCGACCGGGAGGTCGATGCGCGAGGACCCTGGCATACGAGCTGGCCGACGAATTGCTCTAACCGGGGGCCGCGGCACCGGGAGGCTTGCAATAGGAGCTTAAGGAGCGTAATACCGCGGCAACACAAGGCGGCCAGCAGTGGTGGTGGTGGTGGTGGTGATCAATCGTCGATCACCGGGCCCTGACTGACCGGGCGGGGGCGCCATGGACCTCAGTGTCGATCTGCTGGGTAACAGCCCGGGAATGGTAGCGCTCCGGGAGCGGGTCTCCCGGCTGCTGCAGCGCCCGTTCGCACCCGGCCGGCTCCCGCCGATCTTGATCAACGGCGAGACCGGAACCGGGAAGGGCCGCCTGGCCCAGGTCATCCACCGGGCTGGCCCCAGGAGGACGGGCCCCTTCATCGACGTCAACTGCGCCGCGATCCCCGAGACCCTGGTCGAGTCGCAGATGTTCGGGTCCGAGCGCGGGGCGTTCACGGACGCGCGCCAGCCGAAGCTGGGCCTCTTCCGGGCCGCCAACGGGGGCATCCTCTTCCTCGACGAGGTCGGCCTGCTCTCGGAGGCCTTCCAGGCCAAGCTCTTGAAGGTCATCGAGGACCGGCAGATCAGGGCCCTGGGCGCCACCCGCAGCGTGCCGGTGGACGTCTGGATCATCGCGGTCACCAACGCGGATCTCGAGGACGCCACGCGACAGCACCGGTTCCGTCACGACCTCTATCACCGCCTGAACGTCCTCTCGCTCCGACTGCCCCCGCTCCGGGAGCGGGGCGACGACGTCGTGCTGCTGGCCGACCACTTCCTGGCCCGGGCGTGCGAGGATCACGGGCAGCCACCGCTGGCCCTGGCCCCCAACGCCCGCGCCGCCCTGCTCGCCTACGACTGGCCGGGCAACGTGCGCGAGCTGTCGAACGTGATCGAGCGGGTGGCGGCCTTCGCCGAGGCGCCACTGGTCACCGCCGAGATGCTGGGGCTCCCCGCTCCTGCGGGAGCCGCCCCCTTCGCGGTGGCCGCCCCCGACGTCGTCATGGGCGACGTCGACGCCCCGGAGGCCGACGAGCGGCAGCAGCTCTTGCAGGCCCTCTCCGAGACGGGCTGGAACGTCTCGCGGGCCGCCGCGCGCCTGGCCCTCACCCGGAACGCCATACGCTACCGGATCGAGAAGTACCGGCTGAGCCCGGGGGCTCCCAGCCCGCGCATCCCGGTCGCGGCCGCCCGCGCGGGCGCGCCCGCGCGAGAGCCTTCACCGGCGCCGGCGGCCGGGCCGGAGGGCGTCGCGCCGGTCCCGGGCCCGAGCGCGGTCCGCTGGGAGCGCCGGCGGGTGACGCTGCTGCGCGCCGCGCTGGCCGCGCCCGACGGCGCGGAGGACTTCGCCTTCGGGAGCCGCGGCACCGAGATGGTCGTCGAGAAGGTCCAGAGCTTCGGCGGGCGGGTCGAGGAGCTGAGCCCGACGAGCGTGGTCGCCGCGTTCGGCCTGGATCCCGTCGAGGACGCTCCGCTTCACGCCGCGCACGCGGCGATGGCCATCCAGAAGGCGGCCGAGCGGGCCGGACGCGACGAGGGCGAGGTGGCGGTGATCCGCGTCGCGATTCACGTCGGCCTGTTCCTCGTCGGGCAGGTCGGAGGCGCCGCCCAGATCGATCTGCAGGCCAAGCGCGAGGCCTGGGGCGCGATCGAGGCGCTCGAGTCGCAGGCTGCGCCCAACTCGATCATCGCGAGCGAGGCGGCCCAGCCGTTCCTCAAGCGCCGCTTCGAGCTGGTGACCGCGGACGGGTCCGGCGGCCCGTTTGGCCCCGCGTACCGGCTGGCCGGCCGCGCCAAGAACCCCCTCGCGGTCGGCGGCCGGGCTGGCGAGTTCGTAGGCCGACGCCAGGACCTCGACCTGCTCGGCAATCGCCTCGCTTCCGCGATGGCCGGGCGCGGCCAGTTCGTCGGCATCGTGGGCGAGGCGGGCATCGGCAAGTCGCGCCTGGTGCTCGAGTTCCGCCAGAGCCTGCCCGCGAAGCAGGTGACGTACCTCGAGGGCCACTGCCTGTCCTATGGCAGCGCGGTGCCGTATCTGCCGATGCTCGAGATGCTCAAGCAGGGGTTCGGGATCACCGGCGTGCACGGAGCGGGCACGATCAGGGACCGGGTGCGTACCGCGCTCCAGGCCCTCGCGATGGAGCCGGATGAATGGATGCCGCTCTTCCTGCACCTGCTCGGCGTGCAGACCGGCGGGGACCTGCTCACCTCGCTGAGCCCCGAAGCCATCAAGGCCAAGACCGTGGAGGGCTTCCGCCAGATCCTGCTCCGCGGCTGCCGGCTCCGGCCGATGATCATCGTGCTCGAGGATCTCCACTGGATCGACCACACGTCGGAGGAATGCGTCGGGGCGCTCGTGGAGATCCTGGGCGGTTCGCGCATCCTGTTCGTGGCCAGCTATCGGCCCGGGTATCGCCCGCCCTGGATGGACCGGTCGTACGCGACGCAGGTGCCGATCCAGCCGCTGTCGGTCGACGACAGCCTCACGGTGGTGCGCTCGGTCCTGCGCTCCGACCAGGTCCCGGCGCCGCTGACCCGGCTGATCCTGGACAAGGCCGACGGCAATCCCTTCTTCCTTGAGGAGCTCTCCCGGGCGGTGGGCGAGCACGGGAGCCTGCAGAAGACGCTGGCGGTGCCGGACACGATCCAGGAGGTGCTGCTCGCCCGGATCCACCGCCTTCCCGAGGAGACGAAGACCGTGCTGCAGACGGCCGCGGTCCTCGGCCGCGAAGTGCCGTCGCGGCTGCTCGAGACCATCTGGCGCGGGCCGGGCGCGCTCGAACCGGAGCTGCGACGGCTCATGCAGCTCGAGTTCGTCTTCCAGCGACCGGGAGGGCCGGAGCCCGTCTACGTCTTCAAGCACGCGCTCACGCAGGAGGTGGCCTACGAGAGCCTCGCCGCGCCCCGTCGCCAGGCGCTGCACACCGCGGCGGGCGAGGCGCTCGAGCGTCTCTACGCCGGGCGGCTCGACGACGGCTACGAGCAGCTCGCCTACCACTTCGCGCGCACCGATCAGGCGGAGCGGGCCATCGGCTACCTGACCCGGTTCGCGCGGAAGGCCGCCGCGCTCTTCGCGCACGAGGAGGCCGTCCGCGCGCTCCAGGAGGCGCGCGGTCACGTCAAGCGCCTTCCCGCCGATCAGCGGGACCGCCGGCGGCTCGAGCTGGTGCTGGGCCAGGCCTCGTCGTTCTTTCCGCTCGGCCGCATCCGGGAGCTCCTCGATCTGCTCCTGCCGGAGCGCGGTCCGCTCGAGCACCTCAAGGATCCGGCCCTGGCCGGCGAGTACTACTTCATGCTCGGCCGCGCGTACAGCTTCCTGGCCGAGCATCGGCGAGCGGCCGAGAGCGCCCAGCGCGCCATCGAGGAGGCCGACCGCGGGGCGGACGGCGTGCTGAAGGGCAAGGCGCTCTGCCTGCTCGCCCAGGATGCGCCGTTCCTTGGCCGGGCCCGGGAGGGCATCGAGGAGGGGCGCCAGGCCGTCGACCTGCTCCAGAACACGCGCGAGCACTGGTGGCTCGCCAGCGCGCACTGGGTGGTCGGGCTCAACTACGGTCAGATCGGAGAGTTCCGATCGGGGCTCGACGCCCTTGGCCGGGCCGCGGCCATCGCCGAGGCCACCGCGGATCCGCTCCAGCGTACCGTCGTCGCGTGGGGGGCCGGGATCCTCCACGCCGTGATGGGCGAGGTCGACCGCGGCGTCGAGGAATGCCAGCGGGCCTTCGATCGGGCTCCCGATCCGCTCAACCGCGCCATCGCGGGGGGATGGCTCGGACTGGCCCATCTCCAGCGCGGCGACGCCGACCGGGCCATCACGGTGCTGGAGCCGGCGGTCGCGCAGCTCAGCCAGTGGGGATACCGGGCGCTGCAGAGCTGGTTCCGGGTCTTCCTCGCCGAGGCGTTTCGCGTGCGAGGGGACATCGACCGGGCCTTCGAGCTCGCGAGCCTGGCGCTGCAGATCGGCAACGACGCGGGCATCGCGGTCGTGGCGGGCTGGGCCCGGCACTCGCTCGGGCGGATCGCGCAGGCCCGCGGGGCTCTCGCGGAGGCGGAGGACTATCTCAACGAAGCCCTCGACACGTTCGAGTCCATCCGCTCGCGCTACGAGTACGCCTGCACCAAGCTCGACCTGGCGGTGGTGCACCACCTCAACCGGCGGCCCCGGGCGGCCGCCGCGCACGCGAGGGAAGCGCACCAGCTCTTCACGGTGCTGGCGGTGCCGTACCACGCGAAGCGGGCGGAGGCAATCGCGGCCAGCTTCGCGGTGCCGCTCTAGTCCGGCCGGGCCTCTCCGTTCCGCGGAGCGGTCTCGGGCAGCGCGAGGGTACGCACGCGCAGCGACCCGACCTCGAGGTCGTCGATCTTCAGCGACCTGAACTCGGACCGACCGACCCTGAGGCGGCCGATGACCAGTCGTCCGATGGCCAGCGCCCCGAGCGCCAGCGCACCGACGGCGAGCGCGCCGACGGCCAGGGCTCCGGCGCTCCGAGCGGGGACGGGCTCGCGGCCCGCGCGCACGATCGACAGGGTGCGCTCGCGAAGGGCGGGGCGATCCGGGCGGTCGAGACCGGTCTCCATCGGGGACACCTCCATAGTTTTACCTCTAGGGTCCGGGCGGCGAGCCCGGAGGCCTGAAACTATACACGACGCCTTTGACAGGGGCCCCCGCGCGCGCATAGACTCCGGCAACTCGCGACGGGGAGGAGACCCATGCTCTTCACGTGTCCAGGCGACGCCGCCCGCGGCGGCGGCTCGCGACGGCCGGCGGGCGGACGTCGGCCCTTCTGCGTCGACATCCATTGCCACGTCCACCATCCCGCCGCGGACGAGATGGTGAAGCATCTGGTCTCGCCCGACCGGGAGCCGTCGTCGCGCTTCGCCAACGCGCTATCCCGCGCCACCAATCGCAAGCAGATGGAGAACGTGTGGTCCTGCCTCACCTCCGTGGAGCAGCGGCTGCGCGACATGGACAAGATGGGGGTGGACGTCCAGGCGATCTCGCCCTCGCCGTTCCACTTCCTGTACTGGCTCGAGCCCGAGCTGGCCGCCAAGGTCAGCCGCTCGGTCAACGAGCACCTGGCCTCGATCGTGACCGCGCATCCCGATCGGTTCGTCGCGCTGGCCCACGTGCCGCTGCAGGCGCCCGACCTGGCCGCCGCCGAGCTGACCTACTGCATGAAGGCGCTCGGCTTCCGGGGCGCCGAGATCGGCACCAACGTGGTCGGCGCCGAGGTCGCGCGCGGTCGCGACCAGTTCTGGAAGACGGCCCAGGAGCTGGGCGCGGTCCTGTTCATGCACCCGAACGGCTTCACCCAGGGCGATCGCCTCACCGACCACTACTTCACCAACGTGATCGGCAACCCGCTCGACACCACGGTCGCGCTCGGGCACCTGGTCTTCGACGGCGTCCTCGAGCGGTTTCCGAAGCTCACGCTGGTCGCCGCGCACGGGGGCGGGTACATCGCGCACTACCCGGCGCGCATGGACCACGTGTGGAGCGCGCGAATCGACGCCCGCACGGTGTTGAAGAAGACGCCACGTCGCTCGCTGGCCCGCGTCTACTTCGACACGATCGTGTTCGACCGCGCGCAGCTCCGACACCTCGTCAACCTGTGGGGGCCGGATCACGTGCTGGTCGGCACCGACTATCCGTACGACATGGGCATGTACGATCCGCGTGGATTCGTGGGCGGCGCGACCTTCCTCTCCGCGAACGACCGCGCCAAGATCATGGGCCTCAACGCGGCGCGTCTCCTCAAGATCAAGCCGCCCTCGTCCGGGAAGGGCGGACGGGCGCGCCGCCGATAAGGATTCTTTCTGGCCGTCGGCGGCGCCCGGAGCCGCGACGGGGAGGACGGAGCCATGGCACGGGTGCTGGGACTGGGTCACGTCGGGATCTACGTGCGCGACCTCGAGCGGATGGTCGCCTTCTACCGCGACGTCATGGGCATGCGCGTGACCAAGCAGAACTGGCGCGCGGGTGTCGTCTTCCTCAGCGCCGATCCCGACTCGGTCGACCACGAGATCGCGCTGATGGCCGGGCGGCCCGACCCGGCCGATCCGCACCTGATCAACCAGATCTCGATGCGGGTCGGGAGCCTCGACGACCTGCGGGTGATGCGCCGGCGCCTCGTGGACGAGGGCTTGCGGATCGAGGGCGTGGTCAACCACGCCAGCGCGATCGGCTGCTATTTCTTCGATCCGGAGGGCAATCGCACCGAGGTGTTCTGGGTGACCGGACGGCCCTGCTGGGTGCCGACCGCCAACCCCATCGATATCGAGCGACCGGACGAGGCGGTGCTGGCCGACGTCGATCGCGTCTGGAATCAGCTCCGTCACGTGCCGGTGGGCGGGCGCATGGCCGAGGAGAGCGCCACCGTCGAGGTGACCCGCCGAGCCTGAGTCGGCCCGCCGAAGAAGATCGCTCAAAGGAGAGTGCTCATGTCCCCGACCCTCAGCCGTCGCTCCTTCCTGGCCGGCAGCGCCGCCCTCGCCGCGGCGCGTCCAGTGCTCGCGCGCGCCCAGAGCAAGCCGATCCGGATCGGGCTACTCACCGTGAAGACCGGCCCGCTCGCCCAGGGTGGCCTCCAGATGGAGCAGGGCACGACCCGGTTCCTGAAGGACCGCAACTACACGCTGGCCGGGCGCAAGGTGGAGCTGGTCGTCGGCGACACCGGCGGCAATCCGGCCGGGGCCAAGACCAAGACGCAGGAGCTGGTGGAGCGGGACCGCGTCGACATGATCTTCGGGCCTCTCGCCGCATTCGAGCTGCTCGCGATCAGCGAGTACGCCGCGAACGCGAAGACCCCGATCCTGAGCCTCGCCGCCGCCGAGGACATGACCCAGCGCAAGCCCAACCCCTACTTCGTTCGGGCCTCCGCGACCGCGGCGCAGGCGATGCATCCGCTCGCCGACTACGCGGCGAAGGAGCTCAAGCTCAAGCGCGTGATCACGATCTCCGAGGATTTCGCGTTCGGCCACGAGCAGATGGGCGGCTTCCAGCGCGTGTTCGAGGACGCGAGCGGCCGCGTGGTCAAGAAGCTGTGGCCGCCGATCGTGACGCCCGACTACACGCCGTACCTCGCCCAGATCGGTGGGATCGACGCGCTCGTGCAGGGCTTCGCCGGCTCGAACCCGCTGAAGTTCATGCAGCAGTACCGGGACCAGGGGCTCAAGCTGCCGGTGCTGGGCGGCTCGACCGCCTGCGACGACGCGCTGCTGAAGAGCTTCGGCGACGAGGCGGTCGGCATGATCACCGCGTGCGCCTACACCAGCGATCTCGACACCCCGAGCAACCGGCGACTCGTCGAGGGCATGGTGCGGGACTACGGCAACATCCCCGGTCTCTACGCGGCCGGGCTCTACATCAACGGCATGGTCGCGGAGGCCGCGCTCGAGAAGACGGGTGGCAACACGGAGGACAAGGACGCGCTGATCCGCGCGCTGCGGGCGGTCTCGCTCACCGACACCCCGCGCGGGCCGTTCCACTTCGACCATCTCGGCAACGTGGTCGGGAGCTTCTACATCCGGCGCTGCGAGCGAAAGGGCGACAAGCTCGTCAACACCACGATCAAGACGTATCAGAACGTGAGCCAGTTCTGGACGTACGACGAGAAGTGGTTCCTGGCCCAGCCGGTGTACTCGCGCGACTACCCGCCGCTCAAGAGCTGATCCGCGCGGGCGAGCCATGAGCCTGTGGCTCGTGCTGGCCGTGAACAGCGTCACGCTGGGCGGCCTCCTCTTCCTCCTGTCCGCCGGGTTCTCGCTCATCTTCGGCCTGATGCGGATCCCCAACCTCACGCACGGGTCGTTCTTCATGCTCGGGGCGTATCTCGCGGCGAGCCTGATCCAGGCCGGCCTCGGCTTCTGGACCGCGGCGCTGCTGAGTGGGCTCCTGGTCGCCGCGTTCGGAGGCGTGATCGAGCGGCTCCTCCTGCGCCGGCTGGCCGGCGCCGAGCTGGCCCAGGTCCTGGTGACCCTGGGCCTGTCGTTCATGGTGGCGGATGTCTGCCTCAAGGTGTGGACCGGCGATCCGATCCGGATCGCCACGCCGCCCGCGCTCACCGGGACCGCCAGGGTGGCGGGGCTGACCTTCCCGATCTATCGCCTCGCGATCAGCGTGATCGCGGTGGCCTTCGCCGTCGCCCTGTGGGCCCTCCTCGACCGCACGCGGCTCGGCGCGATGATCCGCGCCGGCGTTGACGATCCCGCGATGGCCCGCGTCGCGGGCATCCGGGTCTCGCGCCTCTTCACGATCGTCTTCTGCCTGGGCGCGTGGCTCGCCGGTTTTGCCGGCGTCATCGGCGGGCCGATCCTCTCGGTCTATCCGGGGCTCGACCAGGAGATGCTGCCGCTGGCTCTCGTGGTGGTGATCCTGGGCGGCAGCGGCAGCCTGCTCGGGTCGCTGGTG
>Ga0187777_10000776_pt1 | contig 21026 bp, 19 predicted proteins | sample 1015_Q2_SP5_10_M_FD_132416 | JGI IMG/M metagenome (GOLD analysis project Ga0187777, IMG submission 132416) | Tropical peat soil microbial communities from peatlands in Department of Meta, Colombia - 1015_Q2_SP5_10_MG | ecosystem: Environmental > Terrestrial > Soil > Wetlands > Peat | place... | reverse complement strand
TCTCTAGCCTGGATCTGGCCGCCTATGTGGAAGGCGAGCTTGAGCGCAATCCGCTCCTCGAACGCGCCAGCGACGACGATGCGCCCGGGGCTGCCGAAGCTGAACGGGCAGCGGCCGACCGCGACGAGGATACCGCCAGCACGGCCGATTGGATCGGTGCCGACCTTGAAACCAGCCGCAGTTCGATGGAACAGGGGCTCGGGACCGAACTCGAAAATGTCTTCCCCGACGACGGAAGCGAAAAAACTTCCGCGCCGGTCGAGGTGCCACCGCCAGCCTACTCCGAATGGTCGGGTACGGGCTCGGGTGGCGGCGAAGATTACAATCTCGAAGCCTTCGTCTCGTCGGAGAAAACTCTCACCGACCATCTGGCCGAGCAAATGGCGCTGGCAATTTCCAATCCGGCCGGCCGCATGGTTGGGCAATACCTGATCGATATGGTGGATGACGCAGGCTATCTCACCGGCGATCTCGACACGGTCGCAGAAAAGCTCGGCGCCCGGCGCAGCGACGTGGAGCTTGTGCTCGCGGTCCTGCAAACATTTGATCCGCCCGGCGTGTGCGCCCGTAACCTGACCGAATGTCTCGCGATCCAGCTCAAAGAACGCGATCGTTATGATCCGGCAATGCAAACGCTGGTCGAGCATCTCGATCTCTTGGCCAAACGCGATCTTGCGGGCTTGCGCCGCCTGTGCAGTGTCAACGACGAGGATCTCGCCGACATGATTGCCGAGATTCGCACGCTCAATCCCAAGCCCGGATTGGCCTTCGGCTCGACGATGGTACAACCGATCGTTCCTGACGTATTCGTGCGCGCTGCGCCCGATGGCACCTGGCAGGTAGAGCTCAACTCCGACACTCTGCCCAAGGTACTTATCAATCAGCGTTACTACACAGAGGTGTCAAAGACATCGCGCAGCGACAAGGAGAAAGCCTATCTGGCCGATTGTCTGCAAACAGCGACCTGGCTGGTGCGCGCGCTGGATCAACGCGCAAAAACAATTCTCAAGGTATCGAGCGAGATCGTGCGCCAGCAAGACGGCTTCTTCGCGAAAGGTGTACAGCATTTGCGGCCACTCAATCTTAAGACCATTGCCGACGGCATAAGCATGCATGAATCAACCGTATCCCGTGTAACCGCCAATAAATATATGTCGACCAGCCGTGGCATCTTTGAATTGAAATATTTTTTCACTTCGGCAATTGCGGCTGCGGACGGCGGCGAGGCGCATTCGGCTGAGGCGGTACGCCATCGTATTCGCCAGTTGATCAACGACGAAAGCCCCGAAGACGTGTTGTCGGATGATACGATCGTGGAGAAATTGCGCGGCGCCGGTATCGACATCGCGCGCCGCACTGTCGCCAAGTACCGTGAAGCAATGCGGATACCCTCATCGGTGCAGCGGCGGCGCGAGAAGCAGGCAACCGGTACGTAGCCGCATGCCTGCTTACACATTGACGTCTGGAACATATCTAAGCTGAAATCTTTAGAACCGGTCGGATCTACGGGCGCCTCCGTCTGCGTCCTTATGGAGCACAAGAATGCCGTTACGCGTTTCAGGGCGAAACATAAGTGTCGGTGCGGCGCTGCAGCGCAGGATTATCGAGCGGGTTGAGGAGGCAACCTCCAAATATGTGCGCGGGCGCTATACGGGCCACGCCACCATCGGCAAGGACGGGTTTGGATTTCGCACTGAATGCGTGTTGCATCTTGATTCGGGAGCACTACTTGAAGCCGAGGGCATGGCCGCGGATGCCTATGAAAGCGCGGAACAGGCCGCCATCCGTATAGAAAAGCGGCTGCGCCGTTATAAGCGCCGCCGCAAGGACCACAAGGCGCGCCGCGGCGGCTGAATATCGTCAAAAATGCAAGGAAAATCGGAAACCACAACCTGAGTTCGCCCATTGACGGCGGGGCAGACCGCTCTTATGGTCCGCCGCCTTCAACCATCCCCTGCAACTTCGGCGCCGTTATCTCCGATCATCGGACATATCCATGATGCTCACCGACCTCGTCGCGCCGAACGCGGTTATTCCGGCCCTCAAAGTTAACAACAAAAAGCAGGCGATCCAGGAGTTGGCCGCTCGCGCGGCAGAACTGACTGGTCAGAGCGAGAAAGCGATTCTGGAAATCCTGCTCCAGCGCGAAAAGCTCGGCTCGACCGCTGTAGGTAACGGCGTTGCAATCCCGCACGGCAAGCTGCCCAAGCTTGGCCGGTTGTTCGGCCTATTCGCGCGGCTGCACCGTCCGATTGATTTCGAGGCGCTCGATAATCAGCCGGTCGATCTGATTTTTCTGCTGCTGGCTCCGGAGGCTGCCGGCGCCGATCATCTCAAGGCGCTGGCGCGCGTTGCACGGCAGCTGCGCGACCCGGAGATCGCCCGGCGGTTGCGGGAGTCCAGCGACAGCGATGCGCTCTATGCCGTGTTGTCAATGCCGCCAGCATCAAGTGCCGCGTGAGGCCACCAAAAAAGCGCAGAGAAATCTCCCTGCGCCTTTTCTTTCGTCAATCCTTGATCCCTGATCAGTGGACGCTGACCGGCTCGAGCTCCTGGCTCCAGGCGTTGGCAAGCGCGGCTTCGCGGGTGTCGGTCAGCATGATCGGTGTGCCATCGGCTGCATGCAGTGAGAAAAGCTTAATGCCAGGCGCGATCTTTGGCGCCTGCGGAAATAGATTGGCAACATCCTCCGAGCGTATCGTCTTGACATAAGCAAGGCGGCCGTCACCGAGTTGCGCCAGTGCCTCCTGGCTGATCACCGGGTGAGTCGTGTTCGGTTCAATCTGTTTGTCGTTGGTCATGGCCCTCGACTCCTTTCTGATTCAACGCTTGACGCGGTCGAGTCCTGCTTCACGAGTTCGTCATTCCTGGTCATTGATCGAGATGGTTTTCACGATCCGTTCCGGCTGCGGCCGGACGAGATCGATCGACAACAGCCCGTTTTTCAAGTCCGCGCCCAAAACCTCCATTCCATCGGCCAGTACAAAAGTTCGCTGGAACTGGCGCGCCGCGATACCGCGGTGGAGGTATTGGCGCGTTTTGTCGTCCTGTTGTCGCCCGCGGATCACCAGCTGGCTCTCCTCGATGCTCACATCGAGTTGATCGCGGGTAAAACCGGCAACGGCGAGCGTGATGCGGAGCCGCTCGGGAGTTTGCCCGTCGCGCGGCAGACGCTCGATGTTGTAGGGCGGGTAGCCGTCGGCTCCCTTGGCGACGCGGTCGAGCACGCGCTCGATTTCGTCAAAACCCAAGAGGAACGGGCTGGACAGGGACGGAACTCGCGACATTGGTCTCAAAGCCCTCGCTTGAAGCGACTTTGACGGGGCCCCTTTCAGGCACCCCAACCGAACGGCGACTGCCGTCCGGTCGCGTCTAATATGGGCAGCGCGGGTTAAAGGTTCAAGAACAAGGAGAATTCGCCTTGGGACGGGGTATGATTGGCCCCCGCCAGGCCGTTTTCATGCCAAATCTGCCGCAAACGTCACCGCTGACCGTACGTGCCGTCCGGGCAACGCCGGTCGAAGTGCCGCTCAATTTCGTGCTCGGAACCAGCGCGGATGCCTTTCGCGCGGCGCCGTTGCTACTGATCGACCTGGAAACCGAGGAGGGCGTGACCGGACGCAGCTACGTTTTTTGCTACCTGCGGGCGGCAGCACCCGCGATCATCAGCCTGCTTGGTGAGGTTGAGCGCGTGACCAAGGGCCACGCGGTTGTACCGTCCGAGCTTTGGGCAAAGTTGGCGAAGCGATTCACGCTAATCGGCGTGCAAGGCATTGTGCGCATGGCTATGGCGGGCTTTGACACGGCGAGCTGGGATGCACTCGCGATCGCAGCCAGTTTGCCTCTCAGCACCTTCATTGGCGCGAACCCGCGATCAATTCCTGCCTACAACAGTTGTGGCCTCGGCCTCACAGGCGACCTCGGTGCGCTCGCGGACGAAGCGCAGAAACTGCTCCAGGGCGGCTTTCGTGCAGTCAAGCTCCGTCTTGGCTATCCGACGCTGCAAGCGGACATTGCGGCACTGCACGCGGTGCGCAAACGCATCGGCAACAGCGTGGCATTGATGGTCGACTACAATCAGGCGCTCAGCACAGAGGAAGCGCTCTCGCGCGGGCGCGCGCTCGATGCCGAGAATGTCTACTGGCTGGAGGAGCCGATTCGCCACGACGATTATGCGGGCGCCGCAAGGCTCGCGCGTGAACTGAAAGTCCCGGTGCAAATTGGCGAAAATTTCTCACTTCCCGCGGCCATGAGGGGTGCGATCGAACAGCATGCTGCTGACTATGTAATGCCGGACCTTGAACGTATCGGCGGTGTTACCGGATGGCGAGAGGCCGCGGACATTGCGCAATCACATGGCATCAAGATGTCGTCGCATCTGTTCCCGGAAGTGAGTGCGCACCTGCTCGCGGCAACACCGACCTGCCACTATCTCGAATATGTCGACTGGGCGAATGTGTTGCTGGAAGAGCCGCTCGCTATCGCAGATGGGCAGGCGCTCGTGCCTTCCCGTCCCGGCAACGGAATGGTCTGGGATAAAAGCGCAGTCGAGCGATATCGAATGCGCTAGCGCAGCGGCAACTTGAACAGTTTGATGGCGTTGTTGCGGCCGACATTCGCGCGATCAGCCTCGCTGATTTCTGCCTTGTCGAACCATTCTGCGCCTTCGCTCACGTCCTCGAACGGCCAGTCAACCGAGAACATCACGCGGTCCGCTCCCATTACGGTCATGGCATTGACGAGCGCTGCCGTATCGAAGTTGCCTGATGTGGTGAGGTGGAAATGCTTGCAGAAGTAATGCGCCACGCTTTGCTTGGCCTGATATTTGTGCGGCGCCTTCATCCAGCCGTTGCGATGATCAATACGCCAGAGATAAACGGGGATTCCCTCGCCGATATGCCCGAGCACTATTTTCAATTTCGGACACTCGTCAAAAAGGCCGCTGCCGATCAGCCGTAATGCGTGGACCGAAGTTTCCGCCGCGAAAGCCCAGTTTGGACCAAGCAACCAGTTATGGCCCTCGTAGAATTTGGTCCAGCTCGGCAACGGATTGCGCGGATGCAGATAGAACGGCACGTCGAGCGCCTCCACCGTGCGCCAGAACGGGCGGTATTGCGGCAGATCGTAATAGGTCACGTTGTCCGGCGTCCCGATTTGCGAAAACCCATTGACCAATGCGCCGACCATGCCGCACTCCTTGACGCAGCGGGTAAGTTCGACAGCGGCGGCTTCAGGGTCCTGCATCGGTAGCGCAGCGAAGGCAGCAAAGCGGCCGGGACGTTTGCGCACCTGTCCGGCGAGCGCATCGTTTGCCTGCTTCGCCACGGCGATTGCGTGCTTGACGTCATGGATCGCCTGGATCGCGGGGGCGTTGAGGGACAGGATCATCATTTCGATTCCGTGCTTGTCCATCTGGCCCAGGCGCGTTTCCTGGATGTCGAGCAAGCGATGACTCAGCTCTTTCCAGACGTGGGCGCCGAATACTTGCGAGTCGCCGAGCGTCGGTTCGATGGCAAAATGTTCCTCGAGCGCAATCTTGCCTTGCATGTGGTCTCCCCGGTTGGGCGCCACATCATGCAATGCCGTGACGCGACTTGTCAGCAATGGTCGGGGAAGGTTGGTGGAGCCAGGGGGAGTCGAACCCCCGACCTCGTGAATGCCATTCACGCGCTCTCCCAACTGAGCTATGGCCCCATTTCGCAAATCCTGCCGCCGTTTTGGGAAACGGCGGAAGCGCTCAGGTTTCTTCTTCTTTCTCGATCGACTCGCCGATGATGTCGGTCACGTCCGCGTCGCCTTCTTCCTGTTCTTCAATGAAGGCGGCATCGTCCATGCTCTCGTCGCCCATCTCGACTTCTTCTTCCTCGGTCGCGGCGGGGGCATCGGCAGCAGCCGGCTTCTTGCCCTGCTGTTCGGCCTCGGCGTCCTCGAGTGAAACAAATTCGGCCTCGGCCGTCTCCGGCACAATGGTTTCAGTGGCTACGACGGGTGCCGCTTTTCCAGCCGCTGGCGCAGGTTCGGGTCGCGCACGCGGAGGGGCCGGCGCGGCAATCGGAACAACCTTGCCGGTATAGGGTGAAATCACCGGCGTCTTGTTGAGGTCGTAAAACTTACGACCTGTGTCGGGGCATACGCGCTTGGTGCCGAGATCGGTTTTCGCCACGGTCGAGGTTCCTAGGGACAGGGTCGTTTAAATCGGTGCTTCACTTGGCTAGTTGCAGGGCCCCTGTCAATAGTGCGGTGCGCCGGCCGAGATCAAAAGTGGCCGGATGACGGCGCGCGCGCCAGCGTGGTAGGACGACGCAGTTTTTGAGGATATCGCCCGGTGAACCCTGCCGAACCAATGCCTCTGGCCGCGCGCCAAGGCGGCCCTCTCCAGGGCCGCGCGCGTGTGCCGGGCGATAAATCGATCTCCCACCGCGCCTTGATCCTGGCGGCGCTAACCGTGGGCGAAACGACCATCAGCGGCTTATTGGAGGGCGAGGATGTCCTGCACACCGCCGAGGCCATGCAGGCGCTCGGCGCTCGTGTGGAACGCACGGGCGATAGCGCCTGGCGTATCCACGGTGTCGGTGTCAGCGGGTTCGCGCAGCCGGCCCGGGTGCTCGATTTCGGCAATTCGGGCACCGGGGTCCGGCTGGCGATCGGCGCTGTCGCCGGCGCTCCCGTAACCGCCACTTTCGATGGCGACGAGTCATTGCGCGGCCGGCCGATGCGGCGTGTGCTCGATCCATTGGAGAAGATGGGTGCGCGTGTGGTCCAGGTCGCCGACGACGGGCGAGTACCGCTGACACTGCAAGGCGCCAGTGATCCTATACCGATCATCTACGAGTCGCCGGTGCCGTCCGCGCAGCTCAAGTCCGCGGTCCTGCTCGCCGGCCTGGCTGCGCCGGGGGAGACCACAGTGATCGAAACGGAGGCGACGCGCGATCACACGGAACGTCTGCTCAAACATTTCGGCGCCAAAGTCACCAGCAAGCCGTACGGCGATCATGGCCGCCGAGTCGTCTTGCAAGGTCAGCCCGAGCTTGCGCCCGCGAATGTCATCGTGCCGGCCGATCCATCTTCGGCGGCATTTCCCTTGGTTGCCGCATTGATCGTGCCTGGCTCCGAGCTTGTCCTCGATGCGGTGATGACTAACCCCCTGCGCACCGGATTGTTGACGACCTTGCGCGAGATGGGTGCTTCAATTGAAACATTGGAAAAACGTGACGACGGCGGAGAGGAAGTCGCCGATCTGCGCGTACGCGCCTCGGTACTCAAGGGGGTGGAAGTGCCGCCCGAGCGCGCGCCCTCGATGATAGATGAATACCCAATTCTCGCGGTGGCCGCTTCCTTTGCGGAAGGCGTTACGCGGATGCGCGGGTTGAAAGAGCTGCGCGTAAAGGAATCGGACCGCCTGACCGCGACGGCAGACATGCTGCGCGCAAATGGCGTTGCCGTGGAAATTGAAAACGATGACTTGATAGTGCATGGCAAAGACCGGCCCGCCGGAGGCGGCGAGGTGAAGACGCAGATGGACCACCGCATCGCCATGTCTGCATTGGTGATGGGACTGGGAAGCGAAAATGCCCTGCGCATTGACGACAGCGCATTCATCGCTACTAGCTTTCCCGGCTTCGTCGACTTGATGCGGTCCGTCGGTGCGGACTTCAGCTGATCTTGGGTGGCGCCGTCGCACAGATAGTATCCAGGTCGGGCAACGCCACAACTCGTGTGACCCAATGATCATTGCCATCGACGGACCAGCAGCTTCCGGGAAGGGGACGCTCGGCAAACGTCTCGCGGCGCATTACGGGCTGCGTCACCTCGATACCGGGCTGATCTATCGCTCCGTCGCCAAGGCGCTGATTGACAGCGGAAAGAACCCGAATGATGTGGCGGCCGCTGTAAGCGCGGCAAAGGCGCTCGATCCTTCGTGTTTCGATGAAGTCACGCTCAAGACCCACAGCATCGGCGAAGCAGCCTCAATTGTCTCCGCCATGCCCGAAGTGCGTGCCGCGCTAGTTGCCTTTCAACGCGAGTTCGCCGCCAAACCGCCCGGGGCAGTGCTTGATGGACGGGATATCGGCACGATCATATGTCCGAATGCAGACGTTAAGATTTTCGTCACCGCAAAGCCGGACGTGAGGGCCCGCCGCCGGGCAGCTGAATACCGGACCCAGGGACGAAACATTGACGAGAGCGAAGTCCTGGCGGACATCGTCAAGCGCGACAAACGCGATCAAAACCGCGCGGCGGCACCGCTAAGACAAGCGCCTGATGCGCACTTGCTCGATACCACGCATTTAGATATAGACGCCGCCATCCGGGCCGCTATCGACATCGTTGAGGCTACCCGAGCGGGCCGAGGGCGCGGCTGACCGCCCCTCGTGTTTGGAGGACAAAGCCCCGCTCGAGCCTTTGCGTAAAGCGCGCCTGACCGAACCATCGTTCCGAAAGCACGGTATTGGCGCCGGCCGTCCGGGATTCCCGGAGGCTGCCGTTGGTCTGCGGGACCTTCGGCCCGCGCAATTGGAACGCCATTCAAACCCGCCGGCGCGCCGCATACAGGAGACTCCATGGCCACCGCTAAAGCACCCTCGCGTGAAGACTTCGCCAAGCTGCTCGATGAATCCTTCGGCGGCGGAAACCTGCAGGAAGGTTCCGTCATCAAGGGCAGAGTCGTCGGCCTCGAAAAGGAATTTGCCGTTATCGACGTCGGCCTGAAAACCGAAGGACGCGTGGCGCTGCGCGAATTCGCCGGGCCCGGGCGGCAAGCCGACCTCAAAACCGGCGACGAGGTCGAAGTTTATCTCGAGCGAGTCGAAAATGCGCTCGGCGAAGCTGTGTTGTCGCGCGACAAGGCTCGCCGCGAGGAAAGCTGGGGCAAACTGGAGAAGGCCTTCAACAGCAGTGAGAAGGTGCAAGGCGTCATCTTCAATCAGGTCAAAGGCGGGTTCACCGTTGATCTCGACGGCGCCGTGGCATTCCTCCCGCGCTCCCAGGTCGATATCCGCCCGATTCGCGATGTCACCCCGCTGATGAACGTGCCGCAGCAGTTCCAGATCCTGAAAATGGATCGGCGCCGCGGCAACATCGTCGTTTCACGCCGGACCGTGCTGGAAGAGACGCGCGCCGAACAACGTCAAGAGCTGGTGCAGAACCTCGAAGAAGGTCAGGTCATCGACGGCGTTGTGAAGAACATTACCGATTACGGCGCATTCGTGGATCTTGGCGGCATCGACGGATTGCTGCACGTAACCGACATCGCCTGGCGGCGCGTCAATCATCCTACCGAGGTCCTCAATATCGGCCAGCAGGTGAAGGTCAAGATCATCAAGATCAACCACGAGACCCATCGTATCTCGCTCGGAATGAAGCAGTTGCTCGACGATCCGTGGCAAGGGATCGAAACCAAATATCCGATCGGTGCGCGCTTCAAGGGACGTGTCACCAATATTACCGACTACGGCGCGTTCGTAGAGCTCGAGCCCGGCATCGAGGGACTGATCCATGTGTCCGAAATGTCGTGGACCAAAAAGAATGTTCACCCGGGCAAGATTGTTTCCACTTCGCAGGAAGTCGAAGTGCAAGTCCTCGAAGTAGATCCGGTCAAACGCCGGATTTCGCTCGGTCTCAAGCAGACCATGCGCAATCCGTGGGAAGTGTTCGTCGAGAAACATCCGCCGGGTTCCACGGTTGAAGGCGAGGTCAAGAACAAGACGGAATTCGGACTGTTCCTCGGGCTCGATGGCGACGTGGACGGCATGGTCCACCTGTCGGATCTCGACTGGAAACGCCCGGGCGAGCAGGTGATCGAGGAATACAAGAAGGGCGACACGGTCAAGGCGCAGGTCCTTGATGTCGATGTCGAAAAAGAACGTATTTCCCTTGGCATCAAGCAGCTTGCGGGCGACCCCATGGAGTCGGCCGGCGATCTCAAGAAGGGATCAGTGGTGACCTGTGAGGTTACCGAGGTGAAGGAAGGCGGCATCGACGTCAAGCTCGTCGGAACCGATCTCACCGCCTTCATCAAGCGTGCGGATCTTGCACGCGAGCGCGGCGAACAGCGTGCCGACCGGTTCTCGGTCGGTCAGAAAGTGGATGCGCGCGTTACCCAGTTCGATCGCAAGACGCACAAGGTCGGCGTGTCCATCAAGGCGCTGGAAGTTGCTGAGGAGAAGGAAGCTATCGCGCAATATGGTACCGCCGATTCCGGTGCTTCCTTGGGTGACATTCTGGGTGCCGCGCTCAAGCAACGTGCCGGCGACAAGCCTGAAACCGAAAAGGCCGAGGAATAAGGCTTTAAAATTGTAGCCCCCGACCATTTCGCGATTTGCTCGCGGAGAGGTGAAGGGGGCGGCCATCGTGCGTATGATAGAAGCGCGACCGGACTAAAGGACCAGGATCATGTCACTCGATGCCGATGTCATCGTCGATCGTCGCCGAATGCGGCGCAAGCTTACGTTTTGGCGGGTCAGCGCGGTGCTGATCGCCGTGCTGGCGATCGTCGGCGCCGCCGTGATCTTGGTGCCGGGCAGTCGTTTCATGCCTGCCGGCGCTTATATCGCCCGCATCAAGGTTCAGGGCTTGATCCGCGGCAATCAGGATCGTGTTGAAGCGCTTGCGCGGCTCGGCAGGTCGCGCGCCCGAGCGGTGATCGTGCACATCGACAGCCCCGGCGGCACCACTGCGGGCGCCGAGCAACTTTATGACTCATTGCGCGAATTGCAGGGCAAGAAACCGATGGTGGTCGTGGTCGACGGGCTTGCCGCATCCGGTGCCTACATCGCGGCGCTTTCGGCCGATCACATCGTGGCACACGAGACGTCGCTGGTCGGCTCGATCGGGGTCCTGTTCCAGTATCCGAACTTCACGGATGTGCTCAAAACGATCGGCATCAAGGTCGAGGAGGTGAAATCGTCCCCGCTGAAAGCGGCACCCAACGGATTTGAGCCGACCAGCCCGGAGGCACGCGCCGCCATTGAAGCGATCGTGCTCGACTCCTATGCCTGGTTTAAAGGCTTGGTGAAGGACCGCCGCAAAATGGACGACGCGTCGCTAGCCCAGGTCGCAGATGGCCGCGTTTTCACCGGGCGGCAAGCGATCGGCCTCAAGCTGATTGACGGCCTTGGCAACGAAAAGACGGCCTTGGCATGGCTGGAAAAGGAAAAGAAGGTACCAGCCAATACACCGGTCCGCGACTATTCACTTCAACCTCGTTTCGGTGAGCTTTCCTTCCTCCACCTCGCCGCCTGGAGCTTGGAGGCGGTAGGATTGAGCGCTATTGCGCACCGCATCGAGGAATGGGGCGCAATGCAGGCAGTCGAGCGGCTCAATCTTGACGGTCTCTTGGCGCTTTGGCACCCTCCCTCCACTAATTGATTACCATTCTATCGGGCAGGGCGGCGTCCATGATCAAGTCAGAGCTCGTCCAGCGAATTGCCTCCCAGAATCCCCATCTATATCAGCGCGACGTAGAGAACATCGTCAACGCGATCCTCGGCGAAATCACTAATGCCATGGCGAAGGGCGACCGGGTCGAACTGCGGGGTTTTGGCGCGTTTTCGGTCAAGCACCGGCCGGCCCGGACCGGCCGTAACCCGCGTACCGGCGCCCATGTGGCGGTCGACGAGAAGTCGGTCCCGTTCTTCAAGACCGGCAAGGAAATGCGCGAACGGCTGAACAGGCCGGGTGCAATCTAGGGCTCCCGGTTCCCCCGACAAACGACGTGCTATGGTCATGGCCGGCCTCGTCCGGCCATCGAACTCTTGAGCAAGTCGTTCACGATGTTCCGCAGGGTTGTCTCGACGCTGATCATCGTTCCGCTGGCGGTGGCTATCATCGCCTTCGCGGTGGCGAACCGGCAATCGGTGACACTTTCTTTCGACCCGTTCTCATCGACAAACACGGCTTATGCAGCAACCCTGCCGCTGTTTGCGGTGATCTTTATGGCGCTGATCCTCGGCGTACTGATTGGGGGCATTGCGGCCTGGATCGGCCAGACAAAATGGCGGCGCGCCGCACGCAAACTGGATGCCGACGTCCGCGCTTTACACCAGGAGCTGGCGGCAATCCGTCGCCGTTTTGCACCGGAAACGACGTCGGCTCAGCAGGAGCCGGCTGCGTACACGGTTATTCCACCACCAATTCCTTAACTCAGCTGGCGGTTCTACTTTGCGGCGGGGTGTAGAAGGCGGTAGAACGCGCTCACCATGCCCCTGACGGTCAAGATCTGTGGCCTCAAGACTCCGCAAGCGCTTGATGTCGCGCTGGATTCCGGGGCCGATATGGTCGGCTTCGTATTCTTCCCGCCGAGCCCGCGCCATCTCGGGTGGGAAGCGGCGCGCTCTCTCGGGCAGCGTGCGCAGGGCCGCGCCATCAAGGTCGCGCTCACTGTCGACGCCAACAATCAAATGTTGGGAGACATCGTAGAGACGTTGAAACCGGACATGCTGCAACTCCACGGCACCGAGACGCCCGAGCGAGTGGCGGTCGTGCGCAGCCGCTTCGGTTTACCGGTGATGAAGGCGCTGCCGATTGCGGGGCGGACGGATCTCTCTCCGATCCGTCAATACGCACAGGTGGTGGACCGGTTGATCTTCGACGCGCGCGCGCCGCAGGACGCGTCTCGTCCCGGCGGTCTGGGCAAGTCGTTCGACTGGGCGCTGCTCAAGGATATCAACGTCAGAGTTCCATTTATGCTGTCGGGCGGGCTCGATGCGAACAACCTGGCAGAAGCGCTGCGTATCACCCGGGCCCCGGGTGTAGATGTATCCTCGGGCGTCGAGCGAGCGCCTGGCGAAAAGGACCCGGAAAAAATCCGTGCCTTCATTCGCGCGGCACGGGTAGCGGAAGCGGAGATCTTTTCCGCGCCTCTCCAGCTTGGTGAGGCGTCGATCGTGCGCTCGGGCAAGTGAGGGCCTTCGCATGACCGTGCAGCAGCCCAACTCATTCCGTACCGGTCCCGACGAGCGCGGGCATTTCGGCATTTACGGCGGCCGCTTCGTCGCGGAAACGCTCATGCCGCTCATTCTCGATCTTGAGAAAGCCTATGCGCAGGCCAAGTCAGATCCGGCCTTCCAGAAGGAAATGAACGGTCACTTGGCGACCTATGTGGGGCGGCCTTCGCCACTTTATTTTGCCGAGCGGTTTACCCGGCATTGCGGCGGGGCGAAAATCTATTTCAAACGCGAAGAACTCAACCACACCGGCGCCCACAAGGTGAACAATGTGCTCGGCCAGATCATGCTGGCCCTGCGCATGGGCAAGAAGCGCATCATTGCCGAAACCGGCGCCGGCATGCACGGCGTTGCGGCCGCCACGCTGTGCGCCAAATTCGGATTGCCCTGCATTGTGTACATGGGGGCTGTCGACATCGAACGGCAGAAACCGAATGTGCTGCGCATGAAGATTCTCGGCGCACAGGTGCGCGCGGTCGAATCCGGCGCGCGAACGCTCAAGGACGCCATGAACGAGGCGCTGCGCGATTGGGTGACCAACGTCAACGATACCTTCTATTGCATCGGCACCGTGGCCGGCCCGCATCCTTATCCGGCAATGGTGCGCGACTTCCAGTCAATCATCGGCTGTGAGACGCGCGAGCAGATGCAGGAGGCCGAAGGCCGTCTTCCTGACTCGTTGATCGCCTGCATTGGCGGCGGCTCCAATGCCATGGGCCTGTTTTATCCATTCCTCGATGAGCGCGCGATCGAGATCTATGGCGTTGAAGCAGCCGGTCATGGACTCAAGAGCGGCAAGCACGCCGCTTCGATCGCCGGCGGACATCCGGGCGTGCTGCATGGCAATCGCACCTATTTGCTGATGAACGACGACGGTCAAATCGAGGAAGCGCACTCCATTTCCGCCGGTCTCGATTATCCGGGCATCGGCCCCGAGCACGCCTGGCTCAATGACGTCGGACGTGTGAAATTTCTTTCGGCGACCGACGATGAAGCTGTGGCGGCATTTCAGCTCTGCAGCAGGCTGGAAGGCATCATTCCGGCGCTGGAAGCCGCGCACGCGCTGGCCAAGGTGCCTGAAATTGCGGCAAGAAAGCCTAAGAATCACCTGATGGTGGTCAATCTTTCCGGCCGCGGCGACAAGGACCTGGCATCAGTTGAAGCTTTTCTCGGAAGCAAGAGCCGATGACGACCCGGATCGAACGCCGCTTCGCCGCCCTCAAGCAGGAAGGCCGCGCCGCGTTGGTGACGTTCACCATGGCGGGTGATCCGGACTACGATACCTCGCTGGCCATCGCCAAAAGTCTGCCGGAAGCAGGCGCCGATATCATCGAACTCGGCATGCCCTTCACCGATCCAGTGGCAGACGGACCCGCGATCCAGGCCGCCGGTTTGCGAGCGCTAAAGGGCGGCCAGCGCATGTCCAAGACATTGGCGCTCGTGCGCGAATTTCGCAAAGACGACGACGAAACGCCGATTGTGTTGATGGGCTATTACAATCCGATCTACGTTTACGGTACCGAGCGCTTTCTTGCTGATGCCAAAACAGCCGGCATTGACGGTCTCATCGTTGTGGATTTGCCTCCGGAGGAGGACGAAGAGTTATGTCTGCCGGCGCTAAAAGCCGGATTGAATTTTATCCGGCTGGCAACGCCGACCACCGACGACAAGCGTCTGCCCACCGTACTCGATCACACATCGGGCTTTGTCTATTACGTGTCGATCACGGGCATCACGGGAGCCGCTGCGCCGGATGCCCCCAAGGTCACGGCTGCGGTTTCGCGCATCAAGCGGCATACCAAACTTCCTGTTGCGGTCGGATTTGGCGTGCGGACCGCCGAACAGGCGCGCGCCATTGCTGAGGGCGCCGACGGCGTGGTGGTGGGATCAGCACTGGTCGATGCGATACGCCAAAGTCTCGATGCCAGCGGCAAGGCAAACGCCGGAACGGCAAAAGCGGTGACCCAACTGGTGGTTTCTCTGGCGCAGGGCGTGCGGGCTGCCCGCCGGGTCGCGGCCGAGTGAACATTATCCGGACGGTTATAATTTCGCCAAATCAAGCCTATATAGGCCAACCATGAACTGGATCTCCAACGTTGTGCGGCCGAAGATCCGCAGTTTCCTGCGCCGCGAGACGCCGGAAAATCTCTGGATCAAATGTCCGGAGACAGGCCAGCTGGTCTTTTACAAGGACGTCGAGGCCAACCAGTTCGTCATCCCGTCGTCGAACTATCATATGCGCATCAGCGCGCCGTCGCGCCTGAAATCTATGTTCGATGGTGGCGAATATGAAGAGATCGAGCTGCCCGAGGTGCCGCTTGATCCGCTTAAGTTTCGCGACGAACGCCGTTATGCCGACCGCCTGAAGGATGCGCGCACGAAGACCGGATTACAGGACGCAGTGAAACTCGGTATCGGGCGCCTGGAAGGGCAAATGGTGACGATCGCGGTCCAGGATTTCGACTTCATGGGAGGTTCGCTCGGTATGGCCGCCGGCGAGGCAGTGATCACGGGCCTGGAGACCGCCGTGCGCCGGCAGACGCCATTCATAATGTTTGCGGCCTCCGGCGGTGCGCGCATGCAGGAAGGCATCCTGTCGCTTATGCAACTACCGCGCACCACTGTCGGCGTACAGATGCTGCGCGAGGCGCGCAAGCCCTACATTGTCGTGCTTACAAATCCGACCACCGGCGGTGTCACTGCGTCATACGCGATGCTCGGTGACGTGCAAATCGCCGAACCTGGCGCATTGATCGGTTTTGCGGGTCCGAGGGTGATCGAGCAAACCATCCGCGAAAAATTGCCGGAAGGCTTCCAACGTGCCGAGTATCTCGCGGAGCACGGCATGGTCGACATGGTTGTGCACCGGCACAAATTGCGCGCGACGCTTGCCGAATTGTGCCGGCTCTTGACCAGGGCGCCGCCACCCGTCGGCCAGCAGCAGTTGCCGGCCCTGGCACATGCGTGAGCAATCTCGCGCCATCATCCGCGAATGCGGATGATCCAGTGAGGCTGGTGCTCTAAAATAGAAATGACAGGGAGTGTTGGATGCCCTTCGCGGGGCATGTCAGGAATTGCATGAAACACATTGATGCCATTGTTGCGCGACTGACGGCGCTGCATCCCAGGCGCATCGACCTGTCGCTCGGTCGTGTGCAGCGCCTGCTTGGCGCGCTCGATCATCCAGAGCAAAAATTGCCGCCGGTGATCCATGTTGCCGGAACAAATGGCAAGGGATCTACTATCGCCTTTTTGCGCGCAATCTTGGAAGCGGCGGGCAAACGCGTGCATGCCTACACCTCGCCGCATTTGGTGCACTTCAATGAGCGATTCCGGCTCGGGGCGCGCGGCGAAGGCAAGCTCGTTTCGGACGGAGAGCTGGTCGCAGCCATGGAGGAATGCGAGCGCGCCAATGCGGGCGCGCCGATTACCGTATTCGAGATCACCACTGCGGCAGGCCTGTTGTTGTTTGCACGCCATCCCGCCGACGTGCTGCTGATGGAAGTCGGCCTTGGTGGTCGTCTGGATGCGACCAACGTGGTCGACAAGCCGCTGGCGACAATCATCACTCGCATTTCGATTGATCATGTGGACTTTCTCGGCGATTCCCTCGAGAAAATTGCTGCCGAAAAAGCTGGCATCCTCAAACGCGGCGTTCCTGCCATCATTGCCGCCCAGCCCCGCGATGCCTTGGCCGTGATCGAGCGGCAAGCGGGCAAACTCGGCGCGCAGCTCAAGATTGCCGGTGAAGACTGGACGGCGACCGAGGAACGTGGCCGGCTGGTCTATCAGGACGAAGAAGGATTGCTCGATTTGTCGCCGCCAAGACTTTACGGCCGGCACCAGTTCGAAAACGCCGGCCTGGCAATTGCCACGCTGCGGACGGTTAAACGTTTCGCAATTCCGCCTGCAGCCTACGATGCCGGCATGGCCAAGGCTGATTGGCCTGCCCGGCTGCATCGCCTGGGACAGGGTCGGCTGGTTGAACTCGCGCCAGCAGGCAGCGAACTATGGCTTGACGGGGGACATAACCCCGACGGCGGCCGTGCAATCGCGGCGGCGCTGGCCGACCTGGAAGAGCGCGTATCGCGGCCGCTGGTGTTGATCGTCGGAATGCTGGCGAGCAAGGACTGCAAGGGGTTTTTGAATAATTTTGCCGGACTTGCCCGACGCACGATTGCAGTGCCGGTGTCGACCGCCGAAAAAGGACTGAGCGCGGAAGCGGTCGCCGATGCGGCGCGCGCCATTGGTTTGTCGGCAACGAGCCGCGACAATCTCGCAGAGGCTCTCGCGGCCGCGCGCAAGCTCGACCTCGACCCGCCCCCGCGCATTCTGATCACGGGCTCGCTTTACCTTGCCGGCGAGGCGCTGCGGGAGAATGGCACGCTACCGCCCTGAATTGAAACGGCCGCCTTTCGGTCGGCCGTTTCGGAAACTTATATTGGCGGTTTATCAAACTGCGGCGCTGATCCATTGATGCAGCTTCTGCTTCGGCGCGGCGCCCACCTGGCGAGAGGCGATCTCACCATTCTTGAACAGCATTAGCGTCGGGATCGACATGATGCCGTACTTGGCCGCGGTGTTCGGGTTCTCGTCAACGTTGAGCTTGACGATCTTGACCTTGTTGCCGAGCTGGCCGGCGATTTCTTCCAGCGCCGGCGCGATCATCCGGCAAGGGCCGCACCATTCCGCCCAGAAGTCCACGACGACCGGTTCGGCAGATTTCAATACGTCCGATTCAAAGCTTGCGTCTGACACTTTGCCGACGGCCATGACAATTACCTCTTGTGCTGAGCGGGGAGAATCACCCCCCAAAATTGCGAGGGCAGGAAACTATGAATGCGTTCCCGCAGCGTCAAGGAGCTATCTCACCGACGTGATCGGTGAGAGCCTGGTCCAGCAGGTCGGCTGAAAGCTCCATTAAATCAGGGGCTTCCGTCCATATCAGCGCGGCGCGAATGGGCCTGTCTGGATAGAGTTTTTGCAGCACCGCACGGTAGGCGGCGAGCTGGCGGACGTAGGACGGTGGTACCTTTTCGATTCGGTGCGGCGGAGGGCGGTTGGTCTTGAAATCGCCGATCAGCACACTGGTCGGCGTCACCGAGAGGCGGTCGACCTGACCCGAGACGTTCACTGTCCGCTTGCCATAAGTGAGCTTCCCAACAATGGGAACTTCGGCGCGGCTGCCGCTGGAAAAGAGGTCGTGAAAACGCTCATCGTTGAGCACGAGCATCACTTGCTTCACCAGTTTGGTGCGCTCTTCGACCGGGAGCTTGCTCCCGTTTCGGAAGAGATATTCATCAGCCACCTTGCGCCGCCGATCACCGGGGATGTCCGGCAGCGACTGCAACAGACGGTGCGCCAGAATACCGCGTAGGCGCGCCACTTCGCGCTCGCCGCCTCCGGCGATCTGGCGGGGCTCATCGTCGGCCATGTCTGATGGCCGCAGGATTGGCGGCATCGGTGACGACGGTGGCGCGTTCGCCGTGAGCCACGGCGGCAGCGTGATCTGGCCCATTGGCCCCCTTGAGGTTTCATCCGTAACGGCTGACGGACCCTTGCAGAAGCGCCAGACCTTACCGTCGGCATCGCTATCTTCCTCGGATAGAGGCCGCAGCGCGCTGAGCACGAGGTCGTGCCAACAGCCTGCGGGAGGCTTGTTGACTCCCCTGGCGCCGCACACCAGCAGCCGGTCGGCCGCACGCGTAAGCCCGACATACAAGAGGCGCCGATACTCATCGCATGCCGTTTCGATCGCTTGCGTGCGTGCTTGCGCCATCGGGCCGGCATCCTTGTCTTTGGCGACGCCCCAGATCAAAGCGGTCGCGCCCGGTGGCGCGTTGGCAATCGGCACGGTCAAAAGGCGCGGCGGATGCGCGCCCTCGGGACGCGTCGTGGTGTGATCGATGAGAATGACGCTTTTGGCTTCGAGTCCCTTGGCGCCGTGGACTGTCATCACGCGCACTTCGTCGCGCGCCATTTCCATGTCGCGCTTTACTTCGCTCTGTGCCGCGCGAATCCAGTTGAGGAAGCCCTGCAGCGACGGCGTCTCGCGCTGCTCGAAAGATAAGGCGAGATTGAGAAATTCATCGAGCGGGTCGGAAGCCTCGGTACCGAGCCTCGCTAGAATGCGGGCGCGGCCTTTCCACGCTCCAAGCACATGCGCGTAGAATGCAAACGGCGATAAGATGCGGGCTTTTTGCGCTAATTCATCAACCGCTGATGAGGCCGCGGCAAACGCAGCGTCTTCAGTAGCCTTGGCGCGCAGCGTCGATCGCAAAGAGCTTTGGCGCTGATAGGCAAGCTTAAAAAGTTTGTCGTCATCAAAGCCAAACAGCGGGCTTTTCAGCGCGGTCGCCAGCGCGAGATCGTCATCCGGCAGCAGCAATGCGTCACCGAGCACCAGCAGATCCATGATCGCGATGTGGTCGGTCAGGATCAGCCGGTCGGCGCCCGCGACCTCAATCTGCGCCTGCTTGAGCGCGCGGATCACCGCCTCAAACATCGGGCCGCGCTGACGCACAAGAATAAGCACCTCGCGCGGCCGCGTTCCTTTCGCAATCCAGCCTTTCACCGTTCGTGCAATCTTGCCAGCAAGCTTGACCGAAGGGCTGGTCTCACTGATGGTGTCGAATGGTGCGTCCCAGCCTTCCTTGCTGTTATCTTTCTCGTCGGGACCGATCAGGTCCCAGATTTCCACCTCGCCTGGCAACGCGTCCGGGAGGGGTTGATGCACGGTCCAGGTCGGATCGGCGGTCAACCCGCGGAATGCCGCTGGCTGCTGGAATACAAAGTCAACGGCTTCGAGAACGCCAATTGCGGAGCGGAACGAATAGTCAAGCTTCTCGGTCGCAAACATGACGTCACTTTGCTTGTGCAGCGCGCGGAAGTGAGCGCGCATCTCCGCAAATTTGTGCGGCACGGCACCCTGGAATGAAAAGATCGACTGTTTTTCGTCGCCGACCGCAAACAAGGTTCGGCGCATATTCTCGCGCGCACCCCCCGGCAGGAATTCCGCGACCAGGATTTTGATAATTTCCCACTGCTTGTCGCTGGTGTCCTGCGCTTCGTCGACGAGTACATGATTGATGCCAAGATCGAGCTTATAGAGCACCCAAGCCGCCGCTGTGCTCCGGCCGGAAGCGTCGCGAAGCAAATGAAGCGTCCTGTCGATCAGGTCTTCGTAGTCGAGCAAGCCGCGGCAATCCCTCTCTGCTCGATAGCGGTCAATCACCGCGGCAGCGACCGTAATCAGCGCAGCACTACGGTCGCGCGCACGAATCGCAAATTCACGCGCGAGCAACCGACAGACCCGATCCTTCTCGGCATTGAGCCGCTCTGCCCATTGCGGATTGCCATCAGCGAGCTTCCTGGTGAGGACACTGGCGCGTCCTCTACGATCACCGGTGCAGAACACGTCGAGGTAGTTTTCGAGCCGTTCGCGCCCCGCGGAACGAAAGGCGGCGGACAATGAATCGGCACGCTCCTTATCGGTTTTCGATCCGGTCGAAAGAAACGTAATCAGCGCTGGCCATTCGTTCTGCGGAATGAGTGAGCCAGAAAAATATTCATTTTCAATGGCTTGAAGGGTGTCGCCGGACGCAAGCCCAAAACAGCGCGTCAACTCATCGACTGCTTCCCGAACGCCGCCGGCGCGCCTGGTCCACTCGGTGATCAGGTCGCGCTTTCCGATTGTTTCGGCGATCACCTCCTTGAATGTGACATCGGCTGCGGATGTGATGGCCATGTCCAGCGCCTTTCCGAGCGGGCTCTCGGGTTCGGTGGCGCCCGCCAGAAGCACGTCCAGCGTCAATTCATTCAGGAGCTGCGAGGTCGCGGTTTCGTCCAACACGTCGAAGCGCGCCGCCACGTCTGCCTCGAATGGAAACTGATGCAGCAAACGCGTGCAGAAGGCGTGAATAGTCTGCACCTTCAAGCCGCCCGGCGTTTCCAGTGCATTGGCGAACAGCCGCCGCGCAATGGCGCGCTGAGTTGCATTGGGCTTCTGGCCGGTGGCCAGTCTGATTTTTTCATCGAGCGTGTCGTCGTCGAGCGCGGTCCACGCTGCAAGAGTTTCAAATA
>Ga0187777_10000773_pt1 | contig 21059 bp, 17 predicted proteins | sample 1015_Q2_SP5_10_M_FD_132416 | JGI IMG/M metagenome (GOLD analysis project Ga0187777, IMG submission 132416) | Tropical peat soil microbial communities from peatlands in Department of Meta, Colombia - 1015_Q2_SP5_10_MG | ecosystem: Environmental > Terrestrial > Soil > Wetlands > Peat | place... | reverse complement strand
TGGAGCCTGCTGCCCGTCCAGGTGGAGACTTGGGGCCCGCTCGTGTTCGTCCACCCTGGGCGGCCCGACGCGTCGCTGTCCGAGCTCCTCGGCGACCTGCCCGCCGACCTCGAGGCACACGGGCTCAGTCTTGAAGGGCTCGAGTACCGCGGCAGATCACGTGAGTTCGTGATCGACGCGAACTGGAAGATCGTGGTAGAGAACTTCCTCGAGTGCTACCACTGCCCCGTCGCTCACAAGAGTTTCAGCCGGCTCATCGATGTCGATCCGGACGAGTACAGACTCACGGCGGGCCGCTACACGTCGAGCCAGTACGGCCCCGTCCAAACGGGGCGCGACGGCCTACCGTACGAGCCGGCGGGCGACGTGCGTGCGAGCCACTTCCACTACATCTGGCCCAACTGGACGCTCAACACCTTCCCAGGCCCCCGTCACGTTCGGGTGCTCGTCTTCCAGCCGCTCGACGCCGACCGGACTGCGACGTTCGTCGACGGCTTCTGGGCTCCGGGAACCCCTGACGGCGCGATCCAGGAGATCACCGAGTTCGGAGCGACCGTCGGGCTCGAGGATCTCGAGCTCGTCGAGTCGGTGCATCGCGGCCTTCGTTCGAGCGCGATCGAGCAGGGACGGCTGCTCCTCGACAGCGAGCATCTGATCCAGCACTTCCAACTGCTCGTGTACGACGCTCTGAGCTCGGCCGCCTGAGAGACGGCTACGGTGCGTCGAGAGAGGGCGCGACGGCGCGCAGCTCCTCCCGTTCGCGCCGGCTGGAAGCCGTCAACCAGACGCCCGTTGTCGCCATGAGGACGGCGAGAACGGCGAAGGCCCAGTGCACTCCCGCAGCTTGGGCGATCCCAGCAGCCAACACTGGACCGAGCGTGCCTGCGGCTCCCCAGACGAGGTTGAGCAAGCCCATCACCGCACCGCGTCCGAGGTCGGCACGCTCTGCTCCGACTGCGCCGAGTGGATAGGAGAGCGTCGAGAGCGTCGCCCAGGCCGGCGACCGGATCAGCATGAACGAGACGATGAGCGCGCTCGACGTCCCGGCCACGGGCAGGAGGATCGTCGCGCCGTAGAGCATCGCCGCGACGCCCACCACTCCAAGCGTGACCATGCGCGTGCCGAGCCGCGTGAGGACGAGGCTCGCGACGACGAACACCGACGACGAGGCGGAGAAGACGAGCCCGATCGTGCCCGGCGAATGCCCGTTCTCCCGCAGCGAGAGCGGAACGAGCAGGTTGACGCCGCCGTTCGTCAGCCCGATGACGGCCATCACGACGCAGCTCGCGAACACGATGCGATGCGTGCGAGCCGCCCGAAGAGTCCGGCGGAGCGGCTCGTGTCGGAACGGTGTCTCGTGGCCGTCGGCCCGGGCGAGCATCAGCGTGGCGGCTGCGGCCGCGGCGGCGAGCACGAGGAACGGGGTGCGCAGGCCGAAGGCCCCTCCGACCGCGCCGGCGAACAGCGGTCCGGCCATGATCCCGAGGCCTGCCACCGTGACCGGCACGCCGAGCGCCGACGCACCGCGCCGCGACGGGACCGCGTCGGCGATCCAGGCGAGCCCTGCCGTCCAGATCGCGCCGAGCGCAATGCCGAACACCACCCGGGCGAAGAACAGCGACCAGAAGTCGAAGGCGAGCGCCTGCCCGAGACTCGACGCTGCCACGAGCGCGGACGCGGCGATCGTGAGCCGTCGGGTCCCGATCCGGTCCGCGAGGACCCCGATCGGCAGCGAGACGACCAGGGTCGCGAACCCCGCGGCGGCAAGCACGATCCCGGTCTCGACCTTCGAGAGGTCGAACCGGTCCGCGTAGGTGGGCGCGAGCGGGACAATCGCCATCCAGACGACCTCGCTGAGGAAGGCGACGACGTAGAACGGAAAGGTGACCTTGCGCATTTCTTGGCGTGGCTCCGGCGTGAGCCTGGAACAACCCTACGCCTGGCGCATGCTGACGCCGGGGGAACCGGCGAGCGCTGCGAGAAGCCGCCGGGCGCGGTCGTCGCGTGCCTCCGGCCAGAGCCCGTTCATCGCGTACGAAAAACCCAGCCGGAGCTCTGGCCACGCACCGTGCGACGAGCCGCCAGAACCCGTGTGGCCGAAGGCGCTGGCACTCGGGCCGAGCGACATCAGCTCGGTCTGCAGCTCGAATCCGGTCCCGAACGCGTACGACCGACCGGTCACAGCGCAGACACCGCGCGAAAGCTCTGTCCATCCGAGCCGGACCGTGTCCTCGCCCAGCAGCCTCACGCCGTCCAGTTCGCCACCGCGGGAGAGGCACGCGTAGAGACGGGCGATCGAGCGCGCCGTTCCGATTGCGTTCACCGCCGGGACTTCGACGCGGTGGAACTCGAGATCGTTCCAAGGAAAGTCGGAGGCGAACGCGCCGTACACCGCCCCGAGCAACGCGTCGGGCTCGCCGACGACCGTGACACCGTAGTCCGGGGCGCGCTCGAGTACGGCGACCCGCCCCTCGTTCCTCGCGGGCAGGCCGATCCACAGCTCGAGGTCGAGTGGGTCGGCGACCTCGTCAGCGAAGAACGTGCCGACGCTCCGCCCGTCGACCGCCCGGATCAGCCCGTCGCAGAGCCAGCCGAACGTCAGCGCGTGGTAGGCGAGACGCGTTCCGGGCTCCCAGAACGGTGCCTCGGACTCAAGTCGAGCCCGCATCTCCTCGCCGTCGAGGAGGTTGGCCATCGCAAACCCCTCTCGTAGACCGGGTAGGCCCGCGGTATGCGAGATGACCTGCGCGACAGTCACGCCGTCCTTTCCGGCCTGCGCGAACCTCGGCCAATAGCGAGCCACCGGAGCGTCGAGCTCGAGCAGCCCGCGCTCGACCAGGACGAGCACGCAAACGGCAACGAGCCCTTTCGTGCCGGAGAAGACGATCTGAGTCGTGTCCTCGCTCCAGATCTTCCCGGTCGTCGGGTCGGCAATCCCACCCCAGAGATCGACGACAGGCGTGCCGTCGGCGAAGGCGGCGAAGGCGGCGCCCGAGTTCGGGGTCTCGCTGAGTTGGCGCTCGAACTCGTCTGCGACGGCCTCGAAGCCAGCTGCGACGCGGCCTGCGGCGCGCGTCACGCGCCGTTCGTGGAGGCGATGGCGGCTTCGAGGTCGGGCGTGTCTGCGAGCAGCCGTCGGGTGTACTCGTCCTGCGGGGCGTCCAAGACTCGATCGACCTGGCCAACCTCGACGATCCTGCCGTCGTTCATCACCGCCACTTCGTCGGCGATCGTGCGGACGAGAGCCAGGTTGTGGGTGACGAAGAGGAGTCCGAGCTCCATCTCGTGCCTCAGCTCCGCGATCAGGTCGACGATGGCCGCCTGAACGGAGACGTCGAGTGCGGACGTGATCTCGTCGCAGATGAGTAACGCGGGCCCGGAGACGAGCGCCCGCGCGATTGCTACTCGCTGCCGCTCGCCTCCCGACAGCTGGTCGGGGTAGCGGTCGATTGCCCACGCGCCGAGAGACACGCGCTCGAGCGCTTCGATGGTTCTCCGCTCTGCCTCGCGCCCTTTCGCTCCCTCGAAGATCCGTAGCGGCTGCGCGACGGTTTGGCCGATCGTCCTGCGCGGGTTCAGCGACGCATACGGACTCTGGAAGATGTATTGAATTCGTCGTCGAACCGCGCGGTCGCGTGCGCGTGCACCAGGCGCCAGCCGCTTGCCCTCGAGCAGCACCTCGCCGCGCAGGTTCGTGTGGAGCCCACCGATACACCGTGCGAGCGTCGTCTTACCCGAGCCCGACTCCCCGACGAGGGCGAGACATGAACCGGGTTCGACCCGTATGTCGATGTCGAACAGCACCTGTCTCTCGCCGTAGAACGCCTCTAGGCCCTTGACGTCGAGCAAGGACGTCCTGCCCGACACGAGCGGTTGCCTTTCGGCCTTCTGGCGCTCGCCGCCGGTGTCTGCGAGAACCTCTTGCCAGCGCAGACATCGCACCTCGTGGCCGCTCTCCACGCGCGTACGCTCCGGGACAGTCGTGCTGCACGCAGGTAGCGCCCACGAGCATCGGGGTGCGAACGAGCACCCTTCCGGCCGCTGCCCAGGTCTCGGCGCACTCCCCGGGATCCCGATCAGTGCGTGCTCGCCGCTCATCTCGGGAATCGCCTCGATCAGTCCCCGTGCGTACGGGTGCGCCGACCCGGTGAAGAACAGCCGCTTTGGGCCGATCTCCACGATCCTGCCCGCGTACATCAGTGCGACGCGGTCTGCCAGATCTGCGACGACCGCCAGGTCGTGACTCACGTAGAGCGCCGCGACGCCGTGTGTCAGGCAGAGCTCACGCACCGTCTCGAGGACATGCGTCTGAGTGGTCACGTCGAGACCCGTCGTGGGTTCGTCGAGGACGATCACTCGTGGCCGACAGGCGAACGCCATCGCGAGTCCGACACGCTGCTGCTGACCGCCCGAAAGCTGGTGCGGGTAGCGGCGTTGGAACGTCGTGTCAGTCGGAAGCGCGACCTCGGCGAGGCACTCGGCGACACGAGCGCGGCGCGCCTCCGTCGTCGGCGAGAAGCTATGTGCGGCGAGCACCTCGTCCAACTGGCGGCCGATCCGGAGGTTCGGGTTGAGCGCCGCCGACGGGTCCTGGGGCACGTACGAGACGATGCCGCCGCGGAGCCCCCGCAGGGTCGCCGAGTCGAGCGTCAGCATGTCGCGGTCGCCGACGACGATCGAGCCGGAGGCGATCCGAACACCTCGGCGTGCGTGCCCGAGAAGGGCGAGGCCGACCGTGGTCTTGCCGCTTCCGGACTCGCCGACGAGGCCGAGCACCTCCCCGGGATCGATCGAGAAGGAGATCTCGTCGACGATCTCCACGCCGTTTGCGGCGAGCTCGATACGGAGATCGGCGACGGTGACGGCAGGCTCGCTCATCGCTACTCCGACCTGCCGCGGTCGATACCTGCGATCGCCCGTGAGAATCCGTCCCCGATCAGGCCGGTACCGACCGTCAGCACGCCGATCGCAATGATCGGCAGCACGACGCCCCACGGATTCTGTTGCAGGCCGATCCGATTCTCGTTAATCATCAAGCCCCAATCCGCGGCCGGTGGTTGGAGCCCGAAGCCGAGGAAGGAGAGGCCGCTGATCACTGCGATCGTGTAGGTGTAGCGGAGCGACGCCTCGACGGCGAGCGGGCCGGTGATATTCGGTAGCACCTCGCCGAGCAGGATCCGCCAGCGCGGCTCGCCGACGGCCTCCGCGGCCCGGACGAAGTCGCGTTCGACGATGTCCAGCGCCGAGCCACGCGCCACGCGAGCGACGCGCGGCATCGTGGTGAGTGCGACCGTCGCCACGATCAGCCAGAGCTGCGGCCCGACCGTCGCGACGGCGACCATCGTGAGGATGATCTGGGGGAACGAGAGCAGCACGTCCATCGAGCGCATCAGAACGTCGTCGAGGCGGGTGCGCGAATATGCCGCGACGAGACCGACCGTGGCACCGAAGAGCAAGCCGAGCCCCGTGGCAGCCGTCGTGAGCCAGAACACGGATCGGCCACCCCAGAGAAATCGTGAGAGCACGTCACGGCCGAGGTTGTCCAGCCCGAACGACGAGACCGGCGACGTGCCGAAGGGCACGCCGATCGACTCCGTCGGATTCGCCGGTGCGAAGAACGGGCCGAACAGCGCAGTGCCGAGAACGAGCAGGAAGAGCGCGAGCCCGATCTGTGTGCGGCGCAACCGCAGCGCCTGCACGATCATTCGAAGCACCGGTCCGTGCCGTCGACGGACTCGACGCGACTCGACCGGTGTGGCGACCGCGCTCATTTGAGCGATGTCCGCACTCGAGGGCTGACGAGAATGGAGAGCACGTCGGCCGCGACGTTGACGAAGATGTAGACGGATGCGATCAGGAGCGAGATCGCCTGGGCGACCGGCATGTCACGGTTCGACACTGCGTCGACGAGCCTTGCGCCGATACCCGGGTAGTTGAACACGAATTCGACGGCGACGATCCCGCCGGCCAGATAGGCGAGCGAAAGCGCGATCGCCTGAATCGTCGGCACGATGGCGTTCGGAAGGGCGTGCCGCAGAACCACCTTGCGCTCCTGCAGGCCCTTCAAACGCGCCATCTCCACGTAGTCGCTCTCCAGGACCTCGATCATCGACGCGCGCATGAACCGGGCGATGTACGGCACGACCACGATCGCGAGCGTTGCGATCGGGAGGATCAGCTGCTTCATGTCCGTCCAGGGTTTCTGCCCGGGGGCGAGGATGACCGTCGGCGGCAGCCATTGGAACACGACCGTGCCGAAGAGGATCACGAGCGTGATACCGATGACGAACTCCGGCAGCGCGGCGAGCCCGAGCATGAGGAGCGACGAGGTCGAATCGAAGACTTTGTCACGGTGGATTGCAGCCCAGATACCGACCCCGATCGCGATCGGGATCGAGACCATGGCGGCGCAAAGCACGAGGAAGGCGGAGTTCAGGACGGGGTCGTGGATCAGCGTCGAGACTGGGAGACTGGCAGCGAGAGACGTGCCGAGGTCGCCGTGGAGAAGGCCGCTCAGCCAACTCCAGTACTGGTCGAGAACGGGCCGATTGAGGCCGAGCTGCTGGCGAAGCGCTGCCAAGCTCGCGGGTGTCGCGTTGCGACCGAGGATCGCCCTGGCCGGATCGCTCGGGAGCGCCTGGGTCGCACCGAAGATGATCACCGACACGACGAACAGAGTTAGGAGACCGAGGGCGACTCGGCGGATGATGAAGCCGCTGATACCTCGGAGCGGGTGCATGACAGCGGTGTCCCCGGAGCCGTCGGGCCCCGGGGACACTCTTCGATCTACGCGAAAGCGATCGTGCGGAACGAGTTGCCGTAGCTGCCGAGGGGGAGGGTTCCCTTGCTCGGCTTGAGCCCGACGACCTTCGGGCTGTACGCATCGACGAGGTTGTAGAAGCCCCAGACGATGTAGCCGCCCGTCGTAAATTCGATGTTGTACATCTCTCGGACGATTGTCTTGCGCTTCTTCGGGTCGACCGTCTTGAGTGCCTGGTTGTAGAGCTGGTTGAAGGTCGGGTTGTTCCAGTGCGTCTCGTTGTAGGGCGCGATCGGCAGGCTTCCCGCAGCCACCTGGTTGAGATAGTTGCGCGTCCCCCAGTAGTCCGTCGAGAAGACCCACTTGAGGTACTGGCTGCCGTAGAACGTCGTTGCGTCGAGGTTCTTGACGTTCACCGTGACGCCCGCCTTCGCAGCCTGCTGCGCAAAGACCTGGGCGCATTCGACCTGGCCGGCGCGTCCGTTCGTCGTCTGCAGGTCGATCGTGAGGTTGGACTGGCCGGCTGCCTTGAGTAGCGACATGGCCTTTTCGATGTCCTGCGTCCTCTGTGGGATGTCGCTCGGGTAGTTGGCGTCGAGCGGGGAGTACATGTCGTTGCCAACCCGCCCGTGTCCGGAGTACGCGACGTTCACGAGCTGGTTGCGGTCGGCCATCAGGCGGAATGCCTGCCTGACCCGGACATCGTTGAACGGAGGCTGGTCGACTGCCATGCAGATCGGCACCCAGCCGCCACCCGCGCTCTCGAGGATCTTCTGGCCCTTCGACTGCGCGGTCGAGATCTGCGCGAACGGCATCGCGGTGATCGCGTCGACCTGGTTCCCGATCAGGGCGTTGACGCGCGCGTTGTCGTCGTTGATGTCGAGGATGACGACCGAGTCGAAGTAGGGCTGGCCCGTGCGCCAGTAGTTCGGGTTGCGGGTGAACTCCGAGCGGGTGCCCGGCGCGAAGCTCTTGAACACGAACGGCCCGGTGCCGATCTGCTTGCCGCCGGCCTCGTAGCTCTTGTAGCCGACCGGGACCATGTTCATGAAGTACTGGCCGAATGCGTCCGGCAGCACCGAGTTCGGAGCCGGGAGCGTGACGCGGACCGTCCACTTGTCGACCTTCTTCACGCCGGAGGGCTTGAGGCCCGGAAGCTGTGCCGTCGCGTACAGGCTCAGCTTCGTGTTCGTCATGCGCCGGATCGAGTAGACGATGTCGTCCGCGGTCATCGTCTTGCCGTTGTGGAACTCGATCCCCTGCTTGATGCGGATGGTCCAGGTCTTGGCGTCCTTGCTCGTGAACTCCTCGGCGAGCCCGAGCTGGAGCTTGTAGTTCGAGTCGTAGTACGTGAGGCCCTCGAACATGGCTGCAAGGCGCGCTGCGTCAGGGTCGAGCACCGAGTTCTGCGCGTCGAGCACCTCCTTCGCGGAGCCACCTTGAACGCCGACGCGGAACGTCCCGCCCCGTTTGAGGGCCGGTGCGTCGGTTGCTGCCGATGCGATATCGGCCAACGTGCCGCCTCCAAGCACGACGGCTGCGCTCCCGAGTGCCGCACGACGAAGGAGCTCGTCTCGAGTCAGGCCTCGGTCGAGAAGGTCGGGGTGGACGGTATCGCTGCTCATCGCTACGCCCTCCTTGGGGGTGTGGCTCGGGGATGTGTTGACGCCGATCGAACAGCCGCGCTGGCGACAGCCGCAGGTGACGGCTCGAGCTCGCGGGTCATGTTCACTATGAGAACATGCATGTTCGAAATGATTCGTGACTCAACCAGCGTTCCGCCCGAGAGTCAAGCGGCGAGCACTGTCGCGGCGACGACGCACGAGGGCGCTCGACGTTGGTGAAGTTGAATCAGTCGGTCCAGCGGGCGGTCTCCATCCTGCGGGCGGCGGCGACGCCGGCGGGAGGTGACACGGCGTCGGGTCTCGCCCGTCGCACAAACCTCCCGTGGGCGACCGCTGTGCGCTTGATCCGGACGCTCGAGCATGAGGGCTTCCTCACGCGGATCCCAGACGACCGGTATGTGCCGGGGCCCGTGCTCCTCGGCCTCGCAACGGGGCAGGGATGGCGGCTGCTCGTCAGCCGTATCGCCGGCCCGGAACTCGAGCGTCTCGTTTCCGAGGTCGATGAGGCCGTCAACCTGACGATCGTCAACCCCGGCGGCCAGCTCGAGGTGGTCGAACAGCACGACCCGCAGCGTCTGCTCCGCTCGGCGAGCTACATCGGGCGCTGGTATCCCGAGCATGCGAGCGCGATAGGCAAGTTGATGCTCGCCGAATACGACGAGGAACGCCTCGCGGCGATCCTGCCGGACAAGTTGCGCCGTTTCGGGCCGGCAACACTCGTGAACCGGGACGACCTTCGAGCGGATCTCGCGCGCATCAGGGAGAACGGCTACTCGGCGGCCGTCGACGAGCTGGAAGAAGGGCTCGCGGCGATCGCCGTCGGCGTGAGGAATGCCGAGCGCACCCTCGTCGCGATGGTGAGCGTCAGCGGCCCGTCGTCACGGTTCGACGAGGAGAAACGCGGTGAGGCCCTCAGCCACGTTCGCCGGTCTGCTGCGCGGATCGAGGATCGGCTCGCCGGCCATGACGACGAGCGCGCGTTGTCCTGAGCTACGCCAGATCGCGAGCGATCCGTACGGCCCAGCTGCGGCTGCTGACGAGTTCCTCGCCGCAAAATGCCTCGAGGCGGTCGCTGAGCTCGAAGCCCGTCGCGTCCGCGTGCATCGAGCTCTCCACGATCACGCGGGTTCGCCAGGTGCCTCGTCCGATCTCGATCTCCCAGCTCGACTGGGCGCGTGCGGTCAGGGGATCGTTCTCGATGACCGAGAACCCGTCGTGGCCGTGCTCTGAGTAGACGAGGCCGTCCGGGAGCCGGAACGCGCCGAAGTAGCTCATCTCGGTATCCGCTTCCAACCGTCCCGTCGTCGTGTCGCGCGTCGTGCTCCGGCGGACCTCGACGGGCGCGAGCTGCACGGAGAGCGTGGCTGGGGGGGTTGGCGGCTCCGACAGTGGCTCGAGCTCGGCGTCCGCGGAGGAGGGCTCGCGCGCCGGCAATTCGAGATACGACGCAGGGCCGGTGCGGACCCCGAGTCGAAGGCTTCCCGGGGCGGGCCAGGCCCACGGCCAATAGCACGATGACAGCGCGAGCCTGATCCGGTGTTCTGGCGGGAACGCATAGCCGATCGCGGTTAGCGGCACAGCGATCCCGATCGGCTCTCCCGGGACGAGCGGCCGGATGGATTCGTGTCCATCAGCATGGCAGAGGTTGAGCACGCCGAACGTGACGAGGGTCGACGACCCGTCGGGAGCGAGGTCGCAGAGGCGGGCGACGACCTGTCCCGTCGAGCCGGCCGGAACAACGTCGAGGTGGACGGCGGGCTCGCCCAGGATTTCCACGCGCTGATCGAGCGGCGCGCTGTCGAAGACGATCGACCGTCCGTCCTCGGCTCGTTGGTCTCCCGCGAGCTCCCCCGGAGCGCCCCACGGTAGCCACGACGGGCCGTCGGAGCCGTGCGCCAGCGTGCCCAGATGCTCGATCTCCGCCGACGGGCCGGGCTCCGACGCCAACTCGCGCTCGGCGAGATACAGGCGGAGCGGGGCTCCCGAGGGTGGCCAGGAGCGTTCCGAGACCCAGCGCCCCGGACGGGTCTTGTAGCCGGTTCGCGGCGGCACGGGCTCTTGCAGCCATGCGCGCAGCATCGGCTCGTGCTCGAGTCCGTCGCCCTCGTCAGCCAGGTGTCGAGCGAAGAGCCTATGGCACAGGCCGAGGAAGTCGACCGCGGGCCCAGGGGTGCCCTGGTGTGGGTAGACGTGGGCCCACGGGCCGATGAGGCTGCGAACCCGGCCTGGTGCAGCGGCGAGCATTCGGAGTGCCGCACCACGGTACGGGTCGGCCCAACCCCCCACCATGTAGATCGGGCACTGGATCGCGCCCGGGTTCTCGCATACCGAGCCGTGCTTCCAGAACGCGTCTCGCCGCTGGTGCGCGAGCCAGTCGTGACCAAACGGATGGATCGCGTCGAGTCGCTCCTGCCACAGACGCCGCCAGTCGGGTCCGACGACGGCCGGGTCCGGCGGCCGAGCCGTGTATGCGAGCATCGTGGTCGCCCATGACAGCGCGGCGCCGGCGAAGACGCAGCCGCCCGTGTAGTGGACGTCGTCGCGGTAGCGGTCGTCGGTCGAGCAGACGCTCACGACGCAGCGGAGTGCCGGAGGCGCGAGAGCCGCTATCTGAAGGCCGTTGAAGCCGCCCCACGACTTGCCGATCATCCCCACTCGGCCGTTGCACCAGTGCTGGGCCGCGAGCCACGCAATCGCCTCGACACCGTCGTCGAGCTCCTCCTGGAGGTACTCGCCGCCGAGCACCCCTGACGAGCTCCCGCTGCCCCGCGTATCTACGCGGACGCAGGCGAAGCCGCGCCGAGCGAGCTCGCCGTGAAGAAGCTCGTCGCGCGGCGCGGTGGCGTCGTCCTTGCGGTACGGGATGTACTCGAGAATCGCCGGCACCGGGGTGCTCTCGGCACCGTCGGGCAGCCAGACGCTTGCCGACAGTCGCGTGCCATCGCGTGCCGGGATCCACGCCTCGAAGCGTGTGACGGCGCGGCTGGAGGCTGTGGCCACGCCGGCGGTTCTACCACGGCCGCGCCCCGCGAGCAGTTCGCTACGGTACGCGCGTGCCGGCCCAGACGATGCGCCCGCTCCCGCCCGAGGCCTTCCTGCGCGAAGACACATACGCGGCCACGCGTCTTCCCGTCGCGCTTGCGACCACGCTGATTCCGGACGCCTATACGTCGCCGGAGTTCTTGTCGCTCGAGCGCGAGCGGGTGTTCGCGACGAGCTGGGTGGTCGCGTGCTGCACGGACGACGTGGCGAAGATCGGCGACTACGCCGTCGCCGACGTCGCCGGTCGCTCGATCCTGGTCACGAGGAACCGCGACGGCGAGCTCCGCGCCTTCTACAACGTCTGCCGCCACAGGGGTGCTCTCCTGTGCGAGGGCGCGGGCCACGTCGACCGCTTCTTCCGGTGTCCGTACCACAGCTGGGCGTACGACCTGGACGGTGCTTGCCTCGGCACGCCGCTCTTCGAGGACTCGGGGATCCCGGAGCAGGACCAGGGGATCTTCGACATGGCGGACGTTCGCGCGTTCGACAAGCGCGACCACGGCCTGTTTCCAGTCCGCGCTGAGGCTTGGGGCTGCCTCGTCTTCGTCAACCTGGAGGACGAGCCGGCGCCTCTCCTCGAGCAACTCGGAGACCTACCCGAGCGGCTTACCGGCTACCGGCTCGACGAGTGGCGCGTCGCTCGGACGGCGACGTACGACATCGCCGCGAACTACAAGCTCGTCGGCGAGAACTTCATGGAGTACTACCACCTCCCATGGGTACACCCGTCGCTCGTTCAGGTCTCACCGATGAAGGCGCATTACCGCTGGCAGGGGCCGGGCATGTACACGGGAATGACGACGACGCCGATCGCGCAGAACTCCGACGAGGGGGGATGGAAGGGCCTCTCGCCCCTCTCGGACCTCTCGGCGGCGGACGGCGACAGCGCGAGGTTCGCCTGGCTGTTCCCGAACGTCGCGCTGAACGTCCTGCCGAACCACCTGTTCGTGATGATTGCGAGGCCGGTTGGGCCGGGGCGGACCTCCGAGACCACCTACCTCCTCGTCCACCCCGATTCGGTCGAATCTGCCGGCGCCGAGGCCGAGTCGGATGTCGATCAGCTGGCGGGGTTCTGGGATCTCGTCAACCGCGAGGACATCGCTATCGTCGAACGCGTTCAGCGCGGCCTCGAGATCCCGGCGTACGGCGGGGGTCGCATGTGTTACCGCTTCGAGGAGCCGTTGCACCGATTCCAGAACATGGTGATCGACCGGATGCTCGGGATCCGGCGCGTTCCCGAAGGCGACACCGAGCCGAGTGCGTCGGCGGTGCGCGTCTGAGCGCTACACGGCCGCGCGGTCCAGGACCACGCCGAACGTGCTCGCGAGGCCGTGCTCGCCGCTCCGCGTGACGCGAACGGCCCGTGGCTCGGGCAGACGGACGATCCACCCGCGGGTGAAGAGTTCGCGGCACAGCGCCGCCCCGACCGCTCCGCCAAGGTGAGGCCGGCCTTCGCTCCAGTCCAAGCACGAACGCGTCAGCGGGCGTGAGCTGCTGCCGAGTCCGGCGACGTCGATCCCGAATGCCTGGAGCTTCCGCTCGCCGCGCGGCGTCAGAGAGAGGTCGCGCCGGCCGAGCAGGCCCTCTGCGCAGAGCGCGTCGGCGAGCCTGACGCCGAGCGTTCCAGCGAGGTGGTCATAGCACGTCCTCGCGGTGCGAAGGGCCTGCGCGCGCGAGCTGCCGCGGAGAGTCGTCGCGACCCTGGTGGGCGCCACGACCGAAAGCGCCTCCAGCGCCTCCGCGACCTCCGGCCCTGCCAGCCGAACCCAGAGCTGCCGTCCGCGCCGCTCGAGCACGACGAGCCCGCCATCAGCGAGCCGGGTGAGATGGCCGCTGGCGGTGGAGGGAGCGACGGCGGCGATGCGTGCAAGTGCTCCAGCAGTCTGTTCGCCACCGTCGAACAGCGCGTCCAGCATCGCCGCGCGAGCCGGGCTCGCGATGAGTGCTGCAACGGCTGAGACGTCGACGTCGACCTCTGCGACCACGAGCGACAGCCTACGGGACCCACGCTTCGGTTCCCGCCGAACCATGAGATGCGTATCGTCGAACCATGCCTGTCGGACGTCGAATTGCCGGTGCGACGCTGGTGGCCGCCTCCGCCGTTGCGTTCAGCTCGGCCGGGTACTTCACGCGGCTGATCTCGGTCGACGTCTGGACGATGCTCTTCTGGCGCGGTGCGTTCGCGTTCGGCTTCGTGCTGCTCCTCGCGGCTGCACGGAACGGGAGGCGTACGGCGGACGCGTTCCGCTCGCTGGGTCGGGCCGGCGTCCTCGCCGTGGTCTTCTCGAGCAGCGGGATGATCTGCTACCTCGGTGCGCTGCGGTTGACGAGCGTCGCCGACGTCGCCGTCGTCTACGGGACCGCGCCCTTCGTCACGGCCGGCCTGGCGTGGCTCGTGATTCGCGAGCGGACGTCACGCTCGACGCTGCTGCTCAGCTTGGTCGCTCTCGTCGGGGTCGCGCTGACGTTCGCCTCGGCCGGCGGGAGCCACGACCTCGCCGGGGACGCCCTCGCGCTCGTGATGACAGGGCTCGTCGCGCTGATGGTGATCGCGCTTCGGCGGAGCCGCGCGGGCGACGCGCTCCCTGTCGCGTGTCTGTCCTCCCTTTTGACGGCGGTGGCCGTGCTGCCGCTCGCTTCGCCGCTCGCGGTGTCGTGGGTGGACCTTGCGGAGCTTGCGCTGTTCGGCTGTGCGCAGCTTGGAGTCGGTCTGGCCCTGCTCGCCGCAGGGGCTCGCCTCGTGCCCTCGTCCGATGCGGCACTGATCTCGCTCCTCGATCTCCCGCTGGCGCCGCTCTGGGTATGGATCGCCTTCGGCGAGACCCCTTCGGGCGCCGCTTTCGCGGGCGGTGCGCTCGTCATCGCCGCGGTCGTCGTCCACGTGCGGTTGACCCAGCGTGATGCCAGGAGTCGCAGGATGCCGGCGTCAGTCGAGCACGACCGCGATGTTGCCTCCGAGGAGGCTGAGCAGACCGTCGCCGTCGAGCTCGCCGAGGCTGCGCCTCGCTCCACCTGAGGACGGCGGAAGCCAGACGCTCTTCGCATCGACGATGCGCTGCCAGTCTGGGCTACCGGGCTCGCCTCCCGCCTCGATTCGTCCCGAGCGCAGCGTCGCGCCGTCATCGAGTTCGAGGACGACCTCTGAAAAGCGCCTCGCAGGAAACGCGGCAGTCAGGTCGCCGTCGACCTCCACGACGATGGCGTGCTCGAGCGAGGCGGCCTGTCCGTCCACGGGGATGCTCAGGACCTCATCGACGCCGAACCGACCCTCTGCAAGTGCGATCGCGACGGGCCAGGTGAGGCTGTATTGGAGCTCCTCGGTCGTTGTCGGATGCCGCCGCGAAAGCGTCGCGGCCGCGGCGAACGTCTCGATCACGACGCGCTCGATGGTCGTGGCCGACCGCTCGATGAGCCCACGGCGAAGCCGGAGGGCCGCGTCGATCGCGGGCTGGGTCCAGCGGCAGCATGGGTAGGGCTTGACGTAGACGTCGAGGAGGTCCCACCGCTCGCCGAGCTCGAGCGATGGGCCGTCGAGGAAGGTCGGGGTCAGCGACGTGTAGCCCCGGCCGGCGAGAAGTGCTGCGCTCACCCCGATGAGCGCACCCCAGCCGGTCGCGTCCTTCGTCATCGCCGGGTCGGTCACTGCTCGTGACATGAGGGCGATGGGTGCGTGATATTCCGCAAGTCCGAGCGCGTGGCCGAGCTGCGTTCGCGAGAGGCCGAGAAGACGGCCCGCTGCCGCCGCGGCGCCGACCGCCCCCCAGGACCCCGATGCGTGGTAGAGGGGCATACGGTCGTGTTGACGGACGGCTGCCCGTAAGGCGACCTCGTACCCGACGACGATCGCCGTCGCGAGTTCGTCAAAGCCGGCGTCGACGCTCTGGCCGACCGCGACCGCAGCTGGGACGACGATCGCGCCGGGATGCCCCTTCGCGAGGCGGTGCCCGTCGTCGAAGTCGAGAACGTTCGCGAGCACCCCGTTCGCCCAGGCCGCGCCGGGCGCTGCGAGCCGGCGGCCGTCGAGGAACGCTGTCGCGTCGTCGCCGCCGTGGGCGACGGTGGCATAGTCGGCGGCCAGTGCAGCTGCCGGTGCACGGCGACCCGCTGCGCAGACGGCGGCGTGGTCAACGAGGAGCCAGCGAAGGCGTTGCCGAACGTGTGGAGGCACGTCCTCAAGCCGCAGGCCGAGCACGAATTCCGCGACCTCGGCGAGCAGCGCAGGTAGCTCTCCCACCGGCAGCTGCATACTACGCCCTCCCAACGTCTCCACCGCCATGGCCAGCCTCGCTCTCGAAGACGTCACGATCCATTACGAGCAGACCGGCGTCGGGCCCGATGTCGTCTGGCTTGCTGCGGGCGACCATCCCGGTCACAACTGGCGCCTCTACCAGACGCCTGCGTTCGAGCCGGGATACCGGAACACGACGTACGACGCCCGAGGCGTAGGTGCCACGGACTCGCATGCCGCGCCGCCATGGTCGATCGCGACACACGCCGCCGACGTCGTCGCCCTGATCGAGGCCGTGTGCCACCCGCCCGTGTTCCTCGTCGGGCTCTCGATGGGATCGCTCATCGCCGTGCAGGCGGCCTTCGAGCGCCCAGATCTCGTGTGGTGCGCGGTCGTCATGGGGACGTGCGTGCGCAAGTCGGGATTCATCCGCGAATGGGAGCAAGCGGAGATCGACTTCCGGCTGACAGGGGGCACGCTCGCGCCGGACTTCGCCACCGCCCACTACGCACTGCTCTACTACCCGGCCGAAGTGCTGGGGGACGACGCCCTGTGGGAGCGGCTCAAGGGGTTCATCGCCACCGACTTCAAGGCGCGTGACGGTGCGATGCTCGCCGCGCAGTGGCAGGCATGCCTCGACTACGACTCGAGCGCGCTTCTCCCGAGGATCCACGTGCCGATCCACGCGGTCGGATTCGAGCAGGACGTCCAGACGCCGCCTCGGCGCGTCCGCGAAGTCGCTGAGCTTGCGGCCGACGGGCACTATCACGAGCTTGCGGGCTGTGGTCACGGCTCGGCGTTCGGGCACCGCCCGGACACCGTGAACGCCTGCATCGCGTCGATCCTCGAGCAGTACGCCGAGCCCGGCGTAGGATCGACGTCGTGAACCACGAGGCGTTCATCACGTGCGCCGTGACCGGCGTCGGAGCGACGACGGACCGAAGCGAGCTCGTGCCGATCTCGACCGAGCAGATCGCTGCTGCTGCTCTCGAGGCAGCTGCGGCCGGAGCGGCGATCGCGCACATCCATGTTCGCGATCCGGTCACGGGAGGGCCCGCGCGCGACGTGCAGCTCTACCGCGACGTCGTCGAGAGAGTCCGGGCCTCCGAGACTGACGTTGTCCTCAACCTGACCGCAGGAATGGGAGGAGATCTCGTGCTCGGGGGTGTCGAGTCGCCGCTCCCGCCGGATCCCGGGCTCACCGACATGGCAGGGGCGACGGAGCGCCTCGCGCACGTCCGTGAGCTCATGCCCGAGATCTGCACCCTCGACTGCGGGACGATGAACTTCGCCGAGGGCGACTACGTGATGACGAACACGCCGTCGATGCTCCGCGAGATGGCTCGGCAGGTGCAGCAGCTCGGAGTGCGGCCGGAGCTCGAGGTCTTCGACACCGGCCACCTCGTCTTCGCCAAGGAGCTCGTCGCTGAAGGCCTCGTCGACGAGCCGACGCTGATCCAGCTCTGCATGGGAATCCCGTACGGAGCGCCCGCCGATCCGGCTACGCTCCTCGCGCTGGTCGGGAGCCTCCCTCCCGACAGCGTCTTCACGGCGTTCGCGATCGGCCGCCTGCAACTTCCGTATGTGGCGATGTCGGTGCTGGCGGGCGGCAACGTCCGCGTCGGGCTCGAGGACAACATCTGGCTCGAGCGTGGTGTCAAGGCGACGAACGGAGCACTCGTCGAGCGCGCGGTGACGATTCTCGAGGCGATGAACGTCCGCGTGCTCGGGCCGACCGAGGTACGAGACCGACTGCGGCTGACGAAGCGCGCATGACGAGGTGGATGTGACGCGCGTCGCCCTCGTCGGCGGTGGGGTGATCGGTGGCGGCTGGGCCGGCCGGCTCGTCGTGAACGGGGTGGACGTCGTCGTCCACGATCCCCACCCTGACGCCGAGCGGCGTGTCCGCGAGATGGTCGCGAACGCCGAGCGTGCATGGGCCCGGCTGACGCTCGCTCCGCGCGGCACCGGACGGCTCGAGTTCGCCGCCTCGCTCGGCGAGGCCGTCGGTGGCGCCGCCGTCGTCCAGGAGAGCGCGCCCGAGGACGAGTCCCTGAAGCGACGGCTGCTCGCCCAGATCGACGAGGCCGCGCCGCCGGACGCCCTCGTGCTGTCGTCGACGTCCGGGCTGCTGCCGTCGAAGCTCCAAGCGCAGATGGCCCACCCCGACCGTTTCGCCGTAGGCCACCCCTTCAACCCCGTCTACCTCCTGCCGCTCGTGGAGGTCGTCGCCGGCGCTCAGACTGCACCCGAGACAGTCGACCGCGCATCGGCGTTCTACGGCTCGGTCGGGATGAAGCCGCTCTTCGTGCGTCGCGAGGTCGAAGGGTTCGTCGCCGACCGGTTGCTCGAAGCACTCTGGCGCGAAGCGCTCTGGCTCGTGCACGACGGAGTGGCGACCACGGGTGAGATCGACGACGCGATCCGGTACGGCCCGGGCCTCCGCTGGGCGCAGATGGGCACGTTCCTCACCTATCGTCTGGCAGGCGGCGAGGGCGACATGCGCCACTTCATGTCGCAGTTCGGTCCCGCGCTGCAGTGGCCGTGGACGAAGCTCACCGACGTCCCTGAGTTGACCGACGCGTTCCTCGACGAGCTTGCTGCGCAGTCCGACGCGCAGGCGGGGAAGCTCTCGGTCCGCGAGCTCGAGCGCCGGCGGGACGACAATCTCGTCGCGATCCTCCAGGCGCTCCGCGCCGAGAGGTACGCGGCCGGCGAGGTCGTTCACGAGCACGAAGCGACGCTGTTCGAGGCCGCACATGCCCGAGACGGTCGGCCGCTCGACGAGACGCGGCCGCTACGCCTGTACGAAACGGCGGTGCAGGCGGACTGGGTCGATTACAACGGCCACATGACCGAGAGCCGCTACCTCGACGTCTTCGCGACCGCGACCGACGCGTTCCTGAGCCACGTCGGCCTCGACGCCGCCTACCTCGCCGACGGCCACAGCGCGTACACGGTCGAGACGCACATCCGGCACCTGGCCGAGGCGAAGGTGAACGATCCGCTCACGGTCGAGACACAGGTGCTCAGCGCAGACGAGAAGCGGCTGCACCTCTTCCACACGTTGTCCCACTCTTGGACTGGCGCCGTGCTCGCAACGGGAGAGCACCTGCTCGTCCATGTCGACACGTCCGCAGGCCGGTCGGTTCCGATGCGGGAGCCCCTGGCCGACCGGATCTCGGCGATCGCCGAGGCCCACGCCTCGCTGCCGGCGCCCGAGGGGGCGGGGCGGTACGTGGGCCAGCCGCGTTCGTAGCCAACGGTCGATGACGGCCCAGCCGCACATCCTGCTGCTCGTAGCCGACCAGCTGGCAGCTCGGGCGCTGCCGACCTACGGCAACCGCGTCGTCCGGGCACCGCACCTGGCTCGGCTCGGAGACGAAGGGGTCGTGTTCGAGCGCACGCTCTGCGCCTCGCCGCTGTGCGTTCCCTCACGCGCCTCGCTGCTCACCGGGCTTCTGCCGTCCCGAACGGGTGCCTACGACAACGCAGGCGAGTTGCCGGCGAGCGTCCCGACGTTCGCGCACCACCTACGCGCGCTCGGCTACCGGACGGTGCTCGCTGGCAAGATGCACTTCATCGGGCCCGATCAGCTGCACGGGTTCGAGGAGCGGCGCCTTCCGGACGTGTATCCGGCCGGTTTCGACTGGATCCCGGATTGGCGGCTGGCGGACGATCAGACGCTCCCGTGGTACCACGATCTGAGCAGCGTCCTGCGGGCCGGCCCCGTCCGGAGGACGTTGCAGATCGACTACGACGCCGAGGTGGCGGAGCACGCGCGCCGCGCCATCGAGGAGACGGCGCGCGGTGACGGGAGGCCGCTGCTCCTCGTCGCCTCGTTCACCCACCCGCACGATCCCTACGAGGTGCCGGCGGAGTACTGGAACCGCTACGAGAACGTCGAGATCGACCCGCCGTCGCATCCCGAGCCGCCTGAGCCCCTTGACGCACCGACCCGACGGCTGCGTGCCATGGTGGCTGCCGACACGATCGAGATCAGCCCCACGCAGGCGCTGCTGGCGCGGCGCGGCTACTACGGCGCGATCTCGCTCGTCGACGACCACGTCGGCTCTCTCCTCGACGCGCTCTCGGCGCACGGGCTCGCCGACGACACGGTGGTCGTCCTTACCTCGGACCACGGCGACATGCTCGGAGATCGGGGCCTCTGGTACAAGATGGCCCCCTTCGAGGGCTCGATCAGAGTGCCGCTCGTCGTCCACGCGCCGTCGCGCTTCGCACCCAGGCGCTTCGACGAGCCGGTCTCCCTGCTCGACCTCCTGCCGACGCTCGTCGAGGTGGGGGGTGGGGCGCCGCCGATCGGACTCGACGGTGCGAGCCTCGCGCCGGCGCTCTCGGGATCGGATCCGCCCGCCCGGGACCTCCCGCTCGAGTACCTCGCGGAAGGTGTGCGCGCTCCGCAGGTCACGCTCATCCGCGGTTCGCGCAAGCTCGTCCGCGGTCTCGGCGATCCCGACCTGCTCTTCGACATCGCGACAGACCCCGGCGAGCGGATCGATCTCGCCGCGGATCCCGAGCATGCCGAGGAGGCGCGCGACCTGGTCGTCGCTGCCGAGCTGCGCTGGGATCTCGAGCGACTCGACGCGGACGTTCGCGCCAGCCAGGAGCGGCGGCGGCTCGTAGCGCAGGCCCTGGCGACCGGGACGCGAGTGATCTGGGACCTGCCGACGGAGTCGCCGGACGGCCCGTACATCAGGAGCGGGCAGGACTTCTGGCAGCGGCTCGAGTCGGCCCGAGAGCCTTAGCGCTCCGGAGAAGGTCTCATCGCGTTCGCGCGAAGCGGTGCACGGCTCCGAGCAGCTCCTCGGCTTTCGCGTGCGCCTCCTGCTCGTCGCCGGATGCCAGCGCCCCGGCGACGCAGTGCTGTACGTGATCGTCGAGGATCTGAAACGCGAGAGACTCGAGGGCAGTCGAGACCGCCGAGATCTGCGTCAGGATGTCGATGCAGTAACGGTCGTCCTCGACCATCCGCTCGATTCCCCGCACCTGACCTTCGATCCGGTGCAACCGTTTCACGAGCGCCGGCTTGTCTTTCGCATATCCCCAAGCGTGCGTCGTGGTCTCGCTCATGCGTGCACCTCCTGCCTCCGACTCTCGAAGCGACGGAGCCTGAGGCTGTTCGTGACGACGAAGAGGCTCGATGCGGCCATCGCCGCGCCGGCGACGATCGGCGTGAGCAGCCCGGCCATCGCGAGCGGGATCGCCGCGACGTTGTACGCGAACGCCCAGAAGAGATTGCCCTTGATCGTCCGGAGCGTACGGCGGGAGAGCCGGATCGCGTCCACCGCAGCGCGGAGGTCGCCCGACACGAGTGTCAGGTCGGATGCCTCGATCGCGGCATCCGTTCCGGCGCCCATCGAGATGCCGAGATCCGCTTGGGCGA
>Ga0187777_10000772_pt1 | contig 21075 bp, 15 predicted proteins | sample 1015_Q2_SP5_10_M_FD_132416 | JGI IMG/M metagenome (GOLD analysis project Ga0187777, IMG submission 132416) | Tropical peat soil microbial communities from peatlands in Department of Meta, Colombia - 1015_Q2_SP5_10_MG | ecosystem: Environmental > Terrestrial > Soil > Wetlands > Peat | place... | reverse complement strand
CGTCCCGAAGAACCTTATGCAAGGAGCACGCGATGGCCTACGAAGTTCCGCCGCTGCCGTATGACTACGACGCGCTCGCGCCGACGATCGACGAGCAGACGATGCACCTGCACCACGACAAGCACCACCAGGCTTACGTGAACGCCGCCAACGGCCTGCTCGAGGGCACCGAGTGGGCTGACAAGCCGGTCGAGGAGGTCCTCAAGAACCTCGGGTCGCTCGGCGATAAGCAGGCCGGCGTCCGCAACCAGGCCGGCGGCCACTACAACCACTCGATGTTCTGGGAGTGGATGTCGCCGAACGGCGGCGGTGAGCCCGACGGCGCGCTCCGTGCGGCGATCGATGCGGCATTCGGCTCGTTCGACGACTTCAAGGCGCAGTTCAAGGACAACGGCGTCAAGCGGTTCGGGTCGGGCTGGACGTGGCTGGTGCACGACGGCTCGGGCCTCGCACTCCTGTCGACCGCCAACCAGGACAGCCCGATCTCAGACGGCAAGACTCCGCTGCTCGGCAACGACGTGTGGGAGCACGCCTACTACCTGACCTACAACAACCGCCGCCCGGATTACCTCGACGCCTGGTGGAACGTCGTCAACTGGCCGAAGGTGGCCGAGGGGTTCGCAGCCGTAGCGTAATTAGGGGCCGCGCTGGCGCGCGTCGTCCGTTGGATGTGGCACGGCAGGCCCCGCCTGCGAGGCATGGATGCCGGGCGGGGCCGTCGCCGCGACCACCGTTCCGCCGGGCACCCGTGCCCGGCGGGCGCGGACCCTGTCCGGACGGGGTACACGGCCCCACGGATGCCGCGCAGCGGCCCAGCGCCACGGTCGCTCGCAGAAGCTGCGTAGGTGCGTGTCCCACTCGGATGACTCGCGCCCAATACTGATTGGTCACTGCACGGTCGGCGAGCGCGCGTCACCCGATGCGGACACGTACCGGGGCTAGGCGCGGGTGAAGCGACGGCCGGCGACCGGCGAGGTCTCTTCGTCGAGCGCGACCGCGGCCGCCTCCATGGCCGCCATGCGCTCAGGGGTCATCGCGGTGGCGTCCTCGTTCTCGGCCAGCCACTGCTCGGCCTCGGCGGCGGCGCCCTCGTCACGAACCACCCGCCTGCCGGCGGCGTAGTACTTGTCGATCTCGGCGAACAGCTCGTCGACGAGGTTCTCGGTCCTGACCTTCCGGATCATCTTTCCCTTTGAGTAGATCGCGCCGGCGTCCTTGGCGCCGGTGATCCCGAAGTCGGCGTGCCGGGCCTCGCCGATCCCGTTGACCGCGCAACCCAGCACGGAGACCTCGATCGGGTCGCCATAGGCCTCCAGCCGGCGCTCGACCTCGGCCACGACCGTGTCCATGTCGAACTGGAGCCGGCCGCAGGTCGGGCACGCGATCAGCACCGGCCCGCGCTCGCGCAGCTTGAGCGCCTTGAGGATCTCCCAGGCGACCTTGACCTCCTCCTCGGCGTGGAACGTCGAGAGCGAGATCCGAATCGTGTCGCCGATGCCGTCGGCCAGCAGCGTCCCAAGGCCGACGGCCGACTTCAGCGAGCCCGACCACTTGGTGCCGGCCTCGGTGATCCCCAGGTGCAGCGGATACGGGATCCGCTCGGACAGGAGCCGGTTCGACGCGATCGTGTTGGGCACGCTTGTCGACTTCATCGAGACCTTGAAGTTCGTGAAGTCGAGCCGCTCCATCAGCTCGACGAACTCCACCGCCGCCGTGACCAGCGCCTCGACGGGGTTCTCGAACTCGAGCTCGCGCAGATGCGCCGGAAGCGACCCGGAGTTGACGCCGATCCGCAGCGGCGTCCCGAGCTCGTTCGCGCGCTTGGTGACAAGCGCGACTTTGTCGGGACCGCCGATGTTGCCCGGGTTGAGGCGGACGCAGTGCGCCCCAGCGTCGAGAGCTTTCAAGGCCAGCGTGTAGTTGAAGTGGATGTCGGCGATCACCGGGATCGGCGAGTCGCGGACAATCGTCTTGAGCGCCTCGACGTCCTGGTCGCGCGGGACCGCCACGCGCACGATGTCGGCACCCGCCAGCGCAACGGTGCGAATCTGCTCCATCGTCGCGCGCAGATCGGCCGTCTCGGTCTTGGTCATGGTCTGCACCGCGACCGGCGCGCCGCCGCCGATCGGGACGCCGCCAACCTCGATCTGGCGCTCTGAAGCCATGTGGCCAGTGTAGAGGCGGGAGATTCCCGAGATGTGAAGACTCGGTCAGGTGAGCCCGATGCAGTATCAGGCGGGCGTCGAGCGCTGAATCGTCGGCTAGCCTGGAAGTCGAGCCCTGGCGCGGAAATCCAGCGCCGCGCCGGCGCGCCGGGCGCGACGTTGCAGCCTCCACCAGCGCGGCGCAACTTCGGAGGACCCCATTAGTTGTCTCCTTACGTGCCAAGAATCAGACGCCATCTCTCCATAGCTGCGGTCCTGTTGGGCATCGCGGCGATCTATGCAACTCCCGCCGCCGCCTCGACCACGCAGGTGTCCCTGTTCCAGGCCGACCCGCAGGTGTTGAGCAACCCCACTGGAACCCTGCAGACCCTCCGTGACCTGGGTGTCGGCATGGTCCGGGTCAACCTCACCTGGAACCAGATCGCGCCCTCGGCGCTCTCGACCCACCGCCCGGCGGGGTTCGACGCCACCGACCCAGGAGCCTATCCGGCCGGCGGATGGGCTCCGTACGACGCGTTCGTGCGCGCGGCCGCAGCCGACAACATCGCCGTCGACTTCACAATCAACGGCCCCGCGCCGCTGTGGGCGACCGGTTCCGGGGCGCCGCGCGGGACCACCGGCTACTTCCGGGAGGACTGGGAGCCTTCGGCAACCGAGTACGGGTACTTCGTCAAGGCCGTCGGCACCCGCTACAGCGGGTCCTACAGGCCCCGCGGCTCGGCTACGGCGCTACCGCGCGTCAGCTTCTGGTCGATCTGGAATGAGCCGAACTACGGCTACGACATCGCTCCGCAGGGAATCGGGCGCAACCAGTCGATTCCGAACAGCCCCCATATCTACCGAAACCTCCTCGGCGCGGCTTGGAGCTCGCTAAACGCCACCGGCCACAGCACCCGGACGGACAAGATCCTGTTCGGCGAGGTGACGCCGCACGGCAACAACACCTTCGGGGTCTTCGCCAACATGAAGCCACTGATCTTCGTGCGCTCGCTGTACTGCGTGGACTCGAACTTTCACCAGTTGCGAGGCTCGTCAGCGAGGGCTCAGGGCTGCCCGACGACGGCCGCCGGCTCGCGGAGCTTCCGCAAGCAGAACCCGGCCTTGTTCAGCGCGAGTGCGTTCGCCGCTCATCCGTACGAGGAGGCCTCGGCGCCGAACGTGCCGACTCACCTGTGCGGGAAGAATCTGTGCGCAGGCGCCCCTGGCGACCCGAACTTCGTTGATCTGCCGCAGGTTCCCCGGCTCGAGCACACGCTCGATCGGTTGAACGCCATCTACGGCTCGCACGCGCATTTCGCGGTGTGGAGCACGGAGTACGGCTTTCGAACCCGGCCGCCCGACCCCCACGAGGGCGTCAGCCAGGCGACTGCCGCCGTGTACTTGAACGAGGCCGAGTACCTCAGCTACAGGCAGTCGCGGCTGTTCAGCTACTCCCAGTACCAGCTGATCGACCAGCCCCCGCCGGCGTACTTCGACACCGGACTCCTGAACCCGAACGGAAGCCAGAAGCCAGGATACGCGGCGTACCGCATGCCGCTGTGGCTGCCGAGCACGTCGACGCGGAAGGGCCGCAAGCTCGAGGTCTGGGGCGGGGTGCGCCCGGCGCCGTTCGCCAAGCTGGACACCGGGAAGGCACAGAGCGTTCTCGTCCAGTTCCAGGCCGGGTCGAAGGGCACGTTCACGACGATCGCCACCGTGCCGATCAAGAACGCGCGCGGCTACTTCGACGCCCACCTGGCCTTCCCGCGCAGCGGCTCGGTGAGGCTTGCCTGGACCTATCCGACGGGTGACCCGCTGCTGAGCGGCGGGACCGTGTTCAGCCGGACGCAGAAGATCACGGTCAGGTAGCCGGATTCGCTCCGGGCGCGGTCAGGCGCTTTGTTGGGGCCCCGCCGGGCCGCCTGACCCGCCCGGATCGTCGGGCCCTTGCTGACCGCCCGGCGGGGAGCCCGGATCGCTCGCTTCACCGTGACCTGGCGGCGGGGAACCGGGATCACTCACTCCGCCCTGGCCTGGCGAGGAGCCGGGATCACCCGCTCCACCCTGGCCCGGCGCGCCCGCGCCGGGTCCGCCTCCGTCCGGCGCGCCCGAGTCGCCCTTCGCCTCGAGCCGCCGGCGTCTGATCGCCAGCGCGCCGAAGGTCAGCGCCGCGAGCGCGAGCAGCACGATCACGATCACAAGCCACGTCGGGAGCACCGACCCGCCGGAGCTCGATCCGCTGCCGCCGGAGGTACCGCTCGAGCTCGTTCCGAGCTGCGCGAACAGCTGCTTCTCGATCACGTCGTAGCAGTCGGTGTACTCGCGGACGTCCGCCGGCATGGTCGCGAGCGCGTTGCGCAGCGTGTCCGCCGAGTAATGACCGGTGAGCTTGCCGTTGTCGTTGCAGTCCGTGATCGCCTGCGCGGGGGTGCCGCCCGACTGAGCGGCCACGATCGCGGGAGCGGCCGCCGCAAGGGCGCACGCGATCACTAGCGAGGTGACCAGCCTTCGCATCATCGGTGCAAGCTTATGAAGAAACGCCGCCATACAGCTGCATCAGCCGGTCGTAGAAGCGATCCTCGCCAAACCGCTCGTGTGCGCGTGCGAGGGCCGCAGCGCCGCGCTCCGCCCTCAGGCTCGGGCTCCGCCACAGGTGCGCGAGCGCGGCCGACCACGCCGCCTGATCGGTGGCCGGCAGCGTCCCGTCCTCACCGACGAGCTCTGGCAGTCCGCCTCGGTCGGAGGCCAGCACCGGCACGCCGGCGGCGAGCGCCTCGAGCACCGAGTAAGGACACGGCTCCTCCCAACGCGAAGGCGCGAGCACAACCCCGGCGCGGATCCGCAGCTCGGCGAGCGCGGCGCCATCGAGTAGGCCGGTGAAGCGGACATCCGCGCCGGCCGCCAGCTCCCGCAACCGCCCCTCGTCAGGTCCGGCGCCGGCAACCACGAGCGGGACGTCCGCGTCCCGGGCGGCAGCAATCGCGGTGTCGAACCCCTTCTCCTCGGTCAGGCGCCCAGCGGCCAGCGCGAACTCCCCCGCCGCGGCGTGCGAGGCCGATGAGAACCCGCCGTCTGGCATGAAGTTCGGCAATGTGGCGGTTAACGAGGCCGGCAGTCCCAAGTCGCGCAGATGCGCCGCGGTCGACTCGCTGACCGCCACGAACTGGTCGACGTACTCGTACAACCGGGGCTGCTGCCGGTGCAGCGCCGCGCCGTAGACGATCGCCTCGGGCAGCGACCCGCGGCACCGCAGACGGACGCCCGGGAACGTGCTGGTGCCGCGGCACCGAAAGCACGGCGCTCCGTCCCGGTATGAGATGCCGATCGCGCAGAACAGCCGGTAGTTGTGGAGATGGAGCAGCGTCCGCGCACCCGCGGCCCGGGCGGCGGCGAGCGCGCGCCACCCGAGCGTCGGATGGATGTTGTGAGCGTGGACGACCTCCGCCCCGAGACGCCGCACGGTCTGCCCAACGGCGTCGGGATCGAGCCCGCCGGCGAGCAACCCGAGAGCCGCCCGTCCCCGCCCCACCGCATCACTCGAGCGCTCGAGCACCTCGACCGCGTGGCCACGGCGCCTCAGTAGCGCAGCGATCTCGGCGACGGCGCGCTCCTCCCCGCCGGTCGTCCGGTAGCGGTTGTGGAGGAGCAGGATCACGCCCGGAGCGCGCGTTAGCGCGCCGAGGCTGCGTTCTGGATCAGCACCGCCGATCCGACCACGGGAGGGCCGAGCAGCGATCCAGCTGTGGCAGCAATCTGCGCCCTGGTCAGGCTCCGGGACCGACCGATGGAGAAGCGATCGACGACGAAGTCGTCGACGGCCTTTGCCGAGATCAGGCCCGCGCCGGCGGGCAGCGGTCGCCCGAGCGTCTGCCACCGATAGCCGACGACGTCGACCTCGCCGACGGTGACCGCACCGTTGCTGGACTGGGTCCACGGGACGCGCGGAAGGTAGGTGGCGAGCGGATCGGTGGCGAGCGACCCGTCGTAGGCCACGATGGCGCGTGTGCCGGCCGTGGTGCCGAGCGCTCTGGCCACGCCGCGCCAATCAGGCCGCTGATACCGCGGGGTATCGCTCACCTTTACCTGCGCGTAGACGAAGCTCGCCAGCAGGATCACGGCGAGCACCGCGCCCCCGTACCGCGCTCGCGGCGCCGCACACGCGGCGGCGACCACAACCGCCAGCGGGATCCACGCCGGCATCAGCGCGCGCGGGATGTAGTAGTCCTCGCCAACGAGGGCGAGGACAAGCGGAACAAGCAGCACCACGGCCGCCAGCGCGGCGGCCGCCCCCGCGCCACGGAGCTGGTTCGAGTCGGACCCGATCAGCAACAGGACGATCACGGCCCCCGCCAGTACGGCCGCCCCGAGTAGCCCGTAGCGCACCGCCGGGCTCTCGTAGAGATTGCCGAGTCCGAAAGCGACTGGTACCTGCTGAATCCTCGTGCTCAATCTCGTGCCGGTAATGAAGCCGAGGAGCGAATTCCCGGCCTGCGAGACGAGAAGCGGGAGCAGCGCCACCTGCACCGCTGCCACCGCACCGACTGCCAACGCGATCGTTCGGTTGCGTATCACGTAGAGCAGCCATACCGCCTCCGGGGCGACCAGGAAGCCGGCGAAGAAGTGGGTGAGCACCGCGAGCGCGGAAAACACTGCCCACAACGCGATGTTCCTCCCCGACGGGTCCCGCCAGGCGCGGGCGAAGTACAGGAGCGAGAGGCCGGAGAGGAGGGCCAGCAGCATGTACTCGCGGGCTTCCTGGGAGTACCAGATCATGAACGGGCTGAGCGCGGTGAGCGCGGCCGCCACCAGCCCCGCGCGGCGCGAGACGAGTTCGCGCCCGCACAGGTAGGCGATCGGGATCAGCGCGGTTCCGACGAGCGCCGAGAGCGACCGCAGCCCGACTTCGCCGGTCCCGAACACGCGCGCCCACAGCCACCCGAGCACGAAGTACAGCGGCGGGTTGGTCTCGTGGAGGACCATCGAGCTGAGCATCGACCCGAACGACAGGTGCAGCTCGTGGGCGGCCTGAGCCTCATCGAACCAGTAGCTCTGGGCCCCCAGCGTCGCGAATCGCAGCCACGCTCCGACCCCGGTCACGCCGGCGAGCAGCCACGCCTCAACCGACCCGCTTGCTACCCTCAGCGCCCTCGAGGTCCGGGCCGCCACTGCGGCGTCCGAGCGGGCCGGGACAAGCATCCGCGCGCATTGTAGAGCGGGACTGGGCGCTGATCCTCGCCACCGGCCGGCCTCAGGAACTAATCGCGCCATCTCTTGAGACGAATCCTCGCGCTCCCCGTCACCCAGTTGCCCCGCAAGGCGTGGTCGCTCAGGCTGGCTGCGTCGGCCCTTGCCGCCGCGGTGGCGCTCGCCGTCGGAGCATGCGGTGGTGGTGGATCCTCGAATCCGCCGGCGCACGCACCAACACGTCCGCCGCTCGAGACGATCTTCGAGGCGCAGTCGCAGCTGGTCGCGAGTCCGGGACCGACGCTCGATGCGCTCAAGCAGCTTGGCGTCGACGACGTGAAGGTGTTCATGCCCTGGGGCCCGATGACCCCCGATTCGCTGTCGCACACCCGCCCAGCTGGGTTCGACGCCGCCAACCCGGCCGCGTACCCGGCGGCGGTGTGGGCGCCGTTTGACGCGGTCGTCCGGGCCGCGGCCACGCGGGGCATCGGCGTCGACCTCGCGCTGGAGGCGCCCGCGCCGCTGTGGGCGACCGCGCCCGGCGTGCCACCGGGCACCTCCGCCGGTTTCGTCGGATCCTGGGAGCCGTCGGCGAAGGAGTACGGGCTGTTCGTGAAGGCCGTCGGGGCGCGATACGACGGTCACTACACCCCGCCTGGCGCGAGCGCTCCGCTCCCGCCCGTGCGCTTCTGGTCGATCTGGAACGAGCCGAACTACGGCGCCCAGCTGGCCCCGCAGGCGGTCGACAACTCGGCGGTCGAGGTGTCGCCGCTGCTGTACCGGGAACTGCTCGACGCCGCCTGGACAGCACTTGGTCAGACCGGACACGGCGGCGACAAGATCCTGATCGGCGAGGTCGCGCCCCGTGGGGAGACGACCGGCGATCAGCCGGGCAACTTCTCGGGGATGGTGCCGCTGCGCTTCATCCGCGCGCTCTACTGCGTGGACAGCGCGCTGCACACGTTGCAGGGGACCGCCGCGACGCAGCGCGGCTGCCCGGCGACGGCGTCGGCATCGAAGGCGTTCTCAAGCGAACATCCCGGCCTGTTCCATGCGACCGGATTCGCCGTTCATCCCTATCCCCAGGGCCAGGTGACGCCCAATGTCGCTACCAAGAACGAGCCCGATTACGCCGACCTCCCGAAGCTCCCCAGCCTCGAGGCGACGCTTGACGGGGCGGTGGCCGCGTACGGATCGACGACGAAGTTCCAGATCTACGACACCGAGTTCGGCTACCAGACCAACCCGCCGGAGAAGATCGCGCGCGCGATCAGCCCGGCGCTGGCCGCCTATTACATGAACTGGGCCGAGTACATCAGCTGGAGCGATCCCCGGGTCGCGTCGTGGGATCAGTATCTGCTGACCGATCCGCCGCCGCCCAGCAACTTCGACACCGGGATCGAGTTCGCCAACGGAACGCCTAAGGACCCGATGTACGACGCGTTCCGGATTGCGCTCTACCTACCCCACCCCTCGGGCAAGCAGGGCCAGCCCGTCGAGGTGTGGGGCGACGTGCGCCCGGCCCACTTCGCGATGCTCGCGTCGAAGGCGGCGCAGGTCGCGAGCATCCAGTTCAAGCCTTCGAGCGGCGGCGCGTTCAAGACGATTCAACGGGTCACGGTCACCGACAACTACGGCTACTTCACCGCGTCGGTGAAGTTCCCCTCGAGCGGCTCGGTCCGGATCGCGTGGACCCAGCCCGGCGCCGGGCCGGTGTACAGCCGCGTGGCGCCGGTCACGATCAGCTAGGCGCGGCGGGGGCGCGGCGCGCAGGCCCGGGCAGAGGCGCAACTTCTCTTCGGCAGGTCTGTTGTCATCTGCGATGCATCCGATGAGGCGAGCCGGGATCACGATGTCCGTCGCCGCGGTGGCGGCCGTCCTGGCGCTCCTGCCGATTCCGGCCCGGGCGCTCGCGCAGACGAACCAGGTCGGCATGTTCCAGGACGACGCGCGGATGCTCACCGTGCCCGGGCCGACGCTTCAAACGCTGCGCGAGCTTGGCGTGGGCGTCGTGCGCGTCACGCTCGCCTGGAACACGGTGGCGCCGGCCGAGCGCCCGGCCGGGTTCGACCCCGTCCTTCCCTCGTCTTACCCGGCCACGAACTGGGGCATCTACGACCAGATCGTTCGCGACGCACACGTCGACGGCATCACGGTGGACTTCTCGGTGACCGGTCCGGCACCGCTGTGGGCGGCGGGCGGCGGCCAGCCCGCGCCGGGCAATTACGGCGAGTGGAAGCCGTCGGCCGCGGCGTTCGGCCAGTTCGTGGAGGCCGTCGCCACCCGCTACAGCGGCAGCTACGACCCGACCACGGGCACAATCGTCCGCGGCGATGCCGACGACCTGCCGCGAGTGAGCTTCTGGGAGCTGTGGAACGAGCCGAACTTCGGGATGGACCTCGCGCCGCAGGCGGTAAAGGGTTCGACGGTGCCTGCGTCCGCGCCGGCGTACAGGAGCTTGCTCGATGCAGGCTGGGGCGCCCTGGGACTCACCGGACATGGTCGAGACACGATCGTGATCGGGAACCTCGACGCTCGCGGATCGAGCGGGAAACCGCGCCCCGGGCAGCCGCAGGGCCTTCCGGGCAACTTCGGCGCGACCAAGCCCCTGCCGTTCGTCCGCACGCTCTACTGCGTGAGCTCGTCCTACCAGCAGCTGCGTGGCGCGGCGGCCGCCGCGGTCGGCTGCCCGAGGACGGCCGCCGGCTCGCGGCAGTTCAAGGCCGCCCATCCTGCGCTGTTCCGAGCATCGGGCTTCGCCGACCACCCCTACCCGATCAACCTGCCGCCGACCAGGGCCAGTTCCACCGACCCCGATTTCACCGAGTTCTCCGAGCTGCCGCGTCTGGAGGGCACGCTCGACCGCCTGGACCGGATCTACGGCTCGCGCACGCGCTTTCCGATCTACAACAACGAGTACGGCTACATCACGAACCCGCCGAACAACAGCTCGGCCCATTTCGTCTCGCCGGCCACCGCGGCCTCGTACATCAACTGGGCCGAATACCTCTCCTGGCGCAGCCCGCGGATCGCGTCGGCGATGCAATACCTGCTGTACGACCCGAACCCGCGAAAGAACGTGCCGGAGTTCGGCGGCTTTGCCAGTGGGCTGATCTTTTACGGCGGCGCGCGCAAGCCGGGATACAACGCGTATCGGCTGCCGCTTTTCCTCCCGAGCGCGACGCAGCGGGGTCATCGCAGCCTCGAGGTGTGGGGATGCGTCCGGCCGGCGCATTTCGCGAGTCTCGATACCGGCGGTAGCCCCCAACTGGTACAGATCCAGTTCCAGCGGGGATCGAGCGGCGCATTCGCGACGCTGCGGACCGTGACGATCACGAGCCCGCGCGGCTATTTCGACGTGCACCTGTCGTTCCCCGGGAGCGGCACGTTCAGGCTCGCCTGGTCCTATCCCGCGACCGACCCGCTGCTGACGCCGAGCCTCCTAACGCCCGGCGACGCGGACACCGTCTATAGCCGAACGGTGAAGGTGACGGTGAAGTAGGTGTGTCGGTCCCGTCGACGTACCGCGGCGCTGCTGCTCGGCTCCGTGGTACTGGCGGCGGTGGCGATCGTCGTCCCCGCGGCGCCCGCGCACGCTTCGCCGACCCAGCTGTCGGTGATAGAGGACGACACGCATCTGCAGGCCAATCCGGCAGGGACGCTCGCACAAATCCGTGCGCTCGGGGCCGAGGTCGTCCGCGTGTCGATGCCGTGGCAGGCGGTCGCCCCGGCCCCGAACTCGGCGCACGCCCCGCGGGGCTTCGACGCCTCCGACCCAGCGGCTTACCCGGCGGCGAATTGGGAGGTCTGGGACGCGATCGTGCTCGACGCCCACCGCGACGGAATCACCGTCGACTTCGACCTGATGGGCGGCGCACCGCGATGGGCGCGAGGCCCTGGACGACCGGCCGGCAACAGCAACCCGAACTGGGAGCCCTCGCCGGCGGCGTACGAACAGTTCGTGCAAGCGGTCGCGACGCGGTACAGCGGCAGCTACGATCCGCGCCGGCAAGCGCTCGAGCCGGGCGACCCCGGTGACCTTCCGCGGGTCAGCTTCTGGTCGGTTTGGAACGAGCCGAACTACGGCCCAAGCCTGGCGCCCCAGGGCGTTCCCGGCGATCTGACCGCCCAGAACAGCCCGCGGATGTACCGGCGGATGCTCGACGCCGCCTGGGCCGCACTGGAGGCCGCCGGCCATACGCCCGCCTCCGACACGATCCTGTTCGGGGAGCTCGCGCCGCGCGGAGCGAACCGCTGGGGCGTGTTCTCGGGCATGAAGCCGCTCGTGTTCCTGCGGGCGCTGTACTGCGTGGACTCGCGCTACCGGTTGCTCCGCGGGGCGGCCGCCCGGATTAGGGGATGCCCGACGACGGCCGCCGGCTCGCGGCGTTTCCGCACGCAGCAACCCGCGCTTTTCTCCGCCAGCGGCGTCTCGGACCACCCGTACATGCGGTGGTACCCGCCGAACGTCGAGCTCGACCCCGACCCCACCAACAGATCGTCCACTGCCGACTACGCCTCGCTCGCCCTGATCGGCAACCTCGGCCGTACGCTCGATCGCCTGCAGCGGGTGTACGGGTCGGGTACGCGCTTCCCGATCTTCGACACCGAGTTTGGCTATATCACGAGCCCACCGAAGCGCAGCCCGGACCCGGGGTCGCACGGAAAGGTGCTGTACATCTCCCCCGCGACGGCGGCCTTCTACGAGAACTGGGCCGAATACATCAGCTCGCGCAACCCTCGCGTAATGTCGTTCGCGCAGTACCCGTTGTACGACCCGTTCCGACCGCTCGCGTCCAACGGCTGGGGCGGGTTCGCGAGCGGGCTGCTCACCTGGAACGGCATTCCCAAGGCCGCCTACAGCGCTTGGCGCCTCCCGCTCTACCTCCCGGTCACCAGCGAGCGCGCGGGACAGCCGCTCCAGGTGTGGGGCTGTGTGCGGCCGGCGCAGTACGAAGCGCACGACACTGGAGTGGCGCAGACCGCTCAGATCCAATTTGCGGCGGGTTCGTCCGGCGCGTTTACGACGATCCAGACCGTGACGCTCAGCGCCACGGGCAGTTGCTACTTTGACGTGCGGGTCAAGTTCCCCGCGAGCGGAACAGTCCGGCTGAGCTTCGGCTATCCGCCGGCCAATCCGCTCCTGCTCGCCGATCGCGCCCAGATCGTCAGCCGTTCCGTCCAGGTGACGCTGCGCAAATGAGAACACGACTGCTGCTAGCCGCCATCCTCGCGGCCGCGATCGCCGGGAGCAGCCTCGCGCTCGTGCCCGCGGCATTCGCCTCGGCCGGTCAGGTATCGATCATCCAAGACTCGACCCGGATGCTCTCCGACCCCGAGGGGACCATGAGCACGTTCCGGGCGCTCGGCGTGCAGACGGTGCGGATCATCGTCGTATGGGCACAGATCGCCCCCGAAGCGCAATCCCGCAAGGCGCCGCGCGGCTTCGACGCTGCGGACCCGGGTTCCTACCCGGCGGCGAACTGGGCGCCGTACGACGAGATGGTCGAGCTCGCTCACGCCGACGGGCTCGGAGTCGACCTCACGTTGAGCGGCGGCGCGCCACGGTGGGCCGAGGGCCCGGGGATTCCGCTCGCGGCGGTCAACAACCAGTTCTGGGCGTGGCGCCCGTCGGCGCAGGCGTTCGGCCAGTTCGCGCGCGCTGCCGCCGAGCGGTACAGCGGCACCTATATCCCGCCGGGACAGCCCTCGCCGCTGCCGCGGGTGAGCTTCTGGGCGATCTGGAACGAGCCCAACTTCGGCGAGGACCTCGGGCCGCAGGCGACCAACGGGTCGACCGTGTCCGTGGCCCCGGGCATGTACCGCTCGCTCGCCAACCAGATGTGGAACGCGCTCCAGACGACGGGACACGGTCACGACACGATCCTGATCGGGGAAACCGCGCCGCTCGGCCTCACCGGGGCCGCGCGCCCCGGCCACCCCCAGGGACTGCCCGGCAACTTCGGACAGACCAAGCCGCTGCAGTTCCTTCGCACGCTGTACTGCGTGGACTCGAACTACCGTGAGCTGCGGGGACGCGCGGCGCGGGCGGTCGGCTGCCCGGCAACGGCCGCGGGCTCGCGTAGCTTCCGCAGGCAGAACCCGGCGCTGTTCCACGCTAGCGGCTTCGCGGACCACCCGTATCCGGACAACTCGCCCCCGACGGTCGAGCCCTCTAAGGATCCCGACATAGCGCCGTTCCCGCGGATCCCCAACCTCGAGGGTGCGCTGGACCGGCTGCAGCGGATTTACGGCTCGGGCAAGCGCTTCCCGATCTACGACACCGAGTACGGCTACATCACCCATCCCCCGAACCACGACAAGTTCGCCTCGCCGGCGACCGCCGCGTACTACATCAACTGGGCCGAGTATCTCAGCTGGAAGCAGCCCCGGGTCGCCAGCACCATGCAGTACCTGCTGTATGACCCGGTATTTCCCTACACCGCCGGCACGGGCGACGGCGGCTTTTCGAGCGGCCTGCTGTTCTCCAACGGCAAGCCTAAGCCCGCCTATGCGGCCTACCGCCTGCCGCTGTACCTGCCGGTCACCGCGTCGCGGCGCGGGCGCTCCCTCGAGGTCTGGGGATGCGTGCGGCCGGCGCGCTACGCGATCCTCGGCGCCGATGGGTCGGCGGGGACCGGGTCAGCGGGGACCGGGTCAGCGGGGACCGGGTCAGCGGGGACCGGGTCAGCGGGGACCGGGTCAGCGGGGACCGGGTCAGCGGGGACCGCGCCCGTGCCCGGCCAGTCGCAGGCGGCGCAGATCCAGTTCGCGCGGAGCGGGTCCGGAGCGTTCACGACGCTCCGGACGGTGACGATCAACAACCCGAACAACTGCTACTTCGACGTCCGGATGGGCTTCCCGGGCAGCGGCACGGTCCGGCTCGCCTACACGTACCCGACCAACCCGCTGCTGATGTTCCCGCCGGCGGTCGAGGGCGCCACCGTGTACAGCCGCTCGGTGGCGCTTAAGCTCCGTTAGCCGAGCCGGAGCGCGTCCACATAACGAACGGCGGGCACCTGGAGGAGGGCGACGCCGGGCCGTCCGTCAGCAGCACGCTTGACGCGTCACAGGAGCGATTCCGGCGAGACCGTGCCGAACTGGGCACATATGTCAGGCGCTACACGGCAAAGCGCGGCTCGATCGCGTGAATTGGTCGTGTTTTGCAGGTGGGTGGGGTCTGCGGGGCAACGCGCAAACCCGCCCTACCCGTGACCGCCGTTCAAAGCCTCTGCCGGGCGATGACCCGTGGGACGCCCCTCACCGACTGCCACTCCATAGGCCTTAGGCGTACATCGCGTCGATCTCGGCCGCGTACTTGGCCTCGATCGGCCGCCGCTTGAGCTTCATCGTCGGCGTCAGCTCGTCGCCGCCGGGGAGCCAGTCCCCGGGGACGATCGTGAAGTTCTTGATCTGCTCGACCCGGGCGAGGCGCTCGTTGGCGTGCTCGATCGCGCTCCTCACGGCGGCGATGACGGGCTCTGCGTGTGCGAGATCCTCGAAAGCGTTGCCCTCGATCCCCTGCTTCGCCGCCCATTGCGGAGCGAAGTCGGCGTCGAGGACGATCAGTGCGGTGTTGTAGCGCCGGCTGTCGCCGATGCAGACCGCCTGCCCGATCAGCGGGCTCGATGTCTTGAGCGTGGCCTCGATGTTGGCGGGGGACATGTTCTTGCCGGCCGCGTTGATGATGATCTCCTTCTTGCGGTCGACGATCCGCAGGAAACCGTCCTCGTCGACCTGACCGATGTCCCCGGTGTGGAGCCAACCGTCGGCGTCGATCGCCGCGGCCGTCGTGTCCGGCGCGTTGCGATAGCTCCTCATCACGCAGTCGCCACGGACGAGCAACTCGCCGTCGTCGGCGATCTTGATCTCGACCCCCGGCTCTGCCGGCCCGACCGTTCCGATACGCACTTCTCCCGGGCGGTTGCACGTGCCGACTCCGCACGTCTCGGACATGCCCCACAGCTCCGCCAGCTCGATTCCGAGCGCGTGGAAGAACTCGAGCACCTCGACCGGCGTCGGCGCGGCGCCGACGTTGACCGCAATCGCCTGGTCGAGGCCGAGCATCTCGCGCAACTTGGAGAACATCTGCTCATCCGCCTGGGCGACCTTCGCCTCAAGCTCGGGTGGCACGGGCTCCCCCCGCTGGCGGAGCCGCACGCGCTGGATGGCGGCCTCGACCGCCTCCTGGACCGGGCGCCGCTGCTCCTCGGGCTGGGCCGCCTGCATCGTCTCGAGCCCGGCCTTGAGCTTCTCCCAGATCCGGGGGACCGCGAAAAACCACGTGGGCCTGACCTGGGGCAGGTAGGAGAGCACCTCGCGCGGGTTCGGGCAGCACGTGATGGTGCCGGCGTAGACCAAAGGGATGTAGTGGTGCGCCATTCGCTCTGCGATGTGCGCCGCCGGAAGCCACGAGATCACCCTCGACCCGGCGTCGAGCCGGATCACCTCCTCGACCGCCTTAGCCCCGGACATGATGTTGTGGTGGGAGAGCTGCACGCCCTTCGGCGGCCCGGTCGTGCCGGAGGTATAGATCAAGGTCATGAGGTCGTCTGGCCCGATGTCCGCGACTGCCCTGTCCGGGTCGAAGTTCGGGTTCGAGCCTTCGACATCCCCGAGCCCGAGCGTGTTCTCCGGGGCGTCCCCGTCGACCACGATGACGTGCTCGAGCCCGGGCGCGTGCTTGCGCGCCTCGAGCAGCACACCTACGTGCGCCTGCTCGACGACCGCCACCTTCGACGCGGCATCGCTCAGCAGGTACTGGATCTCCGCCGGCGGATAGGTCAGGTAGATCGAGAACGGGGTGGCGCCGACCATCGCCGCCGCCAGGTCGACGATGTGGAACTCGGGACGATTGCCGAGCATGATCGCGACCGTGTCGCCGCACCCGATCCCGAGCTTCGCCAGGCCTCCCGCGACCGCCTCGACGCGGCTCAGCAGCTCCGACCAGGTCAGCGACACGCTGTCGTCGGGCGTCCGAACCGCGACGATCTCCGGATGGTTGGCCGCGGTGCGCCGAAGAGCCTCGATCACCGTCGGGGCGTCAACCGCACGCCCCGCCGCCGGCGAGATCGTGCTGCTTCTCTCCATGCTGCTTGCTCCTCCACCGTAGGGCTTGAATGCGCTGCGTACCGTAGCAGCGAGGGATGGGGCGATCGACGCCCCCCGGCCACTCGCTAGTGGATGCCGAAGCCGGGGCCGGACAGCGTCGAGATGTCGTTCGAGAGCCCGATCACGAACACCAGCAGGATCAGGACGAAGCCGACCACGCCGGCGCGTTCCATGACCTCGAACGGGATCCGCTTGCCCCGCACCTTCTCCGCCACCGCCCAGAACACGTGTCCCCCGTCGAGCGGGAGGAACGGGAACAGGTTGATGATCGCCAACGACAGCGAGATCAGGCCGAGCACGTAGAGCGCCTGGGTGGTGCTGGTGGCGAATGACTCCTGGGTGGCCGTGTAGCCGTAGACGATGCTGTGGAGTTGCTTTCGCTCCTGCGGCTCGAAGATGCGCGCCACGACCGAGACGGTGCGGGTCGTTACGTACCACATGTTGCTGCCGGACAGCGACGCCGCCTTGACGACGCTAATCGGTTGTTGGGTCGAGCCGAAGCTGACGCCGAGCAGCGGCCGGTTCTCGCCGTCGACGGTGCTGTACCTCGGCCTGATTCCGAACGTCATGAGCTGTCCATCCCGGCGGACGACGACACGGGCTGGGGTCGCCGCGACGCAGCCGTTCACTTGAGCGCCGACGCACTTATGGGTACCGATCTGGTTCCGGATCGCGTCCTCGGAGCCGCCGACGCCGTCGACCGAGACGACGTGGTCGCCGGGGCGCAGCACGGATGCGGACGCCGACCCCTTCGCGACCGTTGCGACGTTCGTGTTCGCAACCGTCTGGCCCTGGGAGAGCGCGATCGCCCAGAAGATCAGGAACGCGATCAGCAGGTTCACCGCCGGCCCGGCCAGGATCACGACGATCCGCTTCCAGACCTTCTGGTTGTAGTAGGCGCGGTGAACGACCTCGGGCGGGATGTCCTCGCGCGGATTCATCCCGGTAATGCGGACGTAGCCGCCGATGGGAAACGGACCGATGCCGTACTCGGTCTCGCCGCGGCGGAACTTGACCAGCAGCGGGCCCATGAACAGCGAGAAGCGCTCGACCCGCATGCCGACGGCTTTGGCGGCCGTGAAGTGCCCGGCTTCGTGCAGGATGATCAGCGCGACGAATCCCAGGAAGGCCAGGACGTAGGACACGCACCCAGTGTGGCAGGCGTTCCGTCGCTGTTCGTAAGAACGCGATCAGAGTCGCTGGGCGCAGCACATGTCTTCGTGACCGGGCTTCGGCGGGGTGCGTCGCTACGCCGGGGCCCGTTCGGCCACTAGCTCGCCCGCGACCCTGCGTGCCTCGGCGTCGGCCTCCCCGAGCGCCTCGAACGAGTGGACCGGCAGTGATGGCAGTTGCTCGAGCGTCTCCTCGATCACGGCGGCGATGTCGAGGAACCGCAGTCGGCCGCCGAGGAATGCGTGCACCGCGACCTCGTTGGCGGCGTTCATCGTGCACGTTGCCGTGCCGCCGGCGAGGGCTGCGTCGCGGGCGATTCGCACGCAGCCGAACGTCTCCTCGTCGACCGGCTCAAACGTGAGGCTGCCGAGCTCGACCAGATCGAGCGCACGGACCGGGACGTCAACCCGCTCCGGGTGGTGCAGGGCGTAGGAGATCGGCACCCGCATGTCCGGATACCCCAGGTGCGCGAGCGTGGCGCCGTCGCACAACTGGATCAGGCTGTGGATGATCGATTGCGGATGCACGACGATGTCGATCTGGTCATACGGCGTGCCGAACAGGTGATGGGCCTCGATCAGCTCGAGCCCCTTGTTCATCAGCGTCGCGGAGTCGATCGTGATCTTGCCGCCCATCGCCCACGTCGGATGGGCTAGCGCCTGCTCCTGCGTGACCTGCTCGAGATCGTCGCGCCGGAGCCCACGGAAAGGGCCGCCGGACGCGGTCAGGATCAGCCGGTCGACGGTTCCCGGGCGCTCGGCGGCCAGCAGCTGATGAAGGGCCGAATGCTCGGAGTCGACAGGAATCATCGCGGCCCCGGTCGCCTGCGCGAGCTCGGTCACGAGCTCGCCGCCGACGACCAGCGACTCCTTGTTGGCAAGGGCGAGATCGATCCCCTCGGCCAGGGTAGCGACGGTCGGCAAGAGACCCGCCGACCCGACGATCGCGTTCAGCACCATGTCGCACTCGCACTCGGTGATCAGCCGGACGACTCCGTCGGGCCCCGCCAGCACCTCTCCGGCAGTCCACGCCTCGCTGGCCCGCGCCGCCGCGTCCGGATCGGCGACGGCGACCTTCCGGACGCCGTGCTCGTGGGCCTGCTCGAGCAGCGGCTCCCACGAGCTCGCGGCGCTCAGCGCCACAACCGTGAGACCTTCCGAGCGCGAGACTACATCGAGGGCCTGGCAACCGATCGACCCGGTCGAGCCCAGAATGGCGAGACGGCGGGGCACAGCCAGAGTCTAGGGCCGCGGTGGCGGCGCCTCCGGCTAGTGAACGGCGAGCCAGATGTAGTAGCCGACGACGACCGTGAACAGGGCGCCGTCGAGGCGGTCGAGTGCACCGCCGTGAGGCCCGAACACGCTGCCGGAGTCCTTGACGCCCGCATCGCGCTTGACCAGCGACTCGAACAGGTCGCCGAGCGGCCCCAGCGCCGCCACGGCAACGCCCAGCAGCAGCGCGTGGCCCTGGCTCAGCCACGTCTGGTACAGACCGGCCAGGAACACCGCGAGGACCGCGAACAGCATTCCGCAGACCAGACCCTCGACCGTCTTGTTAGGTGAGACCTTGGGCGCGAGCGGGCGGCGCCCGAACAGCCGCCCGCCGAAGTAGGCGCCGGTGTCCCCCACGAACGTCCCGATCAGAACGTCGAGAAACACGCCGTTTCCGTGCGGAAGCTCGCGCAGGAGCTCAGCGTGAGCGAATGCGAACCCGACCCAGTAGATGCCGAGCAACGTGCCCGCGATCGCGACCGTTGGGCGACGCCGGTCGCTGAACATCACGGCCAGCAGAGCCACGGGGACGGCCGCCATACCGACCTCGAGCACATGGCCGGCGTCGCCGTTCCGAGCGACGAGCACCATCAGGACGAGCGCGACGAACCCCACCGCGGCGACCGGCCGCCAGATGGTCAGGAGCCCGTATGCCTCGTGCATGCAGATCAGGCCGGCGGCGATGACGAACAGCGCAAACGGCAGCCCGCCGATGTTGTTGAAGATGATCGTGGCGATCGCGAGCGGCACCGCCACCAGGATCCGGGTCAGCAGATCTGAGCGCCGGCGCGGCTTCTTGGTGGCCTCCGTCCGCGGCTCGCGGCGGTCGCGCCGGTCGCGCGGCTGGCGCGGCTGGCGCGGCCGCGACGACGATCTCGGGCGAGAGCGCGACTGCGGCACCCTACCGGCCTCCGAAGCGCCGGCTGCGGGCGACGAAGTCCTCGAGACTCTCCTCTAGCGACTCCCGGGAGAAGTCTGGCCACAGCTCGTCGCGGAACACCCACTCCGAGTATGCCCCCTGCCACAGTAGGTAGTTGGAGATTCGCCGCTCGCCGCTGGTGCGAATGATCAGATCGGGATCGTGCATGTCCGGGGCGTACAGGTGGGCACGGAAGTCCTCTTCGGTGCCTGAGGTGAAAGTTCGCGCTGCGTCGACGATTTCCGCCCTGCCGCCGTAGTTGAACGCCACGAACAGCGTGATCCGGCCGTTGTCCTCGGTTAGCCGCTCGGCCCAGCCCATCCGCTCTACCAGCTCGGGCGGAACGGGGTCGCTGCGACGCCCGATGAAGCGCATTCGGACCCCCTCTTCGTGCAATTCCGGCGTCTCGAGCTCGATCCGGCGACCCATCATCGCCATCAACCCCTGAACCTCATCCCGGGGACGGATCCAGTTCTCCGTTGAGAACGAATAGACGGTCAACTCTTGGATGCCGAGATCGATGGCGTCGCGCAGCCGGGCCTTGACGGTGTCGGCGCCGGCCTCGTGCCCAGCCAGCGCCGGCAGGCCCCGGCGCTGCGCCCAACGTCCGTTGCCGTCGGTGATGATCGCGACGTAGCGAGCCCGTGCGCCGTTGACGTCGGCGGATCCCGGCTCGCGAGGCACCGCCACTAGACCTCCAGGATCTCTGCTTCCTTGTGCTTCAGCGACTCGTCGAGCTCGCCAATCCGCAAGTCGGTGACCTTCTGGAGCTCGACCTCGGCGCGGTGCTCGTCGTCGGATCCCGCCTCACCCGCCTCCTTGAGCTCGCGCAGGTCGTGCATCACGTCGCGCCGGATGTTGCGGATCGCCACCCTGCCCTCCTCGGCGATATGCCGCACCACCTTGACCAGCTGCTTGCGCCGCTCCTCGGTCAGCTCGGGAACGCCGAGGCGGATCAGGTTGCCGTCGTTGTTGGGGGTCAACCCGACGTCCGATTCGAGTATCGCCCGCTCGATCGCCTTGATCGAGCTCTTGTCGTAGGGCTGGATGGTGAGCAGCCGTGCCTCGGGCGCGCTGATCGTGGCCAGCTGTTTGAGGGGCGTGGCCGTCCCGTAGTAGTCGACTTGGATTCGGTCCAGAAGCGCCGGGCTCGCGCGCCCCGTCCGGACCGAGCCGAACTCGGTCCGAATCGCCTCAACCGACTTGTGCATCCGCTCCCGCGCATCGGCCAGGAGCTCGTCGATCATGTCCGTGGTCATGTTCTCACCAGCGT
>Ga0187777_10000771_pt1 | contig 21083 bp, 21 predicted proteins | sample 1015_Q2_SP5_10_M_FD_132416 | JGI IMG/M metagenome (GOLD analysis project Ga0187777, IMG submission 132416) | Tropical peat soil microbial communities from peatlands in Department of Meta, Colombia - 1015_Q2_SP5_10_MG | ecosystem: Environmental > Terrestrial > Soil > Wetlands > Peat | place... | reverse complement strand
GTCTCGTCGTGGCGCCGCATGGACCCGAACATCAACCCGGTGGCTGCGAAGGGCACGGGCATCTACATCAACTCGAGCCTGGCGAAGATCGAGGCCGTGCACTCCGGTTACGACGAAGCCATCATGCTGAACACACAGGGCTACGTCGCCGAGTGCACCGGCGAGAACGTCTTCATCGTGCGCGACGGGGTGCTCGTCACGCCCACACTCGCCAGCGGTGCCCTCGCCGGCATCACGCGCGACTCGATCATGACCATCGCCCGCGACCTCGGGTACGAGGTGCGGGAGGAGCAACTGCTCCGTCACGACCTCTACCTGGCCGACGAGGCGTTCCTCACCGGCACGGCCGCGGAGGTGGTGCCGATCCGCTCGGTCGACGAGCGCGTCATCGGCGACCCCGGCGAGGTCACCCGCAAGCTCCAGGAGACCTACCTCGCCACCGTGCACGGGCAGGTCGAGCGCTACAAGGACTGGTTGGAGTACGTCGATGCCTGAGGTGCCCCAACTTCTGCCCGAGCGGATCGAGATCTACGACACGACGCTGCGCGACGGGTCGCAACTCGAGGGGATCTCGCTCACCGTCGACGACAAGCTGCGGATCGCCGAGCAGCTCGACTGGCTCGGCGTCGACTTCATCGAGGCGGGCTGGCCGGGCGCCAACCCGAAGGACGACGAGTTCTTCCGGCGCGCACCCTCGGAGCTGCGGCTCGACACGAGCACGCTCGTGGCGTTCGGGTCGACGCGTCGCAAGAAGGGCAGGGTCGACTCCGACGACACGCTCCGCAACCTGCTCGCCGCCGGGACGTCGACCGTGTGCATCGTGGGCAAGACGTGGGACTACCACGTGCTCGAGGCGCTCGAGACGACACTCGACGAGGGCGTGGCGATGGTGTCGGACTCCGTTGCGTACCTCCGGGCCGACGGCCGCGAGGTCTTCTTCGACGCGGAGCACTTCTTCGACGGCTACCGCCGCAACCCCGAATTCAGCCTGCGTGTACTCGAAGGCGCGGCGGAAGCCGGCGCGTCGCGGCTCGTGCTCTGCGACACGAACGGTGGCACCCTGCCGTACGAAGTCGAGGAGACGGTACGCGCCGTCGTCGACTACTTCGGGGGTGACGTCGGGATCGCCGTCCACCTCCACGACGACGCGGGGACCGGCGTCGCCAACGCGCTCGCCGGCGTGCGAGGTGGCGCCATCCAGGTGCAGGGGACGATCAACGGCTACGGCGAGCGCACGGGCAACTGCAACCTCACCACGATCATCCCGAACCTCGCGCTGAAGATGGGAGTCGCGACCATCCCGGAGGACCGGCTCGAACGCCTCACCCCCGTCGCGCACCACGTCGCCGAGCTCGTGAACATGGTGTTGAACCCCCAGGCGCCCTACGTGGGCACGTCGGCGTTCGCCCACAAGGCGGGCTTGCACGTGAGCGCGATCGTCAAGCGACCCGACGCGTACGAGCACGTCCAACCGGATTCGGTCGGTAACGGCACGCGGTTCGTGGTGTCCGAGCTCGCCGGGAAGAGCACGCTCACGCTCAAGGCCAAGGAGCTCGGGCTCGCGCTGGACGGCCCGCAGCTCAACGACCTCGTGGACACCTTGAAGCGGATGGAGCACGAGGGGTACCACTTCGAGGTAGCCGACGCGTCGCTCGAGCTGCTGATGCTGCGGGCGACGGGGTGGGAGCAGCGGTGGTTCGAGGTGGAGTCGTTCCGCGTGATCACCGACGACGACGCTCCGTCGTCGACCCCGGGTGACGCAACCACCGAAGCCACCATCAAGGTGCACATCGGCAGCGCGCGCGTCATCGCCACCGCCGAGGGCAACGGCCCGGTGAACGCGCTCGACACCGCGCTGCGCGCCGCGATCGGCGAGCGGCACCCCGCGCTCGCGCACGTGCACCTCACCGACTACAAGGTGCGGGTCCTCGACACTGCGAAGGGCACCGGCGCGGTGACGCGCGTGCTCGTCGACTCCACGAACGGCGATCGCACGTGGACCACGATCGGCGTGAGCGAGAACATCATCGAAGCGTCGTGGCAGGCGCTCTACGACTCGCTCGTCTACGGCTTGCTCCATGCCCCGGGATCCGAGTAGCACGGCACCATGCCGACCGACCCGTACGTCGCGCCGCAGCTCGACGACGCGCCGCGCCAGGTGCCGAACCTCGCCCCGGGTGTGCGCTACCCGCCGGCGAAGGGCTGGCGCGCCGACCGGCCGGGCGACCTCGAGGGCGCACAGCCCAGGGGCGCCCTCCTCGGGCGGCCGGGCCCCAACGTCGGGTACGCGCTCACGCTCGCGGAGCGGGCGCGCGACAAGCTCTCGCTCGGGCCCCACGAGGCGGCCGACGACGCGGTTTCCGTCGTCGCCGAGGTCGCGATGAAGCGAGCGGCTTCGTACGGTCGTGCGCCGGTGATGATCGACGTCGACGTGGCGTCGTCGCTGCTCGGCTACAAGGGCGAGGTCGATCCCGCCTTCGTCGCCTGGCGCACGCAAGCCGTCCACGGGGCCCAGCACGAGTACGACGTGCGGCGCGCGATCGTGGACGCGGTCCCGGATGCGGTGCTCCGCATGCCTCCGCAGGTCGCGCCGCTCATGATCGAGTTCCGTTCACAGCTCCGGCAGTCGCTCGACGCCGGAGACTGACGCTCGGGCCGGGATGCTCACACCGGAACAGCAGGAGCTGCGGGACACGTTCCGGCGGTTCGCCGAACGCGAGATCGCGCCGCATGCCGCGGAGGCCGACGAGCGCGCCGAGTACCCATGGAAGAGCTTCGAGGCCTACCGCAACTCGGGCTTCGTCCGGCTCGGTTATCCGGAGGAGTTCGGAGGCGAGGGCGCCGACACGGTGACGTACGCGCTCCTCGTCGAGGAGATGGCTCGGGTGTGCGCGTCGTCGGCGCTCTTCGTGATCATCTCGAGGCTGGCGATGACGCCCGTCCTGCAGTTCGGGAGTGCCGAGCTGAAGCAGCGCTTCGTGCCGCGCGTCGCGTCGGGCGAGCTCCAGGCGAGCTATTGCCTGTCCGAGCCCGATGCCGGTAGTGACGTCGCCAACATGAGCGCCCGAGCCGTGCGCGACGGCGACCGCTACGTGCTGCGCGGGACCAAGGCGTGGATCACGAACGCGGGGATCTCCGACCTCTACGTGGTGTTCGCCAAGACCGATCCCGACCAGGGTCACCGCGGGATGAGCGCGTTCGTCGTCGAACGTGACACCCCGGGCTTCACCATCGGGGAACCCGAGGTGAAGATGGGAATTCGGGGCTCTCCGACCTGCGAGATCTCGCTCGACGAGGTGGTCGTGCCCGCGGAGAACCGGATCGGTGCCGAGGGCCAGGGCTTCGCGTGCGCGATGGGCGCGCTCGACTCGTCGCGGCCGATCATCGGCGTGCAGGCCCTGGGCATCGCGCAGGGCGCGCTCGACGTCGCCACGCAGTACGTGCAGCAGCGACGGCAGTTCGGCCAGCGCATCGCCGACTTCCAGGGCATCCAATTCATGCTCGCCGACATGGCGACGCAGGTCGAGGCGGCGCGCCTGCTCCTGTACGAGGCGTGCGAGCTCCTCGACGCCGGCGACCCGCGAGTCTCGAAGACGGCGTCGATGGCGAAGTTGTTCGCGAGCGAGACCGCGATGAGGGTGACCACCGACGCCGTGCAGCTCTTCGGCGGCGCCGGGTACACGCGGCGGTTCCCCGTCGAGCGCATGATGCGCGACGCCAAGATCACCCAGATCTACGAGGGCACGAGCCAGATCCAGCGCGTGGTCATCGCGCGCCGCCTCTTGGACGAGTCCGGTCGTCAGAGTTCCTAGGATCGGCTGATGGCCGACATCCGGGTGCGCTACTCGCCGGCGCCGACCGGCGAGATCCACGTCGGCAACGCGCGCACGGCACTCTTCAACTGGCTCTACGCGCGCCATCACGAGGCCGTGTTCATCCTCCGTATCGAGGACACCGACCGCTCGCGTACCACCGACGCGGCCATCATCGGCGTGCAGGAGACGCTGCGTTGGCTCGGGATCGACTGGGACGAGGGCCCCGTGCTCCAGAGCGCACGCACCGACCTCTACCGGGCCGCGGTCGATCGGCTCTTCGCCGACGGCGCGGCCTACGAGTGCTTCTGCACGGAGGCGGAGATCCGTGAGCGGAACGAGGCCGCCCGCGCCGCGGGCCGTCCCCCCGGTTACGACGGCCACTGCCGCGCCCTCACCACCGAGCAACGGGCAGCGTACGAGGCGGAAGGGCGGCCCCGCGTCGTGCGCTTCCGGACGCCCGACTCCGGCGTCAGCCGCTTCCACGACCTCATCCGTGGCGACGTCGAGGTCGACTGGTCCCTCATCCACGACTTCGTGATCGTGCGGAGCGACGGCTCTCCGATCTTCTTCCTCGCCAACGCGGTCGACGACATCGACATGGGGATCACCCATGTGATCCGGGGCGAGGACCTCCTCGACACCACGCACCGGGTGCTCGCGCTGCGGGCGGCGCTGGGTGGCGGTTCCGCGCCCGTGTACGCACACCTTCCGCTGATCCTCGCGTCCGATCGGGCGAAGCTGTCGAAGCGCCACGGCGCCGACGCGGTCGAGGAGTTCCGCGCCGAGGGCTACCTGCCCGAGGCGCTGCTCAACTACCTCGCGCTGCTCGGGTGGGCACCGGCAGGCGAGGGGCAAGAGATCCTCACCGTCGAGGAGCTCGTCGCGGAGTTCGAGCTCGAGCGCGTCACCCACGCGTCGGCGGTGTTCGACTTCAAGAAGCTCGACTGGATGAACGGCCAGTGGATCCGCCGCCTGCCGCTCGACGAGCTGGCGCGTCGGGTGGAGCCGGAGGCGCGTGCGAGGTACGGCAGCCGGTTCGACGACGACGTGTTCCGGCAAGCCGTCGCGATCGGACAGGAACGAGCGGTGACCACCGCGCAGCTCGTCGACCAGATGGGATTCCTGTTCGTCGACGAGAACGACTTCGTCATCGGCCCCGAGTCGTGGGCGACGCTGGCGGCGACCGAACGTGTCCAAGAAGTGCTCGACGCCGTGATCCAGCACATCGCGACCACCGAGTGGACCGTCGACGCGCTCGACCTCCGGGGTCCCATCGAGGCGATCGGGATGAAAGCGCGCAAGGTGATGCCCGCGCTCTACACGGCGGTCGAAGGCCGCGCCCAGGGTCTTCCGCTCTTCGATTCGATCTGGCTGCTCGGCCGCGACCGCGCGCTCCGCCGGCTGCGCGCCGCGCGCGAACAGCTCGGCTGATTCGGCTCGGTCGTGAAACGGCGCGTCCGCTACCATGGCTGCCGCCCTTCGGGGGTGGTGTAATCGGCAACACAACAGGTTCTGGCCCTGTCATTGGGGGTTCGAGTCCTCCCCCCCGAGCTCCGACCAGCAGCACGGCCCCGTCGTCTAGTGGCCTAGGACGCCGCCCTCTCAAGGCGGTAACGGCAGTTCGAATCTGCTCGGGGCTGCGAAGTGAGCCCGGCCCTCGTGGCCGGGCTCACCCGCGTTCGCTCGTCTCGACAGGGGTCGCGTCGCCCTTCGACGCGTCGAGACGCTCCCATGCGCGCTCGGCCGTGTGATCGAACATCTCGATGTGCGCGTCGGGAAATGTCGTGTGAAATCCACCACTCGCGTCGTGAACTGTCGTACTCTCCCGCGCGGATTCTTGCGCGTGAAAGCGCGTGCGTAGCGGGCGACACAACGTTGGGAGCACGCCGAGAACAGGTGTTTCACGAGTCGCTGGTGGAAGCGTCGAAGCGACGAACGGTGACGCGCGACACGGAAATGCTTGACCTTTTCCCACAAATGCGTTCAACTTCCTGGGAACACGCACAGATTCGGAGGCAAGCGTGAACAAGTCAGAACTTGTCGACAGCATTGCGGCGCAATCAGGGCTCAACAAGGCGGAGGCCGAGCGCGCGCTGAACGCGTTCATCGACGCCGTCCAAGCTGCTGTTGCGAACGACGACAAGGTCACGTTGCCCGGCTTCGGTTCGTTCTCGCGTTCCTCGCGCGCGGCGCGCACGGGTCGCAACCCGCGCACCGGCGAACCGGTCCAGATCGCGGCGTCGAAGGGCGTGAAGTTCTCAGCGGGAGCCGCCTTCAAGTCCGCCGTGAACAAGTAGGCACAGCGACACCGCGCCTACACCGAACATCCCTCGAGAAAGGTGGTGACCGTGCCTCCGGCAAAGAGACGCACTGCACGGAAGACAGCGGCGAAGAAGACAACGACAGCCCGTAAGCCGGCGAAGCGCCGGGTGGTGAGGAAGACCACCCGCAAGGCCCCGGCACGGAAGCCGGCGAAGCGGCGGACCAAGAAGGCCGCGGCGAAGAAGGCTCCGGCGAAGCGGCGGACCAAGAAGGCGGCAGCCAAGCGGGCCCCCGCGAAGCGGCGGACCAAGAAGGCGGCAGCCAAGCGGGCCCCCGCGAAGCGGCGGACCAAGAAGGCCGCGGCGAAGAAGGCGCCCGTCCGGCGCCGCCGCCGGAAGGCCCCGGTCGCCAAGAAGGCTCCGGCCAAGCGCCGTCGGCGTCGGGTCGTCCGGAAGGGCTGACGCCCGCGCGTCAACGAGTCGAACGAGAGGGCCCCCCGGGGCCCTCTCGTTTGCGCGTCATGCGTTCGCGATCGGCTGCACCCCGCGGTGTCCTTCGAGTGCCCCGAGATCGTCGGGAAGGTCGACGTCGAACGCGAGCGTCGGGTCGCGGACGACGCGCACGCCGAGCCCCAGCCGGCGCGCCTCGGCGGCGTGGCGCCGGAACGACTCGGGTCCGTAGCCGAAGCGGAAGTCGACGTCGACGGGGACGCTGAGCACCGGTGTGCCGTCGTCGCGATGGCACGGCACGAGCGCCACGATCGGCCGGGCACCGTCGCGTGTGACGGCCGCGAACGACGACGCGAAGGGCAGGTCGCCGTGCGCGATCACGCAACGGGTGCAGCCACGCCCGGCAAGCCACGCGCGTCCGGCAACCGCCGCGCCGTCGAGGCTCCCCGGATCGTCGACGATCGAGAGCCCGCGCGCCGCGCACCAGGCGCGCACGTCGTGGTCCGACGACACGATCACCGTGAGGAGCCCGGCGGCGGCGGTGACCACCTGATCGGCGAGCCGGCGTCCGAGCGCGGCACGCTCGACCGGCTCGAGCTCGGCGGCGAGGCGAGCCTTGCCGAGTGCGAACGCGCGAATCGGCACCACGACGCCGATTGGTTGCGCAGTCACGCAACGTAAGCTACCGACGTGGAGTCGGCGCCGTCGGTTGCGGTGATCGGTGCCGGCTCGTGGGGCACCACGGTTGCCGCCGTCGCGAGCGAGCACGCGTCCACGGTGCTCTGGGGCCGGAACCCCGACCTCGTCGACACCGTCACCCGGACCCACGAGAACCCCGAGTACCTGGGCGGCGTCGCGTTGCCGCCGGCGCTGCGCGCGACGACCGACCTGCACGCGGCGTGCGCCAACGCGGACGTCGTGGTGATGGCGGTCCCCTCGCACGGGTTCCGCGCCGTGCTGTGCGAGGCGGCGGCGGCGATCGGCGCGGACGTACCGGTGGTCAGCGTGTCGAAGGGCGTGGAGCGCGACACGCTCCTCCGCATGACCGAGGTGACCCTCGACGTCCTGAGCGACCATCGCGACGACCGCGTGGCCGTGCTCACCGGGCCGAATCTCGCCCGTGAGGTGGCCGAGGGTCAGCCGGCGGCGACGGTGATCGCGTGTCGCGACGCCGACACGGCCGTGGGCCTCCAGCGCTTGTTCATGACCCGGAGCTTCCGCGTCTACACGAACCCCGACGTCGTGGGCTGCGAGATCGCGGGCGCGCTGAAGAACGTCGTCGCCATCGCGGTGGGTACCGCGGCAGGGCTCGGGTACGGCGACAACGCACAGGCCGCGCTCGTCACCCGCGGTCTCGCCGAGCTCACGCGCCTCGGGGTCGCGCTCGGAGGCGAGCCGCTCACGTTCGCGGGCCTCGCGGGACTCGGCGACCTCGTCGCGACCTGCACGAGTGCCCAGAGCCGGAACCGCACCGTCGGCTTCGAGCTGGGCCGGGGTCGGCCGCTTGCCGAGATCGTCGAGGAGATGAACATGGTCGCCGAGGGTGTGCGTACCACCGCGGCAGTGCTCGCCCTCGCGGCGCGCGCCGGCCTGGAGATGCCCATCGCCACCATCGTGGGTGCCGTGCTCTACGACGGGCGCAATCCCGCCGACCTCGTCCCCGAGCTGATGCTGCGCGAGGCGAAGCCCGAGCTGCACGGCCTGCGTTGACCCTCGTCGGCGCGCTCGGTGGCGCGCGTCTCGCGGAGGTCGACGGCACCGGCACGCTCCGCCCGGAACGCGTCAACTGGGAGCTGGCGTGGTGGATCGGTGCGGACGACCGCTGGCACTTCCCACACGAGGAGGTCGCCGTCCGGCAGTCGCTGCTCGACGGTATGCCCGTCGTCGTCACTGCCATGCGGGTTCCGGGCGGCGACGCCGTACAACGTGTGTACGCCACGCCCGACGCAACGATCGTCGAGATCGCGAACGAGTCGCGAGCCCCCTTCGTCGTGGCCGTCGTGGTGAGTGGCGCCCTCCAACTGGCCACCGATCGGGCGTCGGTCGTCGTCGACCGACGCGTGGCCCTGGTCGGGAATCGTCCGGCGAGCCGGTGGGCAGTGAGCACCGACGGCCGCACACGCCAGCTGGTGGCCTCGGGCGCGGCGAGCGACGGCGACTTCGTCCCGCGCACCGACCGTGCGGCGCGGCTCGATGCCGCGTTCCTCCACCCGGCCGCTCACGGCGCGCGGGTGCGCTTCGCCCTCCCGCTCCAGCCCGACGCCGGCGTCGACCGTTCCCTCGCCACGGGCGCCGACGCAGTGGCACGCGGCTGGCGCGTCCAACTCGCCCGCGGGATGCAGGTCACGCTGCCCGACGCGTCGCTCCAGCAGGCGGTCGACACGGCTCGCGCGCAGCTCCTGCTCGCCGGCCAGGCATGGATCGTGGCGCCGGAGGTCGTGGCGGCGCTCGAGGACTGGGGGTTCGACGCCGAGGCCGCGACCGCGTGGAAGCACCTCGGGGTCTTCGCGCGTCGCAAGGCCTCCCGCCGATCGACCGACCGTGCCGCGTGGGACGACGTGCGGAGCCGGGCGCGGCGCGGCGACGCCGACTTCCTGCTCCGGCTGCGCACCGCGCTCGTCAGCGAGACGGGTGGGACGGTCGATCTGCTCGCGTCGTGGCCCCACGAGTGGCGCGGGTTCCCGATCGACGTGCGCGGCGCTCCGACGAAGCTCGGCCCCGTCTCGTACTCGTTGCGCTGGCACCGCGATCGTGTCGCGCTCCTGTGGGAGGCGCCGCCCAACGCGACAATGAGGATCCCGGCGGTCGATCCCGCGTGGTCGACCGCCGAGCCGCGCGGCGAGACGTTGCTCACACCGGCCGCGTGACTCGGTAACGTCGTCGACCAGTGGAGCCCTACCGCGACGCCGCTCGCGTGTACGACCTCTTCTACGCCGAGAAGGACTACCGCGCCGAGGTGGCGGAGGTGGCCGAGATCGTCGAGGCCCGCTGTCCTGGCGCGCGTTCGCTGCTCGACGTGGGCTGCGGGACCGGCGCGCACCTCGAATGGTTCGCGCGGCGCTACGAACACGCTGAAGGTGTCGAGCCGAGCGCGCGCATGATCGAGCAGGCGACCATGGCGCGCCCCGGGTTGCTCGTGTACCCGGGCGAGATGCGCACCTTCCGGCTGGCCGACCGGTTCGACGCGGTGACGTGCCTGTTCAGCGCCATCGGATACATGACGACCGAGGCCGACTTGCGAGCCGCGATCGCCAACATGGCTTCCCACCTCACGCCTGGGGGTGTGCTCGTGGTCGAAGGGTGGGTGGAGCCGGCCCAGTGGGCGGCGGGGAGGGGGTCGGCCGGTGCGGTCGTGGGCGACGACGTTGCCGCCGCGCGCGTCGTCCTCAGCGGCCGCGACGGGAACGTGAGCACGCTGGAGATGCGCTACGTCCTGGCAACCCTCGAAGGGTTCGAGCACGTGACCGAGGAGCACGTGATGGGGCTGTTCACGCGCGACCAGTACCGGGCGGCGTTCGAGGCGGCGGGGCTCGGCTACGAGCGCACCGACGGACTCACCGGCCGGGGCGTCCACATCGGCGTCAATCGAGACGGAGGGTGACGATCTCCCACGGCCGCAGCACGACCGAACCGTCGAACCCGGCGACGAAGCCACCGACGAGGTCGACGACCGCGCCGTGCGCGGGATCGCCGGTGGTCGCGACGTGCGCGACGGTGGGATCGGGTGACGGGTTGTAGAGGCGAACGGTGAGCGCCGCGCCCGCGTGCGCGCGGACGACCGCCGACACCTCCGCGCCGCTGACGCTCAGCGCCTGGCCGGTGACGGCGCGACGCGCGCCACGCGTCATCTCGCTGCGCGCGGTTTCGAGCGGCACGAGGAACTCGTCGGCAGCGTCGTGGAGGCGCGCCGCACGCCAGTCGCCTCGGTGCAGGAGCACCGCGTAGTCGAGTGACATCGGGCGCTGCAGCTGCGCACCCGCGAGCGGGTCGAGTGGTCCCGCCGGGTTCGGGCGCAGCGCGGGCTCGGCGCGCGACAGGTAGCCGGTGGCCCGGAGCAGCGTCAGCGCCACCTCGGTTCCGCCGACGACCTCGTACTCGAGGAGGCCGTCGTGCAGCAGCGAGATCCCGGCGTCGCCGTCGGAGCAGTCGACGAAGCGCCGTGACACGAACGTGGGGAGCCCGGTCTCGTGCGGACCACCCTCGGCCTCGAGGCCACGGTGCACGACTGCGAACGCGCATTCGGCGTCGGATCCCTCGACCACGTGGGGCAGCGGGAAGTGAGCGCGGAGCCGGTGGTCGCGCACGCGGTGGTCGAGTGCGACGTGCACGCGGAGGAAGCGCTCGCCGGTGCGGAGCTCGAGCATGGTACGGACGTCGACGGGTGCGAGCTCCTCGCTGCGGCGAATGCAGGATCGTTCGTCGCCGACGGCGTGGGCCGGCAACTGGTAGCGCGCCGACACGAGCGTTCGCGCGACCACCGGACCCACCTCGACGACGTCGACCCGCACCGACTCGGGTCGCTCGACGATCGTGTCGGTGGCGGGCGGGCTGTAGTTGTAGGTGTCGCCGCCGTCGCCGCCGTCGACGAGGCGGTTGGCACCGGCGACGCGCACACCGTCGGCTTCGAGCGCGATCGTGCCCTCGTCCGCGTCGATCTCGACGCGGACGTGCTCGTTGGCGAGCACGGTGCCCGCCGCCGATGCGCCGCTGCGGGGACCCTCGCCGCGCGCCAACTGGTACGTGCGCCAGCCGAACCCCGGCACCGCGCCCGGTGCAAAGACGATCTCCTGCACCGGCGCGCGGTGCTGGCGGACTGCGATGGTGGCCCCGTCGTTGCCGAGCGCGAGCAACTCCTCGCGTGTCGGCTCGAGGTCGAGCTCTGCTTCGCCGGGTCCGGCTTCGTGGAGGTCGTACTCCACCACGCCGTCCGGGCGCCGCCGGTGCTCGACGCGAGTGATGCGCGTGCCCGCGAACTCCGGTCCGCGCATCAGCTCGAGGACCCAGCGGATCTTCTGGCCGGTGACGACCGTCGCCATTCCGTCGCGGGCGCGGGTGCGTCGCACCTGCGTCGGGCATGGCGAACCGTCGTCGAGCGCGACGGCGTGGACCGCGCCCGTGCCGGGAACCTCGATGGTGACGGTCCCGCATCGCTCGACGGCCGTCGGGTTCACCACGACCGTCGACGACCGTGGCGCGTCGACGTCGCGCGCCAGCACGCGGAGCACGTCGCGGGTGAGCGCTTCGCCGATGTGCCGGGCCTCCTGGTAGCGGACGCGTACCGCCTCGACGACTTCATCATGGCTGCACGCGCACGACGAGTCGTGAGCGCTGTTCAGGACGAGGTTGCGCCACGCGAGGTCGAGCAACGCGTCCGGGTACTCCGAGGGCTGGAGCAGCAGAGCGCTCAGCGGCTCGGCGCGCCGTTCGAGGGCGCGCTCCGCGGCGGCTGCTGCTTGATGGACGTCGACGCGGTTCGACGCCACGCCCATGAGCACGTTCGCGCGCGCGCCGGAGCGGAGCTCGCCGCGCCAGGTGGGGAGCCCGTCCGAGGGTTGCGCGGCGAGGTACTCGGGCAGCGACGTGACCGCGAAGGCGTAGTCCGATTGCTCGGCGTTGGCGGCCGCCACCGTGCGACCGAGCTCGGGTTGGGGAGGCAGGTGGTCGGAGCCGTTCATGAGCAACAGACCGCCGTCGGGCAGGGCGGCGGGCCCGAGCTCGATCTCGTAGTTCCTCGCGCGGGCGACGAGGCCGGCGGCGTCGGCGGGCAGCTCGCGACCGTTCGAGTAGGAACCGTAGAGGTACTCCGCGCGCACGCGGCTCCCATCGGGCGCCTCCCACCAGAACGCGGTGCGGTCGACCGCGGCCGGCACCCCGCGCCACACGACGGCGTGCTCGAGACCTGCGAGCCGCAGGAGCTGCGGCATCTGCTCGACGTGGCCGAACATGTCGGGCAGGTAGCCGACCTGCATTGCCCCGCCGAAGGAGGACGCGCGCGCGATGCCACGCTGCAGGTCGCGCACGATCGTCTCGCCCGACACCATGAATTCGTCCATGAGCACGGCCCACGGCCCCACCTGCAGCCGGCCGTCGCCGACGAGAGCGCGCAGGCGCGTGGCGGCCGCGGGCCGCACCTCGAGATAGTCGTCGAGCACCGCCGTCTGGCCGTCGAGGAGGAACCGCGCATACGCGGGATCGGTCTCGAGCAGGTCGAGGAGCGCGTCGACGACGTGCACGAGCTGCAACCGGTACTCCTGGAACGGCGCGTACCACTCACGGTCCCAGTGCGTGTGGGGCACGATCCCGACCGTGCGCATGGTCGCTCAGGCTAACGGTGGACTCCACGCGGTCTCGCCGTGAACACCGCGATCGCCGGGCTCGTCGCCATCACGGCGCCGTGTGCATCTGTCCAGCCGCCATCTTCTCGGGCGGGCCGTCGCCCGATCCGACCATCGGCAGGTGAGCGCTCGACGGGGGAGGGCCCGACACGCGACGGCCGGTGGGCCTCGACCCGCCGGCCGTCGCGCGCGCCGCGGGATCGCGCGCATGCCAAGCTGGTGCGGTGCCGCACTACACGGGGACGAGCCGCTTCGTGCACTGGTGGCCGTGGGGCATGATGGTCTTCGGCGTCGTGCAGTACCTCACCGACCCGCGGTACCTCGGGTACACGATCCTGTTCGTGCTCGGCGGTCTCGTGTTCGCGTGGGTCCTCCCGTGGCGCTTCGTCGTCGTCGAGGAGGGCATCGGGCTCTGGTTCGCGTTCGGGAAGCGTCGGTTCCTCCCGAAGTCCGAAGTGGTGGTGCGCGCCGGGCTCGGATCGCCCGTCGCGTACCGCGGTGAGAACCGGAGGTTCGGCTACCCCCTCACCGACGGGTTCCTGGAGCGGCGGCGCAAGGCGCTCACCGAGGTGCTGAAGTTCCTCGGCTTCCACCTCATCTGAGTCGTGCGGATCGCGTTCGGCTCCGACGAGCGCACGCCCCTCACCGATGCGGTGCGCGCCGACCTCGAGGCACGCGGCCACGACGTCGTCGCCGTCGGGCCGCCCGCCGGCGAGGCGAAGGAATGGGCCGAGGTCGGGCACGACGTCGGCGAGCTCGTGACGTCCGGTGCGGCCGACATCGGTGTCCTCTTCTGCTGGACGGGAACCGGAGCCTCCATCGCCGCCAACAAGGTGCACGGTGTGCGGGCCGCGCTCTGCACCGACGCGGCGACCGCGGCCGGAGCGCGCAAGTGGAACGACGCCAACGTGCTCGTGATGGGTCTCCGCCTCACCGCGCCCGAGGTTGCGCGCGAGATGCTCGATGCGTGGTTCGAGACCGAAGCGGACCCGTCCGAGGCCGCGAACATCGCCCGCTTGGAGGGTTGAGGTTCGAGAGGTCGAGGCGTGCGGTCTCCCGTCGCCGTGCACTCGGCGCCTGAGCTCGTCGAAGGCAGTGCTGCCGAAGAAGGCCGTGCCGTCGACGAACGCGTGCCGATTCTTTGCCTTACGCGACGCGTCGCTCCACGAGCGCGAGCGTGTTGCCGTCCGGGTCGTGGAAGAACACCATCCACTCCTCGTCGCCGGCGTTCCCGAACTGGCCGGCGTCGTCGCGGTGCACGAGGTGCGGCTCGTCGAGGAACTCGACGCCACGCGCGAGCAGCGTGCGGTGCGCGTCGCCGATGTCGGCGACCGCCAGGTAGAGGAGCGACGAGTGCGTTCCGTTCTCGAGCAGGAGTCTCGTGCCGCCGAGGTCGAAGAAAGCGAGACCCGGCGGGTCGAACTTGGCGACGAACGTGAGGCCCAGCACGTCCTGGTAGAACGCGACTGCCCGATCGAGGTCGGTGGCTCGTTGGCCGACTTGGTGGAGGCCGCGGATACCGAAAATTTCGAGCATCGGCCGACCCTATGCCTCCCTCGTCCCCGAGGGTTCGGTTGGTAGCGTCCGACCGTGGCCCCCGCCGCCGAGCGCCCTGCGTACCCGACGTTGCGGCTGGAGCGCCGCTTCTGGGCGGCCGGCGACGAGGTCGTGTGCGGCATCGACGAGGTCGGGCGTGGCGCGTGGGCGGGGCCGGTCACGGTCGCCGCCGTCGTGCCCGACCGCGAGCACCTGCGCGGCATCCGCGACTCGAAACAGCTCACGCGCCCGGAACGCGAGGTCGCCGCAGCAGCAGTGCGCAATTGGGCCCTGGCGGTCGGCGTCGGGCACGCGTCGCACGAAGAGTGCGACGAGCTGGGCATGACCGCGGCGCTGCGGGCTGCCGGGCACCGCGCGCTCGCGCAACTCGACGCGCAGGGCTACACCCCCGATCGCATCGTGCTCGACGGCAACTACGACTACCTCCGGCTCGGCTCACGGGTCACGACGGTGATCAGAGGCGATGCGACGTGCCTCGCCGTCGCCGCCGCGTCCTGCGTCGCGAAGGTCACGCGCGACGCGTGGATGCGCGAGGAAGCCGAGCACTATCCGCCGTACGACTTCGAGTCGAACGTCGGGTACCCGGCGCCGGTGCACAAGGCCGCACTCGCGGGCTACGGGCCGAGCGCGATCCATCGCCGGTCGTGGATCTTCATGGAAGGGTTGTGCTGGCGCGGGTTGCCGCCCCCGCCCGGCAGGCTGTTCGGGTGAGCGGCAACGAGGAGCCAACGATGGACGTCGACCTGCCCGAGGTGCACGCGACTGCGCTCGACGCGACCCAGCGCTACGTCGAGGGGGTCGCCGACGACCAGTGGGAGCAGGTGTCGGTCTGCGAGGACTGGACCGTGCGCGAGCTCGTCAACCACATCGTCACCGGCAACTACTGGGCCGAGGAGCTGGCCGCGGGCAAGACGATCGAGGAGGTCGGCGACCGTCTCGACGGCGACGTCCTCGGCCGCGACCCCGTCGGCACCTACCACGACTCGGCGGTGCGCGCGGCGGCGGTGTTCCGGGTGCCGGGCGCGATGGAGGCGCCGTGCGCGGTGTCGTACGGCCCGGTCCCGGGCTCCGTGTACTGCGGGCACCGTTTCCTCGACGTGCTCGTGCACGGATGGGACGTCGCCAAGTCGACGGGCCAGGACACCACGCTCGATCCCGCGCTCGTGGAGGCGTGCTGGACGGTCATCGAACCCCAGATCGACATGCTGAAGGCGAGTGGTGCCTTCGGCACCACGGTCGAGGTCGCCGACGACTCCGGCCTGCAGACGAAGCTGCTCGGAGCCCTGGGTCGCGAGGGGTGACCTGCCTCTCCGGGTCGCTCGGGCGAATCGGGGATACCCCGATTCGCGGTCCTCGCTTCTAGGATCAGCGGCAACATGGGCCAGTTCATCACCGTCGCCGTGCAGGAAGGCGCGTCGCCCTCGACGCGGATCTTCAACCTCAACCGCTCGGTCACCGGCATGGCCATCGAGCGCTACCACTCCGTCGACGACGTGAAGGCCGGGCGCCCCCCCGACGTGCTCGCGCGGCGCCTCTTCGACCTCGGCGTCGAGTCCGTCACCGTGTACTCGAACTCGGTCACGGCCACCGCGCCGCCCGATCAGTGGCCTGGTCTCGAGCCGAAGGTGGTGGAGACGATCGAGCACCTCTTCGGCTACTACGGCGACGACGCCGGCTGGGCGCCCGACGCGCTGCGCGCGATCGGCGTCGAGCCGCTGCCGACGCCCGAACCGTCGGCCTGAACCCGCTCCTCCTCACCTCGGCGTCCCGCCGCGCGGCCGGCCTCGCCGGGGCGTGCCGGGGCCCGAGACGGTAGGGTCGGGCGTCGTTGTAGGTTGTACGAAAGCGGGAGGTGCCATGCGGCTCCAGGACAAGGTCGTGGTGATCACGGGTGCAGGGCACGGACTCGGGCGCGAGAGCGGGCGGTTGTTCGCGTCGGAGGGCGCGAAGGTCGTCGTCACCGACCTCGTCGACACGCACGTGAAGACGCTCGCCGACGAGATCGTCGCGAGCGGTGGGGAAGCGGTGGCGGCGAAGGCCGATGTCACCAACGAGGACGACATGCTCGCCGCAGTCCGTACCGCGGTCGACACATTCGGCCGGCTCGACGTGATGTTCTGCAACGCGGGGATCCCGGAGGTCGGGTTCGGGACCGTGGAGTTCGTCGACACCCCACTCGAGAACTGGAACAAGGTGATCGCCGTGAACCTCACGGGTGTGTTCCTCGGCGCGAAGGCCGCGGCGAAGCAGTTCATCGCGCAGGGCGGCGGCGGCACGATCGTCGTGACGACCTCGGCGGCCGGCCTGGTCGCGTACCCGGGGTTCCGCAGCTACGTCGCCGCCAAGGCCGGGGCCAACGGCCTCGTGCGCGCGCTGTCCACCGACCTCGGTCGCTTCGGGATCCGCGTGAACGCGCTCTGCCCCTTCCACGGGATGTCGGCAAACTTCCCCGGCGCGGCGGAAGACGAGCCGCTCGAGCTGTCGTACGAGCAAGCCGCGGGGGAGTGGGACAAGGCCCACGCGCCGATGCCGTTGAAGCTCGACCGCGCGCCGGCGCTGCGCGACAGCGCGAACCTGGCGCTGTTCCTGGCGTCGGACGAGTCGGCGTACATGTCGGGCGTGTGCATCCCCGCCACCGACGGCGGCACCCACGCCCGCGTCGCGCTGAGCATGCCGGGGGACGCCGACCTGTAATCAGGCCCCGAAACAGGCCCTTGACCTACCGAACGTATGTTCGGTATCGTCGACGGTCCATGGCCCTGGCCGCACTTCCCCGACGCGACGCCGCGGCGCGCGAGCACCTTGACAATTCAGGAAGGCACGCACGGCCCGTCGTCCTCGCCCGCGACCGATCGGTGGTGCTCGCCGGAGAGCTCGCGGGGATGGTCCCGGGCGGGTCACTGACCCGTGGGTCGGTGCTCTGCGTGGAAGCAGCCGCGGGGTCCGCGCGGTGCGGGCAGGTCGCCGGGGCGGGATCCACCACGGTCGCCTTCGAGCTCGCGGCGGCGGTCACCGCAGTCGGGGAATGGGTGGGCGCGATCGACCTCGACGGCACCTTCGGTGCCCTCGCCGCCCGCGACGCGGGAGTGACGCTCGAACGGTTCGCGGTGGTCCGGCGGGTACCCCCCTCCCGCTGGGCCGCCGTGGTGGCGGCACTGCTCGACGGTGTGAGCCTCGTGTTGGCGGAGATGCCGCGCCGCGTCGGGCTGGGCGACGCGCGTCGGCTGGTGGCACGGGCTCGTGAGCGGGAGGCGATCCTCGTCGTGCACGCGCCGCCCGGGCGATGGCCGGCCGGTGCCACGCTCACACTCTCGGCCGAGGGCAGCGAGTGGTCGGGCCTCGACTGCGCCGGGTACCTCACCGGTCGCGCGCTGCACGTGCGCGTGGAGGGGCGGGGCGCGGCTGCCCGTCCCCGGCTCGGTGAGCTGGCACGTGCCGGCTGACGCAGAGCGCGTCTGCTGCCTGTGGTGCCCCGACTGGCCAGTGGTGGCGGCCGGTCGGCGTGATCCCACGCTCGCGGGGCTCCCCCTCGTCGTCGTCGAGCGCGCGGATCGCGGCCGCGTCGTGCGGGCAGTCTCGGCCCGGGCGCGCCAGGAAGGGGTGGTGCGCGGCCTCCGCCAGCGAGAGGCCGAAGCGCGCTGCGCCGGCCTCACCGTCGTCGACGCCGACGATGCCGCCGACGCCCGCACCTTCGAGACGGTGGTGCGGGTGGTCGAGCAGCTCGTCCCCAGGCTCGTCCTGGAGCGACCGGGCCGGCTGTCCTTCCCCACACGCGGCCCCTCCCGCTACTTCGGCGGCGACGACGCCCTCGCGCGACAGGTGCTCGCGGTGGTGCACGACGCCGGGGTGCCGGACGCGCGTGTCGGGATCGCCGACGGCGTCCTCGCGGCCGGTCTGGCAGCACGCGCCGGCGACGCGCTCGTGGTCCCGCGTGGCGAGTCGGCCGCGTTCCTCGCGCCATGGTCGGTCGGGGTGGTCGCCGGCCACGTCGAGGGCGGCGCCGAGCTCGTCGACCTGTTCGCGCGGCTCGGGTTGCGCACGCTCGGCGCGTTCGCCGAGCTGCCCGAGCGATCGGTGCTCGCGCGATTCGGCCGTCCCGGTGTCGAGGCACACCGCCTCGCGTGGGGGATGTCGACGCACGAGGTGGTGCCGGTCGTGCCCGCACCCGAGCTCGTCGAGGCGAACGAGTTCGACCCGCCCGCCGCGCGTGTCGACGAGGCGGTTTTCGCCGCCAAGTCACTCGCCGACCGGCTGCTCGATCGGCTCGCCGCCCACGGGCTGTCGTGCACGCAGGTCGTGGTCGAGGCCGAGACCGAGCACGGGGAGCGCCTGGCGCGCTGCTGGCGCGACGACGGCACGCTCACGCCGGCCACGCTGGTCACCCGCGTCCGGTGGCAGCTCGAGGCGTGGCTCACCGCGAGCGATGCGGCACGCGACGACCGCGACGCGCACGACTCCGACATCGACACGACCACCGGCGGGCTCACGCTGCTCCGCCTCGTCCCCGACGGCGTCGTCCCCGCGACCGGGCGCCAGCTCGGGTTCTGGGGTGGCGACCCCGCGGCCTCCGATCGCGCGGCGCGCGTGCTGACGCGGGTCCAGGGGATGCTCGGGCCCGAGTCGGTGGTCACCGCGGTACCGGTCGGGGGGCGGACCCCGGTCGAACGCGTCCACTGGGTGCCGTGGGGCGAGGCGGCGGCGCAGGAGACCGCCGGCGACGCGCCCTGGCCGGGATCGATCCCGGGTCCCGCTCCCGCGCGGGTGTTCGACCCGCCGCTGCCCGCCGAGCTGCTCGCGGGCGACGGCTCCGCGATCGCCGTCAACGGGCGCGGCGAGGCGTCGGCAGCACCGCGCCACCTGCGGTGCGCGGCGTTGCCGAACGGGGGAGGTGCGCTGCTCGCCTGGGCCGGTCCCTGGCCCCACGACCTGCGCTGGTGGGAGGCCGACCAGCCGGGTCCGGCCGTTCCGGCTCGGGGTCGGCGACGCCACGCGCTGTGGCAGGTGGTCGTCGACGACGGCTCGGGATCGGGTGTCGCGTGCCTGGTCGCGATCACGCGCGGGCGCGCGGAGGTGGAAGCCGTCTACGACTGACCGTGATGCCAGACTCTTCGGCGTGCGGATCCTCGTGGTCGGCCCCGGACGCTCGGGTACCTCGTGGGTCGCCGCGACGCTCGGCAGCACACCAGGCGCCGCGTTCCTGCTCGAGCCCGACAACCCCGGCCGGTTCGCCTACGCGTTGCACGCCGCCGTCGGTCTCGGCAGCGCGCCGATCCTCGCGCCCGGCGACGACGGACCGCCCGCCTTGCGGCGGCTGTGGGACGCGGCCTTCGGCGCACCGGTCCGGTATGCCCCCGGTCAACACCGGCTCGCGACCCGGCTGTACGACCGCGCCGGTCAGGAGGAGCGCTGGCGCGCGCAGCAGGTGGACGACCCGCGCCTCAGCGTGCGGCTCCGTGTGTCCGGCGCGCTGGCGGTGCCGCGCAACCTGCCGGTGGGTACGCGCCACCGCGTGGTGAAGTCGATCCGGTCGCACTACATGCTCGGCTGGCTCACCGAGAACTGGGACCCGTCGGTCGTCGTCTGCCTGCGCCACCCGCTCGACGTGGTCGCCAGCCGCCTCGAGATGGGGTATCCGATCCCGCCCCGGACGGCGACCCGGGCAACCTCCGCCGAGGCCGGGCACCGGTTCGGCGTCGAGGTGCCGCCGTCCGACGACCCAGTGGAGTTCGCAGCGTGGTCGGTGGGCGTGCAGCTCTCGGTCTACGACGAGGAGCTGGCGGCCAACCCGGAGTACCACCTCGCCGACCACGAGGCTCTGTGCCGGGACCCCGTGGGCGGCTTCCGCACGCTCGCCGCCGACGTCGGGTTGGAGTGGACCGTCGACGACGAGGCCCGGATCGTGGCGTCGAACCGCCCAGGCTCCGGGTACGCGTTGCACCGCGTCGCGAGCGACCTGCCCGACGCGTGGCGGCGCCGCCTGTCGGTGGACGACGCGCGCAGGGCGGCCGGCATCGTCTCCCGGTTCCCGATCGCAGCGCGCTACGACCTCGAGGTGCCGTCGCGGCAATGAACTCCTGGACGCGTGGGTGACGATGTGGGCGCGCCAGTCCTCGTCGTCGGGCACGAACGTTCCGGCACGACATGGGTGGGCCGGGTTCTCGCGTCGACGCCGGGCACGAGCTATCTCGGTGAGCCCGATCACCCGCGCCTCGGGGCGTTCGCCAATCGCGCCGTGCAGGGTCTCGGCAGCCACCCCGTGCTCGGGGCGGCCGACCCGGCTCCCGCCGACTACGCGCGCCTGTGGGATGTCGCGTTCGGCGCGCCGGTGCGGATCGTGCGCGGTCAGGGTCGCCTGTCGGCGGCGCTCTTCGCCGGTACGTCCGACGACGAACGTTTCGCGGCCTCGCACCCCCTGCATCCGCGGGTGACGGCGCGACTGCGCGCCGCCCAGATCACGGCCGTGCCGCGCAACCGCGCCGGTGACTTCTCGTCCCGGATCGTGAAGTCCGTGCGCGCACAGCTCGCGCTCGATTGGATCTGCGCTCGTTGGTCGCCGACGGTCGTCGTGTGTCGCCGGCATCCCCTCGACGTTGTCGCCAGCGCGCTGGCCGTCGACATCGAATCAGGCCTCGACTGGTTGGCACCGGCCGCGCACGCTCGGGCGC
>Ga0187777_10000769_pt1 | contig 21096 bp, 22 predicted proteins | sample 1015_Q2_SP5_10_M_FD_132416 | JGI IMG/M metagenome (GOLD analysis project Ga0187777, IMG submission 132416) | Tropical peat soil microbial communities from peatlands in Department of Meta, Colombia - 1015_Q2_SP5_10_MG | ecosystem: Environmental > Terrestrial > Soil > Wetlands > Peat | place... | reverse complement strand
GGTCTCGCGCAGCCACGCCTCGCCCTTGACCGCGCGCTCGGTCGCCCACAGCTCCAGCACCTCCCGCCTGCCGCGCAGCGCCTCGCGGACCGGGCGGCGGCCGTAGACCTGCTCGCGGGTCACGGGCTGCGGAAGAGCTCGAAGCTGCCCGGAACGTCGCGTACCTCCCAGCCGAGGCCGGCGATCTCCTCGCGGAGCCGATCCGCTTCGCCGAAGTCACCGGCCTCGCGCGCTACCTGCCGGGCCCGGGCGAGCTCGACCACTGCGGGCGGCGAGACGTCCGTTTCCGCGAGCGACGCGAGCCCGAACACGTCGAATGCGCGGCGGAGCAGTTCGTGGTCGCGCCAGCCGTGCAGCACGGCCAGCGCCTCCGGCGTGTTGAAGTCGTCGTCGAGCGCAACCTCGAACCCCGCCCAGTTGCCGCCCGGCTCGCTCGGGGTACGGAACACGTTCCGGAACCTCTCGACCTGGGCCTTCGCCTGCGCGAGCGTGTCGTCCGTGAAGTCGATCGGCTTGCGCCAGTGCGCCGTCATGAAGAACAGGAGCACCACCTCACGCCCCCAGACGTCGAGCACGTTGCGGAGCGAGACGTCGTTGCCGAGCGACTTCGACATCTTCTCGCCGCCGAACTCGAGCATCCCGTTGTGCGTCCAGATGCGGGCGAACTCGTGCCCGACGGCGCGTGACTGGGCGAGCTCGTTCTCGTGGTGCGGGAAGACGAGGTCGAGCCCGCCGCCGTGGATCTCGAACACCGGCCCGAACGCCTCCTCGGCCATCGCGGAGCACTCGATGTGCCAGCCCGGCCGGCCGCGGCCCCAGGGCGAGTCCCACCATGTGTCCTCGCCCGGCTTGTTCGCCTTCCAGAGCGCGAAGTCGCGCGGATCCTCCTTGAGCGGGTTCGGCTCCTGCTCCTCGACCTGGTCGGGCCGCTGGCCGGAGAGCCGCCCGTACTCCGGATCGCCCGCGACACGGAAGTAGACGTCGCCGCCGACGGGGTACGCCGACCCGCGCTCGACGAGCTCCTCGATCAGGCCGACGATCGCCGGCATGCTCTCGGTCGCCTTCGGCAGGAGGTCCGGCTGTCCGAGGCCGAGATCGGCGGTGTCTTCGAGGTACCACCCGGTCGCGCGCGCGGCGAGCTCCGCGCTCCCGCCCGGCGCCGCGTCGTAGATCTTGTCGTTCACGTCCGTGATGTTGTGGACGAGCGTCGCTTCGTAGCCGCGCTGCCGCAGCCACGCGCGCAGCCACATGCCGAGCACGAACGGCCGCGCGTTGCCGACGTGTGCCCGCTGGTAGACGGTGGGGCCGCAGAAGTACATCCGGATCGGCCCGGGCGGCGGCGGCAGCGCCTCGAGCCGCCGCGTGAGCGTGTTGTAGAGACGCATCGCGTCTAGCCTACGGTGCGCCGGAGCAGCTCGTCCCGCGGCAGCGCGTCGATCACGGCCGCCAGCTCCGGGCCGCGCTCGCTGCCGGTCAACGCGAGCCGCAGCGCCTTCAGGTCGCCGCCGACCGTCTTCAGCTCGCGGACGACCCCGCGCCCGTCGAGGCCGCCTTCGACGAGCTCGCGGAAGCGCGCAAGCGTCTCGGACGCGTCGACCTCGACCTGCTCCGGCTCGAGCACGAGCGCCGCGTACCTCCGCGCCTCGACGAGATCGCGGGCGCCGCGGAGCACGGGCACGACCGACGTCGGCACGCCGGCGCGGGCCGCGAGCTCCTCGTCCGAGAGCGCGGCCAGCGCCTCGAGCGAGAGCCGGCGCAGCCGTGCGAGGTCGAGGTGGACGTCATGGCGCGGCAGGCCGAGCTCCTCGAGGTACGCGCGCACGGCCTCGGCAGGAATGCCGGCATCGTGGAGGTCGGCGAGCGAAGAGGCGCCGTGCCGCTTCGAGAGCTTCGCGCCGTCCTCGCCGAGCAGCAGCCCGTGATGAAGGTACTCCGGCGGCTCGCCGCCGAGGGCGCGGATCAGCGTCGCCTGGAGCTCGGCGTTCGCACGGTGGTCCGAGCCGCGGATCACGTGCGTGATCTCGAAGTCGAGATCGTCGACCGCGGTCGCGAGCTGATAGGTCGGCGTCCCGTCCGGACGCAACAGCGTTGCCTGCCCGAAGCGAAGCGCGCCGTCCGCGTCCGGCTCGCCGACGAGGTGGGCCGCCTCGCGATGACGCACGAAGCGGCTGCTCTGGTGCACCGGACCCTCGTCCCAGCCGATGCCGAGCCAGTCGAGATCCGCCAGCACCGCCTCGGTCCCGCCGTCGACGTTCCGGGTCGGATCGGTGTCGTCGATCCGCAGCAGCATGGTCCCCGCGTGCTCGTCGGCGAACCGCCGGTTGGCGACGGCGCTCAACGCGTTGCCGAGATGGAGCGACCCGGTCGGACTCGGCGCGAAGCGGACGCGGACCATGTGCCGAGTTTACGAGTACTCGAGCTCGGCGCTCGTGGATCCCTCGCGCCGGCGGCGGGTGGCGAAGGCCGAGCCGACGAGGACGAGCACGAAGCCGACGGCCATTCCGGCAGTGAAACGCTCTCCGAGCGCGGCGACGCCGAGCACTGCCGCGACGGCGGGATTGACGTACGTGATCACCGTCGCACGCACCGGGCCGACATCGGCGATCAGCGCGAAGAAGAGCAGGAAGGCGAGTGCGGTGCAGACGAGCGCAAGCACCACCACGGACGCGACCACGCCCGAGCGCGGGACAGCGGCCGGCAGCTGGAACGCGGCGACCGGCGCGTACGCGGCGCAGCACAGCGCGAGCGAGACCGCGATGACGGCGACCGCCGGCAGATCGGCGAGGTAGCGCGAGAGGATCACAGGGCCGACCGCATAGCAGACTGCGACGCCGCCGACCTCAACGAGCGCGAGAACGCTCGACGCGTGCAGGTCGAGGCCGACGATCGCGGCGACGCCGGCGAGTCCGATCACCAGGCCGGCGATCCCGCTGCCGTCGAACGTCTCGCGGTCGGCGAGCCGGAGGCTGATCAGCACTCCGACGAGCGGCACGGCCGCGATCAGCAGGCCCGTGAGCGAGCTCGACAGCCGCTCCTCGGCGCTTGCGAGCAAGAGCCAGGGCAGACCGATCTCGACGGCGGCGAACGCAAGAACAGGCCGCCAGCGCGGCAGCAGCGACCCGAGCCCGCCGCGTGCGATCGCCAACGGCAGCAGGATCAGCGCCGCGCCGCCGGTGCGGAGGAACACGAGCGTCGCCGGCGTGAGCTCGCCGACGGCGATACGGATGAAGTAGTACGGCACGCCCCAGATCACGCACATGGCGCAGAACAGGAGAAGTCCCCGGCGCGTCATCGCGCAAGCTGTATCAGCTACGCGGCGCGCTGCGCGCGGTCGTCGCGCAGGACGAGCCAGAGCTCGAGCAGCCGCTTGCGCTCCGCCTCGGCGAGTGTCTGCCCAAGCTTCCGCTCGTGCAGGGAGAACTCGTCCTCGACCATCTCCCGCGTGAACGTCTCGTCCCACGCATACCCGCGCACCCAGTGCTCGCACGCGCGGACGACGTCCGCCTTCTGCTTCTTCGCCGGGGTGACCGCGCGGCGCGCCAGCTCGTCCACGATCCGCCCCGCATGCGCACGCAGCTCCTCCACCGTCCATTCCTCGAGCGGCTTCGCCATGCACGGAGGGTACGGCTGGCACCGGATGTACGCTCGTACGAGATGCCGTTCCGCGCCGTCGTCTTCGACTTCAACGGCACGCTCTCGGACGACGAGCCGATCCTCTACGCGATCTACGCGGAGATCTTCGCCGAGCTCGGCCGGCCGCTGAACGAGCGCGACTACTACGAGCACCTCGCGGGGCACACGGAAGCGGAGATCTTCCGCCGCTGGACGGGCCGCGACGACCCGGAGCTGATCGCCGACCGCATCGAGCGCTACCGCGCCCGGGTGTTCGACGGCTCGACGGTCGACACCGAAGTGCGCGCCTCGGTTCGCTACGCGGCGGCCCGCGGCCCGGTCGGGATCGTCTCCTCCGCCGCCCGGGAGGAGATCGAGCCGGTCGTCGCAGCAGCAGGCCTCGCCGGCGTCTTCCAGGTGCTCGTCAGCGCGGAGGACGTCACGAGAGGCAAGCCGGACCCCGAGCCGTACGAGCGCGCCGCGCGCCTGCTCGGCGTCCCCGCGGCGCAGACGCTCGCCTTCGAGGACAGCGAAGCGGGAGTGGCCGCCGCGAAGGGCGCCGGGATGCGGGTCGTCGGCCTCACCCGCACCCTCGGCGCCGAGCGGCTCGCCGCGGCCGACGACCTGATCGACCACATCGAGCTCGCCGCGATGGAGCGGCTGCTCGCGTGATCGTGATCGCGCACCGCGGCGCGTCCTGGGAGCTGCCGGAGAACACGCTGGCGGCCTTCGAGCGGGCGATCGAGATGGGCGCCGACTACGTCGAGCTCGACGTGCACGCCGACGCCGCCGGGGCGCTCGTCGTCACGCACGGCCGTCCGGTCCGCGGGCGCGCGTACCCGGCGCTCGAGCAGGCACTCGAGCTCTGCCGCGGGCGGATCGGCGTGATGGTCGAGCTGAAGACACCGCGTCGCTACCGGCGCGACGACGTCGTCGTGCGCACCGTGCGCCTGCTCGGGGACGCAGACGCGCTCGTCTGCTTCCAGCGGCCCCCGCTCGAGCAGGCGCGGGCGCTCCGTCCCGGCCTGCGCACCGTCCAGCACGTCGGCCTCGGCGTCTCGATCCGGGCGGCGCGAGACGCGTGGGCGGCCGGCTTCGCCGACGGGCGCGTCACGGCGCGCGGGCTCGCGACGGCGCGCCGGCTGGGGCTCGAGACCCTCGTCTACACCGTCAACGAGCCGGCGCGCATGCGCGAGCTGGCCGCGCTCGGCGCCGGCGGCATCTTCACGGATCGCCCGGACCTGGCTCTTCGGGAATTTCGGGCCGCGGCTCGTCGGTGAGCTCGAGCAGGCGCGCGCCCTCGGCCGGGAGCGTCGCCGTCACGCGCGTCCCGACGGGCAGCGTCGCCGCCTTCGCCGTCGGCACGTCCGCGATCAGGTCGGCACCACGCCCGACGATCTTGAGGCGCGTCACCGGCCCGAGGAACGTCTGCGTGACCACGTCGCCGACGAGCGTGTTCGGCCCGCCGTCGCCGTTCGCCGGCGCGAGCTCGAGGGTCTCCGGACGAACGAGGACGAGCACACGGTCGCCGCGCTGGCGGTCGCGTGCCGCGTTCACCGTGAGCGTCACGCCCCCGTGGTCGACCATGCCGCTGGCTCCGTCGACGACGGTTGCCTCGAGACGGTTCATCGTGCCGATGAACTCCGCGACGAACGGCGTCGCCGGTGCGCTGTACATCTCGGCAGGCGAGCCCATCTGCTCGATGCGGCCGCGGTACATGACGGCGACGTGGTCGGAGATCGAAAGCGCCTCCTCCTGGTCGTGCGTGACGTAGAGCGTCGTGATCCCGAGCTCGAGCTGGATCCGCCGGATCTCCTCGCGCAGCTGGACTCGCACCTTGGCGTCGAGGGCGGAGAGCGGCTCGTCGAGAAGGAGCACCCGCGGCTCGATCGCGAGCGCGCGCGCGAGCGCTACACGCTGCTGCATGCCGCCCGAGAGCTGGTGCGGATAGCGATCGCCGGCATGGCCGAGGCCGACGAGCTCGAGCAGCTCGCCGACGCGCTTGTGGCGGTCGCCGCGGCTCCGGCCGCGGATCTTCAGACCGAACTCGACATTCTGCGACGCGGTCATGTTCGGAAAGAGCGAATACGCCTGGAAGACCATGCCCATGTCGCGCTTGCTCGGTGAGACGTGCGTCACGTCCTTGCCGTCGACGACGATCGAGCCGGCGTCGGGACGGTCGAACCCTGCGACGAGGCGCAGCGCCGTCGTCTTGCCGCAGCCGGAGGGGCCGAGCAGCGAGAGGAACTCGCCCTGCCCCAACGCCACCTCGATCCCGTCGAGCGCCTTGACGGTGCCGAAATCGCGGTGGAGGTCCTTCAGCTCGAGGTAGGGCATCAGCGGGCTCCTGCGAGGAAGGGTGCGCGCTGGCCGCGCTTGCGCCCGATGAAGAGCAGCGACAGCATGGCGGCCCACGTGATGCCGAAGCTCAACAGCGTCGCGGCGGCGGCGGGATACGCCTGTGTCTCGTTCACGTACTCGAGCTCGATCGGAAAGGTCTTGAACGCCGCCAGGCTCGCGATCGTGAACTCGCCCATGACGATCGCGAGCGCGAGGAACGAGCCCGCGAGGGCAGCTGTGCGGATGTTCGGGACGACCACGCGCAGCAGCGTCGTCGGCCAGCTCGCGCCGAGGCTCTGCGACGCCTCGGTGAGCGTGTGCACGTCGATGGCGCGAAAGCCCGCGTCGAGCGAGAAGAACATGTACGGGAACGCGAGGATCACATACGCGGTGGCGAGGAATCCCCAGGGCTGCGCGTAGAACCACGAAGGCGTGCCCTTGTAGAGGTTGAGCAGGCCGACGACGAGCACGATCGGCGGCACGACGAACGGAATCAGGGCGAGGAACCCGATCACCACCCGCAGCCGCGGCACCTTGAGGTGCACCCAGTAGACGGTGGGGACGAAGATCGCGAGGCTGATCACGATCGTCTCGAGCGCGAGCTCGGCCGAGAGCCGGAGCGTCTGCCAGAACTGGCCGTTGTGGAACACCCACCCGTAGGCGTGGAGCGTGCAGCACTTGCCGGTCTGGTTGCTCCGGAGCGAGAAGAGAAAGGTCGCGATGAGCGGCACGAGGAAGTAGGCGGCGGCGAGCAGCAGCCAGACGAACGCGGAGGGGGCGATGCGACGCCGGCTCATCGGGCCCACCGCGCGGCACGCCGCTGCAGCGGAATGTAGATGACCATCATCACCGCGAGCACGACGAACATCCCGAGGGCGAGCGCTTGCCCGAGATGAGGATTGTTGAACACGTTGCCGGTGTAGTACGCGCCGATCACGACCGGCACGAGGTTGACGGTGCCGGACGTGAGCGCGTACGCGGTCGCGTACGCCGCGAAAGCGTTCCCGAAGAGCAGGATGACCGAGCCGAGGATCGACGGCATCAGCACCGGGAGGGCGACGTGGCGCCAGAACTGCCACGAATTCGCGCCGAGGTTTGCGGCGGCCTCACGCCACTCGCGTCGCAGGCCGTCGATCGCCGGCGCGATCACGAGCACCATCAGCGGGATCTGGAAGTACATGTAGACGATCTCCACGCCGGTCTTCGAGAAGAGCGTGAACCCGTGCTGGTACATGTTGAAGCCGAGCTGGTTCTTCAGGAACGTCGTCACGATGCCGAGCGTGCCGATCGTCGCGATCCAGGCGAACGCGAGCGGAATGCCGCCGAAGTTGGCCGCGACCCCGGAGAACGTGGTCAGGATCGAGCGGATCCAGCGCGGCGTACCCTCGCGAATCGCGGCGTAGGCGATCGCGAGGCCCGTCGCGCCGCCGAGGAGCGCAGTCACCCCGCTCACCTCGATGCTCGTCTTGTAGGCGCCGATGTACGGCTGGTGGACGAGCTCCCTGAGGTTCGTGGTCGACCAGCCGCCGTGCGCGCCCTTGAACGCGCCGACCAGCACCTCGCCCGCGGGCAGGAAAAGGAACATCAGCGCGTAGGCGAAGAACGGCACGGTTCCGAGCCACGCGAGCGAAAGGCGCCTCCGGCCGGACACGCCGTCCGGCCGGAGCGCCCCGTGCACTGCCTCGGTCGCCGTCCTACGCCCCCATCTTGGCGGGCCACTGCTGCGCGATAAGGTTCTTCGCCGCCGTCTGCTGGCCGTTGCTCGCGAACTTGATCTTCGCGTAGAGCGCAGCCGGCGGCAGCGCCGCGAGCAGCGCCTTCGGGATCACCTTCCGGGTGGAGAGGTCCTGGAACCGCGCCGGATGGGAGTAGCCCTTGAGCCAGAGCAGCTGGCCCTGGTCGGAGTAGAGGAACTCGTTCCACAACCGCGCCGTCCACGGGTGCGGGGCTGTCGCGTTGATCGCCTGGCAGTAGTAGGCGCCGTAGACGCCGTCCGCCGGAATGACCGTCTTCCACTTGGCCGCGGGGAACTCGGGCCCGTAGGCGAGGTTGAGGTAGTCCCAGTCGATCACGATCGGCGTCTGGCCCGAGGCGACCGTCTGCGGCGAGGCGTCGACGGGGATCCAGTTGCCTGCGGCCTTGAGCTTCGCGAACCAGTCGATGCCGGGCCCGACGTCGTTCAGCGAGCCGCCGTTCGAGAGCGCAGCGGCGAACACGCCTGCGACCGCTGAGCCCGCCGTGAGCGGGCTGCCGTTCAGCGCTACCTGGCCCTTGTACATCGGCTTGAGCAGGTCGGCGAACGACGTCGGCGGCGTGCTGATGATGCCGGCGTTGTAGCCGATCGAGATCGCGCCGTAGTAGTCGCCCGTCCAGTAGCCGCGCGTGTCCTTCATGAAGCGCGGGATGGTCGAGAAGTTCGTGTTGAAGTACTTCGCGAACAGGCCCTGCACCGTGCCCTGGATCGCGAACGCCGGACCGTCGTCGACGGCGTCCGGAGCGCGCGGGTCGCCCTTGAGCGACTGCACGGCCTGGTTCTCCTGGGCGGACGAGTCGTCGGGATCCGCGCTGTTGACCGCGATCTTGTACTTCGACTGGAAGGTCGAGATGATCTGCCCGTAGTTCGCCCAGTCGGGAGGCAGCGCGATGACGTTGAGCCCGCCCTCCTTCTTGGCCTCGGCGAGCATCTCCGTGGGCGAGACGAGCTTGCCTTTGAGCGGAGGCGCGATGCGAATGCCCCGCTCCCTCGCCCAGGCGAGGCCCGGGCTGGAGAGGACGGTGAGGCCGGCCGCGGCGGCCACGCTCCGCTTCAACATCTGCGAGCGGCTCATCCCCTCCTCGTCGAGCTTCCGCCAGAACTCGAGCTCTTGTGCTTCGTGGTCCTCCATCGCCCCTCCCAAATCGGATGCAGAATGTGAACGAGTGGTAAGCGAAGCAGGTCCGGGCCCGCTGATCAATGGGTCTTGCGATCCTGTTACCGGTCGTTAACCAGATCTCCTTACCGCTAGGCTCGGGGCATGACCCCGTTCGAGGGTGACGGCCTCTGGCTGCGGTGCGCCCTGCACGCCCACACGACGAACTCCGACGGCGAGCTGGCACCCGACCTGCTCGCGCGCCACTACGAATGGGCAGGCTACGACGTCCTCGCGATCACCGACCACTGGGTACGGACGGACGAGCGGTCGACCCGCAAGCTCCTCGTCATCCCCTCCACCGAGCTGAACGCGCAGTGCGGCGGGCCCGAGCACGACGCCCACGTGCTCGCACTCGGCGTGGAGGCCGATCCGGTGATCCCCGAGAACGAGTTCGCGCCGCTCCAGGAGGTGGTGGACTGGATCGCCGGGAACGGCGGCGTTCCGTACATCGCGCACACCTACTGGAGCGGGCTGCGCACCGAGCAGTGGGAGGCGTGCGAGGGGCTCGCGGGGCTCGAGGTCTGGAACGCCGGCTGCGAGCTCGAGCTGGGCCGGGGCGACTCGTCGCAGCAGTGGGACGAGGCGCTCGAGTCCGGGCACCGGCTGTTCGGGCTCGCCACCGACGACTCGCACCACCCGGGCTACGACAGCGGCTTCGCGTGGACGATGGTGCGCGCCGCCGAAAAGAGCCGGGAGGCGCTGCTCGACGCCCTCCGCAGCGGCGCCTTCTATGGCTCCACCGGCCCGGCGATCGCCGCCGTCGAGGTGACGGCGGATGCCGTCACCGTCCGCTGCAGCCCCGCCGAGGCCGTGACCCTCTACACAGGACGCATGCGCGGCGCCCGGGCCAACGCCGGCCGCCTCGGCTATCCCCACAACTCCGAGATCCTCGAGCGCGACACCGCCGGGCTGATCACCGCCTGCCGGCTCGAGCGCCCCTGGGAGGCACGGTACGGCCGCGTCGAGGTCGCCGGCCCTTCCGGCAGCCGTGCCTGGACGAATCCGCTGTGGATCGCGTAGACGCGCTCGACCAGCTCGCCTCGCGGCGGTTCGACCTGCTCGTGATCGGCGGCGGCATCGTCGGCGCCGGCATCGCCGAGGCCGCGTCGGCGCACGGTCTGTCGGTCGCGCTCGTCGACAAGGGCGACTTCGGCGGCGCCACCTCGAGCGCCTCCTCGAAGCTGATCCACGGCGGCCTCCGCTACCTCCGGCTCGGCGACGTCGGCCTCGTGCGGGAGGCCCACCGCGAGCGGCGCCTGCTGATGACCGTCGTCGCGCCCCACCTCGTGCGCCGGCTGCCCTTCCTCTTCCCGCTCTACGACGACGGCCCCTTCCGGCCGTGGTTCGTGCAGACCGGGATCGTGCTCTACTCGACGATCGCCCGTGCCCGTCTCAACGGCCCGATCGCGGTCGAGCGCGCGCGGCGGATGGTGCCGCAGCTTCAGGCAGCCGGCCTGCGCAAGTGCGCGCTCTACGCGGACGCGTGGACGAACGACGGCCGGCTCACGCTGGCGAACGTGCGCGCAGCCGCCGACGACGGCGCGGTCGTGCTCAACTACGCGGAGGTCGTCGCGCTGCGCGGGCGCGAGGGCGCGGAGGTGCACGCCGACGGTCGCACGATCGCCGTGCGCGCCGATCGCGTCGTGAACGCGAGCGGCCCCTGGGTCGACCGCGTGCGCAGGCTCGAAGATCCGGGCGCGCGCGCGTCGATGCGCCTGAGCAAGGGCGTGCACGTGCTCGTCGACGGCGGCGGGGACTGGGACGCCGCGTTGACGATCTCGCACGACAAGGTGCGTGTGACGTTCGCCGTTCCCTGGGAAGGGATGCTGCTGCTCGGGACGACGGACACGCTCCACGAGGGCGAGCCGGAGAGGGCCGGCGTCACCGACGCGGACGTCGCACAGGTCCTGCGGGAAGCGTCGCTCGCGGTCGAGGACATCGGCTCGGTGCGTGCGTCGTTCTGGGGCTTGCGCGTCCTCCCCGGCGGCGAAGGGACGACGGCGAGCGCGCGGCGCGAAACCGTCTTCTCGACCGGCCCGTCGGGGATGGTCAGCGTCGCCGGCGGCAAGCTGACGACGTACCGGCAGATCGCGCTCGACGCGCTCCACCATCTCGGAGTGCGCGGGCTGTCCGCGCGACCGCGGCCGCTGCCCGGGGCGACGGGGCTCGAGCGGATCTCATGGCCCGGGGAGCTCGACCGGACGACGCGGAACCACCTGCTCCACCTGTACGGCTCGCTCGCGGTCGACGTGCTCGCACCGGCGGCCGACGATCCGTCGCTGCTCGAGCCGCTCGTCCCCGGCCGGCCCGACCTGTGCGCGCAGGAGGCCTATGCACGGGCGCACGAGTGGGCGCTCACGGACGAAGACGTGATCCGGCGCCGCACGACCGCCTGGCTGGCCCCGGCCGGGGCACGCGTCCCGCACTAGGCTGCGTGCGGTGGAGGAGCTGCTGGCGGCCTGGTTCGACGAGCACGAGCGGCGCCTCCCCTGGCGGGAGACACGCGACCCGTACGCGATCCTCGTCTCGGAGGTGATGGCGCAGCAGACGCAGATCGACCGCGTGGTGCCGCGCTGGCGCGCCTGGCTCGAGCGCTGGCCGACCGCGGACGCGCTCGCGGCGGCCTCGCCCGCAGACGCGATCCGCGAGTGGCAGGGGCTGGGCTACAACCGGCGCGCGCTCAACCTCCACCGCGCCGTGCAGCAGGTGGCGGCGCAGGGGTGGCCCGACGACCTGACGGAGCTTCCCGGTGTCGGCCGCTATACGGCGGACGCTCTCGCGTGCTTCGCGTTCGGACGTGACGTTCTGCCCGTCGACGTCAACGTGCGGCGCGTGCAGGAGCGCACCGGGCACACGTTCGGCGCGCGGTCCGCACAGGCTCTGATGGACCTCGGCGCGACCGTCTGCCTCGCCCGTGTGCCCCGCTGCGGCGAGTGCCCGCTCGCCGAGCGCTGCCCGTCCCGCGGCCGCCGCTTCGAGCCGCTGCGCAGGCAGGGGCCGTTCGACGGTTCGTTCCGGCAGCGGCGGGCGGCCACGCTCCGGCTCGTGGCTGCGGCGGCGCGGCCGCTGGCCGAGCTCGACGCCGACGCAGTCGCCTCCCTCGTCCGCGACGGGCTCGTCAGGGTCGAAGCGGAAACCGTGGCACTGCCCGCCTAGTACCATCGCGATGATGCTCGCCTCCTCGATCGTCACGCTGCTGATCCCGGTGTGGATCCTGCTCGGGCTCGTCGTGCTGATGGGCGTCGTGGCGGTGCTCGGGCGCATCCAGAACGGTCGCTACCTCCGGCCGTTGATCACGCTGATCTCGAAGGTGCCCCTCTTCCGCCGCTGGCTCCAGAGGGCCTCCACCGCCGCGCTCGAGCGCTCCAACCCCGAGCTCGCGAGCGCGATGAAGAAGATGCAGCGGCACGGCAAGAGCCTCAACGACCCGCAGCGCGCGCAGGCGGCGATGTCGCAGCTCAGTCCGCAGGAGCGCCGAGCGCTGCTGGCCGCCCAGGAGGAGCAGGGTCTCGCCCCGGAGGCGACGAACCGCGAGATGCGGCGCCGGCTCGAGCGGGCGCGCAAGGACGCGCAGCGCCGCGGCCGCTAGTAACAAGTTGTTACCAGCGTGCGTCGACGCGGCGGCGCCTATGTCGCGCTGCGTCACAGACCCCTGGTGCCAGGCACGGTGCCTGGCACCAGGGGAGGCAACGCCGGCCTGCCACGCGACGTGGGATCGCCATGCGCCCCCTTGAGCGCCGGGCTTCCGTGACGGTTCCGTGACGGTGCCTGGCACGGTGCCTGGCACCGGGGGCTGCTGCTTCCCTACTCGGCGACGATCTGGCACGGTGCCTGGCACCGCGGGCTGCTTCCCTACTCGGCGACGATCGGGTGCCGCATCCAGACGTTCGGCTCGGCGTACGTGCCGCAGCCGTCGCGGAAGCGCACCGGCACGAGCGCGCCCGGGACGATGTAGTCGCCGTCCTCCGGATACTGAAGGTCGGTCCACTCCTCCCATTCCTCCCGCGAGCCGGTCACCGTCAGCGAGCGCGGTGCCGGCTCGAGCAGCTCCGCCCCCAGCCGCTCGTGGGTCCGCAGCCACGGGTCGTACATGTAGCCGTCCTCGCGCCGCCACATGACGTAGCGCTCGATCGGGATCAGCGGGTAGTTCTCCTTCCGCGTCGGCCGCACCGGCGCGATCACGCTGTCGAAGCCGTGCGCGGCGGCGAGCCCGACCATCCGCCCGAGCACGACGCCGCCCAGCCCCAGGCCTCTGTGGGTGGGCACGACGCCGGCGACGATCGAGCAGAGCGTCGTCGGCTCGCCGACCGCGCCGTTGCTCAACGCCCAGTCGATGCCACGGGGCTCCGGAACGCCGTCCCAGCGAACGGGCAGCGTGCACGCGTAGCCGAGCGTCGCCTTCACGTCGGTGTCGACCAGCCACATCTGGAAATCGGGATAGACCTCGTAGAGACGCTCCCAGAACGTCGCGACGACGGGGTCATGCGACACGAACCTGGGCCAGAAGCTCGGCAGCGTTCCCTGCAGCTCGGGATGCTCCGCGTGCGTGACGACCGCGAGGTTCATCGGCGCAGCAGCGCCACCGCCTGCGCGGCGAGGCCCTCCCGGCGCCCGGTGAAGCCGAGCCCGTCCGTCGTCGTCGCGCGGACGGCGACGCGCTCCGGCTCGGCGCCGAGCGCGCCCGCGAGGCGCGCGCGCATCGCGTCGCGGTGCGGTGCCAGCCGCGGCTCCTCGCCGACGAGCACGACGTCGGCGTTGACGAGCTCCCAGCCGGCCTCGCGCACGCGCCGCCACGCCTTGCGCAGCAGCTCCACCGAGTCCGCGCCGGCGAGCGCAGGGTCGCCCGAGGGGAAGAGCGCCCCGATGTCCTCCAGGCCGGCGGCGCCGAGCACGGCGTCCGTGAGCGCGTGCGCGAGCACGTCGCCGTCGGAGTGCCCCGCGAGGCCCCGGGGATGCTCGATCCGCACGCCTCCGAGCACGAGCGGCACGCCTTCGGCGAACGCGTGCGCGTCGAAGCCGGCGCCGACGCGGAGCTCGCTCACGGAAGCCACGACGCGATCCTGGCGAGGTCGTCGGCCGTCGTCACCTTCAGCAGGCGCGGATCGCCGGGGACGACCTTCACCCGGCCGCCGCGCGCTTCCACGAGGCCTGCGCAGTCGGTCGCGTCGCCGCCGCCGCCGACGGCACGGCGCAGGACGTCCGCCGGGAACGCCTGCGGCGTCTGCACGGCCCAGAGCCCGTCGCGGGCGACCGTCCCCTCGACGCCCCCGTCGCCGCCCACCCGCTTGAGCGTGTCCGAGACGGCCACGCCGGGAACGGCACCGTCCCAGCCCTCGGAGAGCGGCGCCAGCACCCGCTCGATCACCTCGGCCGGCAGCAGCGGCCGCGCCGCATCGTGGACGAGCACGACGACCGCGTCCTCGGGCACCTCGGCGAGCCCGGCGCGAACGGAGTCGGCCCGCGTCTCGCCCCCCGGCACGCAGGCGCTGACCTTGTCGCAGCCGAGCTCCTCGGCGAGCAGGATCGCCGGCTCCTCCCAGCCGGGCGGCGCGACGACGACGATCGCGTCCACCCACTGGGAGCCGTCGAGGCGGCGCAGCGGCTCGGCCAGCAGCGGCTCGTCACCGAGCCTCGCGAACGCCTTGGGCTGGTCCAGGCCCAGCCGCTCCCCGCGGCCTGCAGCCACGAGGATGGCCCAGACGGACACGATGACGCCGACTCAGACGGTGGCGGCGACGGCCTTCTTCTTCGCCGTCGTCGTCTTCTTCTTGCCGTTGCTGATGCCGTTGCCCGTGAGCACCTCGTCCAGCCACTCCGCGCACTCGTCCTCGTCCATGCCCTTCGCGTACATCAGCTCGGAGGCGAGGATCTTCTTCGCCTTCACGAACATCTGCTTCTCGCCGGTGGAGAGGCCCTTCTCGTGGTCGCGGAGAGAGAGGTTCCGGACGACCTCGGCCAACTCGAGGATGTCGCCCGTCTTCATCTTGTCGCGGTTGTGCTTGAAGCGGCGGTTCCAGTTCTTCGGCATCTCGGTCGAGCCGCCGGTCAGCGCCTTGAGCACGACGCCGACCTCCTTCTCCCCGATCACCCTGCGGAGGCCGACCGCCTCGGCGTTCTCCGACGGGACTTGCACGGTCATGTCGTTGTGCAGGATCTTGATGGTCAGGTATTCGCGCTTCTGCCCCAGGACCGCCCGCGTCTCCTTCTTGACGACCGTCCCGGCCCCGTGGTGGGGATACACCACCTTGTCGCCGACCTTGTACAAGCCTGACCACCCTCCCTTCGGCCCCGCTTTTCCGCCAAAAGAGCCGGCCCTAGGAGGCGGCCGGCCCACAGAGCATCAGTCTACCAAAAACCGCCTGGAAAAGCCAAAGTTCCGGCAATTTCCGATTTCAAAGCAGCAAATGCGACGCTTTCCCCGAATCACAATTGGAGGTAGCGGTCGACGAGGTTGTGCTCCTGCAGCCGCCGCAGCCCCTCCCTGATCTCCCGCGCCCGCACCGCGCCGACCCCGTCGACGGCCTCGAGATCACGCTGGGACGCCCGCACGAGCGTGTCGAGCGAGCCGAAGTCGCTCACGACGCGCCGGACCACGGGCTCGGGCAGGCGGGGGACGTGCGAGAGCACCCGGAAGCCGCGCGGCGAAACGGAGGTGTCGAGGGGGTTGACGCCGCGGTCGTAGCCGAGCACCTCCGCCAGCCGGTCGAACTCGCGCAGGTGCTGGTAGCTCAGCGCGCGCAGGCCCTCGAGCGCCACGGCGGCCTCCGCCCCCCCGTTCCCGGCGTGGTAGTCGAACACGATCGCCTGGCGCTCGTCCGGCACGTTGCCGACGAGCTCCTCGAGCTGGAGCCGGATCAGCCGGCCCTCGCCGCCGAGCTCCACGCAGTCACGGCTGATCCGCTCCGCCATGCGAGAGGTCATCTCCGCACGCTGGAGGACGACGAGCACGTCGTCGAGCACGACCGCGTTCTGGAACTCGAGCGCGGTCAGCCGGGTCAGCACCTGCTCGAGCCGCTGCCGGTACGTCTCCAGCGTCGCGAGCGCCTGGTTCGTCTTCGCGAGCACGTCGGCGACCGGGTCGAGCTGGTACCGCGCCTGGCCGACGAAGATGGTGACCGTCTCGCGCTGCTGCGACACCGAGACGACGAGCGCGCCCGTCTGCTTGGCGACGCGCTCTGCGGTGCGGTGGCGGGTGCCCGTCTCGTCGGACGGGATCGTCGGGTCGGGCATCAGCTGCACGTTCGCCCAGGCGAGGCGCTTGATCGCGTTGTCGATGATGATCGCGCCGTCCATCTTCGCCAACTCGTAGAGGAGCTGAGGCCGGAACGGGGCGTCGAGGCGGATGCCGCCCGAGTAGAGGAACGCGAGCTCGTGCGGATCGCCGATCACGATCAGCGCCCCCTCGTGCGAGCGGATCACGTCGTCGACGGCCTGCCGGAGCGCCATGCCGGGCGCGATCTTCGCGATCGCCTCGAGCAGATGCGGGTCGCGGCGCGGGTCGTCCTCGGACGGCGTGCGGGTGAAGCCGAGCTCGCCGAGCCCGAGGGGCTCCTCTTTCGGATCGCCTGGCACACACAGAGTGTGCCAGCTACCGGCTCAGCGCTTCCGTACGTTCCCCGGCGGCGGAATCCAGCCCGGCGGCGAGCGCCTGGCGCAGGGTCTCGGCCCGCGTGACCCTGAGCCCTGGGTGCTCCGGCGTGTCCGGAGGCGCGACGATCTCGCCCAGCCCGAGCTTCGCACACTCCTCGAGCCGCCTCGCCGCCTGGGTCGCCGGGCGCAGGCGCCCGGTCAGGCCGACCTCGCCGAACGTGGCGGCGCCGGTCCGCACGGGCGCGCGGCGCGCCGCCGAGGCGATCGCCAACGCGACCGCGAGGTCGGCCCCAGGCTCGTCGATGCGGACGCCGCCGGCGACGTTCACGAAGACGTCCGCCTGGCCGAGCGAGACGCCGGCGTGCCGCGCGAGAACCGCCACGATCATCGCCAGCCGCTTCGGGTCGACGCCGGTCGCGACGCGGCGCGGCATGGCCAAGTCGGTCTGCGCGACAAGAGCCTGCACCTCGAGCAGGATCGGCCGTGTGCCTTCCAGCGCGCACGCGACCGCGGCGCCCGGCTCCCCGTCGACCGTGTGGCCGAACACCGCGGACGGGTCGGGCACGCCGACGAGGCCGGCGCCCGTCATCTCGAACACGCCGATCTCGTTCGTCGAGCCGAAGCGGTTCTTCGCCGCGCGCAGCACGCGATGCGCGCGATAGCGGTCGCCCTCGAACTGGAGCACGCAGTCGACGAGATGCTCGAGCACGCGAGGCCCTGCCACCGAGCCGTCCTTCGTCACGTGCCCGACGAGGATCGTCGCGACCCCGGACTCCTTCGCCACGCGCAGCAGCCGTCCCGCCGCCTCGCGGACCTGTGCGACCGAGCCGGGCGCGGAGCCGAGCTCGGCCGAGTACAGCGTCTGCACCGAGTCGATCACGCAGACGTCGGGGCGCTCGGTCTCGAGCGTCGCGCAGACGGCGTCGAGCTCGGTCTCGGCCAGGACCTCCACCGCCTCCGCACCGCCCAGCCGGGCGGCCCGGAGGCTCACCTGCGCGACCGATTCCTCACCCGTGACGAGCAGCACGCGCCTCGTCCGGCTCATCGCCTGGAGGGCGCTGAGCAGCAACGTCGACTTGCCCACCCCCGGCTCGCCGCCGACGAGGACGAGCGAGGCGCGGACGAGCCCGCCTCCGAGCACGCGGTCGAGCTCGGCGACACCCGTCGGAATCCGCGCCGCCTCCTCGACTGCCACGTCGACGAGACGGAGCACGGGTCGCGGCGGCGCCGGCGCCCGGCCCGCCTGCCCGACCGCCTCCTCGACGAGCGTCCCGAAGGAGGAGCAGCCCGGGCATTTCCCGAACCAGCGCCCGGCCGAGTAGCCGCACTCGGTGCACGCGAACTGGACGGCGGGCCTGGCCACGGAGCCAGCCTACGGGCGGGGCCGGATGCCGATGGTGACGGCCTCCCAGAGCCTTCCCGGCAACGAAAAAGCGGCTCCGCCGCAAGGAGCCGCTTCGTCGTTCTGAGGGGGAGTGCACCCGAGCCCCCACCGCATCGGGGCCCAGTGGGGATGTGCCGTCTGGGAGGATCCTGCACCGGCCGGGGCGGTTGATTCCTCCCCTTTCGGGTGGTTCATCGCGGTGCTTCACCGGCCCGCTCGGGAAAACGCCGCCCCGGGAGGGGGAAAACCCGCACCGAGGTTCCGCGTCACCCGTGATGTCCGGCCGGCGGGCGCCCATGAGCATTTGGGCATCCCAAGCCAGCAACCACACACGGAGGAGACGGGATCATGAAGAAGTTTGTCGAGTTCGGCGGAGTCGCTGCCGGAATCATCCTCGTGGCATTCGGGGTCGCGGCGATCGTGCTCGGAGTCAACGGCAAGAACACCGTCAACTCCAACCTCAAGCAGCAGCAGATCGTCGGTACGCCCGACATGACACCGGCCGGGATCAAGACCGAGGCGCAGGCGGCGCACCTGCCCAGCACGATCAAGCTGCCGACGTGCAGCGTCGCCGGCAAGCCCGTGACGAACGGCGCGACCGCCCGCTGCTTCGCGGAGTACATGCAGATCCACGCGTACGAGGCCACGGGCGGCGTCCCCTACGCGAAGATGCCGGAATACGCGACGGCCAACGGCAAGGGCACGAACGACGCGTCGAAGGCCCTGATGCAGAACGGGCAGCCCGTCGCCAATGCGGCCCGCAACGTCTGGGTCACCGAGACCGCGCTGACGACCGCCCTCAACGTCTCGTACATGGCGTCGCAGCTCGGCAACTTCGGCATCGTCGTCGGGATCGCCCTCCTGCTCAGCGGGTTCGGCTTCCTGATCCTCGCCCTCAGCGGTGCCCTTCGCGCCGGCAGCTGGTTCTTCGAGCGGAAGGCGGTGAAGGAGGCGGGGAAGAAGACCGCCCCGGCCGGCGCCTGAGCCCGTCATTCGCCTGAACGATCCGAAGGGCGGCCCCGGGGCCGCCCTTCTTCGCGGTCCTCAGGCGGCGCGCGGGCGCTCCGCGCGCAGGGCCGCGAGACCGGCGCGCGCGAGCGCCGCGGTGAACCACGCGAACAACAGCCAGTTGAGGACCTCCTCCGGCGGGAACGCGAGCGTCACGTACCAGGTCTGGAGGCCGAACGGGAGCGGAGGCTGAGCCGAGCTCAGCCAGAGCGTCACGAGGAGCGCCGCGAGGGCGGCCAGCGGCCACGGTGCCGGCGCCCCGCCGCGGCGCACCCAGGCGCAGAGCTGCGGCACGCACAGGAGGAGGAAGGCGAGCCGGTAGTCGAAGTTGTTCCCGAACACGTAGGTGCCGAGATACACGGCGGCACCGGCCCAGAACGCGTCGAGGCGCAGGCTGCCGTCGCGGCCGCCGACGGCGAAGGCGGAGCGCCGCAGACGCAGCAGCACGAGCGCGAGCGCGAGACCGAGCGCGAGCACCGCCAGCCGGACGTAGCGCACCTCCGCCGCGCTCTGCACCCAGCTCACGTGCGCGAGCCGCAGCGCCTCGACCACGACGCCCGCGCCGTACGAGTTGACGACGACGCGCGGGATCACGTGGCGGAGCGTGCGAATGTCGTTCAGCGTCACCGCGGCATACGCCGTGAGCACGACGACGGAGGCGAGCAGCGCCGGCCAGCGCCGGCGCAGGCGGACGAGCGGCGCGAGCGCGAACGCGGGGAACAGCTTCAGCGCCCCTGCGAGCACGATCGGGGCCGCGCCGGCCAAAGGGGAGCGGCGGACGAGGAGGAGCCCGAGCACGACGAATGCAAACATCAGCATGTCGACGTTGCCGCGCTCGACGCCGAGCATCGTCGCCGGCGCCAGCAGCCCGATGCTGTACACGGCGCCCTCCCCGAGCGTCAGCGGACCGGCCGCCGCCAGGGCCGCGGCGAAGAAGACGACGTCGATCGAGACGCCGAGCGGCACCGTGTCGCCTTCGCCGAGCCCGAAGACCCCGAGCCGCGTCCACACGCGGGGGTAGTTCGCGGGGCGGTGGAACGGATCGCAGGGGTTGTGCGGGAAGGCCTCGATGCCGCGATGCTCGCAGTCCCAGCTCGAGGTGACCGAGCGCAGGTCGGCGAACGACTTGTCGCCGGGCTCGATTCCCACGGTCGCCCACGGCGTCGTGCCGGTGACGCCGCGGTACGAGAGCAGCGCCGCGAAGAAGAGGACGACGAGCATCCCCGCGAGCAGGCGTCCGTCGACCTTCTGCAGCCGTCGCATCCCGGCGAGGCTACAGCCTGAACGAGAGAGGCCGCCTCGCGGCGACCTCTCTCCGACTCCTAGTCCTCGATGGCCGGCTCGTCGTCGCCCGCCGCGGAGGCGACAGGCTCCTCCGGCGGCACCGTCACCTTCTCGGGAGTCACGTCGCCCGGGATGAAGGTGATGTCGACCTCGTCGGCCGGCTCCCCGTCCTCGTTCGACTTGCGGCCGACGAGGATCGTGGAGCCCGGCTCGATCTGCCGGCCGAGCACGTAGTCAGCGAGCGGGTCCTCGATGAACCGCTGGATCGCCCGGCGCAACGGCCGCGCACCCATCGCCGGGTCGTAGCCCTTGTCGACGAGCAGGTCCTTCGCCTCCTCGGTCAGCTCGATGGTGACGCTGTGCGTCGCCATCTGCTCGCGCAGTCGCTTGAGCACGAGGTCGATGATCGTCTTGATCTCTTCCTTTGCGAGCTTGTGGAAGACGATGATCTCCTCGATGCGGTTGAGCAGCTCGGGACGGAACACCTTCTTGAGCTCGCCCATCACCCGCGACTTCATCTCGTCGTAGGAGAGGCCGCCCTCGTCGCCGACGGTGAAGCCGAAGCCCTGGTTCTTGGAGATCGAGCCGGCGCCGATGTTCGACGTCATGATCACGATCGTGTTCCGGAAGTCGACGCGGCGACCCTGGGCGTCCGTCAGCTTCCCCTCCTCCAGGATCTGGAGCAGGATGTTGAACACGTCCGGGTGCGCCTTCTCGATCTCGTCCATCAGGACGACCGAGTAGGGCCTGCGGCGCACGGCCTCGGTGAGCTGGCCGCCCTCGTCGTAGCCGATGTAGCCCGGAGGCGAGCCGACGAGCCGGGAGACGGAGTGCTTCTCCATGTACTCGGACATGTCGACCTGGATCAGCGCGTCCTCGTCGCCGAACAGGAACTCGGCGAGCGTGCGCGCGAGCTCCGTCTTGCCGACGCCGGACGGGCCGAGGAAGATGAACGAGCCGGTCGGC
>Ga0187777_10000768_pt1 | contig 21133 bp, 20 predicted proteins | sample 1015_Q2_SP5_10_M_FD_132416 | JGI IMG/M metagenome (GOLD analysis project Ga0187777, IMG submission 132416) | Tropical peat soil microbial communities from peatlands in Department of Meta, Colombia - 1015_Q2_SP5_10_MG | ecosystem: Environmental > Terrestrial > Soil > Wetlands > Peat | place... | reverse complement strand
GCGGGCGAGCCGGGGGCGAGCAGCGCGTCGGCCTTGGTGTCGATGCGCGACAGGAAGAACGACGCCGCCGAGGTGATCGTGTCCACCGGCTCGCCCGCGTCGGCCCGCGCCGACAGGCCACGCAGGTAGGCGTCGATCACCTGCTCATAACGCTCGACCGAGAACAGCAGCGTCACGTTGACATTTACCCCACGGCGCGTCAGGTCCTCGATCGCGGGCAGCCCCGCCTCGGTGCCCGGAACCTTGATCATCACGTTCGGCCGATCGAGGCGCCCCCACAAATCGACGGCCTGGGCGATCGTCGCGTCGGTGTCGTCGGCCAGATCGGGGGTGCACTCGAACGAGATGAACCCGTCGGTTCCCCCGGTGCCGTCGTACTCGGGACGGAGAAGCTGGGCAGCGTCGCGGACATCGTCGAGCGCGATCGAGAAGAACAGCTCCTGGGTGTCCCGCTGGCCGGTCGGGGCGAGCCGGCGGAGTTGATCGTCGTAGAGGTCGGAGCCTTCGATCGCCTTTGCAAATATCGTCGGATTGGACGTCGCGCCGGTCACCCTGTAGTCGCGGATCAGCTCGGCGAACCCTCCGGTTTCGAGTAGTTCACGGGATAGCGTGTCCAGCCAGATCGAGACGCCGGCGTCGTGTAGCTGTTGCAGGCGTGGATGTGGCGCCATGTCAGTCCTCCTCTCGGTGTTGCGCGAACCACGAGACCGTCGCGGAGTCAAAAGGCGATGAACTCGCCGCCGCCATGAGCTTCGCACATCCTAAGACCCGAGCCGCTGAGTTCCGCGGGTGCGCGGACCTGCACCAGTGATCTCACCGGGGCCGCTACGGGCGCGATCCCGCCACCGTCGCGTCAGCCTTGATCGCATGAACGGGACGCGTTCGCACAGGGTGACTCCGGTCGGGGCGGTGGTTCGCGGCCTCATCGCCGGTGCGGTCGGAACCGCGGCGATGGACGCACTGTTGTTTGCTCGCTATCGGCGGGGCGGCGGCCAGACGGGGCTTGAGGCGTGGGAGTCTTCAGCCGGCGTGACGACGTGGGAGCAGGCGCCGGCGCCGGCGCAGGTCGGCAGGCGCCTGGTGGAGGGCCTGTTCCGCATCGAGCTTCCGCCCACCCGTGCCCGAGTGGTCAACAACGTGACCCATTGGGCCTTCGGGATCCTCAACGGCGCGCTGTACGGGCTTATCGCGGAGTCGCTGCACGAGCCTCGGATCGGCTACGGACTGCCCTTCGGCGCCGCGGTCTGGGCGAGCGGTTACGTGATTCTGCCTGCGGCCAAGCTGTACGAACCGATCTGGGACTACGACGTCGAGACGCTGGCGAACGATCTCAGCGCCCATCTCGTCTATGGGCTCGGCACCGCCACGGCGCTGCGGCTGCTCTCGGGGTGAGCAAACGAGCCACGTTGTCGAAGACGATCGCAGATCTCGTGATGGCGATCCCCCGGCAGATCACGGTCGCTCACGCCTAGCCCGTTCTGCCCAAGCTCGGGTAGGTAGTTCTCCGCAGCCGAGCAGCGGCGAGGTGCGGATTGAGGCCCCACTCGCACACATCAGACTCCCGATCGACGATCCTCGTTCGAGTGGAGTAAAGATGTCAGCGCTCTTTCGCGCCGGTAAGCGCCGAACAGCTCATGGTCCTTTGTCGGCCGGCGCCGTCTCCCGCCCGACCGCTCGGGCGGGCGTGTATCTGACCGACGAGGTCTTCCTTTACAGGGTCGTGGACATTGTCGCGAGCGGGATGGGCCAGATGGTCGACCTCGAGGACTGCTACTGGTTGGACGTCGTACGCGTTCCGGTGACAGCTTTGGGCACGCGTCCGCTGCGACTCGTGACCCCGGCGCGCGTCGAGGGCTGAGGCGGAGCCCGACCGTGTCGAAGAGCTCGGCCAGGACCGGCGGAAAATCGGCACTGGCGCCGTCTACGAGCTCGCCGGCGCCTCCGAGGCATTGAATCTCGTCACCCGGGTCGGCGCCGGCGGCGCAGTGGTGCTGACCACCTAGCCGCCGGCCCGTCTGACGGTCCGTTGATCGACTCGGACGGAGCGGCGCCAAGCCTCAGAGGGCAGCGACGTGAAGGACGTCCTCCATATAGCGTCCCGCGGCCTCCGATGCCGCCTCCGGCGTGCTTCCGTGCTGGCGCGCGTTCATGTAGGCGGCGTACCAGTCCCACCAGTTATGCGGCGCATGACTCTTCTCGTACGGGTCGTGGTGCTCGGCCGTCTCATGCAGCAGATCAGCCAGGTGTGCGATGTCCACCGTCAGTCCTCCCATTCCCGTCCCGGAAGGCGCGCCTTAATCTCTTGGAGGAGCCACCCATTACCGTCCGGATCGCTGAACGAGGCGTAGGTCTGGTAGGAGCGACCTTGTGGGTCTGGGCCTGGAACCGGCCCGCCGTCAAGGTGGAAGACCCCACTGACCTCAGCGCCGCGGCTGACCAGCTCCGCTCGTGCGGCATCGATGTCGCTGACCGCAAGCAGCAAGCGTTTAGCTGATCCAGGCTCGGCGGTGGTGAGGCCCTTCCCGAACGCGATCGAGCACTGCGAGTGGGGCGGTGTCAGCTGGACCGCCCGGAAGTCCTCGCCGCGCGCGATGTCGGCGTCCAGCCGCCATCCGAGGTTCTGGTAGAAGCGTTTTGCCCGGTCTACATCGGACACGGGCAACGTCACGACCTCTAGCCTCAGGTCGATTGTCCCCGGCGCGGGGATGTCCGCAGAAGCATCGGGACTCACGCCGGTGCTACTCATGGTGACCTCCAGCGGTCGATTGGCATTGGGGCCAGCCTGTCGCACGGGTTGATCCGTCGCGCCCGTGAGACCCTGGTCTGTGCCCGGGACCAGAGAGCGACCCAGGCTGACGTCCTGGCCGACTCCGAGCCACCGACTGATCTCTGGTTTTGCTCGCGCGCGGCGCTGCGCAGGCCAGGCACATGACGCGTCAGTCCGCGCCGTCCGCCGGCTCAGGCACCTCTCGCCGGAGGACCTCCTCGCGGCTGTAATGCCCCACCGCGTCAAACCAGCGCTTGGCGTGCAAGCCACGGCGCAGATCGCAGTCAGCGACCACAATCCCCTCCTCCCCATACAGCGGTCCCGCGATCACCTCCCCCCAGGTCGGCTCGATCACTGCCGCGCCTCCGCGTCCAAACACCTCCTGGCCTTCAGGGAGCGCCACCGGGAAGTCGCCAGGGAACGCCGAGGCCGGGATGTACTGCGGCACCGACACCACAAACGCGCCCGATTCGATCGCGACATGCCGCATCGACGCGAGCCATCCATCGCTGTCATCAGCCGTCGGCGCCACCCAGATCTGCGGTCCCTCCCGGTAGACCCGGTAGCGCGCCAATGGCATCCGGTTCTCCCAGCAGATCAAACCGCCGACTTGGGCTCCGGCCGCCTCCACGACGCCGAGGTCATCGCCGGCGCCGATCCCGTGAAACAGCCGCTCATGGTGTGTCGGCATCAGCTTGCGATGGTGACCCAGCACCCCCGACGGACCTAGGTAAACCATCGTGTTGTAGAGCGTGCCGGGCCGCCCCGACTCGCGCTCGTTCACCCCGAGCACGCAGAACAGCTGGCGTTCGCGGCAGACTCCCACCAGCCGATCGAGCAGCGGCCCGGGCACGTCGACCGCGTTTGCCCACAACCGCTCCCATAGCTCGTCCCAGCCGCCGAAGCCGGCAGCTCCGCGCGCCCAAATATTGGACGGGTACAACGGCACGAAGCATTCCGGCAACACCGCCAGCTGCACGCCACGGTCCGCCGCCTGTCCAAGCAGCCGCTCCGCCTTCTCCACGCACGCTTCGGCATCGAGGACAACCGGCGTTGCCTGAACTGCTGCCACACGCACGGTCTCGAAGTCCGTCATGAGCGGAGGCTAACGCCCCAGGGCACATCCAGCGGCGCGCGCTCACGCGAGAGCGGCGCTCTGGAATGATTCCACGCAGCTGGATGGACGAGACCGCGGTAACCGACGCCACTGCCGGGCGCTCACGGGTATCAGTACTGACGGCGATGGTCTTTGTCGCCGCGACGGGAGTGCTCGAGCACACGACCGCGTCCGTCGCCGTGGCACCGGCGGAACCCGACCATCGAGGAGGATCGTGATGTCGCAGTCGTTCTCTTATGACCTCTCTATGCCGGGATCCCCGGCCGAGGCTCAGGCACGCGTCCAGGGGGCCGTGGCCGAGCAAATGAAGCAGACCGCCAAGATGCGCTTGGCGAGTCAGGACGCGAACTCTCTGTCGTTTCGCCCGCAGTGGAGCTGGCCGCTGCTGGCGGCTCTGTTTCGCGTCGTCGGCGGCGAGGCGGTCAAGCTGAGCTTCAGCGCCGGGGATGGCGGGACTAACGTGACGGTGTCCGGCAAGGTTGGCGGCGACGCCGAGAAGGTCGCTAATCGAGACTTCTGGGCACAGACGCTCGCCGCGAACTGAGCAGTCATCGGAGCTTCCTATCGCTCCGGGCGCAATCGCCGTAATCGCCGGGCCGCGGTCAGCCGGTCTTCCAGCCGGGCCTGCGCAGCCGGAGAAGCATGACCGGCGGGAGCACCCCGATCACGAGCACGCCCGCCAGCAGCGCGAGCGCGTACAGGGGTACGTTCGCGTGCCCGAGCTGGCTGGGCGGCAGGAACCCGATTAGGCACGCGCTGACCGACGCCAGAGCGCCCACGACGCAGATCGTCGCGAGCGCCGGCGCTCGATAGCCGCGCGGGTGCTCGGGCTGACGCCGGCGCAGATTGCGAGCCGCCACGAACATCAACACGTACATGATCAGGTAGACCTCCGTGGCCAGGGCCGCGAAGATCCAGTAGGCGCGTGACACGCTCGGGACGAGCGCGTAGAGCAGCCCGATGACGGTGATGACGATTCCTTGAGTGACGAGGATCCGCACCTGAACCCCGTTGTGGTTGACCTTCTGGAAGTACGGCGGCAGATAGCCCCGCTCGCGTGCAATGTCGAGTAAGCCGGTTGACGGGCCTGTCAGCCAATCCAACAGACCGCTGAGCGAGGCGACAACTAACCCGATCGCGATGACGGGCACGAGCGCATTGAGGCTGAAGTGATCCATAGGAACCTGAACGCTTGCATCACCCCAGCGGTGAGGCTGATGTTTGCCGACGGAACGGCGATGGAGATTGCCAGCGTCGGGAAGATGAACACGAGCAGGATGAGGATGACGGCGACCAGGATCGCTCGCGGGAATTCTCTAGGCGCGTCGCGCAGCTCGTCGACGTGGACCGCGTTGACCTCGACGCCGGCGTACGTGAAGAAGCTGTTGACTATGAGTACGATGCTCGCCAGCCCGTGCCACGGAGGGAGGACGTGGTGGGAATCGAGCGGTGCGGCGGACGGGTTGCCCTGTATCAGATAGATGATGGCCAGGACGACCAACAGCGCTCCGGGAATCACCGTCCCGATCACGATTCCGTACGAAGCCAGCTTGTCGACGGCGGCTACACCCCGCGCCGACGCCAGCACGGCGGCCCAGAACACGACGATGATCACCGCCGCGGTGTATACGCCGCTGTGCGCGAGCGACGACCCGATCACGTACGCCAGGGTGCTCGCCACGTAGGCGAGCACCGCTGGGTAGTAGAACGTCGTCTGGGCGAACTGGCACCACACCGCCGCGAACCCCATCCCTGGGGACAGCCCTTCGCTGACCCAGTTGTAGACCCCGCCCTCCCAACCCGACGCCAGCTCGGCCGAGACTAGCGAGGCCGGCACGAGGAATACGATCGCGGGGAGGACGTACAGCACGACCGACGCTAGCCCGAACACTGCCATAGCCGGTGCGCTGCCAAGGTCTCCGACCGATCCAAGGGTCAGGAAGGCGAGCGCAAGCCAGCTCAGTGTTGCTTTGGATCGAACCCGGGCCCTAGCCCTTGGCGTCATGGCAGGCGGGTGTCTGGTCGGAACATGCCCCCGCCTCTATATCAAGGAACGCGGGCGACTTCAGAGGCTCCTCTCACGAGCCGCCGCAACTGAGCAATCCATGACCACCACCTCAGGCGATGCTCTGCCGAAGTACGGGACGCACCGGTGCGAGACGGCGGAGCAGGTTGCGAGCCCGCCCGACGTCGCCGCCCTGTCGCAGGATCTGGTAGCGCCGGTACCTCAGGGCCTTCACCGCGCGCGGGTGCGCTCGGTCGAGGTCGGCCGCGACGGCCCCGCTGGTGAGCGCGATCGCGGCGACGGCGGTTCCGTCGATCTCGGCGACGAGGTCGTCGCTTCCGGCCACGTAGGGCCGTGAACCGAGCGTGACAAGGTGTGCCACGGCGTCGGTGTCGGTAGGAATGGCTGCTCGGATGGTAATTGCGCGGTGTGACATTTGCGTCTCCATTTCGGTGTTGGGTTGGATTGGTCAAAGGCCGCGAACGGCCACGATCAGACGAAGCTGAAGGCGAAGTAGGTAAAGGCGCATCCGCACCGCGACGCTGGAGCGCGCGGGATCTGACACGGTCTGTCCGTCGAAGAGCCCGATGGCGGCCACCGGCTCACCTTCGACCTCGGCCAGCAGCACCACGCCCCGCGGCGGCTGACTGGCCGACAGCGCAGCCAGCCGATGTATCCGCCGGCCGTCGGCGCCGTCTCCGAGCGAGCCCCGGAACGTCGCACGGGGAATCAACGCGCGAATCATGCCGCGGCCTTCAGTCCGAGTTCCGCAACCGCGATCTCGCGCATGCGGTACTTCTGCGTCTTGCCAGTTACCGTCATTGGGTAGGAGTCGACGAACTTCCAGTAGCGTGGGATCTTGTACGTGGCGATCCGCCCGCGGCAGGCGGCGATGAGGTCCTCGGCCGTAGCGGTGACTCCACGGCCGAGCCGCACCCAGGCCATGACTTCCTCGCCGTAGCGCTCGCTGGGGACGCCGATCACTTCGACCTGATCGATCTCGGGGAGCCCATAGAGGAACTCCTCGACCTCGCGCGGGTAGACGTTCTCCCCGCCGCGGATGATCATGTCCTTGATCCGGCCCACGACGCTGACGTAACCGTCGTCGTCCATGACGGCGATGTCACCGCTGTGCATCCAGCCGTCCGGATCAATCGCCCGCGATGTCGCCCCCGGGTCGTCCCAATAGCCGAGCATCACGCTGTACCCGCGGGTGCACTGCTCTCCCGGAGTGCCTCGGGGAACCGTGGCGCCCGTTTCGGTGTCGACGATCTTCACCTCGACGTGCGGGTGGACGCGGCCGACGGTCGTGACGCGCTTCTGAACCGAGTCATCGACACTGGTCTGAGTCGACAGGGGCGCCGTCTCGGTCATCCCGCAGCCGATCGTGATCTCCTCCATGTGCATTCGGGAGCGCACTTGCTTCATCACCTCGACCGGGCACGGCGCGCCGGCCATGATTCCGGTCCTCAGACTCGTTAGATCGAACGATTCCAGTCCCGGCTCGGCAAGCTCGGCGATGAACATCGTGGGCACGCCGTACAGCGAGGTGCACCGCTCGGCCGCGACCGTCCTCAGCACGTCGCCGGGATCGAATGACTCCCCCGGCACGACGACGCACGCACCGTGAGTCAGAGCGGCCAGATTGGCGAGCACCATCCCGAAGCAGTGGTAGAACGGCACCGGCACGCACACCCGGTCACGCTCGCTGTACCTGAGTACCTCGCCGGTGAAGTAAGCGTTGTTGAGGATGTTCCTGTGTGAGAGCGTGGCGCCCTTGGGAAAGCCGGTCGTCCCAGACGTGTACTGGACGTTGATCGCATCGGCCGGATCAAGGGACTCCTCGCGCTCGGCAAGCTGCCGCTCGTCGACACCGTCGCCTTCCGTCAGGAAGAATTGCCACTCGTCGTCCAGGACCACGATGTCGCGGAGTGCCGGACAGTCGCCGCGCACCTGATCGAGCATCGCGACGAAGTTGGTGCCTCGGAATCCGCGCGCGGAGAACAGCACGGTCACGCCGGCCTTGTGGAGCGCGTACTGAAGCTCGGCCGCCTTGTAGGCGGGGTTGATGGTTACCAGGATTGCCCCCACCCGCGCGGTCGCGTACTGCACCACGACCCACTCGTAGCGATTGGGCGCCCAGATGCCGACGCGGTCGCCCTTCCGCACGCCGTTGGCGATGAGGGCGCGCGCCGCGCGTTCGACCTCATCGGATAGCTCACGGTAGGTGGCGCGATAGTCCTGGTGGCGGATGACCAAGGCTTCGCGGTCTCCGAACCGGTCGGTCATCCGGCGCAGACGCTCGCCGATCGTCTCCTCGAGCAGGGGCAGATCGACTGGTCCGCGCTCGTACGACATCAGTTGTGGGTGCATCAAGAAGCTCCTCGGTTGCTGGGTCAGTCGGGGTACGGGAGTGGTTGAAGATCGGTTCGCGCGCGGTCGCGACGGGCGCCCGGGAGCGAGGCCGCGGCGAGCACGCCGAACGAGGCGGCGACCGCGCCGGTCAGCAGCGCGGGGCGGAAGCCGGTCAGGAAGTCGTGCGCCGACGCGGTGCTGCCGTGGGCGGCGAAGACGGTGCCGAGGACCGCGACGCCGATCACGCCGCCGAGTTCGCGGATCACCATCGCCACCCCGGACGCCTGGCCCTGCTCCTGCGGCGTGACCGCCGCCAGGAGCGCCGCTTGGATCGGCGCGAATAGGCCGGCCGCGGCGACACCGCCCAGGGCTAGCGCGGGGGCGATGTCGAGGTAGTCGACGCCGGGGGAGGCAAGCGACCCGAGCCACGCCAGTGACACCGTCTCGAGGATCAGCGAAACGATCAGCAGGGGTCGCGGGCCGAAGCGATCGCAAAGCACCCCCGCGCCGGGCGCGGTGACGACCACGGCGGCGCTCAGTACGAGCAATTCGAAACCGGCGTCGAGCGGGCTGGCGCCCATGCCGAGCTGAAGTAGCTGCGCGACGAGGAAGAACGAGCCGAAGAAGGCGAGGTACGCCATGAGCGACGCGGCCCCGGCGGCGGCGAACGGGCGAGAGCGGAAGAACCGCATCGGCACCATCGGCGACGAGAAGCGTCGCTCCCAGGCCACGAAACCGCTCAGGGTCACGATCCCAACCCCGAGCGCGGCCACCACACGATCGCTACCCCAGCCGAGCCGACCGGCCTCGATCAGACCCCAGATCAAGGCCAGCAGCCCGCCGGCGGACAGGGCGATTCCGGCGAGATCGAGCGGGCGGCGGGGCCCGTGCGTCTCGTCCAGCCGACGGCGCGCGAGCGGGACCAGCGCCACCCCGACCGGCACGTTCAGCCAGAAGACCCAGCGCCAGGACAACCCTTCGGTGAGCGCCCCACCCAGGACTGGACCGAGGGAAGCCGCCGCCAGCGCGACCGCGCCCCAGCTCCCGAGAATGCGACCACGACGGTCCTCCGGAGCAGCGGCGGCGAGAATCGTCAGCGATAGAGGAATGATCAGCGAGCCCCCAGCACCCTGGACCACACGCGCGGCGATAAGCGCCCCGGCCGACGGCGCCAGCGCGCAGGCCGCCGAGGCCGCGGTGAAGATCGCGACGCCGGCCGTGAACATCCGGCGGCGACCGAAGCGGTCGCCAAGCGCGGCCGCCGGAAGGAGCAGTACGCAGAAGCTGAGCGTGTAGCCGCTGACCGTCCACTCGAGCGTCTGGAGGCCCGCCCCGAACTGCACTCGGATCGACGGCAGGGCGATCGCGACGATCTGCCGGTCGAGCGAGAACATCGACAGCGCCGCTGCGGTGATCGCGAACGTCCATTTCAAGTTGTGACCGGAGGCGGTGTGCATGCCGGCAGGGTCCCGCGCCACCGTCGGCTGGTCACTAGGGCGAGCCCCAGCGTTCACCCCAGGGTTTACGTCGGTGGGATACTGGGGTCATGACGGCGGTCGAGCGTGGGAGCGCCGCGCCGACGGGGCTTCTGGAGCGCGAGAACGAGCTGGCCACTGTGCGCGACTGGCTCGACGACGTTCGGGCCGACCGGGGCCGGATGCTGCTGATCGAGGCCCCCGCCGGGATGGGCAAGTCGGCGTTGATCGAACACGTGCGCAAGCCGGCCCGGGGAGAGTTCAACCTCCTCAGCGCCGCCGGCAGCGAGGTGGAGCAGGATCTCGGGTGGGGAGTCGCCCGTTCACTGTTCGAGCGGTGGCTGCTGCGCTTGCCAGAGCTTGAGCGGGCCGACCTGCTGACCGGTCCCGCGGCCTCAGCGTCGCTGCTGTTCGCACCGAACGGCGGAGCCGCCGGGTTGCCGGCGTCGGACGCCAGCTTCGCGATTCTCCATGGTCTGTACTGGCTCGCCGTGCGCGCCGCCGAGGCGCAGCCGACTCTGCTCGTGATCGACGACGCCCACTGGGCCGATGAGCCGTCACTGCGGCTGCTCACGTACCTCGTTGGCCGGATTCGCGACCAGCCAATCGGAGTGCTCGCCGCAGCCCGGAGCGGCGAATCGGACCCGGCCGGGTTGCTTGCCCACCTCGCCGGCGAGCGGGATGTGACCGTATGCGAGCCGGCCCCCCTCAGCGTGGCAGCGGTCACGATGTTGATCCAGGAGCGGCTGCCGGAGGCCGATGAAAGCTTCTGCCGGCGCTGCCACGAGCTGACCGCCGGCAATCCGCTGGGGGTGCGCGAGGTGCTGCTGGCGATCACCGATTTCCAGCCCACCTCGACCCATCGCGATCTCGAGACGATCGCCGAGCGAGCCGCGCGTTCGCTCTCGCGCTCGGTGCTGAGACGTCTCGCGTCGCTGCCCCCCGGGGCGCGGGCCCTCGCGGATGCCATGTCGGTGTTCGAGGTGGACGCCGAGTTGCAGTGGGCGGCGGCGCTCGCCGAGCTCGGGCCGGAGGAGGCGCTTGCCGCGGTTGACCACCTCGAGCGCGTCGACATCCTGCGCGGCGAGGACCAGCTCGTCTTCGCTCACCCGCTGCTGCGCACGACCGTCTACCGGGCGCTGCCACGCGGGCGTAAGGGGCAGTTGCACCGGCGTGCCGCCGGCGTAATGCACGCGGCGCGCCTTGCGCCGGAATGCGTCGCCTCGCAGCTGCTCGCATCGCCGCCAGCGGGTGACCGCGAGGTAGTGGAGATCCTCCGGGACGCCGCGCGTTGCGCCATGGCGCACGGGGTACCCGCTTCGGCTGCGGGGTACCTGGAACGCGCGCTGCGCGAGCCGCCGGCCGACGAGTTCCGGGTGGAGCTACTGGCCGAGCTGGGACAGGCCGAGGCGAGCTTCGCGCCGCAAGGCGCGATCGAGCACCTGGAGGCGGCGATCGAGCTGGAACGAGATCCGGAGCAGCGGGCTGCCCTCGCGGTGGGGCTTGGCCGGGCCCTGCACGATGCCGGACGACCCGAGGATGCGTGCGCGACATTTGAGCGGGGACTCGCCGAGCTTCAGGATGACTCCGGCGAACTCGCGACCGAACTCGAGGCGTGGTACCTCACCGCGGCCTTGCTCGTGCCGGGGCGCGTACACGACGCCCACCGCCGCGCCGATGCGGTCGCGGCCAGGCCCGGGATTGCCTCCACGCCGGCCGGGCGGCTGCTCGTGAGCAGAGCGATCACCGTACTGGTGCGCGCCGGACAATCGCACGAGCAGCTCATCCGGCTCGCCCGCATGGTCTACGACGACGCACCAGAGCCTGAGCGAGGCGGACCGAACACGCGCGCGATGGGAGGGGCCGTCGCCGAACTGCCGATCGAGATCGCGGTGGCCGGCGCGTTCGGCTACAGCGATCAGTACGACCGTGCCGAGGCGCTCGTAGTGCACGCCCTCGAGGCGGCTCGCCGGGTCGGCTGGGTGACCTGGTTCGCCGCCGGATCCCTTCTGCGGGCTCGTTTTCGGCTGTGGACCGGGCCGATCGGAGACGTGATCGGAGAAGGCATGACCGGGCTCGAGGTCTTCACGGGCCCGCTGCACATGTACCTTCCGGCCGCGGCCTCCTGCCTGGCGTGCGGGCTGATCGAGAGCGGCGACTACGAGGAAGCCGACGAAATCTTAGGCCGCGTGGAACGCAGTTCCTCGCCCAGTGGTCCCCTTGCCGCCTGGCAGCACGAGGCACGCGGGCGCCTGGCCGCGGCGACCGGCGACCACGAGCGGGCGCTCGAGGAGTTTCTCGCTTGCGGCGAATCCGCGGAATCAATGCTGGTCCTGAACCCGGCGATGTTTCCGTGGCGTTCGAAGGCGGGGCTGGCGGCGCTTCGCCTCGGCCGGGAGGCGCTGGCCCGCGAGCTGATCGGCGAAGAGCTGACCCGCGCCGAGCGGTTCGGCGCGCCGCGCGCGCTCGGCGTCGCCCGCCGCGCCGCGGCGCTACTCGAGACCGGCCCGAGGACCGAGGAAGGCCTCGCCGACGCGGCCGCGCTGCTGAAAGGCTGCGGCGCTCGCGTCGACCTCGCCTACACCCTCGTCGAGCTGGGCGGGGTGATCCGCAGGGCCGGACGCCCCACCGAAGCCCGCGACACCCTACGCGAGGCCCTTGCCATCGCCGATGACATCGGCGCGCGCCAGGCCGCTCGCCTCGCCCGCGAGGAGCTCGGGCGCGCCGGGGGCCGCGCCTCGAGTCGCCGCAACGGCGCCGATCAACTCACTGCGAGCGAACGCCGCGTCGCCGAGCTGGCTGCGCAGGGCCGCACCAACCGCGAGATCGCCAACGAATTGTTCGTGACCATCAAGGCGGTCGAATGGCACCTTGGCAACTCATATCGCAAGCTCGACATCCGGGGACGCGGTGCCCTCGCCCAAGCACTGAACACGACCGCGTGAGAGATCGCGTTGACCGGATGCCCGCGCGTGTTCCGCGGGCACGCGCGGTGGCGCGAAGCGTACTTGCGTTAATGGGCCTTAGGAGAGGTCGGCGAGGCGGCTCTCGAGAAACCGCTGCTCAGGCCCCAGGTGGGTCAGCTCGAGGGCGCGTGTGTAGGCGGCGCGCGCGTCATCGTCGCGGCCGAGGCGTCGCAGCAGGTCGGCGCGTGTCGAGTGGTAGTAGCGGTAGTCGTCGAGCTCGAGAGCGTCGAGCAGGACGAGGGCTGCTTGCGGTCCTTCGAGCTCGGCGACCGCGATCGCGCGGTTCATCGTCACGACCGGCGAGCTGGTGATGCGCTCGAGCCTCTGGTACAGCAGCCCGATCTCCTCCCAGTCACGCGGCACCTGGAGATGGAGATCGGCGATTGCCGCCTGGATCACGTACGGCCCGCTCCCATGCAAGGCGAGCGCGCGAACGAGCGCTTCCCGGCCTTCCTCGATCTGGCGCTGGTCCCATAGCGACCGGTCCTGGTCGTCGAGCAGAATCAGGTCGCCCCCGCGGAAGCGCGCTGCGCTGCGCGCGTGGCCCAGAAGCATGAGAGCAAGCAGGGCGTGCACTTCGGCTTCGTCGGGCATGAGCTCGATGAGGGAACGGCCCAGGCGGATCGCCTCCGAGGACAGGTCGACGCGGCCCCCGCCCCAGCCTTCGTTGAAGATCAGGTAGATCACCGCGAGCACGGCGTCGAGCCGCTCGGGCAGGAGGTGGTCGGGCGGGACGGCAAACGGTATGCCGGCGTCGCGGATCTTGTGCTTGGCCCGTGTCAGGCGCTTGCTCATCGTCTCGAACGGGACCAGGAAGGCGCGTGCGATCTCCTCGGTTGACAGACCGCCGAGCGTGCGCAGCGTGAGGCCAACCTGGGCGTCGAGCGCGAGCGCCGGATGGCAACAGGTGAAGATCAGCTCGAGCCGCTCGTCCGGGAACGTCGCCGTCTCGTCCATCGTCTCCTCCGGTCGGTCGCGCAGCTCTCGCTCCAGCTGCTCGGTCTTGGCCGCCAGCGTCCGGTCGCGCCGGATGCGGTCGATCGCTCGGTTACGGCCGGTCATGATCAGCCAGCCCGTCGGGTTGCCCGGGACTCCTTCGCGCGGCCAGCGTTCGGCGGCGATCGCGAACGCTTCTTGCGCGGCATCTTCGGCCGGCTCGATGTCACCGAGCCAGCCGACGAGCGACGCCAGAACCCGGCCCCACTCGGCGCGGAAGACTTGCTCAAGCACCGATGAGAGGCTCCTCGCGGACCGGCCGCACCTCAATCGCGCCCCAGGGCCGCAGCTCCTGCAGCTCTTCGGCAACGGCAAGGGCGCCGTCGAGGTTCTCCGAGTCGACGACGACGAAGCCGCCGAGGAAGTCCTTGCTGTCGACGAACGGTCCATCGGTGAGCAGCGCCCTGCGCTGTTCGCGGCGCACCGTCGTCGCCGACTCGGCGTCCTGGAGGCGCAGCCAGCCGGTCACCGGCGGTCGCGCCAGAACCTCGAGTACCGCCGCGGTAATCCGGCGTCGTTCTTCTTCGGGTGTTCGATCTCGAACCTCGATGTCGTCATAGATCAAGAGCGCGTATCGCAAGGCGTCTCCTTCCACGGTGGATCAGGGTCGTTCCCGTGTAGACGAATAGCGCGGCCACAGACGGACACCTTGCCTGTTTTTCCGCTCGCCTGTCCGTCTGCCCTCCGTCCGTTCGTCACCGAGGCAGAACCGGCCGACGAGCCGGCCACGACTAAGGAGGACAGATGAGAAACACAGCGGCAACGAATCGCCAATGGGTGGTCGCGCTGACCTCGACCGCGTACTTCATGGTCGTTCTCGACTCGGTCGTCGTGATCACGGCGCTACCGCGCATGGAACGCGACCTGCACGTCAGCCTCTCCTCGCTGCAGTGGATGCTCAACTCCTACGGGATTGCGTTTGCCGCAGGGATCATCACCGCCGCCGCGCTCGGCGACCGGTTCGGACGGCGAAAGGTGTTCACGCTCGGGCTCGCGCTCTTCACGATCGCGTCGGTCGCCTGCGCGCTGGCGCCCAACCTGCTCGAGTTGATCCTGGCACGGACGGTGCAGGGGCTCGGCGGCGCGGTCGTGCTTCCGCTGAGCTTGACGATCCTGACGGCCGCGTTCCCGGCCGAGCGCCGCGGGATGATCGTCGGGATCTACGGCGGCCTCGCCGGACTCGCCGTCGCGATGGGACCGATCGTCGGGGGCGCCCTCACGCAGAGCATCGACTGGCACTGGATCTTCTGGATCAACGTGCCGATCGGAGTCATCGCCGTGCTCCTCGGCGTTCGACTGCTACCCGAGAGCTACGGGGCCCCGGAACGCCTCGACCTCGTCGGAGTCGGGCTCGTCACCGCCGGCGTGGTCGCTCTCGTCTGGGCGCTCACCCGCTCGGGCGACGTCGGCTGGCTGAGCGCCGAGACCGTCGGCAGCCTCGCCACCGGGACCCTGCTGCTTGCTGCGTTCGTCTGGTGGGAACATCGCGTCGCCGAGCCGATGGTGCCGCTCCGCATGTTTGCGGTCCGGGACTTCGCGGTCGGCAACGTGACGACGTTCCTGATGTCGGGCGCCATATTCGCGGGCGGCCTCTTGGTCACCGAGGAGTTCCAACTCGCGCGCCATTTCTCGCCGGTCAGCGCCGGGCTGCGCCTGCTCCCGTTCTTCGCGACGCCGATGCTCGTCTCACCCGGGGCCGGCGCCCTGTCCGATCGGATCGGCCGCCGGCCGATCATCGTCGTCGGGCTCAGCATGCTGACGGCCGGCTTCGTCTGGGTCGCGTGCCGCGGCTCCTTGCACACGAGTTGGATCGAGCTTGTGATCGCGCTCCTGGTCGCCGGCGTCGGGATCTCGATGGCCCTCCCGACGGTGCCCACCGCCGTGCTGAGCGCCGTCGCCCCGAACGAGATGGGAAAGGCGTCCGGAATCAACTACATGGCGCAGCGCTTCGGCGCGGTCTTCGCGATCGCGATCGGCAGCACCGTGTTCGCGAGCTACGGCAGCCTCGGAAGCCCGGCCGCGGTGACGGCCGGATTCAAGCCGGCGCTCTGGGCGTGCGCCGTCTTTGCTGGCCTGTCGGCGCTGGCTGCACTGGCGATGTCGGCACGGCCGAAACCAGCGGCAGAGGTCGAGCCCGCAGGTCTGCCGATCGCCGCCTGACGTAAACCAACATCCCCTAAGAAGGAGACACACAATGCCGAACATCCTGCACCGTCTGACAATTGAGGCGTCGCCGGAGCGCGTGCATCAACTCGCAGCAACCAGGGAAGGGATCGAGCAGTGGTGGACGGGCCGCCCGGTCGCCGGCGACGACAACACCGGCGGGCAGCTGTCCGTCTACTTCAGTGACCCCGGCCACCCCGCCGCGACCTTCGAAGTCGTGCAGCGCAGCCCGGAACAAATCGTCTGGCGTTGCGTCGAAGGCCCCCACGACTGGATCGACACCCGCATCACCTTTGCGCCGAAGCGAAGGGCGGGCGGCGGCACCACGCTGCTGTTCGCCCACGAAGGCTGGAAGCACGAGAACGAGTTCATGAACGGTTGCTCAACCAACTGGGCCGCCTATCTCATGAGCCTCAAGTCCGGAGCCGAAGGCCGCGGCTTCAACGCCTACCCGGGCGGCGAGGTCAGCCGCTGGGATTAAACGACTCAGGCGCCCCGACACGTTCGGGGCGCCTTCGCGTAAGCAACACCATCAACGCCGACAGAAAGAGAGGACTCGCCGTGTCCGTCAACATCGAGATCATCACGCGCTTTGAACAGGCGTTTCGCGCCGGCGACCAGGCGACCATCGACGAGCTCTGCGATCCCGGCCTGGTCGACCACAATCCAGCGCCCGACCATGAGCCGACGCTGGCCGGGTTCAAGCAGAAGGTCGCAGGCTTCAAGGCGATCTTTCCCGACCTCGAGGAGGACCTGCAGGACGTCATCGCCAGCCGCGACACCGTCGCCACCCGGTGGGTCGTGACCGGTTCTCAGCAGCAGGAGTTCATGGGGATGCCCGCCACGGGCCGGACGATCAGGGTCGAGGGTATGAACTTCTACCGCCTTCAGGACGGTCACGTGACCGACATCTGGACGCAGTTCGACGGCGTCGGCATGATGCAGCAACTCGGCGTCGTCCCACCTGCCGCTCGATCAACTCCGGACGGCGACGAGCGCGGACAGGCAACTGCGACCGTCCGTGGCGCCTAGTGTCGTTTGTGACCCGCGCTGAGCAGGTACATGTGCGGGATCAGGATCGTGCCGTCGACGCGGAAGTTCTCATAGCGGCGGATCCAGGCTGCGCGCGTGTCGCGAACCTGCGCGGCGGTCAGCTGCCGGAGACGCGCGCGAACTGGCGGGGAGGTGCGGACAACCCAGGACCAGATCGCTTCGCCGGTTTCTCCTTGGAGCCACCAGACCCCTTCGTCGATATTGAGATCGAATCTGGGCAGCAGTCGGGCCGCGCCGGTCTCCGATGACCACATCCGCGACGCGGTGCCCGTTTGCGCGCAGCTCTCCCAAAGGTCACGGCCCGGCTCCCCGATCCACGCCGTTATCGCGAGCCGACCTCGGCAGACGCGCGAGAGCTCGCCGGCCGCGCGCTCGGGGTCGGGCGCGAAGATGACGCCAAAGCTCGAGACCACCACGTCGAAGCTGTCGTCGTCGAACGGCAACGACTGGCAATCGCCGATCTGCCAGTTGACCGGTTCCGGGCGGCGACTCGCGCGCTCGATCATGCTGGGCGCTAAATCGATCGCGGTCACCTCCGCCCCCGCACGCGCCGCTCGGGCCGCGATCGCGCCGAGACCACACGCCACGTCGAGGACGCGCTCGCCCGGACGTGGATCAACATGTTCGATTAGCCGCTCGTAGATCGGCTCGTACGCGCGCTCGCGAAGCTCATAGTCCCCGTGACCCCACCAGGTTGCCGGGTCAAGGCGGCTGTTTGGTGCGTATGGGCTCATGTGTACGAGCAGGTGTACGGATGGCCCCTTTGAGCGGACTTAGCAGGGCCTTAGCCGACGACGGCAGTTAGTCGACAGCGGAGCGCTGTCACTCGGGCGCGCGTGCGAGGACGTCTCGGAGCTGGCGTCGCGAGGAGATGTTGAGCTTGCGGAAGGCGCGGCCTAGGTGCGTCTCGACTGTCTTTTCGGTGACGAACAGCGTCTGCGCGATCTCGCGGTTGGTTCCGCCGGTAGCAGCGAGCTCAGCGACGCGAAGCTCGCTCGGCGTAAGTGAGTCCGCGCCCGAGGTATGGGTAGCGCGCGGCCTGATCCCGATCGACGCGAGCTCGGCCCGGATTCGGCGCTCCAATCCCCGGGCGCCAGACTGCGTCGAAAGTGTCAGCGCCTCGAGCAGGGGCTCCCGTGCCTGGGTGCGCTCTCCGCGGGCGCGCAGTGTCGCTCCGAGATCGGCAAGCACGCGTGCAGCCTCGAGTCGCGCCGGCGAGCCTTCAAGGACAGAATGCGCCTCGCGGAGGCCGTCTGCACGTGCGCCAGCCGGGCCGACCAGCGATTGCACTCGCATTGCGACGCCGAGCGCTCGCCGTGCTCCGAATGCTTGTGCTCGCTGGACTTCATCGGCGGCCAGATCGCGGGCCTCGCGTCGGCGTCCGACCTCCGCGAGCGATAGGGCCGCGGCGGAGCGCCACGGAACGACGGCGGGGTTCTCGCCGCCCAGGGCCGGGTGCTCCATTCCGCAGCCGAGCAGTTCCTCGATCGCGCCTTCGTGATTGCGGGCGGCGGCACGCAACACTCCCGAGGCGTAGCGCAACTGTGAGCTCGGGGAGAACTCGTCGTCGTAGCTTATGCCGGTGTCGTCGATCAGCCGCCGGAGCGATTCCGGGGTCTCGTCGCGGTCGAGTCCTACGAGCACCGCTGAGGACACCGCGAGCACGGTGAACTCGGCGCCGAGCAGGTCTGGTGCGAGTTCGATCGCCGCTTCTGCGTCCCCCTCGCCGGCGATCAGATCTCCGCGCCGTTGACATATGAATGCGCGCAGGGCGGAGAGGTTCGCGACCGTCGCGGCCGCGCCGCGCTCGCGGGCGCGAGCGAGAATCTCGTCTGCGCCGTGCAATGCGGCGTCGAGCTGATCCGTGGCCGCCAGCACCGCGAGGCTCACGATCGCCCATGCTTCACCGCGGTGCGGGTCGGACGGGAGTCCGGCAGCGAGTGAGCGTCTGGCGAGGTCAGCGGCCCTCGCCGCCGAGCGCAGGTACATCAGCTCGTCCATCGCGAGCGTGGCGAGCGTCGTGGCATCGAGTACTCCTTGGGCCGGGCCACCCGGATCGCGCAGCGCCGCGATCGTCGCGTCGGCCTCGCGACGCGCCGACGCGGAGGTGTAAGTGGCGCCGAGCAACGCGACCTCGAGCCGTTGGCGTCCGGGTCCGTCGGGCGGAAGGCGCTGGCTGGCGCGATGCAGAATGGCGGCCCCTTCGGCGGCGCGTCCCGAGAAGAACAGGATCCCGCTGAGCTCGATCGCCGCCGAGACGATGTCGGCCTCGTCGTTGGCGTTCTCGACTACGTCGGACAGCGGAGCAACCGCGTCGGGAACTCCGGCGCGCGCTCGGGCGAGGCCGAGCTCGAGCATGACGACGGTGCGCTCGCCGGCGGGTGGTGGCTCATCAACCGCCCGCGCCAGCAGCGTCGCCGCCCCGGTAGCGTCGCCGAGCGCAAGTCCCTCGCGCGCAGCGTCGCGGAGCAGCGTCACCGCGACGGCATCGGCCGCCGGCTCGGTGTGCATGACGTGCGCGGCGACCTGCCCGGCCGTGGCTCCGCGCTCCTGGAGAACCTTCGATGCCTCGCAGTGGAGCCGCTCGCGTTCGGCCGGCGACAGGTCCTCGTAGATCGCGGCGCGAAGGATCGGGTGGACGAAGCGGACGGTGCCGCCGGATTCGATGATGCCGGCCGAGACAAGTGCTGCCATCGCTCGCTCGACCTCGGTCTGGCTCAACCCGGCGAGTCGCATCGCGTCCCCAACGTGGGCGCCGTCCCCGAGCGTGCTCAGCGCCCGAGCCAGAGCACCCGCCGCGTGGTCCATGCGGGCGAGACGCAGGAGGACCGCGTTGGAGACGCCTCGCGGGACGATCGATCCGATGCGAGCCGCGTTCTCAGCGGTCGGCTCGAGGCCGCGAGCCGCCGCCTCGGACAGCAGCTCGCCGACAAGGAACGGGTTGCCGCCGGTCACCCGCGTGCACGCTTGGGTGAAGCGCCGGTGCGGCTCGCCGGGCAAACGAGAGGGGATCATCGAGCCGATCGACGCCTCGGTGAGCGGCGAGAGGCGCAGCAGCATCGCGTCGGGATCGACGGCCAGCGTCGCGGTGTCAGGCGAGTCAGACGGGTCGATCGGCCGGGTCGCCAGGACCACCGCCAGCGCCTGCCCCTCGAGGCGGCGGGCGATGAACGCAAGCGTTCGCGCCGAGGGAGCATCGCACCACTGCATGTCGTCCACGAGGAGGGCCAGCGGTGAGTCGGTCGAGACGTTTGCGGCGAGCCAGTAGAGCCCGTGGTGCCAGGCATAGCTGGGGTCATCTGTGGATGGGCCTAGCCCCGGACCCGAGGTTCGCATCGGCGCGCCGATAAGCACCTCCGCCCCGAGCGCGGCCGCGCCCGCCATCCAGCGCGTGCGCTCGTCCTCGTCGGCACTCAGCAGCGCGCGCTCGAACAGCTGGCGGGCGACTCCGAACGGGAACCCCTGTTCGAGCTCGGTGGCCCGCGCGCCCAACACGCGAAAACCGAGCTCGGAGGCGCGCGCACCGGCCAGTTCCAGCAGCCGGGACTTGCCCAACCCCGCGGAGCCCTCGATCAGCACGGTCCTCCCCACCCGCTTGGCAGCGTCCCGCAGCGCGGCTTCGACGTGCTCGATCTCGTGCTCGCGCTCGAGCAGCGCGATCGGCGAGACGAGGGCGGTCCGGTCCATTTCGCCGGTCGATCGTAAGCGGCGCGAGGGGGCGGCGCAAATGTTCGGGGTGCGATGTCGGGGGAACTTCCCGATGTGCGGGGGGCGCCACCGGCGCACGATGTCGTCAGACATCTTCGAGCTGATCTTTTAAGGAGGACCGCGTGCCGCTCATCCAGGTCAAAGTCGTCAAGGGCGTCTTCACGACCTCGCAGAAGCATGAGATCATCGAGCGGCTAACTGACGCGCTCGTGGAGGTCGAGGGCGAGAACCTGCGCCAGCACACATGGTGCGTGATCGAGGAGATCGCGACCGACGCGTGGGGCATAGGCGGCCAGGTCCAGACCGCCGACGACATCAAGGCGCTCGCACGCGACTAGACGACACCCGCCATGAGTGCCTTGCAGATCGACTCGACTCACGCGCGGCCAGATAGCGCCGCCGGCACCTCGGCGGGCATCGAGATCGCCCTCCTCGGAGGCTTCGCAGCCGCTGTTGACGGCGAGGCGGTGCCGCGCGAGGCATGGCGACTGAAGAAGGCCCGCGAGCTCGTGAAGCTGCTGGCGCTCG
>Ga0187777_10000767_pt1 | contig 21133 bp, 14 predicted proteins | sample 1015_Q2_SP5_10_M_FD_132416 | JGI IMG/M metagenome (GOLD analysis project Ga0187777, IMG submission 132416) | Tropical peat soil microbial communities from peatlands in Department of Meta, Colombia - 1015_Q2_SP5_10_MG | ecosystem: Environmental > Terrestrial > Soil > Wetlands > Peat | place... | reverse complement strand
CCCAATCCGCCGATTTACAGCAAAGTGAACCCGGCCGATGCCCCGATCTTGACGTTGGCCCTGACCTCGAAGTCGCTCTCTCTCTCGAAGGTCGAGGATCTTGCCGATACCGCGCTGGCGCAAAAAATTTCCCAGGTCACTGGCGTTGGATTGGTTTCGATCAGCGGTGGCCAGAAGCCGGCAGTTCGCATCCAGGCTAACCCGACCGCTCTCGCCGCATACGACCTGAGCCTTGAAGACGTACGGAATGCGCTTGCAGCTGCCAACGTTGACCAGGCGAAGGGAACGTTGAATGGCCCACGACAGTCATTCACGATTGGCGCCAATGATCAGCTGCTTTCCGGAGATCAGTATCGTGGGATAGTCATTGCATATCGAAATGGATCTCCGGTGCGGCTTTCCGATGTGGCAACCGTCACGGATGGAGTTGAGAATGTGATGCAGGCGGCGTGGATGAACCTTGATCCCGCCGTCATCATGAATATCCAGCGCCAGCCGGGCGCAAATATTATCAGCGTCGTTGACCGGATCAAGAAGCTGCTTCCCCAATTGCAGGCCGGATTACCCGCAGCCGTCAATGTCTCCATTCTCACCGACCGAACCGAGACCATCCGCGCTTCGGTGAAAGATGTGCAGTTCGAGTTGATGCTGACTATCGTCCTGGTTGTGATGGTGATCTTCCTCTTTCTGCGCAACCTTCCGGCTACCACTATCCCCAGCGTCACAGTTCCGCTGTCGATTGTGGGCACATTTGGCGTGATGTATTTGCTGGGCTATAGCCTGAACAATCTCACCTTGATGGCCCTGACCATTTCCACCGGATTTGTGGTCGATGACGCCATCGTGATGATCGAAAACATCTCGCGGTTCCTCGAGGAAGGGGATTCACCGCTCGACGCCGCATTAAAAGGGGCCGGGCAAATTGGTTTCACGATCGTTTCGCTGACAGTTTCGCTGATTGCAGTGCTGATTCCACTCCTATTCATGGGTGACATCGTGGGACGGTTGTTCCGTGAGTTTGCGGTCACCCTCGCCGTGACTATTTTGGTTTCTGCTGTGGTGTCGCTGACCTTGACACCAATGATGTGCGCCAAGCTCCTCAAACACACGGATCCGTCGCAGCAGACCCGCTTTTATCGAACGTCCGAAGCTTTCTACAACCGGGTCATTGAGTTCTATGGTCGGACGCTAAAGTTTGTTCTTAGACATCAAACCACAACCTTACTGGTAACCGTAGGCACATTGGTATTGACATTGTTCTTGTACGTGGTGGTGCCGAAGGGCTTCTTTCCTGTGCAAGACACAGGGGTTATTCTCGGCGTTTCGCAAGCTCCGCAGAGCATCTCATTCGCTTCATTGGCAGAACACCAACAGGAGCTGGCGCGCCTCATCCTCCAGGATTCCGACGTGGCCAGCTTATCGTCGTTCATCGGACTGGATGGAACCAACCTGACTCCGAACACCGGCCGCATTCAGATCAACCTCACACCTCGGGATGAGCGCAAGGCGACCGCTTCGGAGATCATTCTCAGATTGCAGCCGAAACTGGCTCAGGTGCAGGGAATCACTTTGTACATGCAACCCGTGCAAGACCTTACCGTGGAGGACCGTGTAAGCCGCACCCAATTCCAATACACGATGGAGGATACGGATGCACGTGAGCTGTCGCGACTGGCGTCACAACTGGTGGACAAGCTGCGCACTCTCCCCGAGCTGCGTGATGTGGCAAGCGATGACCAAACTGGCGCGCTGCAAGCCGACGTTGTGATCGATCGTGACACAGCATCGCGGCTGGGGATTCTCCCCGCACAAATCGACAACACTCTTTACGACGCCTTCGGACAGCGCCAGGTTTCGACCATCTTTACGCAACTCAATCAATACCACGTTATTCTCGAAGTAGATCCGCAATTTCAACAAAACCCCGGATCGTTCAAGGACCTATACGTCAAATCGAATTCTGGCACGCAGGTGCCTTTATCGGCCTTCACTCAGATCCACACTTCTTCGACCGCCCTCGCTGTCAACCATCAGGGGCAATTTCCGGTCGTGACCTTGTCGTTCAACCTGGCTCCAGGAAAGTCGCTGGGCGACGCAACCAAAGCAATTGATGAAGCGGAGAAGGAAATCGGCATGCCATCCAGCGTGCACACGGCGTTTCAAGGAACCGCGGCCGCTTTCCGCAATTCGCTCTCGAGCGAGCCTTGGCTGATCGTGGCAGCTATCATCACGGTCTATATCGTTCTCGGCGTGCTCTATGAAAGCTATATTCATCCGATCACGATTCTTTCGACGCTCCCTTCCGCCGGTGTCGGAGCAATTCTGGCGCTACTCATTACGGGCAATGACCTGGGAGTAGTTGCCATCATCGGTATCATCCTGCTGATCGGGATCGTGAAGAAAAATGCCATCATGATGATCGACTTCGCGCTGGAAGCGGAGCGCGTCGAGCACAAACCGCCGGAGGAGGCGATTTTCCAGGCCTCCCTGCTACGTTTTCGACCAATCATGATGACCACCATGGCGGCGCTGCTCGGCGGCTTGCCGTTGGCGCTGGGTAGAGGCACAGGATCAGAACTACGCCATCCTCTGGGAATCACTATTGTCGGCGGATTGCTCCTCAGCCAGGCGCTCACCCTATACACGACACCGGTGGTTTATCTCTGGTTTGACCGTCTGGCAAAGAGGTTTGAAGGGTTCGGATTTCGGCATCCCACCGAGGAACCGGCGGTGGGGGACTAGCTATGAATATCTCAGCCCCCTTTATTAAACGCCCGATCGGCACATCGCTGTTGACGTTGGCGTTGCTCATGTCCGGTACCTTGGCGTTTACCCTTCTACCGGTTGCTCCATTGCCACAAGTAGATTTTCCTGTCATCCAGGTGTCGGCCAGCCTTCCTGGTGCCAGTCCGGAGACTATGGCCTCGGCAGTGGCAACACCACTGGAGCGGCAATTTGGGCGCATCGCCGGCATCAATCAGATGACCTCCGTCAGCCAGTTGGGTTCAACCGGCATCGTTCTTCAATTTGATTTGAACCGCAATATCGATGCCGCCGCGCGAGACGTGCAGGCGGCGATTAACGCGGCCCGTAACCAGCTGCCGTCCTATCTGCCCGGCAATCCTTGGTATCGAAAAGTAAATCCTGCAGACGCGCCAATTCTGATTCTTTCTTTAACCTCCGACAGCATGCTGTTGCCTAACATCTATGATCAGGCGAATTCCATCCTCTCCCAGAAACTCGCACAGGTGCCCGGGGTCGGCCAGGTTTATGTTGGCGGAGGCGCCAATCCAGCAGTTCGTGCTGAACTGAATCCCGATCAGCTGAATGATTACGGAATTGGGCTGGAAGCCGTGCGGACTGCTTTAAACGCGTCCAATGCAAACAGCCCGAAGGGTGAGGTCGCCAACGGGACGAATGCGTGGGTGGTGAACGACACTGATCAGATCCAACACGCAGACCAATATCGTCCGCTGATCGTTGGCTACAACAAGCAAACTGGGGCCGCTGTAAGACTGTCGGACGTAGCTGACGTGACAGACTCAGTGGAAGACGCACATATCTATGGCCTTTCCAATGGAAAGCGCGCTGTTATCGTCATCATTTGGCGGCAACCGGGCGCAAACATCATCCAGACCGTCGACAACGTCCTCTCTTTGTTGCCGCAGCTTCAGGCCTCAATTTCTCCAGCGATCAAAATTGATGTGGTCTCAGACCGCACGCTTACGGTGCGGGCCTCGCTGCACGACATCGAGATCACGTTACTGATCTCTGTGGTCCTCGTAATTCTGGTCGTATTCGCCTTTCTCCGCACCGTGCGTGCCACCATTATTCCCAGCATTGCCGTTCCCCTTTCTTTGATTGGCACCTTCGGCGTGATGTATCTGCTGGGTTACAGCCTGGATAATTTGTCGCTGATGGCTTTGGCGATTTCGACCGGCTTTGTTGTCGATGATGCGATTGTCGTGCTGGAAAACATCACCCGCTATCTTGAGCAAGGGATGGGACCGATGAAGGCGGCCTTTCGCGGCGCTCGTGAGATCGGCTTTACCGTCCTGTCGATGAGCACGTCGCTGGTGGCAGTGTTCATTCCCATTTTGATGATGGGAGGCATCGTGGGACGGCTGTTTCGCGAGTTCGCCGTTACCTTGAGCATCGCGATCGGCGTATCGCTGGTGGTTTCTCTAACCACGACGCCTACCATGTGCGCGCAGTTGCTCATATCCTTAGGCGAAGAGAAACACGGCGCCGCGTACAAGTCCAGTCAGAAAGTGTTCGATACGATCCTGGGCACCTATCGTACCTGCTTGAACTGGGTTTTAGGCCACCAGTTTGCAGTCTTGCTGATCACGATTGCCACCGCTTGCATGAGCGTTTACCTATTCAAAGATGTGCCAAAAGGATTTTTCCCGCAGCAGGATACCGGCCGAATTCAGGGGTCTGTTCAAGCTGCCCAGGACATTTCTTTCGACGCCATGAGCCGCAAAATGCGGCGCTATGTCGAGATTGGGATGAAAGATCCGAACGTATCCACCATGATCGGTTTTTGCGGTGGAACTACCGCAATGAACCAGGGACGCATGTTCATTACCTTGAAACCATTGAATCAGAGAAAACTGACGGCCGACCAGGTTATTGCTGAACTTAGCCGAAAGTTCGCCGAGGTTCCCGGCGCCACGCTTTATATGCAGAACCAGCAGGACCTGCAGATCGGCGGCCGCGTAAGCCAGGCCCAGTATCAATACACCCTGCAGGGTGAGGATCTGAATGAACTGAACGAATGGGCGCCACAACTATTGGAAAAGGTGCGACAGCTGCCAATCCTACGGCAAGTGAATACGGATCAACAGGACAAAGGTCTGGCATTGAACGTAATCATTGACCGCGACACCGCATCCCGGCTGGGAGTTGCCGCCCAGGATATCGACAATATTCTTTACGACGCATTTGGGCAGAGGTTCGTTTCGACCATCTACCAGCCGCTCAACCAATACCACGTGGTGATGGAGGTTGCGCCCCAGTTTCAGCAAAGCCCGGACACGCTGGATAAGACCTATGTTCGCTCCTCTACAGGCAACATCGTGCCCCTGTCGGCATTTGCCCACTTTGGTCTCGCCAATACATCGTTAGCGGTCAACCACCAGGGCCAATGGCCAGCGGTGACGATCTCCTTCAACCTCGCACCGGGTGTTTCCCTAGGACAAGCGACTGACGCCATCGAAAAAGCGGAAAGATCGATCAACTTTCCAGCGACAATTCACGGCAGTTTTCAGGGCACTGCGGCTGCCTTCCAAGAGTCTCTGGCCAATGAACCGATTTTGATCTTGACCGCTCTGCTTGCGGTTTACATTGTTCTCGGAATCCTGTACGAGAGCTACATTCATCCCATCACCATCCTTTCGACGATTCCGTCCGCTGGAGTTGGCGCGCTCCTGGCGCTGAAGTTCACCCACAATGAGCTGAATGTGATCGGGTTGATCGGAATCATTCTGCTTATTGGGTTAGTCAAGAAGAACGCGATTATGATGATCGATTTCGCCCTCGATGCGGAGCGACGCGAGGGTAAATCCCCGCTCGAGGCTATTCGGGAGGCGTGCATCCTGCGCTTCCGTCCAATCATGATGACGACAGCAGCAGCCCTGCTCGGCGCCTTACCCCTTGCACTTGGAACTGGAACCGGCTCGGAGCTGCGTCAGCCGCTCGGTCTGACGATTATAGGGGGCCTGATTGTCAGCCAGGCCTTGACCTTGTTCACCACGCCTGTGGTCTACCTGTACATGGACCGGCTACGCTGGCGCCGCAAGCAACTGCCGGTGGCACGCCCGATTTCACCCGCAGCCAGCCACGCCGATTAGCCTATTTCCCCCTTACCCATCTGTGCTATTACCCTCGTCACTTGCCAGCAAATCTGCCGGTGTTACGATTTTTGACAACGAGGGGTGAGATGAAAACAGTAACTATCCTTGGGCTTTTGGCCGGCATGTTGGCAGGCTTTCCGCGAAGCGCCCGGGCCCAGGACGGCTATCAGGTCATTTCAATGACCGACGGCGGTACCATCACCGGAACGGTGAAATGGGTTGGGCCGCAACCTCATCTGACAACTCTTCCGATCACAAAAGATCCGCAAATCTGCGATCCGGAATCGGCAAAGAAACGCGATCTGGAGCGACTGATCATCGGCCCGGATGGCGGAGTTGCGAACACCGTCGTCTACTTGAAGGATGTTTCCCGTGGCAAACCGTTTGATCTCCCCGAACCGCGTCGCTTTCTGGATCAGAAACATTGCCGCTACGAGCCTCACATATTGCTGGTGCCTAAGAATGCCCTGCTTCAGATGAAGAGTTCCGATGCGACGTTGCACACCATTCACATGGATGGGGCGGCCACGTACAATCTTCCCTTTCCTTTTCCGGATCAGGTGGTCTCCCGAGAAATGAAGACTGCGGGTGTGGTGAATCTGAAGTGCAACGGGGGACACGTCTGGATGAATGCCGAAATGTTTATTGCACCGCATCCTTACTATACGGTCACCGACGAGAGCGGAAAATTTGAATTGACCAATGTTCCCCCCGGCCAGTATGAGATTATCGCCTGGCACGAGGGATGGAGCGTCGACCGGGAAGAATCCATGTTCGACGTCTTGACCGAGAAGCGAGTGCAACGGCCCATATTCAGCGATCCCAGGATCATCGAGAAGAAAATAACGGTCAATCGAAACGAGACCGCAGTCGCTAGTTTCGTGCTCGATAAGTAGTTCCGCCAGCCGCTGTTATTTCCGAGAATCGTCGCTACTCAATTCAAACGGCAAACCCTCACAGCTGAATTGCTGTAGGGACAATCGAGACCAGCAATGCCGGGCTGCTGCAGGATGACCCAGTTGACGCCAAATTCCATTTGCAGGCGACGAAAATCTTGTAACTGAAATTTATCCCAGCCCGATTGTGCCTGGACCTGATGCCACCATTCATCAGCCATCGAAGGAAACATCGAGACGGCACCCGAGTCTTTCACTGCATCCGCTACGCTGCTTCGCCATGCGATTGCCCGGAACCCTTGCTCGTCCTCGCCTGAAATATTCAGGTAGTCAGGGTCAAGCGCAAAAATAGAATCGTCGGGAGTATTGTTGCGGACCCACAAGAATGCTTGCACCCACTGGTTTCCAGGCTGGGCCCATGGCAACTCAATGTGAGCGCTGGCCGGAAAGAGCGCACGTTGCGAAATGAACATCCCGGCACACAAAGGCACAAACAGAGCCAACCATCGCCACAGTTGGTTCTTTAATACGAACTGAGCCAGCGCCCCCCCGCCCAGCAATATCATGAGGAGGTAGACCAGATAGAGCGAGCGCATAGGCTGCAGCCGAGCGAGCACCTGGAAGCGAGACGGGACGGAGATTGCGAGTGCGGGGGCGAAGTAGATTGACTCGTAGACAAGAAGTGCACCGCACAGCAGGTTTACATTAGCCCATTTATGGTTGCGAGCTATACGAGCGAGACCCAATAAGAGCACCATGGGGCCGATCACTCCCAGCCATTCATACCAGTGCCATTGGGTGACGTAGAAGTAAGAGCGCGTCACCACCACTTGGTGGTAAGACTCCGGAGGCGGAGCCAGCGAAATTCCGAACGGGAATAATGCTGCGAACCACGCCAGGCGCATCTCCCTCATGCCAATCAACAGAAGGCAGAAGGAAAGAGCAAAAATGGACATCAGCGGATGAATTGCCGCGGCAAAAATCAAAAACATTGCAGCTTGTAAGTATCTTCTGTCTAGAACTCTTCCAATCGCAAAAACTGCCGCAAACGCTGACAGATTACGCGGATTGATGTACTGATCCATGATATAAAGTGCGGTTCCCGCTACTGGCAGCGTAAGCAGGGCCCCAACCAGCGCAACTCCTGCCCATCGCGCCTTCGGATCAGCAAAGCATTTGGCACTTACATGCCAGCAGGCCAACAACAGCAGAAAAATGGATGCGATCTGCCATAAAAAGATCGCGCTCTCTATCTTCAGGTGGCTGGCCCGCGCCGAAGCTGCAATCAGATTGGGAAAGAACGTAGAGTGCGCGTGGGCCTCAAAAAATTGCGAATTGAAAGGAAAAAGTTTGGGGTGAAGAAGTTTTAAAACACCCGGAAGGTAGATCTCGGCATCTTCGGCGCCCGGATGATAACCCTCGATCAGCACCGCTCCCAAAGTGAGCAGCGCAATGAGCGTGACGTCCTTAGGCTTCAGAAGAGAGCTCCTGAAGAAAACCGGCGCGATTCGCCAGGGTTAAGACAGTTACTTTGTGAAGACGTGGGCAAGCCTTTTGCTCTACCCCACTATTTCCTTTACTGCACGTTCAGCGTAAGCGTTAGCGTGTGAGTAAGAGTGCCACTGGTCGCAGTCACGACTACATTGTAGCTTCCGGCCGGAGTCGGCGTTGTCGTGGGCGGCGGAGGCGGATTGTTGTTATTGCTGCTGCTACCGCCACCGCAACCCATCCCCGTGACTAGCGCAGCACACAGCAGTAGAGTAAGCAGACCTGTCTTGGCGCGCCGTCTGGACCATCCACCCAGAAAGAACATACCGGCGATCCCGGTTCCCAGGCTCGCCAGATACCAAGTTGGCCGCCGAGTCGGTCTACGAAGATAACCGGCGGCGGCGGCGGTCGTGCTGACCGTAAGCGTGGTGACGCCTCCGCCGGCTACTGAGGCCGGACTAAATGCGCAAGTCGCCCCTGCTGGAAGCCCTGATGAGCAAGAGCTTGCCGCAAAGTTTATGGTGCCGTTGTAACCATCCAGTGCAGTAATTGTCAGGGTTAACAATCCGTTTTGCCCCGGGCTTGGGATCGCGATGGTCGGGCTGTTGCCGGCGGAAATCGAGAAGTCGCTTTGTTGCGTTACTGCGGCTGTGCCACTGGATGCCACGTAATTTGCGTCACCACTGTAGGAAGCTTTCACCGAGTAGGTGCCGTTTGCGAGCGTCGGATCTGCGAGTGTTGCGGTAGCCTGCGCTCCTTGAAGCGTACCCGTCAGACTTGTTAAGGCGGGTATTGCGGTCACGTTGAGGGGAGATCCTGCCTGGGTGCCATTGACGGAAAAGGTCAATGTGCCAGTGGGAGGAGTGCCACCACTGCTGGTATTAACCGTCGCTGTGAACGTGCTCCCTTTAGAATTCTCGACTGAAGTCACGGACGTAGTCGTGGACGCCTGGGTGATCGTCAGATTTACCGGCGAAGACGCGCTTGCCTGAAAGCTGGCATCTCCCGCGTAGTTGGCGGTGATCGAATGCGACCCGACTGCCAAGCTAAACAAGCCGGTGGGCGAACCGCCGTTTGGTGCATTCTCGAAATTCGGAGTAGCTGTGTTTCCCTGGCTGTTTAGCGCGAAGCTACCGAGGCTCGTGCCACTGTCCATAAATGCGACGTTGCCGGTTGCAATTCCCTGCTGCGAGGCGCCGGCAACGTTCGCACGGAGATAAACGAAACTGCCGTAGGGGCCGCTGCTGAATGGCAGGAAGTTGAAGTTTTGGTCGAGGGTTTGTGCGGTAAGGGTCGTCACGCTCGGCTCTGAATTCACAGTAATGGATGGCGATGCCGCTGATTTGCTTGGCGCGAACGTACCATCACCCGCATACTGCGCGACCAGGGTGTATGCCCCGCCGGGCAACGATGAGATGGCTTGGTTGGCTGCGCCACTGGTAAGAGCAAAAGCACCCACGGAAGTCTGCTGGCTCGAAGACGATCCCGTATTAGCGATCAGCGCGACGTTGCCTGTCGGCGTGCCGCTATTTGCGGCCACCGTTACGTCGACGTTTATGGACTGACCATGGGTAATGGTCGTCGGCGTGGAAGGATTGACGATGGTTGTAGTTGTCGGGGTGAAGGTAACCGAGCTCCACTTGCTGACCAGGTTTGCAACGTTTACCGAGCCCAGGCCTGTTGCAAGATCGTAGCCGATTGTTGCGGGGTACTGTGTGCCAACACTCACCTCACCGGGGACCTCATTGTTGCCGACAGTCACGTCATTGAAGACACAGGTGCTCGCGGGCAATCCTGAGGTACTCGAAGCATTGCAACTGGAGAACTGCTCAGAGGCCGCCAGCTTATACAACACATAGTTTGGCAGACCTTGCCGCCCGTTCACCTTTTGGTCCACCAGCGCCATAATTCCCGCAAACGAAGGCGTCGAAGCGGAAGTACCGGCGACGGCAGCAAAAAAGAAATTCCCCTGCGCATCGGGGACACAGGAACCCTCGATGCACAACAGATATGGATCGTGACCAGCAGCGGTCAGAGAGATGTCGGGCACGTCCCGCGCCCCGTCACTAGGGATGCCCGTTACACCGGATTGCCAACTTGGTTTCGCGAAGATACTGCTTGCTCCGCCCCCGCCCGCCGCAATGTTCGCATTCTGCCCGCATTGAGCCTGCGTGCAACTCTCGTTCCAGACATCCTCGGGAATGTAGGAAAGGGCTGATTCGAATGTGGACGAATTATTCTTCGTGTTCCAGTACTTACTGTCGTCACCGTTTTCGTTGAACATCGTCCCGCCGACCGCCACGTCGAACGGCGTGGCTGCCTGCAGGGTGACCGAGATAGGTCCGGTCGCGACCGTTTCGAAATCGGGACTATCACATCCCTCTGCGCCGGCATCGCCGGAGGCTACAAAATAGCTGATTCCCTGGGCGGCGGCCTGTTCGGCAAGAGTGGCTACCCCTTGTGCTTCGGCCGTGTTTGCTGCCTCGCAGCCGCCGAAACTTTCAGTCATGATGTCGGCTAGGTTGTTGTCGACGATGTAGAGTTCAGAAAGATAAACGCCGTCAGTCGTATCGGTAATGGCGGAAACTACAAAATAGACGTTCGCTCCTGGTGCGAGAGCGGAGGCCCAACTCGCATCCAGCGTGGCCTCAGCTTCCTCCCCTCCCCCGATGTCGCCTGGGTCAGCACCGTCATGTATGGTCGTGACACTACCCGTAGGGGAAAGGTTGAACACAGTGTCGAAGTTTGGAATGTCACTTCCGGACCCAAAAAGATCGCTTCGTGCTATCACCCCAATCGTTCGTCCGGAACCGGTGATCGCCGGCGGCCCCGTGTAGACGGGGTTGATGTTATAGATCGTAGCGTAGTCTGCTGGTCCGAGCGCATGCAGCGGAGGAGTACCAGGGAAGGTCACCTTCGGCGGCTTGCCTTCTCCTTGAGAAAGCAGTTTTGCTGGGACTCTTTGCTCCACCATTCGAAGCATCGGTTTTTTGAGGAAGTTGTGCAACGTCAGCACACCCGCAACCACCGGGGTCAGGGCTGTCGGAATTGCCGGTTCACTGGCGTTCGCCCAGTGCTCCTCTCCATTCACAACGTACTTGTGGATCGCTGTGTGCAAAGCCTCCTGTACCTGGCTCGCAGTGCCGGAGAATTCGATGATGTTGCGTCCTTTTGCTACTTTGGCGATCTGAAACCCGTGCGACTGCAGCCAGGATGTGACCGCCTGAAGGTCCTGGTCATTGGGTCCAAATTGCAGCCCAAACTCCTCTGGAGTGAGCCATTTGTGGTAGCTGGGTGAGGCTTTATCCTGCTGGTTATCGAGGAGCGTTTGGAGTGCTGCTTCTTGCTCAAAGCTGCGTTTCAGAACCAGCAACATCCGATTCATGGGCAGATCGGGGGGCGCTGGTCCCCGGTCGTATTGCGGGCGAGCAAGCGGGTGGATGTTACCTTTCAGCGTTGTAAGTTTCGACTCATCGACCGCCGCGACAATGCGCGACCGAACCAGAGGTTGCTCGGCAAAGGCCAAGGCTCCGAAAAGGACAAAAAACGCAGTGATTCCGACAGAAAGGCGCAACACCCTGGATTGCATTCAACTTCCCCCAATTGGCTGAGACGCGAAACGCCACTTGCCGAAAACGGCGAAAACACCCCATCGCTGATGTGCCCGGCTCGTGACAGCTTTTGGCAGCCTACCTCACCCGGCGGGCGATAACGAATCATATCTCAAATTGGCGAGCAATATGTCGCATCGCCATGGCGTGGTTCTGGCCCGGTTTTGTCCCCAAATCGCCGCAAAATGCCTGGTTACTCCCGTAATCAGCGGTGAGCCGGATGTAATTGACCATTCGGCAAGCCCTCCGTAAAGTCGCTTCAGGGGGTTGTATGAAGGACATTCACGAAGTGCTGCGGCGCAAGCAGGCCAAGTATGCCCAGCTTGGCAAGCAGATCGAGATGCTACAACAGGCAGCAGAGAAGCTGCGAGAAGTGGCCCCTCTGCTGGCGGATACAGAAGACGATGATGCCGCCGTCCTGTCTGAGGTGGACGAGCCGCAGGGCGCAGCCAAAGCAGCCGCGGCCGCTGCCAACCCGGCCGCACCCGCCAAGGCTCGGGGCAATGCGCCGCGCTGGCCATAAAGTCAAATTCCAAAGCGGCACTACGACGGGCTTATGACGTTTCACGCATTGTTGGTTTCCAAAGACGACGAAGCTGCCGCTGTCCTGAGTACCGTGCTGTCTGGCTTTGGCATCACCGCTGTCGGCTGCGGATATCCTGAGGCGATCTGTAAGCTGGGCGAGCAAAGGTTCGATGCGGTCGTAGTCGATTTTGACGACCCGCACAGCGCTGCTCTCGTACTTCAAAATCTTCAACAGTCTTCTTCTGCCAATCATGCCGTGACGATCACTCTGCTGAGTGATAAGGCGAAACTTCGCAGTGTGCTTTCGCAAGGAGCACACTTTGTCCTATACAAACCTCTGACTTTGCTGGCAGTAGAAGCCAGCCTCCGGCCCGCCAGTGCATTGATCAAGCGCGAGCGTCGCGTGTCCTGCCGAGTACCACTGCAGCTTCCCATTCGCCTTAAAGTGCAGGACCTTCCCGATATTGAAGGTATCCTCCTGGATCTAAGTGAGAGCGGAATGGACGTGTTGGCCGCGCAGCCGCTGTGCCCTGCGGGACAAATCAGCGCGCGTTTTACGCTTCCTGATGGAAAAACAGAGCTTGAGGTTCGCGGTGAAATAACTCGGGCCAATCCCAATGGCGAGTCAGGAGTGCGCTTCGCACAGCTTTCCGATAACACCCGGGCAGTACTCAAATCGTGGATTGCAGCCAACGCGCCGGAGCTTCCTCCACCCGATATCGAGCCGGTGGTGCAATGTAAACTGACCGACCTCAGCTTGGGCGCCTGCTACGTTGAGACTGAATCGCCATTTCCCGAGCAGTCGGCAATTCAACTCTGCCTGAGGGCTGGAAATACTGAAGTGCTGGTTGAAGGGATCGTACGGGTAATGCACCCCGGATTCGGCATGGGGATTGAATTTGCCACCGCGGAACAGCGATCTCAGGTCGAGCAGTTCATTGCTTTGCTGGGCAACAACCCCGGAACCACACCCGATTTGGAAATCTTGCCGGTTGCGTTGGTCTGCAAAAGCAGTTCTGATAACCTTGATGCCGCCGGTGAAGATACGCTACTGGAGTTATTGCGCAGGCACGAGCCACTGAGCCAGGAAGAATTTCTGGAAGAACTTCGCAATCAGCGGGGAGCCACAGCCCCTGCCTGAGGTAACGCGCTAAGGGGTCCGCACGCCGTCTCTCGTGCGGGCCCCTGTAACGCCGGGTTTCTCCACCTCGAGTATCCAGAGTTTAGTCAGTCCCACCATCGCGAAGGTTTCAGCCGGATGAATATTCGGTAAAATCGCGATTAACTTGTCCACAGGTCCACTACTTTCAAAATCCGAGAATTTCATCTCTCGATCCGAGCTCGTATTTTCGGGTGGAGCTCTTCGCGGATGGCCGCTGGTTCTCATCGCCGTTGCTGCGCTCTTCGTAGTCGCCCCGTTTTCCTTTCTCGGAATTCCTTCCGGGCACGATCTTGAATTCCATGTCAACTCCTGGATGGAGGTCGCCCGCCAATGGCGGCAAGGCATTCTTTATCCGCGATGGGCCGCGCTCGCGCACTACGGCTATGGTGAACCACGCTTCATCTTTTATCCTCCAGCTTCCTGGGTCATCGGAGCCGCGTTGGGCACGCTTCTCCCGTGGAAAGTCGTTCCCGGGATATATGTCTGGCTAGCCTTGACTCTTTCCGGATGCTCAATGTTCGTCCTCGCGCGAAGATGGTTCAAGCGTGCTGATGCGGTATTCGCTGCAATTGCATACGTGACGAACCCGTATTACATCGTGATGGTCTACTGGCGAAGTGCATACGCCGAGCTGCTGGCTGGAGCTGTCCTGCCACTGTTTCTGCTGTGCATCGCTGAAATAGACAAAGACCGCAGGAAACTTATTCCTTTGTCACTGCTGATCGCTGCGGCGGCTTTGACCAATATTCCGGCCTTTGTCATGGTGGGTTACTCGTCAGTGTTATTGGCCTTGATTCTTGCGATTGAACGGCGCTCACCGGAAATTCTTTTGCGCGTAGCCTTAGCGGGTATGTTAGGCGCGGCGTTGGCGGCATTCTATCTTCTGCCCGCATATTGTGAACAGAAGTGGGTCAACCTCGCTCAGGTTCTTTCTCCGGGAGTGCGCCCCGAGGACAATTTCTTATTCACAACCATCGCCGACCCCGACCACAATCTGTTCAATCGTCTGGTATCGGTTGTGGGTATGGCAGAGCTGGTTATGCTCGCGCTGGCTGCGCTTTTCGCCTGGCGAAGGCGCGAAAACCGCCACCTATGGGGCATTCTTGCGATTTGGTCGTTCGCGGCGGCTTTCTTGATGTTTGCCGTGTCCAGCCTATTTTGGCTGAAGTTGCCCCTCTTGCGATTCATGCAGTTGCCCTGGCGCTGGCTCCTCTGCGTAGATGTTGCGCTGGCTATTTTTGTCACAATGTCCTCAAGGCGCTGGCTTGTGCGCTCGTCGGTTTTTTTATTTGTGCTGGCGGTTTTTGTCTGGACTTGCGCTCATATCCTGCCGCCGTGGTGGAGTGACTACCGAGATTTTGCCGATATGTCGGCGGCGCAAATGTCCGGAGCGGGATACGAAGGAACGGATGAATATGCGCCCGCGGGCGCCGACCCGTATAACATCGATCAACATGCAGCCGAGGTGGCCTCGGACAGTGGCGCGCCCTTCAATCTCAACGTACAAAATTGGGCACCCGAACTAAAACGATTCACCGTCAGGGAAAACCAGGCCGACAAGCTGGTACTCCGCTTGTTCAACTACCCTGCGTGGGAAGTAGAGGTCAACGGCTATCGAGTCAAGGCTGAAGCTCGCAATAGGACTGGTCAGATGATCGTACCGATTGCCGCGGGTGACGCGCAGGTGCGCGTTCGGTTTGTCCGGACCTGGGACCGAACGGTTGGGGGCCTCGTCTCGCTAGTAACCGGCCTCGGCCTCGCGTTTTGGCACATGAGAAGACGAGCGCATCAGATATGAAACGTGTGCTGATTGCTACTTCCAATCCCGGCAAACTGAGAGACTTTGCCGGTGCCGCAGCTCGATTCAATATTGAGGTTGCGGCGATACCGAATTTCGCTTTCCTTCCCACTGTCGTTGAAGATGGACAGACGTTTGAAGCGAATGCTCGCAAGAAAGCCCAAGCCTACAGTCAGTATGTTCCGGGGGAAATAGTGTTGGCTGACGACTCCGGGCTCGAGACCGACGCCCTAGGTGGGGCTCCGGGTGTTCATTCTGCGCGCTATGCCGCAGAACTACCTCATCTCGCGAACAACAACACCGATGACGAGGCCAACAATGCCCGCCTGCTCCAGGAGTTGGCGAATGTGCCGCCTCCAAAGCGTACGGCCCGATTCGTATGCGTCATCGCAGCCGCTCGAGATCGACAGATTCTGGGTACATTCCGCGGAGAAGCCCGGGGAACCATACTCGATTCTCCCCGCGGGCAAAACGGATTTGGGTACGATCCCCTTTTCTATTTTCCGGCAATCAAAAAAACCTTCGCCGAGTTGGGCGCCGAAGAGAAGGCCAGCTATAGTCATCGCGGCGCCGCATTTCGCGAATTCTTGAAGTGGTATAGCTTGAAGGGCTCATAACATGGCCGCGCATATGAACCTCAGTGTTCGACTGGCAGTGCCAGCGGACGTTCCAGTCCTGCGGCGATTGATTGATGCCTCGGTTCGTGGACTACAGGCCAAGGACTACACGCCAACACAAATCGATGCCGCACTGAGAACCGTTTACGGCGTCGACAGCCAATTGATTGCGGACGGAACTTACTTTGTCGCCGAAGCTGGCCCTGACGAAATTTTACAGCGAACCATCGTTGCTTGCGGGGGATGGAGCAAGCGGAAAACTCTCTTTGGCGGTGATCATTGGACTGGACGCCATGACGCACTGCTCGATCCCGCGCACGACCCTGCCAAAATTCGCGCCTTCTTCGTCGATCCAGATTGGGCGCGACGCGGTATCGGAAGCATGATTTTGGAAGCCTGCGAGGCTGCAGCCAGGTCGGCAGGGTTCAAGTGGCTCGAGATGGGCGCAACCTTGAGCGGCGTGCCCTTTTACAAAGTGAAAGGTTACGAAGCTCTGGAGAACCTCGATGTCCCGCTCGGAGAATGCGGATCCATGGTCGTGGTCAGAATGGCGAAGAAAATAGCTTGACCGGCTCCCCCGCCTCGGATCTCAGCGCTGGGCGTCGAGTTTTGCGATCTCGCGCGCGAAAAGCGGATTCTGAGGGAAATCCCGCTGCAAGGAGACGAGTAGTTCGCGGGCGCGAGGCTTGTCCTTGTCGCGAACATAGGCGATTGCCAGAAGGATTCGGGCGAAGGGAGCCAGATAGTGGCCATGGTTCGCGGTCAGTTTCAGATCATCAATCCCGCCTTGTTTGCTGCCGGAAACACCCCCCAGCCGCACCAGCCATCGCAGCGGTGCGGTCATGCTTCCGATAATATACTTGGCGACTCCGGTCGCCAGATGAGCGTCGTAGTATTCCGGGTCGACCGCCAGAAGCTGATTTGCCCATCCGGTTGCGTCTCGTGTGAAGTGCAAGGACACCAGGTTGTGCTTCTCGATCAGGGCAGCGTAATCTGCTCGCAGGCCTGAAGCCAGGGTCATTGAAAACAACGCATCCCGATCATTAGGATCGCGGGCCAGACGAACCTTCGCCTTGCTTTCCGCGCGATCAAGCGCCGTGTTCAGCTGATCGCGGATTGACGGGTCCGGAGAGAGTTTCTTGCGCGCATCAAAAGAGCGGTCGTTTTCGTAAAATTCTGACTCCAGCACACCCAATCGATTCAACTCTGAGAAAAGCAGCCCCGCCGCATCGGAAACCGGCCCGAGTGGATTATCGGGATACTCCTTCTCCCAGGAGGCAAACACCTGGTGCGCGTCCCGAAAGTCCAACTGATAAAGCAGCTGAAAACCGTGATCCAACGACGGTCCACTCGAAGGCAAGTCAGCGGCTGTAGCGGGGGCAGCCATCGAGATCAATGCAACAAATAGGCAAGATCGATACTTGTGCTGACGCAAGTGCCGCATGGCTAAATGCTTGGATGTTAAGCCGATGACAGCTTAGATGCAAATCAGATATGAGAACCCATAAATTTGTAAAGAGTTTGTTAAAAGGTGTCGCACCCTGGCTTCCAACAACACAACGTCATGGCAAGGCTTCATGGGGAGAGGAGACGGCGAGTAAATACCATGCGGCATGAGGCAGCCACTGCTCCTGCCATCGCCAATCATTGTCGGCGCCTGTTTGCTTGTAGGTCAGATCGAAATCGATGTCATCTTCGTCATGAAAACCGCTGGTAATGCCATTGGAGATCCCGCCGGGCGCACTGGTGAATTCCCACGAATCGAAGAACATGTACTGCGGATTGTTCCGCCCGACTCCGTACAGCATTGAGGTATCGAACGGATTTAAACCGAGGATCCAATTCAGCTGATCGAGGGAGTAGTTCTGAAGCTGGCTATAAAGCTGGGGATCATCTTTGAAGTGAACCGCGGCGAGTCTTGCGGCAGTCGCCAGCGATGCCAGGCGGGCATTTTCGCCTTGCCACCACGGTGCCGCATCCGAGTTATGAGGAAAAAAGAAACTGGTGTGGCGATCCCCCGTTTTGTCCTGCACCAACTGGCGAGCGTATCCGAACGGATTCGGGACTTCGCCCGTCACTCTCATTTCAGTTACAAGCGATTTCTTGACAGTTTCGAGGACGGCGTGCTGAGTACTTGCATCGGCAATGTCTGAATAATAGAGCAAGCTGACGATCGGAAGTCCAGCATCGGAAGCATGAAAGAATGGGCGATCCTGATCATCGGCCCGCCAGTAATCGTGATAGCTGCCGCTTGAAATCAGGCGCGCCATAAGGCTCTTCGCCCGGCGGTCGGCTGCGGCTTTATACCTTGCCTCCCTTGTCGCACGGTAAAGCTCCGTCGCCGCGGTCAGCGCGCAATAGTCATCCACGATGTTTTCTTTCCCGTCGTTTACCATCTTGATATTGTTCTGTTCGAGAAAGTCAAAGGCGTCTTGCGCCGCTTTCAGATAATCCGACTTGTGAAACTGTCCGTACTCGGGATACGTGCTGGCCATGGCCAGAGCCGCAATAGCGACACCACCGCCAGAGCGATAGCTGACTTCGTATTCCAAATCGTTGTTCGCCTGTTCCACCATGTCGCGCGGTTCCTGATTGCTGGACTGGTAGATTCCGAACCTTTTCATTTCGCCTGCGACTTTGCGCTCTTCCGGAATTTGCTTCACACCTCCAGTGGAGATTGAGCGATAGAAGGATCCACCAAGAGCCTTCACGCGTACCAGGTAATCGGCGCCGAAACTCGCTTCGTCCAGTAAACGGTCTTCGTAACGGGCGAAATTTGGGTCGTTGCGAAACTTCAGCTGATCGTAACTCTTAAGCAGCGAATAAACCGCCAGGGGAATCTGCTGCGGGTTGAAGTAAGTGGAGAATGACAAATGCGAGAGGTGCTTGCCATAATCGCCCGTTGCGTCCCACCAGCCGCCATGGGCGTCGAGCGTGCCTTGCTTGCGTCCGTCGAAAGAAAGATGGCGATCGGCTTGATCAAGCCGTCCTGAGCTGCGCTCTTCTTTGAAATAGTAGATGACGTCGGAAAGGGTGTTTCGTTCGAGAATTGAGTGTTGAATGTGAAATGGGAATGATCGCAGCTGACCCCCGCTCGATGAGCACTCCAGGTAATACTCGCCTTCGCTCTTAAACGAATCGAAATCTGCAGTCCAGAAATACCAGTCTCGCCATTTTCTTACCGGCCCGGCGGCCCGGGTGGAAGCGTCGAAGACGGCACGATCATCCGGAGAATTCTTTAACGCACACGCTGTGACATTTTCTCCGGCTTTGCTCAAAATCACGGCATGTTTCGGGCCGTCAGGATCGTATCCCAGGTGGTTCGTCAGGATTTTGAAGTCGGAGCCACCGGCATGGAGCCCGAAAGCCAGCAGACAGATGGATATCGATGAAAAAGCCTTCAGCGGCTGCATAGAAGATGTCCCTCGAAAGACTTACGGTCAGAAGAGAAACTTGGCGCCGACCTGCAGGATGCGTGGATCACGCGCCCCGGTTACCAGTCCGAACTCGGTGGAATTGATTTCCCCGGTCGGACCCATAAACTGAGCGTGATTGAAGACGTTGAAAGCTTCAAAGCGCAGTTGCAGCTCCTTGGCCTCGGTAATCTTTGTCGTTTTCAGCAACGCCATGGTGAAATTGTTCAGACCGGGACCATGAAAGAAACGCCGCCGCGAGGTTCCAAATTGCCCAAGCTGCTCGTTGCTGAAAAGCGAGGTGTTGAAATAGGATTTGCCATCACGAGGATTGGTGTCAGCCAGCACTTTGCCGGGAGTGTAGTCCGGCACGTCCACCGGCGCGGCATTCGCGCCAATCAGCGAATTGTCGTCGTTTTCCGTCAGGCTAACCGGCAACCCGGTCGCGAAGTTTGTTATTCCCGACAAGCTCCATCCGCCCACAACTTTTTTTGCCCAGCCGGCACTCACAAATCTATCGAACGGCATCAACCAGTCGTAGCTGAAAACGAAGTTGTGCATCACGTCGAAATTGCACAATGCCTCGCTCAGCCGCGGATTGAACGGGTTGGTTGAGTCCTGCAATCCCGACGCGTTGTCCAGGCACTTACTGAAGGTGTATCCAGCGAGGAAGCTGAGTGACCCGGTATTGTGGCTGACGCTCACCTGCAACGAGTTGTAGCGCGAATTGGCTACGGTTGAGACGTAGGGGTTGGTATCAACCAGCGGCCCAAACGGCCGAACAGCAGTAACGACTTGGCCGTTATTGAGGACCCACGGGGTACTGGTTCCAACGGATTGTCCGTTTACCACGTTGACGGTGAAGGGCGGTGTTTCGCTGAATGGACCACAAGGTCCGGCGGGGCCTCCTGGCTGACCACTGTTTGGCGCGAGATTTGCTGGATTGCTCAGGAACAGACACATCGCCTGGTTAGCAGGGTTCGATTCAACCGCTGCCACTAGTCGATGCCCCTGGTTGCCTACGAAGCTCGTGGTGATCACCGTGTTCGCGCCGACTTGACGCTGGATCGAGAACTCGTAGTGCTCGGAATAAGGCAGCTTGTTGCGATTGTCGAATGACCAGTCGTACGACAGCGGCTCAACTTGTGCCCAGGGGAAATTCCGATCTGGATTGGACGGTGAAACATTCAAAGGAGGAAACGGGAACGGGAAGCGCTGTCCCACGCTCTGGCCGCTGGATCGTATCAAGTACGGTGCCTCGAGTAGTGGGGGATTGGCGCTGCCATAGTAAAGTCCGTAAGGCGGGTCGCCAACCTCCAGGAATTGGGAAAGATCTTCTACTGACGTGTAGTAGAGCCCCGCACCTAGCCGTATGCTCGTGCGGCCCGGTCCTCCAAACAATTTGCCCAGAATCCCCGAAGATGTGCCCGGCGAATAGGCTAGACCCAGCCGCGGAGAGAAGTTGTGCCACTGCGTAGGCCCCAGCGTTCTAGGAACACCGGGATCGCCGGCCACCACGTAGCCCATTGGCGCACCTGGGAATTTCGCAGATTGCTTCCCCGCAATAAACGTCTCGGTCTTGTTTTGCGTGTCGTACCAGGGCATGCTGGCTTCCCAACGCAGGCCGTAGTTAAAGACAAGGCTGGAAGTAACCCGCCAGCTGTCCTGCGCAAATAAGCCGTAGTACTTGCTGCGTGAATCCAGCAGTTGCTGGCTGGCCTGGGTCAGATTGTCAGGCGCACCAATCAGGAAGTCCGCGAAATCT
>Ga0187777_10000765_pt1 | contig 21170 bp, 16 predicted proteins | sample 1015_Q2_SP5_10_M_FD_132416 | JGI IMG/M metagenome (GOLD analysis project Ga0187777, IMG submission 132416) | Tropical peat soil microbial communities from peatlands in Department of Meta, Colombia - 1015_Q2_SP5_10_MG | ecosystem: Environmental > Terrestrial > Soil > Wetlands > Peat | place... | reverse complement strand
TCAACATTTTGAAGTCCTTGCCGCTTATTGGAGGGAGGACAAAACCGTTGCGCCAGGTGTGAATAATAGGTAGCAACACGTAAATGTCCTGCGGCAAGCGCAACATATCTGGCCTCTGGATTGTCAGGTATTGGTTTGGGGTCAGCCGTAACACCTAAGGCATTCGTCGAATCACCACCTGTTTGCCAGTTGCTACCTTCGAGATAATGCATATTAATGTGGTTGCGTAACAGAAGATGGAGAAAATAACGAGAACTGCTGTTGTCTTGAGCAAAGTGTTGCACAAGTGTGAATCTTGTTAAGGCGCCTAATTCACTATCAAAAGTTTGGATGTCAAAAGCAGAATTATCTTGTCCAGTTGTCGCGATGACCAGACCTTCAATGGGAACTGGTTCATTAAACAGGCAAAGCGTGCGTAAGATAGTACGTTGAATTGGGTTTAAAAAATTAATTACCATACCAATCAAATTGAATGTGACATCGCCATTCCACATTGGCGTATAGTCAGGCGAATTGAGTAGATAACTCAAAGCAAATCCACTCAAAGCGCTCAACGTACTGAACAATATTAGCGCAAAAACTTGACCTGCGCAGCGCTGCCAGATGAACGATAGTTCTTCTGGTGAACCTTGAACGCCTCGTTGTTGTAGTAACGCTACTCCTTCAGGTATGCTTATGCGCGAAACCAGATTTGTGCGTGTGCATGTATCCGCTGCATTCTGCTGGTTAAATGGCGAAATCTGACTCGTTAAGACAACTTTACTGCCACCGAGGTTACTTTGAAGCATATTCAGAAAAAGAGGTATTGCACCCCGTCCAACTAATCCCTTGGTGTTCTCGGGGTCATACAATTCCTCAAATTGATCCAATACCACAAAAGCGCTTTCTTGTGGCCGGCACAAAACTCGCAACAATAATGCAATCTGCTCTTCCGGTTTCTGCATAAAAAAATCAGAAAATCCCTCGAATGATGCAGGATCAAGTAATGGAGAGACTAGTACAGGATCAAGTAATGTAGGGGTGGGGGTAAGCCCCGCCCCTACATTACTTGATCCTACATACATCTTACTCTCTTTCCCTATTTCGATTTCAAGAAGAATCGCAGCAATCACATCAGGCAATGTTACATATGCCCCGAGGCTCAACCACACCAAATGCCGTATAGGCACCCGTCCAGCCTGTATAGCCATCTCCAAACGCCGAAACAGCAATGCAGCCAGCGTTGATTTACCTGCCCCTGAATCACCTGTGAGCACTAAGGTGCTTGTTTGAGGATCACTGAGTAAGCGAAAAGCGGCGCTGACCTCATCAGCGCGTTGCAACACAATGCGAGGATCAGTCAATGGTGGTACTTTAGAATATATACTGGATCTGAGAATGAAAGGCGATTGATGCATCTTTTCACATTTTACTATCGCTGCTATGTCTTTTGGTGAGAGCAAGTATACCATATAGCTTTAACAAACAAGATAAGAAGTGTCACTTCGGATAAACTGCTAGCCTGAATATGCTAATATAGGAAGCACGTTCTAAAGATACCATTCGACCTATGTAGAAGGGATTGCATCATGTTACGAATAATTTACATGGGAACCCCCCAGTTTGCTATTCCTGCCCTGGAAACTCTGATCGCAGGCTCAATACCGGGAGTGATACTTCAAGAGGGTTACGAAATAGTGACTGTGATTACTCGTCCAGATAAACCATCGGGAAGAGGCAAAGAGATTGTATATTCACCTGTTAAGCAACTCGCTTTATCCCAAGGAATTCCCGTCTGGCAACCAGGATCACTCAAGCGTCAAGAAAATATAGAAATGCTCGCAGCATACCATGCAGATTTATATATAGTGGCTGCTTTTGGACAAATTTTACCGCAAGCTGTGCTAGACCTCCCACGTTATGGAACATTAAATATACATGCTTCACTGCTTCCTAAGTATCGCGGTATGTCTCCCATCTCCGAGGCAATTTTCCAGGGTGATACAGAGACCGGTGTGACGATCATGCTCATCGATGCAGGAGTAGATACAGGACCAATACTGCTTGAACGCACGATCCCGATTGATGAAGATGACACTACTGGAAGCCTTACTATCAAATTAGCAGCATTGGGAGCCAGCTCACTTCTCGAGGCGCTACCACTCTGGGTACAGGGGAAAATCACACCCCGGCCACAGGACGAGCGATTTGCTTCTCATACGCATATGTTGCGCAAGGAAGATGGGAAGATAGATTGGAACCTTCAAGCTGATGTCCTGGCGCGACTAGTTCGCGCGTTCACTCCATGGCCAGGCGCATATACTCACTGGGGCAAGAAGCTATTGAAAATAATTTCCGCGCATCCATCACAATCTGATTCAGGCTCAGAAGCAAGGGCAGGAATGGTCAACATGCGCAGGGAAAATGGCTTGCAAACACTGACAGTAGGTACAGGTAAAGGACTCTTAATCATAGAGAAACTTCAATTAGAGGGCAAGAAAGTGATGAACGCAGATGAATTCCTTCGAGGATATTCACACATCGCCGGAGAAACTCTAGGTTGATCTTTTAACACGAACAAGAAGAAACCGTGACAAGCAAAGTATGCCTGACCTTGTCACGATTACCTTCTTGAATTATTACTGTTACCTTGTTGCTGCCTGGGGTCGTGTAACAAGGGCACCTATGATGCCAATGACAGCCAGGCCAAAGAACAGAATAGCGTGCTTTACGTGCATTGCGTTATCAGCAATAACATGGTTTATGCCTGGAATCAGAAAAAATATTCCGAGTACAATACCAACAATAAAGAGCACAATTCCTCCGTAAAATATTGCCGGGTTCTTCATAATTTATACCTTTCTTCTAATTTAACCCCTACCGGGCAGGTTTATTATATCAGGTTTTGACATCTTCTCAAGGGTATAAGTCAGTAAAATTGCAGTAAGTACAGGTATTTGTACATTACAATACAAAAACCACCAGGAATTGACTATCATCGTCACCTGGTGGCAATCTTGCTCCAAATCTGCTTACCTGGCAACCGCTTTGGAACGAGCCATGAATACGCCAACGACACCAATAACTAACAGAACAGCGCCAACTACAAGTCCGGCAATTGCGCGAGCTGGATGGGCGCCGCTCACCTGATAATACACACCAATACCTAAAGCTACAATACCAATTACAATGGCAGCGAAGAAAATTGTGAGATTCTTCATTTTAAGAGCTTCCTACCTCTTCTAACTGTGCGATCTTTAGATTACAATCACTCTAAAATAATCACCCCGGATTCTCCAGATTGTATCTATTGTATCAAACGAGTAAAGTTCATTCAGCTACAATGATGGGTACCAAATAGCCAATTTGGATACTCACACATTTTTATGCTCAGCCATGGGCAATGGTAAAAAGTAAGAATAGGGATACGAGTCCAGCACCCCAGCAATAATAGGCAAAGGGATAAAGCCGACCTGTCTCAAAGTACCTCATAAGAAATTTCGTGCATAAATAAGCAACGATCCCTGACACTACCATGCCAATAACTACATAGAGCCATGTTTGAGCTGTTTGACCAACAAGTTGTGGTACCTCTAGCAAGGCAGCTAAACCAATGAGTGGTGTACCTAGCAAAAAGGAGTAGCGAGCTGCATCCTCATGATTGAGGCGCACACCCAGGCCTGCAACCATAGTCACCCCAGAGCGTGAAATTCCAGCTATCAGAGCCAGGGATTGTACGAAGCCAACAATGAGGGCTTCTTTCCATGAAAGGGATGGGAGACTCCGAAAATTGGCCTCCCGTTCTTTCGCAGTGGAAAACGTCATTTTCTTCTCTGCTCTTCGCCGCATACGTTCACCAGCAAACAGGATAGAGCCATTCACAACCAGGAATGCAGCAGCAATTGCAGGGGAGGCAAACACACGCTTGAGAGGTGTTTCTAACACCACGCCTAAAATAGCCGCAGGGATGACGCCGATGATGATCAGCCAGCTTACCCACTCTTCAGTTCCAGTATGTACTTCGCCTTCTTTAATATTCTTCATGATAGTGAGAAATATTTGCAACCAGTCTCGCCAGAAATAGATCACAAGGGCGATACTTGTGCCAAGATGTAAAGCTACAATGATGGGTAGAAAACAACTTTGCCCGCCACAGCTTGTATCATTAATCAAATTCCCCCAGCCCAATAGCCCTGGAATGATTACTGAATGGCCCAGGCTGCTGATAGGAAAGAGTTCTGTTACTCCCTGAAGCACAGCCAGAAAGATAATCTGCCAGATATTTAAGTTCATCTATTCGTTACTCTCTCGTTTGATTTTGATCATAACCGCTCCGCAATTTCGTCACACTACATTTTTTTACATTATGTTCAAGGAAGGTATTTCTGTTTATCTGCCTCAAATTCTGCAGATGTCTTTGCATAGACGTTTGTTCCGTCCTTTTTTGAGAGGAAGAAATAGTAATCCGTCCTCGCTGGCGAGGATGCAGCAATCATACTTGCAAGACCTGGACTACATATTGGGGTTGGGGGAAACCCTTTTTGTACATAGGTATTCCAGGGACTATTGGGAGCGATATTGGCACCCCCAGCTTGAAGTGGCTTCCAATAGCTTTTTGTACCAGGTTGAGAGTCGCGGGCATATTGAACTGTTGGATCAGCATTCAGCAAACCCACAGTTTCGGCATTTGGTCTGTAAATACGATTCCAATAGACACTCGCTACGAGTGGTCGATCTTGTTCAAAGATGACTTCACGTTCAACTATGGAGGCCAGAATGACCATCTGGTATAACATCATATGATTCTTCTGTGCCATTGCCTCGAGATGATTTTGTTGAACCTTGTTGCTGAACTCTGTCAGCATCATATTTACGACATCGCGCGCTGTATCATTCACGGGTATCAGATAAGTATCAGGAAAGAGCAGTCCCTCCATACTATCTCCTGAAGGTATTGATTTCAGGATCGGATACCTGGCTGCATCTGGGAATTGCAGTGGATTCTTTGTATAGTTCAGAAATTCTTGTGTTTTGAATCTGATAAGGCCAGCAGCTCCAAGCCTCTGCACGATCTGCTCGATCCGCAACCCTTCAGGAATAGATACCAGATAGTAGTCAGGCTGCCCATTGAGCAATTGACCAATGATTTCATCGATAGTCATACTTGTATTCAGGTTATAAGCACCTGCTTGTAGATGAGTGTCCAAACCTTTAATTCTTGCCCAGATACGAAAAGCGAGCGCGTCATGTATCAGGCCTTTCGCCTGTAATTCATCTGCGATCTGGCGCGCATCATCTCCGCTCTGAACCACAATTGCCACAGTTTTGCCTTGATCAGTGCTCACAGGTTGGAAGATATCTGTGACCATCGTCCACGAAAAGTATACTCCTGCAAAGACCAGCAAGCCAAGCAGAAGCACCGAAATGATAGCGCCGCGCTGTCCTCTTTTTTTCATCACTCAGTGCCTCTCGTTTTGCTCATTTGAGCATCCAGGTATTCCTGCAAAATGACAGCCGCTGCAAGAGCATCAACCTCTTGTTTTCTGCGCCGCCGCTTTGTTTGATTGTGTTTTCTGCCACCGGTGATCTTATAACGCCTTCCCAGTTCTGCCTCTCCTCGTACATCTAGCAAACGTTCTGCCTCGACCGTTGAAAGGCGCTCATCCCAGAATACGATCGGAACAGCAACGTGTTCTTTGAGACGTTTTGTGAAAGCTTGCACCCGTTTTCCTTGTGAGTGTATTTCTCCATCCAAACTTATAGGGAGACCTACTACCAGACCCTCAGTGCCTGTTTCTTCAATCATATGTTGAATAGCTTTCAATGTCTGAGATTCGTCACGAGTGACATGAAGCGTCATATAAGGTGAGGCCAGAAATCCAGTCGCATCGCTTATCGCTACGCCGATTCTAGCCTCACCAACATCTAACGCTAACCATCGTGCCATGTCGCTCTCCCCAAAGAAGACCTAGAAACATCAAAGGCATCTGATTCTATCCTCGATGTAATTGAGCATGTACCCCATCTTGGGGCATAATCCGAATAATGCTTTAAACTATTCTAACGGAGGAAGGTCTTTTTTGTCTAGTTTTTACAACGATTGGGGGATAGGCTCAAGATACATTTAACCGTTAGTAGCGCCTTTGACTGGCCCTGGTTGAATCACAAGGTGTATTTGTTCTGGTCGGAAAGGCATAAAACTCAGGAACGGAGGGAAAAGCACAATATTGGTAGTGATTACCTCATTAATCCCAGCCTGTCCACTGTTGATGTAACTTTTTGCCTGGTCCACGCTCTTGCCAGCCAATTGTTGACTGATCTGCTGGGCCGGAACCTGCTGTACAACATGCCCTGTTGCGTCCACTGTCACGGAAAGACTTTTCCCATCATGAGAAGGAGCACTCCTGGTCACGGTTACAGTAACAGGCAATGATGTTGGCAGGACTGCAGGTGGGTTCATGTGCGAGGCATGGGCCATAAGCTGTGCTCTTCCTGCCGCTTGAATGGCAGCATTTCGGATTACCAGCACCGAGACTTTGGCAGTTAATATGCCGGTAAATTTCCCACCAGGAGCAGGCTGCCCAACAGCTGGCGTGGTGATAAAGTTTTCCCCTGGCAGAGGGGTGGAGCTTGATAACACATTTGGCACGGGCGTTCCGGCAACGTCACCTGGATGAATGGAGTGGCTTAACCAGGTTTTCACTTCATTTTGAACTTGCAGCTGGAGACTCGCTGCGAGCGCATTTGCGTCGCTGCTGCTCACTGCCTGAACATTCGTTGCTCCGCCTCCCGTTGTGGGATCAAGGTTCGTGACCGTCAAAGTCGCGGCAGTTGGTGTAGCTCCCTGACTATTCTGCCCGATCCCGGTAAGACTATCTGGAGGGATGATAGTGATACTGTTGGCAGCAACATTGCCACTTTCACCTGGAAGTTGTGCCTGCACAGGCGCAACAGAGGGAATACCATTATTGCTCTGGTTAGGGAGAACTATCACATCAGCAACAGTTACAAACTGAACGACCACAGCGCCACTAGTAGAGAGAACCGTGCCTGTTGGAATGTCCAGTTCACTCGATCCCTTATTGGTGAATGTGACTGTACCTGATGCCACCTGATTTCCCTGCTTGATTGTACCGCTGGCTGTTCCTTGCCCAGTTGCACTTGCTGTATGCGTAAGAACCTGAGAGGGCATGGTATTTTGTTGGCCGTTTGATGGATTCATACTTGCTACATATTGATTGGTTACATTCAGCACTTGAGAAGGCACAACAACGGTTACTGTGGCGTTCGAGCCAAAATAGACAAACAGCAAGAGAGCCAGTAACAATACACCAAGACTGATCGAAACAATAGTCAAATTCCTCCTGTCATTACGATTGGAATTTGAACTTGCCCGCTTATGTAAAGGCGGTGTTGAGACTACACGACTAGTTTTCGTAGGTACAGGCTTTTTGGATTGTTGAGCAGCAGGGTTGACAGTAACCTTACGCGCCTGAGGAGAAGGCTGGATAATTGCTTGAGGTTCACTCCTGGCTGCTGGAGTGGATGCTCCAGAAGGACGCGCCTGAGAAGATGGAGTAATGCGTGTCGGTTGATCCTCAATCGGGCTTGTAGGAGGTAAAAGGTCATCTTCATTGCCAAAATCCTCTAACGAGGAACGCATAGTATTGCCCGTGCTGCTACTACGTTGGGGCATACCATACATTCGCGGGCGTTCTTGCTTATCAGATTCCTCCAGCATTTGTTCATCCAATGCAGGAGATGACCAATCATCCTGAAGCAACCCCTTTTCTACATCCCCTAAATCTTCGACCTCAGCGTCATATACATCAACCGGCGCATCAGAAATATCGGGAACACCTTGATCGACATCATATAAGAAAGTGGATGCTCTTTGCTCGGGTAAAGCAGTTGATTGAATGTCCTCCATATACCCAAATGCATCATCTTGCAACCCACCTGACTGTGAAATCTTACTTGTTTGTTCTACTATGCCACTAGATATCTCCGTATTTTCGACTTTTGAGAATACCTGGCTATTCTCTGAGCTTTGCGCTGCTTCGCGTATGCTACGCGCTTTATAATAATCTACCTCCAAAGAGTCAACTTCAGTATCTTCTTGATCGCCTGCACCAGATTGAGGGGAGAGCACTGTTTCAACAGGTAAGTCGTAATGAGAATCGTAGGGTATGTTTTCTACCACAAACGTAGATGAAGCAAGTGTATCGATCTCTTTATTTTTGTCTTCAGAGCCGATTAACATGTTGCCATTTTTTCCTGATGGATTTGGCATTCGCTGCTGACCTGGCTTTAAAGAACGGCTGGTTTTGTTACTACTGCTAGCTTGTTTATAGCTACCTTGAGTAGTTCTCCCACTCATGCCGCTGCGTACAGGACGATTGATGGGTCTGGGTCTGTCAGAGGGAGAAGACTCGAGCGAATCAGCTACTCGAAATCCAGCAGCTTTGGCAACGGCTCGGATTTGTCGATCCGAGCTAATAATCAGTACATCCAGGCCCAGCTCTCGTACACGAGAGTGCAACAATCGCCATCCAACGTGACTCCGCAACTGAGTCTGTGGCGGAATTACAAGTATAATGTGTCCGGCGTTGGTGTTTTCCAGTCGCTCACGCGCATTTGTCAGTTCTTCTTCTGGGCCAAGATAAATGATCTTTTCTTTAGACATTCGCCCCTCTTCCCCTACTAGCTTGATTGTAGTCAAGATACCGGTAATCTCAAGGCTGGTTATACATCTTAGATGTGCATTTGATGAATTACCCGGTAGAGCACCCTCTCTAAAACGTTATCCTCGTTTTGCAGTTCAATGGCCTGATATGCCAGCGCCATTGGTGTGATATCCTGGGCATTTCTTAATAGATTCTTGGGATCCACAATGCTAGTCACCATTGTTGGTTGGATTGTTTCGACGATTGGTTGCCGTGAAAATGGGAGTCGTTCTATCCAGGGGAAATTCTCAAGTTTTTGGCGTAAATCGGGCAGACCGGAACCTCCACCTACTAGATAAATTGCAGGCGGCAGCAGTTCCCCCTTAGCCAATTCCTCTACCAGCAATTCTACACTATCCATCCATATCTGAGCTTCTGAGGCAAAAATGTTTTGAATCTCGTCTCGTTCATTGCCTTTCGTGCCTCCATTGCTATAATTCAACTTCAGTTTCTCTGCTTCTTTCACCGATAGACCTTTGCTTGCTGCGAGCCGGCGAGTAAATGTACGACCACCCAATGCAAACATACGAGTCTCTTCAATTCCGCCCTGGCGCACAAGCGCAATGTCTGTTGTACCACCGCCGATATCAATAAAGATAGCACCGCTATCAGCGCTCGCATTGGCACTTAAACATCGCGCCAGAGCATACGGCTCTACAACTATTGATACGAGCGTCAAATCCAGCCCCTGCGCAACGGTCTCCAGTGCACCAAGTTGCATGAGCGGCGCAAAGGCACTAAATAGCGTCAAAGTGAAGTGACGCCCGCGGAAGCCAATCGGATTAGAAACTGTCTGTCCATCAATTCGCACCGAGATCACGGCTGCATTGGTCAAGCGCACTTCAATATTTGGATAGCCTGTCTCCGCAGCGATGCGCTCTTTAGCAATCTTCAGCAATTTTTGTTGAGCGCTCGAAATGATACTTTCAAGTTCTTCCGGCGAAATTGGTTTAGTAGGTTGTTGCCTCTGTTTGGAAATCGTGATTGAACTTCCTTTAACAAGCTCTCCCGCAATGCCAATTACTGTTGAAGGAGCAATAATACCCCCGGCAGATTGCTCTGCTTTGGTCAATGCTTCGTTACAATTTGTAATAACGCCCGGAATATCGGTGACGATACCATCTGACATATGACTATAGCTCTGTTGATGGCGTCCCACCCCCAAAACAACTCCAACATCATCCTGGACCTCAATGATAATAGCTTTTGCATACGCTGTACCGATATCGAGTGCAGTAAAAACTGGCCGCGAATCTTCTCCAACGGAAGAGCGAATATCAGCGCCTCGACTTGAGTATCTGCCGTTCTCTTGTCGTCCTAATTTTGCAAAAAAGTCGAGTAGGAATTGAAAGGGATTATTCATGCGAACATGTCTTCCTGGACAGGGTTGATTACGGTCATACTATAGAAGTGAACGTTCAATTTACTCAACTCGTCGGTTCTATTGTTTTTCAAGCTTCTTGAGTACGTTATAGCACGTTGAACGAATGACCGCAAGAGCCACCACTTCTAGACGCCTTTACGAAAGCGCTTCACTCACCAGTTTAGCTACCAAATCTAGTGCTGCACCGAGTTCAGCCTTATTTTTGCCTCCACCCTGAGCAGACTCTGGCCTGCCTCCACCTTTACCGCCCAGGCGTTGGCCTACAGCATTTGCAATTTTTCCTGCATGAAGGCCACGTTTAGTCAATGCAGTCGAGACACTTACTTGAAGCCCTATTCGATCCTGGAAGCCGCCAGCCAACACTACTATCCCTGGCATTTCAAGCTTTTTGAGCACCATATCGCCCATTTCTCGCAATACCTTCTCATCCGTTACATCTACACTTGTCGCTACTACCGGAACTCCGGCTACCTCCCTGGCTTTACGCGATATCTCATCCGTTTGCCGCTGGGCAGCTTCGCGTTGGAATTGAGCAATTTGACGACGCGCCGAAGCCAGTTCCTGTACTAGCTGATCGACTCTCGACTCAAGCATGTCGGGCTGTGCCTGCAATTTACCGCTGATTCTCTCTAGCTGGGAACTACGCTCACGCAAATACGACTCAGCGCCACGCCCCGTCAAAGCTTCAATGCGGCGAATACCGGCGGCAATACTCGTTTCCTGGATGGTGATATACACCCCTATTTGACCAGTCGAAGAGCAGTGCGTACCACCACATAACTCAATGCTTTTTCCCATCGAAACGACACGCACTTCATCCTCATATTTTTCACCAAAGAGTGCCATCGCACCTGTCGTTAAGGCCTCTTGTAAAGGCATTATATTTGTATGAATGGGAAGATCAGCACGGATCCAACGATTAATCTGTTCATCAATGAGCGCAATTTCTTGAGCAGTCAATGCTCGCGGGCAGGCAAAGTCAAAACGAAGCCGCTCCGGCTCAACTAATGAACCACGCTGCTCAACTTGAGGGCCGATGATATCGCGCAGGGCCTTATGCAAAAGGTGTGTAGCGCTATGATTGCGCATAGTATCTTCTCGTCTCAACGCAATTACATTGGACTGCACGCTGTCACCTACACGCAGAAAGCCCTCGCTGATACGCCCATAATGAACAATTAATCCTTTCAAAGGACGACGAGTATCCTGAACCTGAAAAACCCCCATTGAACTACTCAGATCACCACGATCACCTATTTGACCACCGCTTTCAGCATAGAATGGAGTGACATCAAGTATCACAAGAGCATCTTGTGGAGCACTTACGATATCAACCTCGATGCCATCAACGACCAATCCAACGACCCTACTCGTACTTGTGACGCCTTGATAACCTGCGAATTCCGTTGGCCCAACACGCTTGAGCACTTCAGTAAGTACCCCGTCATCTGGCATTTGTGTAAATGTGCTTGCTGCCCTGCTGCGCTCCTGCTGCTGTAGCATAGATTGCTCGAAGCCAGAGACATCTACTGTGAAACCGTGCTCTGCTGCAACCTCTTGAGTCAGTTCCAGTGGAAAACCATGTGTATCATACAGTTTAAATGTATCTGCTCCAGGAATAGCTGTGTGCCCTTGTTGCTTCAGCTCTTCAAGCAGGTTATTGAGCAAGCTCATGCCTGCATTGAGCGTCTGCCCAAACTTCTTTTCTTCAAGGCTCAATATTTCAATAATCCGGTCGCGTTGCAATCCCAATTCGACATAGTGCCCCCGCATGAGATTAATGACAGTATCGGCTGCCTCGGCGAGAAAGGGTTTATCCAATCCTAACAATTTGCCATGCCGTACAGCTCGGCGTAGTATGCGGCGGAAAATGTAGCCGCGGCCCTCGTTACTCGGCAATACGCCATCAGCCGCCAGGAAAACAAGCGCGCGTGCATGATCCGCAATCACTCGCAAAGAGGTATCAATCTTTGTGCTTTTCCCATATGTAGTACCGGCAAGTGTAGCAAAGCGGTCGATAACTACACGAAATGCATCAGTATCAAAGACGGACTCTTTGCTTTGCAAAACCATTGAAAGCCGTTCCAGGCCTAAGCCCGTATCAATATTTTTTCTCGGCAACGGTGTACGATAACCGTCCACGTCCTGGTAGAATTCCATAAAGACCAGGTTCCAGATCTCCAGGAAGCGCTCGCAATCACATCCCGGCTTGCAATCGGCTCTCCCACATCCATGCTCGACTCCTCGATCATAATAAATCTCGGAATCTGGTCCACAGGGACCTGAAGCTCCAGGAGGACCCCACCAGTTATCCTCTAACCGAACAATGCCATCATCAGAAATGCCTGCGATCTCGCTCCACCACCTGGGTGCCTCGTTATCTTCAGGATGCACTGTTGGGTGCAACTTTTCAGCGGGCAATTTGACTACCTGCGTTAGAAATTCCCACGCGAATGCAACTGCTTCGCGTTTAAAATAGTCGCCCACGGAAAAATTCCCCAGCATTTCAAAAAAGGTCAAGGTGCGCTCGTTCCCCACAATGTCGATATCTGTTGTACGGAAGCACTTTTGAGCAGAGGTAAGCCTTAAAGCTGGAGGTGTCTCTCGACCCAGGAAATAGGGTATCATCTGCTGCATACCTGCTGTGGTCAGCAACACAGTGGGATCATTGGGAATTAATGAGGAGCTGGGCATCTTCAAATGACCCTTACTGGCAAAGAAATCCAGGAAAAGCTCTCTAACTTCGGTACTTGTAAATTTCAAATGAACAGACACCTTGTCCTCCTCTATTTAAATGCCAGTAAATACTCGTTTTTCTCGAAATGTATGGAGGTATAGAGCGTATTGCCTTTCCTGGATTACAGCGACAAAACCTCCCACTTCTTCTCTTCCCAACGCCTATAGAATAGATAAACTTGAACTGAACGTTGTAAAATTGCTTAGGAGAAAAGCGCAGCGCTTTACCTTAAAACGTCTAGATGCGTCAAATGACTGTAGATATGCAGAACTATTATATCAAAGGGGGGAATGCATAGCAATGGCAAGAGAGCATAGTGCATGAATACGCTACACATCATCACCATCCCACGTAGAACCTTGCTTGTCCTGTGCGGACCTGCTGGCTCAGGTAAAAGCACATTCGCTGCTCAACGGTTTGCCGCAACAACTATTGTTTCATCCGACCACTGCCGCGCTATGATTTGCGACGACGAGAACAATCAGAAGGTAAACCGCGACACATTCGAACTCTTCCACCTGATCATCCAAAAGCGACTTTCGCTAGGACGCTTTACTGTTGCCGATAGCACAGCGCTCCAACCAGATGCCCGCCGAAAATTGCGAGAAGTATCACGTCACTTCGGTTTTCTTGGTTGCTTGCTTATCTTTAACATTCCTCCTGAGATCTGCCTTGAACGCAACAAGAACAGGCATCGCCTGGTTGAAGAGCGTGTTATCCCATACCATACAGGTCTTTTGCAACGCGCACTACTTGATGCACCACAAGAAGGATGGGAACTGATCCATATCTTCGATGAGCATGATATGGATGTTATTGTCGAAATCGAGGATAGCCAGAGCTCATAAAATTCGCTTCCAATTTCCCGTTTTTGGAGATACAATATCTCTAACGGGCGCAATTGAATACGCCTGTAACGAACATCGACTTTCAAAGGGCGCGTATCTGCGCCTTTATCATATTACTCACGAAAGGTTTTTCAATGGAGATCCTGGTTTTCTGGAAACGACCGAAACTACAATTTCCCTCTCAATTTAATACCATTTTCTTTGATATTGATGGAGTACTTATCAAAACCATCGACTCGTTTCATGCAACAGATATAGCGGTGGCGGAATATGTCGCAAGCACGATTTTTGGTCTCGATTGGGGTCAGAACGAAGGAAAAAAGTTGGTAACACACCAGGATGTGATCGCGTTCAAACAGGCTGGTGGTTACAACAATGACTGGGATATGTGCTATCTTCTGGCAACACTCTGTACAGCGCGCCTGCGTGAATGGAAAGGGACTCCACTGGAGAAGCGAAGTATCGAAGAATGGGCCGCACTTTCACGTGCTGCCAACGAGGAGGGGCATGGTGGGATCGAATGGGTCAGGGAGGTTATGCCTACTACTGCGCAACTTGATTATGAGATGATTGGGGATATTTACCACGAATTTTACTGGGGTTCCTCCGAAATCAAGAAGCGCTTTGGGTACACGCCACACTACTTGCCTGACTTTCCCGGTTTTGTGCATAACGAAGAGATGAATTTCCCGGCCGATTTCTTCATGCAGCTTCGCGAAGCTGGCATAGCTCATTTAGGCATGATTACTGGAAGAGTCGGGCAGGAGGTAGATATTGCGCTAGAGATGATGGAGGCATATGCAGGTTCGCGCTGGTGGGATGTTGTCATTTCCGCAGATATTTGCCCCAAGCCTGATCCACATGCCTTACAACTGGCGATTGAGGGCATTCATGGGAAAGTAGGTGGAGGCTTGTATATAGGCGATACAGGTGACGATCTTGATCTTGTGTTCAATTACCGGGCAATAAAAAAAGAAAGCGAGCCGGATATACTCGCGGCAATGCTTGTTCATCCATTCGAAGAAAGGCTTTACCAACGAAGAGGAGCTGATTTTATAGTTGGAGCAGTGACAGATATTGCAGACTGTCTGCCGATTTGATGATTTGTACTTTTTTCTATTTCGGTTTGTGACCCTGCGCTTTCTCAATTAAACCTACCAGGAATTGCAGCTTTTTTATGCTGTGCTCTGCATTGCGCTTATTACGATCGTATCCATCAGGCGCAAGCTGCTGAAACCAGGTACGAATATCTTCTTCTGAAATATCGTACCATTTTGCATCCGCTTGTAACCTCAAATAAACGCGCATCTGTGGATCCTGCTTTTTGCGCAATGGAGCCTTTTCTTCTACACCTTCGCTTTCGCGTTCATCTGCAGCAACTGCCTCAGCGAGTTCAGCCGATGGATGCAATTCATTGTTGAGAGCCTCGATTTCTGCTGTCCGAAAGAACGCTTCTCGTCCAACACCACGATGTGATTTTAAACGACCGTCGCGTATCCATTGATCCAACGTCACACGATCAATTCCTAATAGACGTGCCGCTTCACCTGCATCTACAAAAGCAAAACGCCCGCTACCTGGTTTGCTAGCCATCCTCACACTCCTTTACCGGCCTCTACTTCATAAAACATCAACAACGTACTACCATAGCGTCGTTCATCGGTCAAAATCAGATGCGTTAGTGGAACAGCAGCCACTACTGAACGCTCTTTCGGGTGAATCTGGACAATGATCATACCCGTATCAGGCACCAGTCGCGAGCGATCTAGCAATTGTAGAGCGCGAGCTGCCATCTCCTGGTACTGTGGCGGAGCAACATAAATGATATCATATTCACGCTCCTGACCCCTAGGCAAAAGTTGATTCTGTGCACTGTACGACTGCAAAAATTTGAATGCATCAGTATGCAATGTCTCCGCACGATTCCCCAGGCCAGTAATTTTCAGATTCTCTCGCACTAATTTCAGTGCACTGTAATTCATCTCGATGAATGTCGCGCTGGCTGCACCTCTGCTCAACGCTTCTATACCAACTCCTCCTACACCAGCAAAAAGATCCAGGAAACGAGCATCTTCAACACGTGTTGAGAGGATATCGAAGAGGGCGGTCTTGACTCGATCGATAATAGGACGTGTACCAGTTGTTTTTGGACCTTTAAGTTTGCGCCCCTTTGCCTCACCAGTCACTACGCGCATGAGATTCCTCCCCATCAATAAGGGCCAACACAGCCTCCACCTCTTCCACAAAAAAATCTTCCTTTGCCCAGGAAATGAGCGCCTCTATCTGGTCAACCTTTAATTTCTTTATACTCTTCTCACCCCATACATTTTGTATCAGGTGCTGGAGCTGCTGATCACTGATTTGCGAATTCAACACGTTTTGCAATACCGTCAATCGCCCCTGACTCGCAAATGAAGTTCCACGAACCTGTTTCAATTCATCTAGCTTGATCCTTGCTATCACCCTCTGCTCTTCACGTTCCTCCTCTTGCTCTTCCTGCAGTTCTTCATCCTCTTCATCAAATTTATACGCTCTGCCAGGCGCGTCCCGGATCATCTCATCCTTAATCGGGATAACTGGAATATTTGAGGGACCATGTAAAGCGCTATGCGTGGGACTCGCTGGAGGTATTGCTTGTGCTCCCTGTTGAGGAAGTGGCCCTTGTGGCCTCACTTGCTCCTCAGTAGACTTCGACTGGATCACTGCAGAAGCTTTATTAACAGCGCCAGGTGTTGATGTCTCCCTGAAACTGCCCTCAACGAGCGGCTGTAATTTTCGTAAAGCTTCACGGTAATTCATGCCATTTAATGTTTTAACATTTAACAAATCCATAGCTTGTTTAGGTGTCAGTCCCCAGGCTTCTCGAATTGCCTGCATGAATTGCGAAAGCTTCATATTGCTATTCGCCTCACCCTGCAAGCCAGGTGTAACAGGCATACTTACCGGGCCACTTTGACGTACGGGCATTGTTGTGGACTGCTTCTCAGGTAAAGACAGTGGTTGTGGTGCTTCACGAGCTGCCGCTGGAGCTTGCGTAGTTGATCTCGTTCCAACTTGGGAAGGGGTTCCAACTGGCCTCCGATAGCTTTCATCCTGTATTGGCGCCTGGTTGGAACTTATTGTTGCAGGCGCTTGTGTCCGTATTGATTCAGGTGGACGGGCGCTGCGCTGCGAAATCTGAGCTACCCGATTTTCAACGCGACGTGTGAGTTGGTCCATCCCTATTTCGGCTTCACGAATCAGCTGTTCGCGCATTTCCGCACTCGCTCCTAATGGCACAGGAATACCCATTTCTATAGTATGTGTGCGACCTCCGGCATTAAACTGAGTTGTATAGCGCAGCCAGATATACGGATTGCCATCTGTTCCCGCCGGTTTATCCCTACTAGTATCCATGACTACTCCACCTGCCTTCCTGGAAAGGAGCTTATCTGAATCATACCTGCAACATGTACACGTACACATTATTATATCAAACGCAACAGCGTTCGTGTCCGAACCATGAGACGACCTTTCCGACACCTTGCCAAAAAGCCCATTGTAGTGTATCGTACATGATAAGCGAAAAGTAGCATCATGAGCCTATTTTTGAATCGTTATACACAAGAGAAATACGCAATAACAGGACCGGCACTCCGTGAGATCAGTCATAAGAAACCGATTGCATATTTTACATACAATCATAGCACCCTATGCAGCAAGAGAAAGCTGAGATACGAGACGTATGATAAGCCCATCACCCACACAACAATCACCTGAACAAAAAACTCCTGAAGCGAGAAAAGTTGAATACGCTTCCAGAGAAAGAGCAGGTCAAACTCCTACTGCCCGGTTCTTTAAGGCTATTTTTCGCCCTATCTTCAGAGGCATATATTATCTCCTTCGTGGTATGAGAAACCACAAACTGGTTACTTTGATCATGATCCTGCTTATTCTTGGCAGCGCTATAGCAGCAAATTACGCTATTTCAGGAGAATGGCCATTTGGCATTGGCAATGATCCATTCAACTTCCATATAAAAGGGGGTAATGGTGGAGGTGAGCAGGTGCAAAACTGGCTCTATGCCATGCGTGATGGCAACGTTGTTGCCCTACAATTTCTTGATAAAGATATGGCACAGCCACCAGACGCCCAACAACTTGTTGGTCAGTTTAGCCAACCAAAGGGGCACCTGACCTGGAAAGCCATCAATGGAATAAGTGCGTTTCAAGAATCGGATAGTACTATCGATAGCTTTGTAGAAGTAGACCTCTCTGCTACTGGCCCTGCTGGAAATACCACTGGTTACGTGATCTGGCATTTCGAAACGGTCTCACAGAATGGAGGGGTTCTAATTAATGTCAGTGTTGTAGATTATCGCGCACCTTTAGGATAACAAAAGCGATTGTTTGGTCAGTCCCTGTATGGACACCCAATATGCAGAAGGGATAGATTGCAAATGTCAGAAAAAAGCAAATTACAACGCGAAGAACTGGATAGATCTATCGATATTGGTATGGATCAATTCGGGCGATTTGCGAAAAGGCGATGGATCTGGCTTGTTCTCCTTAGTCTGGTGCTCTGGTATGTATTCTTCAATATAGTGCCACAACTCAGTGCGCCATCACCAGGGACAGTTCTGGCATATGTCTTCCAAATTGGCTTTGCTGTCATGTTCATCATCATACAATTCGGAGCTTTATTCTGGTTCCTGGGCCGACCTCGATTGTACTGGGTGATGCCCGGCGAGACAGGCGTCAGCTTTGATGATTATAAAGGGAATCCAGAGGTTTTGGAAGCGGCCAGGCGAATTGTCTTGCTCCTGCGCGGCACCGAAGAGTTCAAGGAGATGGGAGGCCAGGCAGTACGTGGTCTGCTGCTCACAGGTGATCCTGGTACTGGAAAAAGTTATCTTGCGCAATGTATGAGCACAGAAGCAGGTGTTCCTTTTGCATATGCCAGCGCTGCCAGTTTTCAGGCTATGTTCATAGGGATGAACGTGCTTATGATCAAAAGGCTGTATACGAAGGCTCGGCGATTAGCCCGTGAGTATGGGGCCTGTGTCGTCTTTTTGGACGAAATTGATGCCATTGGCATGTCACGTTCAGCAAGCGCTGGCAGGGGTATAGCTATGGGCATGGGCGGTGGCCTTTTTGGAGCAGGTGGCGGCGGCATGGGTGGACTCAACGAACTGCTGATGCAGATGGATCCGCCGAATATCGAGACTGGCTGGTTTAAGAAAATTCTGCGCGTGGTTGGCCTTTATCATAGCCGCGTCCAGAATCAACCGGTTCTGACGGTTGGTGCAACAAATATCCCCGAGTCTCTTGATCCAGCGCTCTTACGCCCAGGCCGTTTCGACCGAAAGATTCATGTTGCGGCTCCAACCGACAAGTATCGCGGCGAAGTCATTGAGTATTATCTCAACAAAGTCACACATGATCCAAACATCTCTATACCCACATTAGTTGCACGTATGGTCGAGTATACTCCTGTAGCCATCAAACACGTGATTAACGAAGCGGTCATCATCGCACACTTCGATGGCCGAGATAGCGTGACCTACAAAGACATCGTCGAGGCGCAGGATGTTCACGAATTTGGTCTGCGCCAACTTGCCGAATTAACGCCAATTGAACGCAGGCGTCTTGCTTATCACGAGGCAGGGCATGCGGTAGCTTGCTACTATCTTATGGATCGTTACTTTCCAGCCTTTGTCACAATACACCAACATGGTGACCTGGAAGGTGCAGCAGCATTTGCTGCCTGGCGTCAAACGGAGACAATTGTAACCTGGAGTAAGGAAGATGTCCTTGCTCGCATTCAGGTATCTCTTGCGTCTCGCGCGGCCGAGGAATTATTCCTCGACGTCAATTTGAACGGGGTCACCGGCGATTTCGCCAGCGCGACAGAACTTGCAACACGGTATGTTGGTCTCTATGGCATGGATGGAACGCTGACTTCATATCTACCTATGATGAGCGTAGGTGGTGGAATAGCAGGAGTACCCAAGCTATCTGAACGCGTCGAAGCTGTCTTACAATCTCAGTTCCAGGCTGTCAAGCGTCTCTTTAAAGAGCATCGCGAGGCAGTTATGGCTGTAGCTGAGTCTTTGATAGAGCGTGACGAACTGGTTGCGGAAGAGATCAAGCAATTGATTGATGAGGCCGATGCCAAACGTGTGCTCAAAACCGTCCTTGCCGACTTCGAGGTTGTAGCAAGCAATGGGAATGGCCATACAAATGGAACAACGAATGGATATGCTATGGTCGGTGAGCACAGTAACGGCAATAACAATGACCAGGCACAGATCGATATTCCCAAAACTGATGGAGTGGAGAATTTCACTCCTGTTGGTGAAACAGACGACTTGAAAACCAAAGAAATCTTTTCCAAAAACGCAGACCCATTTTTCTTTATGGGTGGATAAACAAACGAAGAGGGCGACCGCAAGGGTGCGCCCCTACTATACACGAATATGGTAGGGGTGCACCCTTGCGGCTGTACAGACTCATACAATAAGAGATAGTTATGTATGCTAGCACTACCAAGAATGATGTTGCACCTGAGAAAGCACAACTGACTCAACGATACTCAAACTGGCAAAATATTGTATTTTGGGGAATTGTGGTAGCCTTGATTGTCGTAGCTATATGGATGCGCCTGTATCATCTTGGAGTCCCGTATGACCGTGATGGGTATGATGAGGGGGTCTATTGGCAAACCTTGCGTTCTATGAGCGCAGGGAACGCTCTCTATCAACAAATTTTCTACTCACAACCTCCTTTTTTCATACTTTCCACATTTCCTGGTTATATCCTCTTTGGCAGTTCGCTCTGGTCGGCGAGACTCGGCATAGCATTGGTCTCACTCCTGGGTATGCTGGGCGCATTTTTGCTCGGCAAGGTATTGAGTGGGCGATTGGGGGCAATTGCAGCCATGCTCCTGGTCATCGTGAACCCATTGTATCTTTTGCAATCACAAACACTTGAAGCGGAAGTATCATCTACGGCGCTCTCACTATTAGCGATAGGGCTTGCTTATCTTTGGTGGGAACAACCAGAGGGAACGCGTGGCCTTTTCTATGCTGCTGTCACCGGTATCACGATTACGTTAAGCATCCTTGCCAAACTGCTGAGTGTTTCTGTTTTGGTGCCAATTGCTTTATTGATGGTAGCTCGTCTCTGGCAAATTTGGCATAAACAACCTGGAACACGTTTGAGCGGTTTGCTTTCAATTCTGGTTGGCATCGTAACTTGTATACTCACATTCGTGCTATTGCTACTGTCTTATGCCGGTTCTTACCGGGCTATGCTACAGAGCGTGATAACGTTCCACAGTACCGCAGCAAAGGTATATAGTTATAGCCAGCAAGCGAACATCTCTACAATACAAACCGCGCTCACCTCGCTTCTGACCCTTACAGCTTTTTTCGGTATGGCGTCAGCACTTCTACGCCGAGATTGGAGAGTTGTGCCCTTAATTGCCTGGTTTGTCACGACACTCTACTTGCTCTG
>Ga0187777_10000764_pt1 | contig 21170 bp, 19 predicted proteins | sample 1015_Q2_SP5_10_M_FD_132416 | JGI IMG/M metagenome (GOLD analysis project Ga0187777, IMG submission 132416) | Tropical peat soil microbial communities from peatlands in Department of Meta, Colombia - 1015_Q2_SP5_10_MG | ecosystem: Environmental > Terrestrial > Soil > Wetlands > Peat | place... | reverse complement strand
CGGAGATCCGCACAATGGTGCCCCGGTGGGCGGCGGACGGGGTGGCAGCCCGGCCGGCGGAGATGGTGGCGGCTTGGCCGAGGGCGGCGGTGGCGGCCCGGCCGGCGGAGATGGTGGCGGCTTGGCCGAGGGCGGCGGTGGCGGCTTGGCCGAGGGCGGCGGTGGCGGCAGGGACGGGGGCGGGGGTGCCGGCGACGAGCCGCCTGGCGAGCCCGTCTTCGATTGGGCACGAATGCCGGAGCTCGAGCTCGGGCCCGACGGCATCGGCTCGACGCCCGTATGGCCGAACGAGGCCGCTTCGTGACGGGCGAGCGGCTCACCTACAGGTTCGGCCCGCTCGAACGGCGCGGCATCCTCGGGCAGATCCGTGGCGGGCAGGCGGCGATGGTGGCGGCGGGAACGCTGGCCGCGATCATCGTGCTCGACAGCGCCCCGACGGCCGTCGGCGCTTCCCTCGGGACGCTCCTCCTCGCCGGATCGCTGGTCGTCGCGTTCGCGCCTGTCGGCCGCCGCACCATCGACGAGTGGATCCCGGTCGGGCTTTCGTTCGGTTTACGGCTCGCCGCTGGACGGCTCAGCTTCCGCTCTCGCGCTCCCGCCGGCGGCATCCTGGCGGCCGAGCACGCCGGGCCGTCGCGGCGGCGGCTGACACATCCCCGTGCGGATGCCCCTGCCGCACTCAAAGGCGTGCGAATCGTCGCTGCTCCTTACCGGGATCGGCCGATCGGGATCCTGAGCGAGCATCGAGGCCGCCGGCTGACCGCCGTCATCGCCTGTCGCGTGCTCGCATTCTCGCTGCTCGACGCCGAGGCGCAAGAGCGGCGCCTGGCGGGCTGGGGACTGGTCCTCGCCGGCACCGCGGCCGGTGTGGTCCGGAGGATCCAGTGGATCGAGCGGACCGCTCCCGCCCAGGGAGACGAACTCGCACGGTGGCTCCACGACGAACGAGATCCAGGGGTCCCGCTGCGGGGGACGCCGATTATCGAGTCCTACCTCGAGCTGATCGGCACGACGACGAAGGCCACCCAGGAGCACGAGGTGCTGATCGCTGTCCAGATTGATGCCCGCCGAGTCGCCGGGCACGAACCGGCTGCGACAGCGCTGATCGAGCAGACCGAGCGCGTCGTGCAGGGGCTCGAGGCGGCTGAGGTGACCGTGCTCGGCGCGCTCGGGCCCGGACAGCTCGCGCGGACCCTGAGGACGGCGTTCGATCCGTACGCCCGCGCGGAACTGGCGGCCGTCGAGGCGACCGAGCCGAGCCGGGACGGTCTCGCCGAGGCCAACGCCTGGCCGCTGGGCGCGCGCGAGAACTGGGAGCACTACTGCAGCGACGGCGCCGCGCATGCGACCTTCTGGATCGGGGGCTGGCCGCGCGTCGACGTCTCGCCGATGTTCATGGACGCGCTGCTCGGACGCTCGAACCTAGTCCGGACGGTTGCGGTGACGTTCGAGCCGATCGCACCCGGGCGCTCAACCCGGGAGGCGGAGGCCGCGGTCACCCGGGACCGCGCCGACCGCGAGCTACGCCACCGGTTCGGCCAGGCCGAGACCGCCCGCCAGCGTCAGGCCCAGGAGGCGGCCGTGCGACGCGAGGCCGAGCTCGCGGCCGGCCACGCCGAGGTCCGGCTGGCGGGGTTCGTGACGGTCTCGGGGCGCGACCGCGACGACCTGCGCCACGCTTGCTCGGAGATCCACGGGCACGCGGCTCGCGCCCGTCTCGAGTTGCACCGGATGTACGGTCAGCAGGCCGAGGCGTTCGCATTCACGCTGCCGTTGTGCAGGGGCCTGCGATGACCGCCGAACGACCAGGTCATCGCTGCACGACACGGCACGCCCAGGCCGTCTACCCGTTCGTCGCCACCGGCGGTCTCGGCGGCCGCGGCGTGTTCGTGGGCCGCGACTCGAGCGGCGGCGCGTTCTGTTACGACCCTTGGGTCCTGTACGGCGACGGGGCGCTGGACGACCCGAATGCGATCGTGCTCGGCAAGCTCGGGCAGGGCAAAAGCGCGCTGGTCAAGACGCTCCTGTGGCGGATGCTGCTGTTCGGCCGGCGCGCACTCGTGCTCGACGTCAAGCGCGAGTACGGCCCACTGTGCGCGGCGGTCGGGGTGACGCCGGTGTCGCTCGAGCCCGGCGGCGGGATCCGGCTGAATCCGCTCGCCTCCCGTCCCGAGGAGCACGCCCAGCTGGAGCTGCTGCGAGCGGTGACGATGACCGCCGTCGGAGGCCCGCTCACCCAGATCGAGGCGGCCGCGCTCCGCGAGGCCCTGCACGCGATGAGGGTCAGCGGCGCGGCGGAGCCGACGCTGCCGCAGATCGCGCGGGTCCTGTTCGACCCCGTGGCGGACATGGCGGAGCGGCTTCGCACCACCTGCGAGCGGCTTGCGATCGACGCCCGCCGCGTGGCGCTCGCGATCCAGGATCTGTGCGAGGGCCCCTTACGGGGCATGTTCGACGGCCCGACGACGCCGGGTCTCGACCTGGACGCCCGGCTGCTCGTGCTCGATCTGCACGCGGTCAAGGACTCGCCGGCGGTCGGCATCCTGATGGCATGCGCCACCGCGTGGATGAGCGCATTGCTCGCGCGGATGGCCGAGCGGCCCGGTCGCGAGCGCCTCATCAACGTCGCCGACGAGTCATGGAAGATCGTCCAGCACACCGGACTGGGCGAGTGGTTCCAGTCGAACTTCAAGCTCGCCAGGCAGTTCGGCGTGATGAACCTCGTCGTGCTGCACAAGCTCGCGGACCTCCGGGCCGCCGGCGACGCCGGATCTCGCGCGGCGAGAATCGCCGAGGGACTGATCGCCGACGCCTCAACCCGGATCGTCTACCACCAGGACGAGAGCCAGGTCCCGCTCACGCGTTCGCTGCTCGGGCTGTCCGAAACCGAGTCCCGGCTGATCTCGATGCTGTCGGCGGGGCAGGCCTTGTGGCGCGTCGGCAGCCGTTCGTTCGTGGTCCAGCACTACCGCTCTCGACTCGAGGCGAAGCTCACCGATACCGACACGGGGATGCGGGTGACCGAGGCAAGGCTGGGGCGTGGATGAGCTCACGAAGCGGTGAGGCGATCTCCGACGGCGTCTTGGTAGCCGCGATAGGCGGCGCGGCGGCGGTCGCCGGGACGCTGTGGCTGTGGGGCGGCATCGCCGGCGCGCTGTTCGGCTCGGGTTGGCCGAGGGTAGGGATCGGGCAGCTACTCGGGGTGCTGCTCCGCCTTCCCTCGCGCTTGTCGAATCCCGCCGGCGCGTGGCCAGCCACAGCTCGAACGGATCTGCCCGGCGCAGGCGGCTTCTACGCGGTGCTCGCGATGCTTGCCGGCGCCGGCGGCGGCATCGCACTGCTGGGAGGACGGGTCGGTGGACGACTGGCGGGCGGCGGTGGAGCCCGGTGGGCAAGGACGCCGGAGCTACGCCCGCTGCGCAGCTTCGGACGGTCCCGCCGCGCCGGGCGGCTCGTGCTCGGGCGCCACGGCGGGAGGCTCCTGTACGCCGAGCACCGCCACGCGCTGGTGGCGTTCGGTCCGCCGCAGTCGGGCAAATCCGCCGGAATCGCGATTCCCGCGCTGCTCGAATGGGCCGGTCCGGCGGTTGCCAGCTCGATCAAGACCGACCTGCTCAGCGCGACAATCGCTCGGCGCCGAGCGCTCGGAGAAGTGTTCGTGTTCGACCCGTTCGGGCTGTCCGGAACCGGCTCGCACACGTGGTCGCCACTCGCCGGCGCGCACACCTGGGACGGCGCGCTCGAGGTCGCGTGGCGGCTCGCCTCGGCGGGTGAGCTCGACCGCCGAAACATGGAGGGCGGCGACTTCTGGGCGGTGGCCGCCGAGCAGCGGCTCGCCCCGCTGCTGTACGCGGCCGCGGTCAGCGGGGCGGGCATGGACGCCGTCGTGCGCTGGGTCCACGGGCAGGGGATCCGCGAGCTGGACGAGGCGCTCCTCACGGCCGGCGAGGGCGGCCACGCCGCCTACGACGCGGTCCGAGCATTCGAGACCCAGGCGGACCGCACGCGGACCTCGATCGAGGCGACCGCACAGGCGCTGCTGCGGGCGTACCGGTTCGGCCGAGTCGTGCAGTCGGCCGGGTCGAGCGAAATCACCGCGGACACGCTGCTGGACGCGAGCGCGACGCTGTACCTAATCGGCGACGCCAAGGCGTCGAAGCTGCTCCGGCCGATCTTCCTGGCGCTGCTCGGCGAGGTCGTCGACCGGGCCTACGAACGTGCCACGGTGGCCGGTGGGCGCCTGGAGAAGCCTCTCCTGCTCTGCCTCGACGAGGCGGGCAACATCGCGCCGCTGCCCAACTTGTCCGAGATCGCCTCGACCGCGCCTAGCCACAACATCCAGCTGATCACGATCTTCCACGACCTCGCGCAGGCGCGAACCCGCTACGGGCAACAGGCAGAGACCGTCGTGAACAGCCACCGTGCGCGGATCCTGCTGCCGGGCGTTGCGGACCTCGAGACGCTCCGCTACTTCGCGGGCCTGACGGGCGAGGAGGAGGCTCGCGACCGCACGCACACGACGGGCACCGGCGGGACGACGCGCTCGACGTCGCGCCGGCGCCGGCCGCTGATCGCGCCCGAGGCGCTCCGGCAGCTTCCCGACTGCCATGCGCTGCTGCTGTACGGCCGGATCGCGCCGACGCAGCTGCGGCTGAGGCTGTGGTTCGAGGACCGGCGACTCCGACGGCTCGCGGGTTCGCGATGAGCCGACCCGAGCCCGACGACTGGCACGAACCCGAAAACGAATGGGAGGAGCCGGTCTCGGCGCGCTGGCCTCTGTGCGGCGAGGTGCTGTACCCGCGGGAGCGGTGGATGTGGTACGAGCAGCTGTGGTCGGACGTGTGCGCTCTGCGGGCCCGCTACCGCCTTGCGCTCCGGAGCGGGTGGTGGGAGGACCAGGTGCAGGTGGAGGCGCTGGCCGCTCTGTCGGCATGGGTGGAGCGTTACGACTCAGGCGAGTGGGACGACCCGCCCGGCAAGCTGGCGCTGCTGTACGACCTCGAGCGCGTGGCCGCGCTGCTCCGAGACGGCGGCGAGCCGTTTCATCCCGATCGCGACCGGCTCGCGTTCGCACGGCACCTGATCGAGCTCGGATGCCAGCCGCCCCCAGATCGATAATGACAAAGGTTAGGCTGGCGTCCCTGGCCATGACGGTCCTCACGCCATCTGCACGCGCGGTGATCGAGTCCGATCATCCCGCGCACCTCGTCACGCTCAACCCCGACGGCAGCCCGCACGTCACGCTGGCCTGGGTCGGGCTCGACGGCGACGAGATCGTGATCGCGAGCCTGCGCCACTTCCGCAAGCTCCGCAACATCGAGCGGGACCCGCGCGTGTCGGTGTCGATGCTGGGACTCGGGCTGCACCCGATCGGCTTGCGCGAGTACCTGGTCGTGTACGGGACGGCGCGGGTCCTACAGGGCGGCGCCGCCGAGCTGCTGCGCCGACTGGCGCGGGTGTACATCGGCCCGGATACCACCTTCCCGCCAGACGAGAACCCGCCGCCGGGGTGGATCACTTGGATCACGCCGGTTCGCTTGGGCGGCGCCGGCCCGTGGACTCGTGGCGAGTAGTGGTAGCCGGGTGGCGTGAGTGGTGAGCGCCCGTGCACGCGGGGCTGATGAGTCGGGCATGATCTGTCCGCCCGCCCTGTCGACCAAGGAGCCTCGATGCCCCTATCCAAGCAGCGCCAGCGCCCGACCATCCCTGAAGCCACGAGAGAAAGCGCCGGGGCGGCGGCCATGCTGCCGATACACGAGATCGGCGACAGCGGCGTCGACAGCGAGACCGCGTACGAGCTGATCTCGAGCGAGCTCCTGCTCGACGGCCAGGCGCGCCTGAACCTGGCCACGTTCGTCACGACCTACATGCCGACGGTCGCCGCCAAGCTGATGGCCGAAACTGCCGACAAGAACATGATCGACAAGGACGAGTACCCGCAGACGGCCGAGATCGAGTCGCGCTGCGTGAACATCATCGCGGACATGTGGAGCTGCCCGGACCGCGAGCAGGCGACGGGCTGCTCGACCACAGGATCGAGCGAGGCCGCGATGCTCGGCGGGATGGCCCTGAAGTGGCGGTGGCGCGAGCGGAGGCGTGCCGCCGGAAAGCCGACCGATCGCCCGAACTTCGTGATGGGCGCAAACGTTCAGGTGTGCTGGGAGAAGTTCTGTCGTTACTGGGACGTCGAGCCCCGCCTCGTCCCGATGGAGGGCAGCCGCTTCCATCTCGACGCCGAGCAGGCGGTCGCGCATTGCGACGAGAACACGATCGGGGTCGTCGCGATCCTCGGCTCGACATTCGACGGCAGCTACGAACCGGTCAAGGAGATCGCGGCCGCGCTCGACAAGCTCGAGGACGAGAAGGGCCTGTACGTCCCCATGCACGTCGACGCCGCCTCGGGCGGGTTCGTCGCCCCGGTCCTCCAGCCCGAGCTCGAATGGGACTTCCGGATCGAGCGGGTGCAGTCCATCAATGCCTCGGGCCACAAGTACGGGCTCGTGTACCCGGGCGTCGGCTGGGCGCTCTGGCGCAACGAGGAGGCACTACCGCGCGACCTGGTGTTCGACGTCAACTACCTGGGCGGCCACATGCCGACCTTCGCGCTGAACTTCTCGCGCCCCGGCAGCGAGGTCGTGGCGCAGTACTACATGTTCACGACGCTCGGCCGCGAGGGATACCGGCGGGTGATGCAAGGAGCCCAGAATGTCGCCACCCACCTGTCGAGTGAGATCGACAAGATGGGTCCGTACCAGCTGATCTCCGAGGGCAGAGATCTCCCGGTATTCGCATTCGCGGTCAACCCGGACGTGAAGAACTACACCGTGTTCGACGTGTCCGACAGGTTGCGGCAGCACGGGTGGCTCGTGCCCGCCTACACCTTCCCGGAGAACCGCCAGGACCTGAGCGTGCTTCGGATCGTGGTGCGGGCGGGGATGACGATCGAGATGGCCGACAACCTGCTCATGCACCTGGGCCAGATCACCGAGTTCCTCGAATCGCTGACAGCGCCGCTGCCCGGACCGGAGAACGAGAAGCGGACCGCCTTCGCTCACTGAGCGGCCGACTCGCTAAAGCACCTTCGCCAACCGGCGCGCCGCCGCGCTGATCTGCCGCGGCGTGCCGGCCTCGAACACCGCCTGGAGATCGAGCACGCGGACGCCGAAGGAGTCGAGCTCGCGGGTGCCGACGATCGCGTGACACGGCACGCCGGTCTGTCGCGCCCGCGTCGACACTTCGGACACGACCTTGCCCGCGAGGCTCTGCTGATCGAGCTTGCCCTCGCCAGTCACCACCGCACGGGCGGCCCGCATGCGCCGGTCGAAGTCGACCGCGTCGAGCACGAACTGCGCGCCGGGCACGAGCTCGGCTCCGAACTCGGCCCACAGCCCCCCGGACAGGCCGCCCGCCGCGCCGGACATCGGAACCCCACGCGGATCGCGCGCCATCCGCCGGGCCTGGTCGTTCAACCGCTTGGTCAGGCGCCTCACCTGACCCTCGTCCGCCCCCTTCTGCGGACCGAACACCCGCGCGGCGTGCTCGAACGGCGTGCGCACGTCGGTGAGCACGGTGATACGCGCGTTGCCTAGGCCGCCCGCTTCCCGGATCGCGCGGATCGCCCCGGCGCCGCCGTCGGTGGTTGCGCTCCCGCCGACGCCCAGATACACGAGGTCTGCGCCCGCTTCGATCGCCGCCACGATCAGCTGCCCGGTTCCGAACGTGCTCGCCTGCAGCGGATCCCGCTCGGCTGGATCGACGAGGCCGAGTCCGCTCGCCGCCGCCGTCTCGACGATCCCGAGGACCTTGCCGCGGCCGGCCTCGCCGATCCCGAACAAGGCTTCGATCGGGCGGCCGATCGGGTCCGTCGCCGACGCGGTGCGCCGCTCGCCGTCGAGGGCGCTCACAAGCGCCTCGAGCGTACCCTCTCCCCCGTCGGCGACCGGGCAACGATCGACCGGACGGCCCTCGGCCTCGAGACCGCGGCCGATCGCATCGGCGACCTCGGCCGCGGTCAGCGTCCCCTTGAACGAATCTGGGGCGACCAGCACGGTCGTGGGGATGCCGGGAATGTTCGCCACCGCGGCAGTATGGTCCGGAATCGATGCACGAGACGCCCGACGACATGCGCGCGCTCGGACAGCTGCTCGATCGCAGCTACGAGAATGCCGGCGCGCACCTGCGGAGCATCACCACCCCGGACCGCCGGGTGGGCGCCGAGCAGCTGGTCGGGCAGCTAACCGGGATGTGCCTGCTGGTGGTGGCGACGGTCACCGCCGACTGCCGCCCGATCGCAGGACCGCTCGACGGGATCTTCTATCGCGGTGCTTTTCACTTCGGGACCGCACCAGACTCGGTTCGCTACCGCCACCTGCTCGCGCGCCCGCAGATCAGCGCCACGCATCTGCCGCGCGAGGAGTTCGCGGTCAACGTGCACGGGCGCGCCGTCCCGGTTGAGATTGCCGGCGGGCTTCGCGAGACGTTACTCGAGGTGTACGTGCCGCGCTACGGCCCCGATTGGGAGCAGTTCCTCGACAGCGGTCCGGTGTACATGCGGATCGACGCCGACCGGATGTTCAGCTTCCAGATGCGAGATCCCGAGTAAGTCGACACTCGAGCCGGCGCCACCGGCGAGTGTGCCGAAACTCGGGCTATGGCCGAGTGAATCGGCATTCACCGCAGGGCGGGCGGTGAGTGTGGAGTTGTTCTGGGTGGGCCTCGCTTCGCTCGGCGTCCATGGGGCCGTGCGGCCGGGCATCCGTGCCCGGCCAGGGGATCGCGACCGGGCCCGGCCGGACATAGAAGTCAAGCGGAACGGCGGTCGCGGCGACGGCCCCGCTCCGCGTGCGTGCCTGGCAGACGGGGCCCGCCGCGCCACATCCGACGCACGACGCGCCGCGGGCGCGGCAAAAAACTCAGCCCACGGCCTGCGCCACCGCCCGGCCAGCGGTGCGCCCGCTGAACAGACACCCACCGAGGAACGTCCCCTCGAGCGACCGGTAGCCGTGCACTCCGCCGCCACCGAAGCCCGCCACCTCCCCGGCGGCGTACAGCCCTGACACTGGCTCGCCGCCGGGTCGCAGCACCCGACCGGAGAGGTCGGTCTCGAGCCCTCCAAGCGTCTTGCGGGTGAGTATCCACAGGCGGACCGCGATCAGCGGCCCCGCGCCCGGATCGAGAATCCGGTGGGGGCTCGCCACCCGGCTCAATCGGTCCGGGATGTACTTACGGGCTCCGCGGATCGCCGTGATCTGGAGGTCCTTGGTGTAGGGGTTGGCCGTCTCGCGGTCGCGCGCCTCGATCTCCCGCACAAGGTCGCCGGCATCGATCAGGTCGTCACCGGTGAGCGCGTTCATCCTCCGCACGAGGTCGCGCAGGTCGTGATCGACGATGAAGTCGACGCCGTGGCGCTTGAACGCCTCGACCGGCCCTGGCGCGCCCTTGCCGATCCGGCTGGCGAGCACCTGGCGCACACTCTTCGACGTCAGGTCCGGGTTCTGCTCGGAGCCCGACAGCGCGAACTCGCGCTCGATGATCTTCTGAGTTAGCACGAACCAGCTGTAGTCGTGGCCGGTCTTCATCAGGTGCTCGAGCGTCCCCAGCGTGTCGAAGCCAGGGAACAGCGGGACGGGCAGGCGGCGGCCTCGCGCGTCGAGCCACAGCGGCGAGGGACCGGGGAGGATCCGGATCCCGTGGCGGCTCCAGATCGGGCCCCAGTTTTCGATCCCCTCCGTGTAGTGCCACATGCGGTCAGGGTTGATGATGCTGGCGCCGGCGTCTTGCGTGATCTTAAGCATCCGGCCGTCGACGTGATCGGGCACGCCGGAAAGCATCCGCGCCGGCGGCTTGCCCAGCGACTCGGGCCACGCCTCGCGGACGAGCTCGTGGTTCGCGCCGATTCCGCCCGAGGTGACGATCACCGCCTGCGCACCCAGGTCGAACTCCCCGACCGGGGTTCGCGAGCTCGGCTGGCCGCGGCCGACTGAGCTGGGCTCAAGCACGGTGCCGCCCACGCCCACGAGCGCACCGCCGTTCTTGGTCAGCGAGTCGACCCGGTGGCGGAAGCGCAGGTCGACGAGGCCTCGCTGAACGCCGTCGCGCACCCGGCGCTCGAACGGCTCGACCACCCCGGGGCCAGCGCCCCAGGTCACGTGGAAGCGCGGGACGGAGTTCCCATGCTCGGTGGCGAGATAGCCGCCGCGCTCCGCCCACGCTGGCGTTGGAACGAAGCGCACGCCCTGCTCGTACAGCCACTGGCGCTTCTGGCCGGCGGCGAACTCGACGTAGGCCTCCGCCCAGCGGCGCGGCCAGGCGTCCTCGGGGCGATCGAAACCGGCGCTGCCGAGCCAGTCCTGATGCGCGAGCTCGGGCGAGTCGTGGATCCGCACCCGGCGCTGCTCGGGGCTGTCGACGAGGAACAGGCCGCCGAGCGACCAGAACGCCTGACCTCCGAGCGAAGCCTCGGGCTCCTGGTCGAGCAGGATCACGCGTCGGCCGGCGTCGGCGAGCTCGGCGGTGGCGACCAGACCGGCGAGGCCGGCGCCGACGACGATCACGTCGGCGTCGCTCACAACGACATCTGCTCGAGCTTGCACTCCAGCGGTGGCTTATCCTCCCGCCAGCGCAGGATCTTCGTGCCGTGGCGGATCCGGCCGCCGCTAGCGTGGTCGAATGTGACCTCGACGACCAGCTCGGGGCGGAGCTCAATCCACTCGAGGTCTCTCTCGCTCTGCCAGCGGCTCGGGTCGCCGTGGCCGCGGTTGCCGGTCTCGTAATCGGCGAGCTTGCTCACCAGCGCCCGCTTCTCGGCGGCCTTCAGCCCCGACGAGTGGCCGACCACGTGCATCTTGCCGGCGTCGTCGTAGAGGGCCAGGATCAGCGAGCCGACCGTGCTGGGCTCTTTGCCGGGGCGGTACCCCACGACGACCGCGTCGATCGTCCGCACCCGCTTGATCTTCATCATCCCGGTGCGCTCGCCGGGCCGGTATGGGGCCCGCACATCCTTGGCCACGACGCCCTCGCCGCTGCGCAGCCACGGCTCGGCTTCGTCGGGCGCCGTGGTAAGAGGTGTGAGGTCGAGCTCGCCCGGGGCAAGCGCCTCGAGCTTGGCGCGGCGCTCGGAGAAAGGCCTGTCCAGCCACGACTCTGCCTCGATCGCCAGCAGGTCGAAGGCGATGTAGTGGGCGGGCGTCTCCTCGGCGAGCATGTCGATCCGCGACTTGGCCGGGTGGATCCGCTGCTGGAGCGCGCCGAAGTCCTGGCCTCCCTCGGGATCGTCGATCATGATCTCGCCGTCGACCACGTAGCGGCCCTGGGGGAAGGTCAGCTCGGGGAAGTAGCGCGCGAGCGGCTTGCCGCTTCGCGACTGGATCACGCTGTCCTCGCCGTCGACGAACACGATCGCGCGAAAGCCGTCGTACTTGGGCTCGTAGCACCACTGCTCGCCGACGGGCAGACCGGCTCGGGAGCGGGCGAGCTGTGGCTCGATCGGCGGCTTCAGGGGCAAATTCACCACTGTCGCGATGCTATGCGATGTTGACCGGCAGGCGTCCCCGTAGCGATGCGAGGCGGGGACCCGGGGCCGGTACGATGAAAGCCATGGCACCGGCCCGCGCCACCGTCGCCGAAGAGGAATACGTCGAGATGCTGTTCTGGCTGTACGAGGCCGGGTTGCCGATGACGGGCGCCAATCTGGCCCGAGCGATGCAGCTGTCGGCGCCGACCGTGCACGAGATGCTAGGCCGGCTCGAGCGCGACGGCTATATCGCGCGCAACGCCGAGCGGATGATCGAGTTCACGGACGCGGGACGCGAGCATGCCGAGCAGCTCGTCAGCCGCCACCGCATGATCGAGCGCTTTTTGACCGACACCGTCGGGGTGCCGTGGGACGACGTCCACGAAGAGGCCGAGAAGCTCGAGCACGCGATGACGCCACGATTCGAGGCCTACGTACGGGCATCCGTGGGCGACGCTAAGACCTGCCCTCACGGCCATCCGATCCGAGTCGGTGAGCGCGTCGATGGGGTGCCGCTCGCCGACTGCGAGCCCGGTGCGAAGGTGACGATCCTGCGGCTCGAGAATGAGGCGGAGGACCTGCTGCACTACCTCAAGAACGCCGGCATCGAGCCGGGGCTCCAGGGCGAGGTGGCGTTAAATGACGGCGAGAACGTTTCGATCGCTTCGAACGGCGCCACCGCGACAGTCACCGCGAGCGTCGCCGAGACAGTGTCGGTGCTGGCCGATCCGTCGCCGCCGCCGCGCACCGCGTTGCCCGAGCAGCTCGTGCTCGGACGCGACCGCTACGGCCGCTGAAACGGCGTGTCAGCCTCGCGCCGGCAGCGCGCGCTGGCTCTGCACGCAGCGGCAGATCTGAGCGTAGATCGCCGGGTGGTTCAGCAGGTCGAAGTGGTTGGCCCCGCCGACGTGGTGGTAGTGCTCGATCGGGAACTGCAGGCGCTTGCCACGCCCCGGATGTGCCCAGGCGCTCGGCTGGAGCACGAGCAGGTCGCCGATGATGCGGCCGACGGCGGCGTCGGGGTCGCGCGACAGCGTGGCGCAGATGAAGTAATGCCGCGCGGTGGGCAGGAACGGGATCTCGCGCGAGGTGTTGTGCAGGTATGCGTCGCAGTCGTGATCCAGCCAGCACTCGTCGACGAGATAGCCGTACCGGAGGTCCTTGATTCCGGAGCTGCGGATGTTCAGGGCCTTGGCGAGCGGCCGGGTCTCCGGCAGGCGTGCCAGAGCCGCGCTCGCGGCGTTCGTGACCTGTTCGAACGGCGCGCCGCGGTGCGGAGTCCCGAGCGTGAACACGTGGCGCACCTTCGCCACGCAATCGCTGCCGGCGCCGTAGTGGCAGGCACTCCGCGAGACCAGCCCACCCATCGAGTGGCCGATCAGGCTCACCTCGTCGACGGGCGCGGGCCAGGCCGCGACCAGGCAATCGAGCAGGTCCGCGAGCTCGCGACCGTTCTCGGAGACGTGGCGGCCGGTGTTGTAGCGCAGGTACAGCGGGCTGTAGCCGAGCTCGATTTCCATCCGGTCGCCGTAGGGTGCATGACGTGCCGCGCCGAGCTTCCAGGCCTCGTCGGTCTCGCACAGGCCGTGCACGAACACCGCCAGCCGCGACTTCGCGTTCGGGTAGACGTCCGCGAGCGACGCCGGCGTGAGCTCGAGGGCGCGGCCACCGCGGCGGAACGCCATCTCCAGTGCCAGCGGGTTATCGCGGCGCACGAGCGTGTCACCGAAGGCGCCGTTGAGCGCACTGACGACCGCCCTGCCGCCGGGGCTGGCCTGCATCGACGCGGAATCGGGCGACTTGGCGGCACTCGCGGCATGGGCGCCGGCGCGGACGACCGCGCGGGTCAGCTCCCCGGCGGCCGCGTAGGCTCCGTGGGCAATCCGGTCGTGGACGATCCTGACCGGGGTCGACGCTGGGCCTACTTGGCGCCACACGCGCCCGGCAATGCCGGTGTGGATCTCGTGGATCTGCTTGGTGGCGCCGGCCGCAGCCTCGCTCGCGAGATCGCCGAAGGCGACGATCTCCTCAGGCCGCATCTTCGTCGGCGGCGGCGAGCTGGTGGTACGCCTCGGCGAGGCGCTTGACCCCCTCCTCGATCTCTTCCGGCGTGACCCCCGAGTAGGCCAGCCGCATGCTCGAGTCGCCGCCGTCGAGCACGAAGTCCGAGCCGTTGACGAACTGGACCCCGCGCTCCGCCGCGGCCTCAAAAAGAGCGCCCACGTCCGTACCGCGCGGGAGGTCGACCCAGAGGAAGTAGCCGCCGAGCGGCTTGACGAAGCGGGCGTCGGGAAGCTCGCGTTCGAGCGCCTTGCACAGCGTGTCCGCCCGCTCGTGAAGGGCCTTGCGGACCTGCTCGATCGAGCGCTCGAGCGCGCCCGACAGGCAGAACTGATGGACGATCGCCTGCGAGACCATGCTCGGGGAGATATAGGTCTGGGTGGCGATCTTGACCACCTTGGCGATCAGCTCCGAGGACCCGACCAGGTAGCCGACCCGGATCCCGGGACAGACGGTCTTCGAGAACGACGACGCGTAGACGACCGTCTCGCCCGGGTCCATCGAAAGCATCGTCGGCAGCGGCGCCCCCTCGAACCGGAGCGCCACGTACGGGTCGTCTTCGAAGATCGTGAACTCGTGGTTTTGGGCGAGCTCGAGCAGCCGCTCGCGCTTCTCGGCCGACAGGGTGTAACCGGCGGGGTTCTGGAAGTTGGGGATGATGTGGGCGAGCTTCGGCCTCGCGCCTGCCGCCAACACGCGCTCGAGCGCGGCCACGTCGATCCCGTCCGGCTCGAGTTCGACCATCCGCACGTCCGCGCCGCGGTTGCGCAGCGACAACAGCGTTCGGTCGTACGTCGGGCGCTCGACGATCACGGAGTCGCCCGACTCCACCAGGGCGTCGAACAGGAAGGCGTCGGCCTGCATCGAGCCGTTCGTAACGACGACTTGCTCGGGCGCGACCTGGTGGCGCTCGGCGATCCATTCGCGGAGCGGTGGGTATCCGATCGCGGTGCCGTATGCGGTCATGCCGCCAGGATCGGACTCGAACGCTTTGTCGGCCGCGGCGCGCAGGCCGTCCACGTCGACGATGTCGAGCGACGGCGCGCCCCGGGCGAATGAGATCGTCTTGGCCATGGTCTGGAGATTACGGATTCGAGCCGCCGAGCCGCACGTCGATGATCGCGCGGTCGGTTCCCTCGTACCCGCGCACGACCACCTCGCGCACGCCGCGGAGGTCGGACACGGCCGCCTCGAACTCGCGGAGCGCCTCGATGCTCGCGAACGGACCCGCAGATAGGGTCACACCGGCGGGCTCGGGGCGCGCTCGGGCATTCGCCGCCAGCACGCGCTCGTAGCCCGCGAGCAGCTCGCGCATCGACGCGACCAGCCGCTCTGAGAGCTCGGTGAGCGCTCGGATCCGGTGGTCGAGCGCCGGATCGGGCGGCGGTGGCGGCGGCCCGAGGACCGGTGGCGGTGGCGCGGGCGCCGGCGGGTCGGGGATCGCCACGGTGCTCGCCGCCGACGTGAGCACCGGTGTCGGCTCGCGGTCGGGCATCAGCTCGACCTGGATGTCATGCAGCAGCCGGTCCATCTCGGCTAGCTGCGGTCCCAGGCTGCGGACTCCCTCGGTCGACACGGACGCTCCCAGCCTAGCGGCCCGGGCGGGCGGCAAGACTCGAGCCGGCGGCAAGACTCGGGGCCGACGACACGCCCGCCGACTACACCACCACGAGCCCGCGACTACGCCGCGGCGCCGAGCAGCGAGACCGCGATCTCCGCCACTTCGGTGGGGGTGCGCCCGACGCGCACGCCCTTGCTCTCGAGCGCCTCGGCTTTTGCCTTGGCGGTGCCACGGGAGCCCGACACGATCGCACCGGCGTGACCCATGGTCTTGCCAGGCGGGGCGGTGAAGCCGGCGATGTAGGCGACGACCGGCTTAGTCACGTTGTCGGCGATGAACTCGGCGGCGCGCTCCTCGTTGTCGCCACCGATCTCGCCGCACATCACGATCAGCTCGGTCTCCGGATCGTTCTGGAACAGCCCGATCACGTCGATGAAGTCGGTGCCGGGGACGGGGTCGCCGCCGATCCCGACGATCGTCGAGTTGCCGAAGCCACTCTGCGCGAGCACGTTGCCGATCTGGTACGTGAGCGTGCCCGACCGCGAAACGACGCCGACGTTGCCCTCTCTGAAGAACGCCGCGGGAATGATCCCCACGTTCGCCTTGCCCGGAGACAGGATGCCGGGGCAGTTCGGTCCGATTAACCGAGCACGGCCGCCCTTCTTGATCATCGCGTAGGCGCGCAGCTCGTCGTGCGCGGGGATCCCCTCGGTGATCGCGATGATCAGCTCGATCCCGGCATCCTCGGCCTCGAGGATCGAGTCGGCGGCGAACCGGGGCGGGACGAAGATCATCGCGGTGTTCGCGCCGGTCCGATCGACCGCCTCATGGAACGTGTTGAAGACCGGGATGCCCTCGACGTCCTGCCCGCCCTTACCCGGTGTCACGCCTCCGACGACCTGGGTGCCGTACTCGCGGTTGCGCAGAGAGTGGAACGTGCCCTCGCGCCCGGTGATCCCGGACACACACAATTTTGTGTTGCCGTCGACCAGAATAGACACCCCTAGCCTCCTTCCGGTCGACGCTCTTGATGTCGTCCACGGGCATCCGGCCCGTGGTAACCGCTCGGCTGCGCCTCGCTCATGACGCCGCCGCCAACTCGACCACCTTGGCCGCCGCCTCGTCCATCGTCGACGCGGTGAACACGTTCGGAAGGTTCGCCTCCGCCAGCAGCGTCCGCCCCTCGATGTCGTTCGTGCCGTCGAGACGAACCACGAACGGCACGGTCGGGTTGATCTGGTTGAACGCCTCAATCAGCCCGCGCGCGACCTCGTCGCAGCGGGTGATGCCGCCGAAGATGTTGAACAGCACCGCCTTGACGTTCGGGTTCGAGAGGATCACCTCGACCGCACTCGTGATCGCCTCGGCCTTCGAGCCGCCGCCGGCGTCCAAGAAATTCGCAGGCGAACCGCCGGCGAGGGCGACGACGTCGAGCGTCGACATCACGAGCCCGGCGCCGTTGCCGAGGATCCCGATGTTCCCGTCGAGCTTGACAAACGTGAGCCCGCGCTCCTTGGCCATCCGCTCCTGCGGGTCCTCGGCCGATGGATCGCGCAGCTCCGCGTTGTCGGCGTGGCGAAACAGCGCGTTGTCATCCAAAGTCACCTTCGCATCCAACGCGCGAACGTCGCGCTTGGGGGTCACGATCAGCGGGTTGACCTCGACCAGAGTCGCTTCCTCCGCCAGGAACACGTCATACAAACGAGCCAGCATCGCACCGACTGGCCGCACGACGTCGGCGTCGACGCGCGCCTCGAACGCCAGCCGGCGGCCGTGGAACTCCTGGAAGCCCAGCAGCGGGTCGACGTGGAGCCGGGCGATCGCCTCCGGATCCGACTCGGCGACCTCCTCGATGTCCATCCCGCCCTTGGTCGAGAGCATCACCAGCGGCGCTTTGGCGGACCGGTCGAACACCACCGACGCGTAGTACTCCGACTCGATCTGCGAGGCCCCCTCGACCCACAGCTCGTGCACGGTCAGCCCGCGGATGTCCATCCCGAGGATCGCCTGGGCGTGCTCGCGGGCTTCATCGTGGTTGTTCGCGACCTTGATGCCGCCGGCTTTGCCCCGGCCGCCGATCTGCACTTGGGCCTTTATCACGCACGGGTAGCCAATGTCGTCGGCCGCCGAGGCGGCCTCGTCGGCGGTCTGCGCGTGCCTGCCGGAAGGGACCGGCACTCCGTGACGCGCGAACACCTGCTTTCCCTGGTACTCGAGGAGATCCATGCGCGGCTGCACTCTAATAGGTCGTGCGCCCGCAGGACTGACGGTTCCGCCGATGTGAGAGAGACGGTCGCGTACAGGCGAGGCGGGCCGACGACGCTACGCGCAGCCTTCTCCCCATGGCATCATGGCGCGCGCCATGGCGATCCCCAAGGACATCACCTTCGTCACCTTCGACGTCTACGGAACGCTGATCGACTGGGAGACGGGCGCGTACGACGCTTTCAGGACCGAGGCCGAGCGGGACGGGTTCACGATCGAGCGCGACGAGCTCATCCCGCTGTTCTACGAGGTTCAAAAGCAAATCCAAGCGGGCTCGTATGAGCTCTACGCCGAGGTCCTGCGCCGCACCGCCGTGCAGATCGCCAAGACGCTCGGATGGCCGCTTGAGCCGTCTCGCGCCGGTTTCCTGCCCGACTCCGTGCAGCGCTGGCCAGCGTTCAAGGAGACCAACCCCGCATTGCAAAAAATCGCCAAGAAACACAAGGTTGGGTTGATTTCGAACATCGACGACAAGCTGCTCGGGCAGACCCGCCGCCACATCCCGCTCGACTTCGACCTCGTCGTCACGGCCCAGCAGGTCCGGTCCTACAAGCCCGACCCGGCGCACTTCACCGAGTGCGAGCGGCGGATCGGCGGCAAGAAGGGCTGGGTGCACGTCGCCGCCAGCTACTACTACGACATCGAGCCGTGCATCAAGCGCAAGATTCCGGTCATCTGGGTCAACCGCGACAAGGAAGCGCTCGAGTCCAATCAGAAGAAGCCGGACGCGGAGGTTGGCAATCTGCGCGAGGCGATGAAGCTGCTCGGCGTCTCATAGACGGATGCGCCGGATGCACAGCCGTGGTGGTGATTACCGCGCGAGCGGAGCGGCTCCCCGGCCTCGTGAAGCGGAGCGACGCGCGTCCTGGAGCCGGACGCGGTCTCAATGAGAGTGCTCGCCATCCATCCCGACCTGATCGTCCTGATCAGCCGCTTCTGGCAGACCACGTGCACCGCGGTCCGCGCCGGCGAGGAGGGATTCGTGATCGACTCGCCGGTATACCCGGACGAGCTCGAGGCGCTTCCCAGCGTGCTCGAGCAGGCCGGCTTTCCGGTGTCGGGACTGCTCGCGACCCACGGCGACTGGGACCACCTGCTCGGGCGGATCGCCTTTCCGGCAGCGTCGCTCGGCTGCGGTCAGAGCACCGCAGAACGGCTGGCCGCCGAGCCGGGCGACGCCCAGCGCCAGCTGCGGGAGTTCGACGAGGAGCAGTACATCGACGACCGCAAACCGCTCGCGCTTGCCGGCATCCAGTCGCTTCCGGTTCCCGGCCGTGTGTCGCTCGGACCGGACAACCGCGAGATCGAGCTGCATCCAGCCGACGGCCACACCGCAGACGGGACCGCGTTCTTCATTCCCTGGCTGCAAACGCTGGTGTGCGGCGACTATCTCTCGCCGATCGAAATCCCGTGGATCTCGCCGGGCGGCTCGGTCGAGGCGTACCTGGCGACGCTCGAGCGACTGCGGGCCCTGGTGGCGCCCGCGGATACGATCGTGCCCGGGCATGGCCGCCCGCTGGAGCGAGCCGACGCGAGTCGGGTGCTCGACGAGGACGTCGCCTACCTTGAAGCTTTGCGGACCGCCGGCCTGCAAGCGCCGCTGCCGGCCGGGCGCCGGACTGGGGCGCAACGCCGCATCCACAAGGAGAATGTGGAGCGGCTGCAAAAGAAGGTTTCTGACTAGCTTCGGGCGCCCGCCCCGACCGGGACACGCCTCCAACCTGCTGACATGAGCTACTCAGGTATTGCCACGGCTGCGATCGGACTCGCGCTGCTCGCCGTCGCCGTTGCCGTTGCCGCCGGCGTCCTCCTCTGCCTGCGACGACGACGGTCGGCCGAGCGGCTGCTACCGGTGTTGCTGGTTCTCCTCGTCGGCGCCGTGCTGGTGTCGCTCGTCGCGGTCGTGCAAGGTCCGAACGACCTCCAGCGCCAGGCTCAGCGGACGCTGGTACTCGCGACGGCAGCCGAGCGAGCCGAACTGACGCGTTCCGGTCACTACACGATCTCCGTCGCCCGCCTCGAGCGGCTCAACCGCGGCCTCGCAGCCGAGCTAAAGGTGGACGGGGCGGTGGTGCAGGTCACACGCGGTCCGGGACCCGGAACCGTGACCCTCACCAGCTCCTTCGGCCCGGGGACTCGCGCCCAGGCGCTGCTGTATGCCAACGGCCGGCTCGAGCAGATCGCCGCGCGGAGCACGACGTCATCCCGGCACCGCGTCGCGTTCGCCAATACGAGGCGGCGGACGTCGTGACAGCCACCGGCGCCGGAACCGGGATCTCACCCCGCCTAGAGCCCGCCTCCGCTCGAGGACCGGGCGCCGGCGTGCGGCGGGTGGGGAACGTCTACGGCTGGATGTGGTGGGCCGCGACAGCGCTCGGCATCGTCTACCTGATTCTGCTGGCGACCCAGCTCGGTGCGGCGATCCGGGCCACGAACCTGGACGCGGACGCGGCATCCGGGCCCGTGATCGGCGAGCTGTTCGGCGCCGCGCCCGCGCACGCCAACGTGGTGCTGGGAGAGTTCGGCTGGTACGCAACGCTGCTGTTCGACCTGGCCACGAAGTGGCTGCCGGCACATCGGCAACTCTGGGTGGCGGCGCCGTACGCGATGGCGCTCGCGGGAGCCGGCTTCGCGGCATGGTCGGTGTGGCAGGTGGCCGGCCGGTGGGCGGCCGGGCTGACCGCTGTGCTGCTGGTCTGCGCATCGCCGGCGACGCTGCGCCTGGATCTCTCGACAACGCAGCACGCTCCGGCGTGGTTCTGCCTGGCGCTGCTAGGGGCGTTCCTGGTCTGGCTCGACCGTCGCGCCGCCGACGGCCGGCGGCTCGTGCTCATCCTGCTGGCGTTGGTGGTCGGGACGATCGTCGGTGTCAACGCCAAATCGGATCCGCTCGTGTTCATCGGGGCGATCGCGCCGTTCGCATTGGCGCTGATTGTCGTGGCCCGACCGGGGAACAGCCGCGCGCTCCTGACCGGCGTGGCCACGCTCGCGATCGCGGCCGTCGCCTGGGTGATCACGCGCGAGGTGATGTCGGCGCTGTCGGTGACGCCGGAACCCGGCCTGCACACGACGAAGATCGTCGCCGGCGCGAGGACCGTCGACAACGTCAAGCTCTGGGTGCGTTCGGTCGCCGTGCTCGGCAACGGCGCCGTCCCCGGCGGTTCGCTGACCCCGCGGCTGGCGCTGGCCGCCGCGTGCGCGACGGTGAGCGTCGCGGCGGTCGTCCTAGTGCCGTGGCTCGGCTGGCGAGCGCTGCGCGGCCGGACCTCGTCCCGGAGCGATCGGACCCGCCGGGCGTTCTTCGTGTTCTGGTGCTCGTCGGCGATCCTGCTCTCGCTCGCGTTCGTGTTCAGCGACGCTCCGGTCGACATTCACGCCGACCGGTACCTGGTCGGCGTCCTGTACGCCGCTGCCGCGGTCGTCCCGGCAGCGGCCGCCCTCGTTCCTACGAGCAGTGCCGACCGCGGGCGCGCGGCGGCGGTCGTGGTGGCGGGCACGTGCGTGTTCGCCTTGGGGGCAGTCGTGTCGATCGCGCGAGGCATCTCCACCGAGGGCACCGAGTTCCATACCCCGGTCAGCGCCGGGGTCGCGGACCAGATCGCCCGGATCGCCGCGCGCGAGCACCTGAAGGTCGGGTACGCCGGCTACTGGGACGCCGCTCCGGTGACGTGGGCCACCAAGTTCCGCGTGCAGGTCTATCCGGTTGCAGTGTGTGACCAGAACGCCCGTCTGTGCCGCTTCGATCTGCACTTCATCAGCAGCTGGTACTCG
>Ga0187777_10000763_pt1 | contig 21172 bp, 17 predicted proteins | sample 1015_Q2_SP5_10_M_FD_132416 | JGI IMG/M metagenome (GOLD analysis project Ga0187777, IMG submission 132416) | Tropical peat soil microbial communities from peatlands in Department of Meta, Colombia - 1015_Q2_SP5_10_MG | ecosystem: Environmental > Terrestrial > Soil > Wetlands > Peat | place... | reverse complement strand
CTCGCCGCCGCTGCTGGTGCAGACGTGGTGCTCTTCTGTGTGAAGACCACGGACACGGCCAGCGTCGCAAAACGGCTGGCGGCGATTTTGCCTCCCGAAGCGCTGGTCGTGAGCATGCAAAACGGAGTGAACAACGCCGAGGAGATTCAGGCGGCTGCAGGAATGGATGCGTTGCCGGCTGTCGTGTATGTGGCGGCCTCCGTGCCGACTCCAGGGACGGTCAAACATTTGGGGCGCGGCGATCTTGTACTCGGCCCCCCGAATGAAAGAACGGAAAAGATCGCGCGGCTGTTTGCGCAAGCCGGCGTGCGTTGCCGCATCACGGAAAATATCGAAGGAGAGCTGTGGACGAAGCTGATCTGGAATTGCGCGTTGAACGCGGTGTCGGCCCTGGGTCGAGTAACGTACAGAGAGATCATTGCAAGCACAGACGCGAAGAAGGTGGTTGAAGCGGCCGTCTACGAGACGCTGAACGTGGCGCGCGCCAAGGGCATCCACCCACCTGGCCTGGAGGATCCGCAGACGGCGCTCGCAGGCTCGTTCAAGATTGCCGAGCAAATGAGTGGGACGCGTTCCTCCACAGCGCAGGATCTCGCACGGGGCAAGCACACGGAGATCGATTCGCTGAATGGCTATGTGGCGCGGCTAGGGGCGGAGTTGGGCGTACCGACTCCGGTGAATCACACGCTGTATACGTTGGTGAAGCTGTACGAATTGGAGTTTCCCGCGAAGGAATAATATGTTTTTGGAGTGCGGCAGGGCGGTTCCTACCCTCCAAGGGCTACTCTCGCGCGGGCCCGCGGAAGGGGATGTGGACGATGGCTTCCAGGGCGACAGGCTCGCCATCCTTTGTACCGGGCCGGAACTTCCACTGACCGAAGGCAGCGATGGAATTGGCATCGAGTTGCTTGTCCAGGCCGCGAACCAACTGAATGCTGTCGACGGTGCCATCGGCGCGAATCACTCCGTAGAGAATCACTTCACCTTCGACGTGTTCCTGAATCAGATCCTGCGGGTATTTCGGGTCGACTTTGCGAAGCGGATTCGGCGCGCTGACTTCGCCATTGGTCCGCGGCGCGCCGGGCAGATGCAATTCGGAAAAATGGATGATCCAACTGCCCGTGACGCTGTTCAGGTTGGGCATGTCAACGTTCATCGAATAAACCTTATGCGAGGAAAAAACCTCCTCGGGATTCGCACCTGGAGGAAGCAAGGCGAAATTGGGTGGGCCCGTGCGCTCTGGCGGATCATCGACCGCATTGGGATCCGGGCGCTTGTAGACCGATCCTGCCTTGGGCAGGACCAATTTGCCCCCCCCAAGGCCGGAGACACCGGAGTTCGGTTTGGGATTGCCCCCGCTGATGCTGATGCCGATGGAACTCTTTCCTGTTGCATCTCCGCCGCCTGAACCGGAACCACTGCCCAACGTATCGGAAGAAGGGCTTGAGCCGCCTCCTGTTCCTGCGCCTTTGCCTTCCGGCGAAATGGAAACGCGCGCGGCAAGATTCCCTTTGGGAACTTCCACGACAGGCGCGGGCGGCGCAGGCGTGGCAGAGAGCGCAATAATCGTGGTGGATGGCCCGCCACTAGCTCCGCTGCTGGAAGCCGCGAGTTCAGGAGCGGGAGCGGCTTCTCCGCTCTGTGCGCGGTCCGCGACGCGCGGGGCGGAACCGGCGTTGAGTTCGAGGTGCGGCTTCGCAGGAGCATCCGGAAGTTGCGCGAGGCTCATCTCCGCAGGATGCGTCTCCATGTTCGGAACATCGGGTGCCGCCGCGGTTGTGGTGGCGACTTTCTTCACTTGTTTCGGCCGCAGCTTGGCCAAAGTCTTTTCGCTGATCTCCAAGCGGGGTCGTACCGGAGCGGAAGGAGTAGCAAGCTGAACCATGTTCGGCAGCTCCGGCAAGAACTTTGGAGGCTCATTGGGAGCCGCGGAGTTCACCAGCGTCTGCCGCGGATGCGTCGGATGGGATGGATCGGTGAAGATGCGCTGGCGCGGATGAAACGCATCCGTATTCTGAGCAGGAGACTCATCTACAGGCTTTTTGGGAGAAGCTGCCTTATGCGATTGCTTCGGGACGTTGAGCAGCGGCAGGTCTTCAATCTGCCCTGACCACGTCAGCTCGGTGTTATCTAGCGCCGCCACATGCTTTGGGGAGATGGGAAGGCTTGGCCAGGGAACGATGAAGAAGACCACATGCCAAAGCGCCGCGGCAAGGAGCGCGCGGTACGGCATCCGGCGTTGAATGCGGCAATCTATGAAGATGTTGTCTTTCGGCTCGCCCTTGGGGATTCGCGTCCAGCGGAAAAAAACGGCAAGTTCACTGAAGAAATTCTGATGAAAACTGTTCCAGGCAATGGTCAGCTTCGGTTCACCCTTCCCCGGGAGGTGCACAGGGTAAGGGTAAATCTCGTTCTGGCCGAGCAAATCGAACGGATTGACCTGAAATCGACGAAACATTGGTTCCCCATTATATCGTGCTTGCCTGAGTCACCCACGGGGATGGGGGAACATGACGAGGCCACAAAAAGATAGATGATAGCGGCACGCGGCGGGTTTTACGTCATAAATCGCCCTATGGATTCGTCTTTATGAGGCGATAGAAGCTAAGCGAAGCATCACCCTGCTTCAACACGCGCACACGTTGGAGATTTTCCACGGCCTCGGGGAGCACAAGCTTGCTGCGATGTTCCGCGATGATCAGACTTTCTTCGCTGAGAAACGAAGAAGATACGAGGTAGGAAAGCACGCGATCGTAATCGGGGGCGTTGTCGTAGGGAGGATCGAGAAAAAGGATGTCAGGCACTTCCTTGCCGGCTGAATCTTTTTTTGAAAGAAGTCCCAGACCGTGGAGAACATCAATGGGCAGAACGCGTGCACCCGAGCGAATTTCGAGTGACTCGAGATTTTTCCTGATGAGCGCGGCGGCTCCAGCGTGTTTTTCAATGAAGATCACTTCGCTTGCGCCGCGGCTGATGGCTTCGATTCCGACGGCACCGGTTCCGGCGAAGGCGTCGATGAAGCGGCAACCTATGACGCGCTCGCCGAGGACGTCGAACAGGGTTTCTCGAAGGCGGTCACTCGTAGGGCGCAGCGTGAGGCCCTTGAGGCTTTTCAGCTGGCGGCTGCGAAATTTTCCGGCAATTATGCGCATAAGTGTTCCTGCACCCTATCCGATGCGCGCCAGGTGATAGCGACGCTGCCATTCGCCTGGCAGAACGTGAAGGATTCCCTGCAGCGTGTCTTTCTTCGCGGGATCCTCGGCAAGAGTGAAAGCTTCCTTGCGAGCAACTTCGAGCAGTTCGCGATCACGAAAGGGGCTGGCCACCTGGAAACCGAGTTCGCCCGATTGACGTGTGCCAAAAAACTCTCCTGGGCCGCGCAACTGCAGATCAGTTTCGGCAATTTCGAAGCCGTTATTCGTGCGGACCATGGTTTCCAGGCGTGCGCGCCCATCGTCGGTCAGGCGGTAAGGCGCAACAAGGATGCAGTGAGACTTTTGCGCGCCTCGGCCGATCCGTCCGCGAAGCTGGTGCAATTGCGACAGGCCGAAGCGCTCGGCGTGCTCGATGACCATGACTGTGGCGTTCGGAACGTCGACGCCCACCTCGACCACCGTGGTTGCCACCAGAATTTGCACTTCGTTCCGGCGGAAACGCTGCATCACGTCTTCTTTTTCTTCGCTCGAAAGCCGGCCGTGAAGCAAGCCCACGCGCAAATTCGGGAAGACGGTCTTGGAGAGGCGGTCATACTCTTCCATGGCGGCTTTCAGTTCCAGCTTGGATTCTTCGATGACGGGATAAACGATGTAGGCCTGATACCCGGCTTGCACCTCGCGCCGCAGAAACTCCCAGACGCCGGGAAGGTGCGACTCGGTGGTCATGCGAGTTTGAATCGGCGTACGCCCCGGGGGAAGTTCGTCGATCACGGAAACGTCCAGATCGCCATAGAGTGTCAGCGAGAGCGTTCTGGGAATCGGCGTGGCGGTCAGGACGAGAACGTGCGGCGCGTGGCCATGCTGGACGGCCTTATCCATCAGCTTTTTGCGCTGAAGGACGCCGAAACGGTGCTGTTCATCGATGGCCACAAAGCCCAGGCGCTGAAATTCGACGTTCTCTTCAATCAACGCGTGTGTGCCGATCACCAGTTGTGCTTCACCGGAGAGAATGCGCTCGCGGGCAGCTACTTTTTCCGCAGACTTCAAGCCGCTGATCAGGAGTTCCACGCGATAGCCACCAGGGGCGAGTATCCGCCGCGCTGCGAGGAAATGTTGAACAGCGAGAATTTCCGTGGGGGCCATCAATGCGGCCTGGCAACCGTTTTCCATGGCGATGACCGCGGCCTGCAAAGCCACGATGGTTTTGCCGCTGCCAACGTCTCCCTGCAGAAGACGGTTCATGGGAACGGGTCGCTCCAGATCAGCGGCAATGTCTGCAAGAACGCGCTTCTGCGCGGCGGTGGGCTTGAAGGGGAGGATCTTCTTCAACGCTTCGCGGATTTTGTCTTCCCGCACGCGAAACGGAATCGCATTTTCCTTGCGCGTGGCTTTGCGGCCCAGTGCCAGGCTGAGCTGGTACAGGAAGAACTCTTCGAAGATCAGTCGGCGCTGCGCGGGAGAGCGAAACTCGTTCAGCACCTCCAAGGATTCTTCGGGCGAAGGAAAATGCGTCTGGATGAGGGCATCACGGCGCGAGGGAAGATTCAAGCGCTTGCGGAGTTCGGCAGGAAGCACGTCGACAATGTGCTGGTCGAGATTCTGCAGAGTGCCGTAGATGGCGCGGCGAATCTGACGCGTGCCAAACGAACCTACAGCTTCATAGATCGGCACAATGCGCCCCATCTCCGTGGAGTCGACTTCGTCGCCGTGGATCACTTCGATCTGGGGATTGACCATCTCTCGCCGCGCGGGCCGCTGCTTATCGATTTCCACTTTGCCGTGCAGGATTAGTTCCTGCCCGGGTTTCAAACGGCCTTCCAGATAGCCTCCATGAAAAAACTTGCAGGGGAGAGAACCGGTGTCGTCCTGCACCAGCAGGTGGTAAATGGCATCGCGGCCGTACATGCCCCGCACTGCTTGCCCGCTCATTACGCGGGCGCGCAGAGTGTATGTGCTGTTGGGCTGGACTTCCTTGATCTTGGAAAATCGTATGCGGTCTTCGTAGCGAAATGGCAGATAGTTGAGCAGGTCCTCCAGCGTGTAGATGCTGCGTTGGGCAAGCAACTCCGCCCGCTGAGGCCCGACACCTTTCACCATTTGGACGTTTGTTTGAAGGCTGATGCTCATCTCTCTTCTTTATATCATTGCCGCCGCAGACCGCGTGTTTGGTGAAAACTTGCGCCGCTGGCCTGCGTATCGATAGAGTGGGCGTTCGACCCCATTTCGCGGCGGGAGGCACCTTTGGCAGAAGATCGATTGACCGGTTCGGACAAGCGCATCCTGGCGCTGTGGATCCTGTGCGGGATCGTCGGCGCGCTGTTCGCCCAGAAATATTTCTTCCGTGCCTTCCCGGAAGCCTCAGTGGATTTCAAGGTGTCGCGCGGGGAAGCGCAATCACGTGCAAAGCGGTTCGTCGAAGGGCTTGGGCAGAGCCTGGCGGGTTATCAATCGACGATCGTTTTCGATGTGGACGAAAACGCGAAGACCTACCTGGAACGCGAGGTGGGATTGCGGCAGGCGAATCGGTTGATGTCCGGCGAACTGAACATCTGGTATTGGGATGTGCGCTTCTTCCGACCGCAGCAGGAGGAAGAGTTTCTCGTGCGCGTGAGTCCCGCAGGTCAGGTTGTGGGCTACGAGCACAAGATTGAAGAAGCGCGCGGAGCCAAGTCACTCGATAGGGATGATGCGGTCGCAGTGGCGGAAACGTTTGCGCGTGTGAAGCTTGGACTGGATCTGAGCCAATGGGAGTTTCTGCAGGCGGAAGCAAACTCGAAGAGCCGGCCGAACCGGACGGATTGGTCCTTCACGTGGGAACGCAAAGGGTTCAAGGCGAAAGAAGCGCCCTATCGGATGCAGGTGAGTGTGCAGGGCGACCAGATTGGCGGGAGCCAGGAATATCTTCAAGTGCCGGAGGCGTGGATTCGCAGCTACGAGCATCTGCGCTCGACGAACAACTTCTATGAAGAGATAGCGCTCGTCCCATACGGATTTTTGCTGGGGGCAGCGCTTTGGCTGGGCGTCACGCTGTGGCGACAGGGAAAGACGGGCTGGGGTACAGCGCTGAAAATCGGCGCCGTCGTGACTGTGTTGTACTACCTGATGGAGTTGAATGAGTGGGGCTCGGTGAGGGCGGACTACGACACGCACTTCACCTACGGAAGCTTCGTCATTCAGAAGCTGTTCTGGATGCTGCTGGCGGCGGTGGGCACGGCGTTCACAATCAGCCTCGTCTACCCGGGCGGCGAGCCCCTGTATCGCACGAGCCAGCCTTTGCGGATGCGACTGACCAAAGCATTCAGCGCGCGCGGCATCCGCTCGAAGGAATTTTTCTGCGCCGCCGTGGTGGGAATCTGCCTAGCCGCGGCACATATTGGCTTCATCGTGGCGTTCTATATGGTTGGGAGCCGGTTTGGGGTCTGGGCACCGCAGGACATCAAGTACTCCGACATAGTGAACACGCCCTTCCCGTGGATTGCCGGAGTGGCAATCGGAGTTTTGGCCTCCACCAACGAAGAGTTCACCTTCCGATTGTTTGCGATTCCGTTCATGCAGAGACTGACGGGGTCTCGCGTGCTGGCGGTAGTTCTGCCCGCGTTTTTCTGGAGCTTCCTGCACAGCAATTACCCACAAGAACCCGGTTACATCCGTGGAATCGAAATCGGAATCATGGGAATGGTGGCGGGGCTCGTGATGCTGCGCTGGGGAATCGTAGCGACGCTGGTCTGGCATTACACCGTGGATGCGTCGCTGGTGGGACTGCTCCTGATTCGTTCGGATAATTTGTACTTCAAGATTTCTGGCGTGATTGTGGGGCTTGCGGCCGTGGTGCCGCTAGCTGTTTCCGGCGTGCTGTATCTGGCTCGGGGACGATTTGAAACGGTCGACGATCTTCTGAACCAGGCTGAACCTGCGCCAGAAATCAGCCTTGCGCGTCAGCCTGTGGCCGAACAAACCGCACCTTCGGCCAAGCGTTACGATGCTTTGACTCCAAGCACGTTGGGTTTTCTGGGCGTGTGCGTGATCGTGGGAGGACTTCTGGCGTGGCGCTTGAACCGCGAACACATTGGCGACTATCTGGAATTGTCCGTCGACCGCGTTTCGGTGACCGCGCGCGCGGATGCGGTGATGCGCGAGCATGGGCTTGACCCCAACAGCTATCGCAAAGCCGCACAAATGGTGGACACGACCGACCCGGTTACGAACGAATTCCTCCGCCGACGCATGCCGATTCCGGAGATCAATAAAATCTACTCGACGCGCATTCCGGGAGCGCTTTGGCGGGTGCGCTATTTCCGCGATTCGCAGCCGGAAGAGTTTGGGGTCACGCTGAAACCGGATGGCTCGTTGCACGGCTTCTGGCACATTCTGGCGGAAGCCACCAAGGGTGCGAACTTGCCGAAAGAAGAGGCACAAGCAATTGCAGAAAAATTCCTGACAGAGAAAAAAAGCATCGACCTGACTGGCTGGAAACTGGTGGAGGCAAATTCCGACAAGCGGCCGAACCGGACAGACCATACGTTGATCTGGCAGCAGGACGCACCACTCGATCCGCAGAATGCGAACGGGAATTCGTCCGACCATGCGTATGCGCGCATGAGCATCACGGTGCTAGGCGACGAGCCCGCGGACTATCGAACCTACATCAAGATTCCAGAAGAGTTTGCGCGCCGGCAGGAAGAGCAAGGCGCGGCGCGGATCCTGGTGCTCGTTGGCCAGATCTGTCTCGCCATCGGCCTCATGGCCAGCGTGCTAGTGTTTTTCTTCAAGCGGCTGCGCGTCCAGCCAACGGTCAGAGTTCCCTGGCGAAGGCTCTTCCTTTGGGGGTTCGTGGGAGTGTGCGGCTTTCTGGTGAGCTTCTGTTTCGGCGATCGGATTCCTGCGCTCTTTGCGCAGTATCAAACGTCGATCCCTCTGCGCATTTATCTCGGGAGCACGGCTGTGGGCATTCTGCTGGTCGGGGCATTTTTGTGCGGGGCAATCACACTGCTCTTTGGGCTGGCGTGGTCCTTCGCTGCCCGCGCTTTTGGTGAGGAGCTGATGCCCGGATGGCTCGGCATGCCTGCGGCATATTACCGGGATGCGTTTTGGATTGGATTGGGTGGCTCGGCTCTATTGATGGGAGTGCGGCGATTGCTGGATTTTGTGTCGCCGTGGTGGCCGACGCTACATCGCGGGGTGCCGGCGAGCTTCGGAGAAAGCTATGACGCGATCTTCCCAGGAATCGGCGTGATCGGGAGCGTTGTGTTTCGCGCGCTCCTTGCGGTCGGAATACTATTGCTCGGCGGGGCGTTTCTCGGCGCGGAACTTCGGGTGCGCTGGCTGCGGCTGGTCCTCTTTTGCGCAATGGCTGCCGGTATGGTGACCAGTTGGGGCTCTCGCGCCGATTTTCTGAAGCAATTTCTGGCGATGGCGATATTGTTGGCGGTAGTGGTGTTCGGCATTCGACGCGTGGTGCGCTTCAATCTGCTGGGCTTGTTCCTGATCGTGGCCTGCACAGGATTGATCGCAGCGGCCAGCGGGTTGGTTACACAGCCGGACGTGTTTTATCGAACGAACGGCTATGGGATCCTGCTGGCTGTGGTAGTGCTGCTGGCCTGGCCGCTGGTGGCCTGGCGGACGAACGGGCAGGCAACAACACCAGCAGCAGAATGAGGCACGCGGAGCCGCCGGGCCGCATCCAAGCAAAGGGCGGCTTGGTAGAGCGGTCTGAGGGGCATTGCCGCTCACTTTCCGCGGCCAAAAGCGTCTAAATACTTATCGGTGGAGTGCGTCAATCTTCTGCAGGGACCGATGGCCCAACTGAAAGGGAGTTGGGAACTTAGGCCAGATTCGGCAAAGAGAAAGCGAACATGTCTTTACCCCGTTGGGCTCTGGCGTTTGCAGATGAATCCGGTCAAACCAGCAATTCGGATCCGGCGTTGGCTTCTGTGACCTCCCTGGCCAGCCTGGAAGAGCGGGTTCTGGTGGAGCAAGCGCAGGCGGGTAGCCGCCCAGCGTTTGAAGAGTTGGTGCGGCGTTACGACCGCGACGTGCTGCGTCTGGCTCTGAACCTGATGAAGCGCACCGAAGATGCGCGCGACGTTTATCAGGAAGCCTTCCTGAAGGTGTACCGCAACCTGCACCGCTTTCGCTTCGAATGCAGCTTTTATACCTGGCTGTATCGTATCGTCACGAATGTTTGTCTCGACCATCTGCGGCGCAGGCAAGCGCGGCCTGAGGATCAGGCTCCCGAGACTATCTCCGCACAATATGAAGACGCCGGCACGGACTTCTTCGAGCGGCAGCGGGAGCACCGTGCCACGCTAGATCCGGAACGCCACCTGATGGGGCAGGAGATTCAAACGCGGCTGGCGGCGGCCATGGAACGGCTCTCTCCCCGTGAACGAATCGTATTTGAAATGAAGCACTATCAAGGATTGAAGCTGCGTGCCATCGGTGACGCCCTGGGGACAAGCGAAGAGACCGTAAAGAATTCGCTGTTCCGGGCAACGAAAAAGCTCCGGAACGAGCTGGGAGTGCTGCGATGAACGCGGGCGAGCAAAAGAAGGCTTGCAACGAAATCGCCGAGTTGCTGATGTTTTACGTTTGCGACGAAGTGAGCGAACAGGAGCGAGCGGCGATTGAGCAGCACCTTGGGGAATGCGCTTCCTGCCGTGCCCAGCTTGAGGAGGAACGGGATTTTCAGAAGGCGCTCAATTCCCTGCCCCAGGCAGGAGAGCAACTGGATGCGGCGGGCATTCTGCTTTCGCGGTGCCGCAGCGAACTGGCCGAAAAGCTGGACGATCTGGAGCAGCCAGCGTCGAAGAAAGTACCGAGAATGGGCTGGCTGCGCGGCTGGATGGTGCTGCATCCGGCGTGGAGCGCGGCAACGCTCGTTCTGCTTGGGCTCGTGGCCGGAAATCAGTATGCGCAGTGGTCAGGCCGTACAAGCGACGACGCCACGCAGGGCCAAGTGGTCAGCGTGCGGCCCAGTTCACAACTTACCGAAGACCAGCTTTCCCGGATGGCCGTGGCGGGAATCAATTTCACGCCTTCGGCTTCCTCCGGGTCCAAGAACGTGCGAGTGCGGCTGAACGCAGAGCAACCGATTGAACTCGACGGCAACCTGGACGATTCGAATGTTCGCAACGTCCTCACCTTCGTAGTGAAGAATGGAGACCGCTTTGACTCTGGCGTGCGGCTGGATTGCCTGGACGCGCTGAAGACGCGAGCGGAAGATGCCGAGGTGCGCGCGGCCCTGCTGACCGCGGCGCGCAAGGATCAGAATCCCGCCGTGCGGCTGAAAGCTTTGGAAGCGCTGCGCAACGGCGGAATTGACGGAACGGTTCGCGAGGCATTGCTGGAAGCGCTGCAGCACGATTCCAATCCCGGCGTGCGCGTGGAAGCCGTGAATCTTCTGGTTCGTTCGCTAGAGGAGGCGGAAAGCGAATCGGCGGTGATTCTGCCCATGCCTGCCAATGAGATGCCGTCCGAAGCCATGATTGAGGCTGGTACTCACACGGCAACAAGCGGCAACGGTTCGATCGAAGCCGTGGTGCGCACACTTGAGGATTTGCAGCACAATGATCCGAGCCGCTACGTCCGTCTGCGCAGTGCTGCCGCGCTGCGCGAGATCAGCGCCCGGAACGATCATTGAGCCAGGGCGACGGAACGAAACCAGGTTTCTCTCATGTCAGATTCTTCCCCTATTCTGAGTTTTGAGCGCACGAGGCCTGGCGTGCGGATGTTCTGCTGGCTCTCCCTACTCTCGCTGACTGTTGTCCTCCCTCTTCCGGCACGAACCCCCGCAAACGGCACGCCTCCCCGTGCCTTTGTAGACCGCAGCGGAGAATTGCGCGTCAGCAATGGCATGACGCTCCATTTGAAAACGGACCTTGGCAATGTCCGCATACAGACAATGCCACCCGGAGCCGACCCGATTCTTCGCTACACCGTTCACATCGAGACGGACGCGCCACAGGCTGAAGGGCAGAAATTGCTGGACAAGTATTCGCTGACGACACGCGAGACTGTCGATTCGGTCTTTCTCACGGGCGAGTTGCCTGCTGTCCGGACCGTTGTGATGCCTCATCACCCGCCTATCCGAAATGCACAATTCTATGTGCAATTTCTGGTGACTGTTCCGGCGACCTTCAGCCTGGATGTGAGTACGGAGGTCGGCGACATCGAGACCGCAGACATCGGCGGGCGCGTGTCTCTTTCGACCCAGGGCGGAAACATTACGTCCGGACACGTCGGCATGGTTGGACCTCCTTTGGGCCGGGGCGAACACTCCGTGGCGAGAATGGAAACACAGGGAGGCCACATTACCGTGAAGGATGTTGCGGGAGATGTGGACGCGTACACCGCGGGGGGACACATCCTTGTTGGGAGTATCGACGGCAACGCGAGGCTGCACACCGGCGGGGGCCACATTCGTGCCGCGCGCATTCGAGGCACAGCGCGTCTGGAAAGTGACGGGGGCAACATCGCCATCGGAGAGGCAGGTTCGTACGTTGTGGTGCGAACGACGGGAGGACAGATTGATTTCGGTGAAGTGCACGGCTCCGTGCACGCGGAGACGGGCGGCGGAGGCATCCGGGTGATCTCCGTTGCCGGGCCGATGGAAGTGGCCAGCAATGGCGGAAGCATTTGCCTGACTCGCGTGGCGAACCGGGTGCATGCCGAAACGGGCGAAGGCACCATCACGGCCTGGATTAATCCGGAAGCGGCACAGAATGCGCCGCTGGTGCGGCTGCCTGGTCCTTCGCAACTTGCGTCGCATACCGGAGACATCGTCGTTTTTCTGCCGCGCAACATCGCCATAACGGTGGACGCCACCGTGGAAAGCGGGGGGCTGGGACGAATTCAGGCGGATCCCGCGTTTCCGCTGAATATCCAAGCGCAAACGAATGGACCCGTTCACGCCGTAGCCGCGCTGAACGGCGGAGGAACGCTGTTGAAGCTTCACACCATGGCGGGAAAAATCAAGTTGCAGTATCTCGACACGCAAACGGCGCTGCGGCAATCGCTTCTGGAAGAAGAAAAACAGCGACTGGCGGAGAGACTCGCGGAATATCAGGTGAATGCGGTGACCATGTCTGCCCAACCACCGGCCAACGGCGCCCCGCCGCTGTCTCCGAACGATCTTAAGGATGACTGGTACGAGACCGCAAAGAAGCGGTTTGAAGTAGTCATCATGGGGAGCGTCCGAGAAGAGCCCAAGGATTTCATGAAACGGCTGATGGTCGCGCCGCAGCCGCAGTACCCCGCGTTGGCTCGGAACGCGGGCTTGCAGGGTATGGTGGTGCTGCAGATTCGGCTGAAGCCGGACGGCACCGTGACTGTCGACAAGGTCCTGGAAGGGCAGCCGGCTTTGGTGGACGCGGCGACGGCAGCGGTGCAGACGTGGCGCGCACGGCCGGAGCAGGTAAACGGAAAAAACGTGGAAGTGGTGTCCACGGTGAGCTTTGAGTTTCAACTGCACTAGAGTGCAGCCGCGAGTTTGGCCTTTTCTTGCCCCGGGGAAATGGTTCGGCTGATTTAAGAGGAGGTAGTTCTATGCTTCGCTCCGCGTTTCGCCGCACAGTTCTGAGTTTGTTCCTGGGGGCGGCCGTTCTGGCCCCGGCGTGTTTTGGAATCACGCAAGAGATCACGAAGACCTATCCGATGCGCTCCGACGGCTCCTTTGAATTGAACAATGTGAACGGCTCGGTAAGGATCGAAGGCTGGGACAAGAACGAGATCGAGGTGCGCGCGATTAAGACCACGCCGGACGAGCAGTCTCTTCTGGACCTCGTCGACATCGACATCGAAACTAAACCGAGCGGAGTGTCGGTTTCCACGCGTTACCCGCAGGAAGAAGGCGTGGAGGTGGCGGTGGACTACGTGATACACGTGCCTCGGCACGTGCAGTTGAGCCACGTGAACAATATCAATGGAACGTTGCGCGTTTTCAGTTCGGAATCGCTCGGCGAGTTGCATACCGTGAACGGAAACATCGAAGTGTACGGGAGCAGCGGCAATATGCACGCGCACACGACGAACGGCAACATCTATGCGGAGCTGAAGGGCACGGGCGACGGGCGGGGCGCTTCCGCGGAGACGACCAACGGTTCGGTGCTGCTGGCGGTTCCCGCGGACCTTCCGGCGGACCTCGAAGCGCGCTGCATGAACGGCAATTTTTCAAGCGATCTGCCCCTGATAGTGAAAGGAGCGGAGCAACCGCGTACGGTACACGGCACACTCGGTCATGGCGGCGCTCCTATTCATCTGGGGACAGTGAACGGGACGATTCGAGTGGTGGCGCTCCGGTCGACGGTTTAGATTTTGCCGCGTCTAACGGCTCAAGGAGAGTTAATCATCATGAACACAAAGCACCTATTCACGGTCCTTGGGCTCAGTGCGTTCACAGTGGCGCTGGTGGCCCTTCCCGGCTCGTCGGCTCGCCCGGCAGACCCTTCGAATGCGGCCAGGCAGAGACAATCGCAGGCGGAGGCTTCGCAGCGGGTAGCCGCGCAAGTGTCGGATTTGCAGGAATCTCTGAACAACCTGGATATCGTTTCAGACGACGAGGACGTGCAGGTATTCGTCAATTCGGGCGGAAGCTGGCTGGGAGCGGGAATCAGCGAGGTTACGACGGATAAGGCAAAGGAACTGAAGCTTCCGGCGGAACGCGGCGTGGTGCTCGGCAAAATCGTGGCGGAGAGTCCCGCGGCGAAGGCGGGTTTGAAAGAGAGCGATGTAGTTACGGAGATCAATGGCCAGCGCGTGGAAGGGACGGAGCAGTTCCGGCGGATGATTCGCGAAATCCCGGCCGGGCGCACGGCGCAATTCACCGTATGGCGCGACGGCCGTGCGCAAACCATCAACGTGACGATTGGCAAGTCTGAGATGCGCCACCGGAACACAGTTGTATCTCCCGCACTTCCGGGCAATTTTGTGTTTCAGATGCCAGAGATTCAGGGGGAGATTAACGGACTCCTCGAGAACGGACCGTGGGGCACGAGTTCAAGAAGGCGTCTTGGAATTGACGCCGAGGATGTCAACGGAGAGTTCGGCAACTACTTCGGGGCGCCCGAGGGCGAAGGCATCCTTGTTCGCGGAGTATTCGCGGATTCTCCGGCCGCTAAGGCTGGCCTGAAGGTCGGTGATGTGATTACGACTGTGGACGGTGAGCGCGTACGGTCCGTGGGTGAACTGCGCTCCAAGATCGCTGGAAAAACACAAACGAACAGCCTGAAGCTGGGCGTCATTCGGAACAAAGCACCGCTAACACTATCTGTGGAACTGCCCGCTCCAGAAAAGAGAGAGTTCCATACGAGCGTGCGAACCAATATTTAGTTTACTGAGGAAAGTAGACCTGAAGAGCCGGCTGGCTTCCGGGGCGAGCCGGCTCTTTTGCTTGTAATATCGTGGTCGCGTCACTCGTTCGTGCCGTATTTTCGGAATAAGCGAAACGGCCGGCGTGCGGCATCCCACAGCCAGGAGCGGCGTTCTTCCGCCCCTTTCTTCCAGTCTTCCTGCGTCGGCGAAAAAGACAAGCGCGCCAAATAAGCGGCGCCCGCTATGCCCCCTCCCGCCATTCGCAGACGGAACATCGCCCGGGGGACCACCACACGATTTGAAAACACCACCATGCGCAAAGCTCCCGGCCTTACCGGCTCCGTAGTATCACCCATTCTGCATTCTGATTCGTGACGACTATATTATGGGGGAATGCCTTGCGCCGCCATGTTAGTTCCCGCAAAAACGGACGTGCAGGATTGTTTTCTCCCAGCAGACACGCTATAAACACCAGAGTGCCTGAACTCGCCATCACCATAGATTCCGTAGAAAAATCTTTTCCCCGTGCCCTCCATGGCTGGCGTGCCCTGCTGCAGCCGTTTGCGACGCCAAGTGTGCATGCACTTCGGGGTGTTTGTCTGGAAGTGAAAGCAGGCGAAGCGGTGGCGCTGCTCGGCGCCAATGGAGCAGGAAAGTCCACTCTTCTGCGCATTCTTGCCACGCTGCTGCTGCCGAGCCGAGGCACGGCGCGCGTTGCGGGCTTCGATGCAGCCAAGGAACCCGCGGCGGTTCGCCGCCAACTTGGGTATCACGCGGGGACGGACATCGGCTTTTATGCCCGGCTGACAGGCACCGAGAACCTTCGCTTCTTCGGCCGTCTGAATCATCTCTCGGAGTCCTTCTTGAGATCGCGCATCCCGGCCCTTGCCCGGCAATTTGAGCTGACTGCTTCTTTGGACAATCAGGTGCGAACGCTTTCTTCAGGGACGATCCAGCGGCTCAGCCTTCTTCGCGCAATCCTGCACGAACCGAAGGTGTTGCTGCTGGATGAGCCCACGCGCAGCCTGGATGCGCTGGCCGCGGCCGAGTTCCGCCGTTTTTTGAAGAAGGAAGTCTTGCAACGGCACGGTACTTCGGTGCTGTTTGCGTCTCATACTCTGCCGGAAATTGAGCTACTAGCGGACCGCGTGGCGATTCTGAAGGAAGGTACGATTGTCGCGTTGGATACGCCGATGGGGCTGAAAGCCAGGGCGGGAGCTACATCACTGGAAACGGCCTTCGCCCTTCTTACCGGGCACAGCACGGCTTCCCTTGAGGAGCCGGTATCGCCATGATCGCATGGCTGCGCGATCTCGTTTTATTTTTTCAGCGCGACGTACGTATTGCCAGCACGTACAGAAGTCCGTTTGTGCTGGAGCTCTTTGAAGCGCTCTTCGGGGCGGCGATGCTGTATTACGTGGCGCGCTTCGTGGATTCTCCCGAACTCCGCCAGGCGCTACCGCAGGGCACATCGTATTTCGCATACTCCCTGGTCGGATTCGTGTTTTTCGATTATCTGCACACGGCGGTCGACGCGTTTGACCATAGTCTGGAAGAGGCCAGGGACACGGGGACACTGGAGCCGCTCCTGGTCACGCAGGCGCCACTCCCGATCATGATGATCGGCTCAGTGATGTATCCATATGCGCTGACGACCCTGCGGGTCGCTGTGTATCTGGGATGGGGAAGTCTACTATTTGGCTTTCCGTTGCGTTCGGCGAACTGGTTCTCCGTAGTTGTAGTCCTAATTGCCACGTTGTTGTCTTTTTCCGGGCTGGGCGTTTTCTCTTCGGCGTTTTTGCTGCTATTCAAGCGCGGCAACCCATCGAAATGGTTTTTCGTGGGGATTTCGAGCGTGGTGGGAGGGATGCTTTTTCCTATCAGCGTGCTGCCGGAGTGGCTGCGAATAATCGCGCGGTTGAACCCGGTCACCTATGCGTTGGAGGCGATGCGCAGCGCGCTACTGGATGGAGCGAACGTTCTTGCGATCGCGCGACCGCTACTGATGCTATTTCTGTTTGCGCTTGTGCTGTTGCCGACGTCGATGTTGGCGTTTTCATGGGCCCTGCGGAGGACGAAGATCAACGGGACGCTGTCTCACCGTTAAATCGGAAGGACCGTTGAATGAAAATCGGCCCTGCAGGGCAGGGCCGATTTTGCAGAAGGTTTTGGATTCGGAGTTAAGTCTTCTTTTTCTTGGCACCGACCTTGGTTTCGATGCCGCCGGTGAGTTGCTGCACGGCTTCCAAGCCTTGTTTGGCTTGTTGTCCGTAGGTACCGTTCGGGTCCAGCTCGATGGCTTTTTGATAAGCTTCAACGGTGCCCGGCTTCAGGGTCACTTCCATCTTGTCGCCCACCTGTTTGTACTCGGCTGAAGCGACCAAGCACGCACCCAACAGGTACCAGCCCTGGGCGTTCTTGGGATCGGCCTGGGTAGCCTTTTGGAGCGGCTCAACGGCTTCCTGCATGCGGCCGACCTGATACAAGCTGATGCCGAAATTGCGCCAAGCGAGAGCAGCGTTGGCTGGATCGAGTTCGGCGCTCTTGGTATAGGCCGCTTTGGCGTCATCGATCTTGCCAGCGCGTGCGAGCACGTTGCCGAGGTTGTTGTAGTAGCCGGCGTTGTCGGGCTTGGCGGCGATGGCCTGTTGGTAGGCGCTGACGGCTTCATCGTTGCGGCCAGCGAGGTCGTACGCTTCCCCCATGCGCGCCCAGAACACATGCATATTGGGATCTTTTTCCGGAGCGGCCTTCTGGGCCTGCTGGAATTCCGCCGCCGCCTGGTTGGAGAGATCGGCCAGTTTGGCCTTGGCAGCATCTTTTTGATCCGGGGTGGCCTTGGAGAGTTCCGTCTTCGCGGCTCTCTCCTGATCCAACAGCGCGACGCCCTGATCAAAGTGCTGTTTCATTTCGTTGTACTTCGATTTCTCCTGGGCCTGCTTTTTCATCTGCGCCGCAGCTTCGGGGTTTTGTTTCTCAAGGATCTCTTTGAAGTTCCAACTGACGGGAGGCGTGTCGGTGCCGGTGTGCACTTCGGTAGTGGTGTTGAAAGGATCCTTCACTTGCGGGGGTTGAACGGTGACGACGTATTTTCCGCTCTTTAGATTATTGAATTGGTATTTGCCATTGGCGTCGGTCTTGGTGTCCTGCGCCTGGCCCTGTTCGCCCTTTAGCTTGACGGGCAGATCCGGCCAGGGCTTGCCGTCAAAATCGATGATGGTTCCGGTGATTTTTCCCTCTTGCGCGGCTGCCCTTGGCACGGCGAGACAGGCCAAGCTGAATGTCAACGTTACGGCGAGCGCAAGCGCTTTCATAAGGTTCGACATGCTCCATTCTCCTTTGTACTTGGGGAGCGCCGGCCGAGGCTGACGGGCCGGTTTGTCCCCATTATCGCTCATCTCACGCAGATTCCAAGGATCAGGACAGGTCCTCAGGCTCTGCCAGCCGCCACCCCTCGATATGGGATGGGATCGGCAATTCCGGCTTCTGCGAAGGCCCGCAGGCGCAGCAGGCAGCTATCGCACCTCCCGCACGCAAGGTCTTCCCCCTGATAGCAAGACCATGTCAACTGCAGAGGCGCCCCAAGTTCCCTGCCGCGTCGAATGATCTCGCTCTTCTTCATTCCAATCACGGGCGTGACCATTTCAATGTCCGTTTCCGGCTTGGTTCCCACGCGGATCAACTCTTGGAATACGCGGTAGTATTCCGGCCGGCAGTCAGGGTAGCCGGAGCTGTCTTCTGCCACGGCGCCAATATAGATGGCCCTTGCGCCGATGGCTTCGGCCCAACTGACGCCCACGCTCAGGAAATGAGCATTCCGGAAAGGCACATACGTCACCGGAATGGGGCTGCCACCAGGACCAAGGACCTCCAACTCATTTTCCGGGACCTTGATCTCTTTGTCTGTGAGCGCTGAACCTCCAATGGCCCGGAAATGGTCCAGTTTCACGACCAGCCGCCGCCGGACCTCGTAATAGTCGGCGATCTCGTCGAAGGCCTGCCGCTCGCGCTTCTCGGTCCGCTGACCATACATGGCATGCAAGAGGGCGAGGTTGTCCTTGCCGTGGCGTTCGCGTGCGATCGCCGTGCAGACGCACGAATCCATCCCTCCACTCAGGAGTACGACTGCTTTGGCTTTATCACTCATGATTTGCTGGTCCTAATTCTGTAGGGAGTTCCCACCCTGATTTCGGACTTGCCCTGACTCAAACGCCTCGCGTCGCGGGATCCCACACAATCTTGTGCAACTGCAAGCCCAGCCGCGCCCCCAGTCCATCTTCCAGAATCCACTCGACAAGCTGGCGAGGTTCCAATCCCTGCCACTTTCCACCAGGGTCCTCGTGTACCGGAGAGAAGAGGACCGAGTGGACGCGCTCTTCCAGCCTGTGTTGCCAGGTGAAGTCGCGCGCAAACTCGTAGTCTTTTCGGCTGGAGATGACGAACTTGACTTCGTCTTTGGCAGTAAGTTCATTGAGATTTCGGATGTCGAAGGTGTCCGGTTCACCGGAATCGGGACACTTGACATCGACAATACGGATGACTTGCTTTGGGAGATTGCCAACGAAGCGCTCGCCGCTGGTTTCGACCATGACGGTGTACCCCGCGGCCAATAAGTGCACCGCCAGGGAATAGATCTCCTGCTGGAGCAAAGGCTCGCCGCCGGTCAACTCCACGAGGGGGACACCGGAGGGAGCGCCATCAGGGCGGCGATTGAGGGCTTCGACGCGCTCCAGTACATCTTCCACGGTCATCTTTTGGCCACCGTGGAAAGCGTAGGAGGTGTCACACCAGGTACAGCGCAAATTGCAGCCGGTGAGGCGCACGAAGATGCAGGGGAGTCCCGCTCGCGTTCCTTCGCCTTGGATGGATTTGAATATTTCCGTGACGTACATAGGGCCCTGCGCCTGCAGTTATGGGAGCTATTGTCTGCTCGTGTTCGCCTTCTTGCCAGAACGTTTTGAAAGCCAGTAAATTCCACCGAAAAAAAGGATCATGGCGATGGCGAGCCGGGGATAGCCGGGAGCCACGCCCATCATTCTTAAGACGACAATATAGCCGGCGGCAACCAAGAGCGCGGGCACCAGAATGATCAAGATAGAACGGTTCATAGTTTCCGCCTCCTTTCCAGTCAACTCCCGGGGCGATATTTCGCCATGGCGGTGTCCGTTTCCCAAATGATGACATCGGAAACCCGGGCTCCCGGAGGCAAATTCTTCAACTGGCCGCTAACTTCGTCGTAAAAGTATTTGGCCATATTTTCCGCAGAAGGATTCACGGTCGTGAAGGGCTCGAGGTCATTGATGAATTGATGGTCGAGCCGTTTGATGATGGTCCGCATCACTTCTTTCAGGTGCGTGAAATCGACCAGCAAGCCAATTCCATCCAGCTGAGGGCCTTCGAGCGTTACTTGCACGCGATAGTTGTGTCCATGCGGGTTTTCGCACTTGCCCTTGTAACCGCGCAGGGCGTGCCCCGACGAAAATGTCTCTTCTACACTGACTTGAAACATAGACGGCTGTCTTTCCTTTATCCTGGCTTCTTTCCCTGGGGGACGCTCAGGCGGGTCTGCTGGCGCTCAGGAAGCGCTCGACTTCCCCTAAGTCGTTCGTCCTGCGGTAGCGCGGCAATGACTCAAGGAAAATTTTACCATACGGCATACGGGAGATTCTTGTGTCAAGAAGCACGAGCACGCCGCGGTCGGTTTTTGTGCGAATCAAGCGGCCAAAACCCTGCTTGAGGGCAAGAACTGCTTCCGGCACCTGAAATTCCGCGAAGGGGTTGCGGCCTTCGTCCTGAAGGGCGCGCACCCGGGCAGCCACCACGGGATCACTAGGAACGGCAAACGGCAAGCGGTCTACGATGACGCAGGAAAGCTGATCCCCAGGGACATCGACCCCCTGCCAAAAGCTGGAGGTGGCGAACAGAACCGAATTAGGAGTGGTTTTGAATCGCTCAAGAAGGATTGTGCGAGGAGCGGTTCCTTGGAGCAGCAGGGGAAAATCGACGCGGCCACTGACCCGTTCAAAGAGATCGTTCATTTGGGCGTAGCTAGTGAAAAGGCAAAAGGCGCGGCCCTGGTTCAACTCGAGGAGGGAGACGATTTCGTCGGCGGCTTTGGCGGCAAAGTTGGCGTCGCGCACGTCCGGCATGCGCTGGGGCAGATAGAGAAGGGCCTGGTGTTCGTAATCGAACTCAGGTGGAAGCTGGGATTCCTTCGCGTTGTCTACGCCCATGCGCTGGCGGATAAATTCGAAGCGGCCAGCGACGGTGAGCGTAGCAGAGGTAAGAACGACAGTGTCAAAGGGTTCAAACAGCCGCTCGCGGAGAATCTGGCTGACGTCGATGGGAGTGGCGGCGAGGAAGACACCTTTATTTCTGCGCTCAAACCAGTAGACGTAATTTCTTTCGTTGGACTCGAAGAGGAAGGAGAACTCCTGGCGAAGTTCGAAGCTGCGGCGGGCAATACGGAGCAGCTCTTCCGGCTTTTGCGTGAGGGCGGCGAACTCGGTCTCCAGACCTTTGAGGGCGTTCATGAGGTCGTCATAGGCTTCCCGGTTCTGCTCAAGGAAGGCTTCGCGCTCCTGACGCGAGAAGGGGAAACGGCCATCCTTGGGCGGGAAAGTATCAAAGAAGGAGCGGCTCTTTTCGCGGATGCGCTGCGTGCGGCGGAGAAGACTAGGCGTGGCCTGATGCATCAGGCGCATCATCTG